>Ga0247837_1007669_pt1 | contig 14130 bp, 11 predicted proteins | sample LaCtaG_2_FD_187115 | JGI IMG/M metagenome (GOLD analysis project Ga0247837, IMG submission 187115) | Freshwater microbial communities from meromictic Lake La Cruz, Castile-La Mancha, Spain - LaCruzMarch2015_14.5m | ecosystem: Environmental > Aquatic > Freshwater > Lake | place: Spain: Castile-La...
TCCCGGTCTCCACCTCTCATGTGTCCGTGACCCCGACGGCAATATCGTGGAGTTGCTCGGCCCGAAGAAGTAGCCCGCCACAACGTGACACAAGCAATCACACTCTCCCTCCTGTGGCAGCGAGTTTTCAGCGTGCTGAATGCGTGTCACTGCATGGACAAGTTAAAAACTCATCCCCACAGGACAAGTTAAAAACTCATCCCCACAGGACAAGTTCAAAACTCATCCCCACAGGACACGTTCAAAACTCATCCCCACGAGACACGTTCAAAACTCATCCCCACGGGAGAGAGACGCCCGCTAGCGCTGCGGAATCTTGCCGGCCCGCTCCAGCCAGGCGATCACTTCGTGGGCCAACTGTTCGGCTGGGGTGGCGGCCGAATCGACCACGAGTTCCGCCGCGAGCGGCTCCTCGTAGGGATCGTCGATCCCGGTAAAGCCCTTGATCTCTCCCGCGCGGGCCTTCTTGTAAAGTCCTTTCGGATCCCGCCCCTCGCAGACCTCGAGCGGGGCGCGGACGTGGATCTCGATAAAGTCACCCGGCGGCACCATGCCCCTCACAGCATCCCGATCCCGGCGATAGGGGCTGATAAACGCCGTGAGGGTAACAATGCCGGCCTGAACAAAAAGCTCCGCCACGGCACCGATCCGCCGGATATTCTCCTCCCGATCCTGGGCGGCGAATCCCAGGCCAAACCGCCCGGCAAACTCGTCCCCATGCCGCTCCCGCAGGAGGGCGGGCGCCGCATTCAATCCCAGCCGCACGTTGTCGCCGTCGAGCACAAAGCTCCGCACGCCACGGCCGTGAAGCTGATGGTCGACAAGGTTGGCCAGCGTGCTCTTGCCACAGCCCGAAAGTCCGGTGAACCAGAGCACGCAGCCGCGATGGCCGGCGGCCTGTTCGCGCTGGTCGCGGCTGACCGCATGGGCGTGCCAGCGAACATCGACCCGTTCGCCCATTGCAGTAGGCGTTTTATCACTCATCTCAGTCCCGACTGTTTCGCTCATGTCAGTGTTTGTGCCTGAATCAATTGTGGGATCGTCCATCGCCGGGTTCTTCGTGATCAGCCACACGCCTCATTGCCGTCGTTCCCGGAACGGCGCCGCACTGTCGCCGGCACCGGCTGCCCGAGTCACTCCCAGCCGCCCAGTTCCACCATCCGTTTGAAACGCTGCGGTTCTCCCCCGGGGATCGCCCCGCCACGTTCGATATCGAGCTCGATTTTTTCGTGCGGTCCGCGGCGGCCCACCAGATCCGTGAGCGACTCGAAGTTGGCCACGGGCTCACCGTCGATGCGGAGAACGATGTCGCCGATCTGGATACCCGCCTGCGCCGCAGCCGATCCGTCCTGCACATGGGTGATCACGCAGGGACCGATCACCGACTGCCCCGCCACCCCCAGCTTGCCCCCCTTCCGCACGTCGATCTTGGTGTTGGGGAGCTTCTCGGCCAAGGCGGTCAGGGCTACATCGCTCGCACCGGTTCCATAGAGTTGCAACTGCTCGAGCCCCCGGAGGCGACCCAGCACGGCCAGGCTTGCGTCGTCCAGCGGCACACCGTGCAGTCCCACCTGAGACACGCGACGAAGCCGGGCGAGGAGTCGCAGGTCTTCGCTCTTTCCCGTCCACGTGGCGTTCAAGAGCACGTGCATGCCCCGCTGACCGCTGGGGAGAAATCCCTCGGTGATGATCGCTCCGAGCAACTCGAGCTTTTCGCGGGCGGCTTCCGCCAGCCCCAGCGTGTGGAAATCAAGGGTTGCCTCAGACATGCCGGCCACGGCAGCATCGGGGCCCTCGGCGAGTGATTCAAGCGCACGCTCCGCGACGGCAGCCAGGTCGGTATCCTCGCCCGCCAGCATCTCCCGCATGATTTCCACGGCCCGGCTGCTCACCTCGAGGTCACCCCGACCGATCGCCTCCTGCAGCGGCGCGATCGCGGCTCGGCCGGCTGCGGCGAGGCTGCGGGTCGCCGCCTCGCGTTGGGCAAACTGCTCGGCCGCGAGCTGTTCAATCCACCCGCTGATCTGCGCCGAATGAGGCTGAGCTTCGGGTTGAGTGGCGGGCTCTTCGGCAGCCGCCAGCCCGCCTCCAACGACGATCACCACCGCCGCCGGAATCACAAGCCGGGCTGACAGCATCTGACGGACGAATCCGGCTCGGGGCACGAGGCAGGCTTTGAGGGCGCGCATGCCTTGAATATACCACTGTCTGGCTGGTTTCCGTGATTGCAGATCTGCCGGCGTTCCCGGGGTTACACTAGCCTGTACTCCGCATTTTGGCTGTGCTCTGCCTGGAGCCCGCAACAAAAAAACCCGAAGACCCGAAAAACCTGAAAACCCGTTGAACCGGAACCCGTGCGTGCGGGATCCGTGCCGGATCGAACGCCCGCCCCCACCCACCATGTCGCTTTTTCTTACCGCCGACCGCATGCGTCGCCCGCCGCTGCCGACCACGCATGCCGAGATGCTCGCCCGCGGCTGGGATTCCGTCGATGTGGTGTTCGTCAGCGGCGATGCCTATGTCGACCATCCCAGCTTCGCCAACGGCCTGCTGGCAAGGCTCTTGGAGGCGGCGGGCTTCCGCGTTGCCGTGCTCGCCCAGCCCGACTGGAGTACCTGCGAGCCGTGGCGTCAGTTCGGCCGTCCCCGCCTCTTCTTCGGCATCTCGGCCGGCAACATGGATTCGATGATCAACCACTACACCGCCAATCGGAAGGTGCGTAACGACGACGCCTACTCGCCCGACGGCGTCATCGGCCGGCGTCCCGACCGGGCCACGCTCGCCTACTGCCAGCGGTCGCGGGAGGCGTTTCCGGGGGTGCCCGTAGTCGCCGGTGGCGTTGAGGCCAGCCTCCGTCGGATTGCCCACTACGATTACTGGAGCGATACAGTCCGCCGGTCGATCCTGCTCGACTCGAAGGCCGACATCGTCGTCTTCGGCATGGGCGAGCGGACAGTGCTCGACATCGCCCGTGGACTCGCTGCGGCCGCCGGCGACACACCCGCGACGGCCGCGATGGTGAAGGGGCTCCGTGACCGACGTGGCGTCGCCTATCGCCTCGGAGCCAGTGAGCCGCCACCGTCGGGCCCCGACACCCTCGAACTGCCCGACTACGATGCCGTGGTCGCCGACAAACTCGCCTTCTGCGAGATGACCCGAATCTCGCACCTCGAGACGAATCCGCACAACGCGAAGCGGCTCGTGCAGCGGTATGGCCGCGAGGCGGTGGTCGTGAATCCCCCTGCCCTGCCCCTCGAGCAGGACGAAATGGACGAGGTCTACGGTCTGCCGTTCACCCGCCGACCGCACCCCACCTACGGTGCCGCGCGGATTCCGGCCTACGAGGTCGTCGAAACCAGCGTCCAGATCATGCGGGGCTGCTTCGGCGGCTGTACGTTCTGCTCGATCACGGCCCACGAGGGGCGGATCATCCAGAGCCGTTCGCAGGAATCGATCATCACCGAGATCAAGCTCATCGCCGCGCAGCCCGGCTTTAAGGGCACAGTCTCCGACATCGGCGGACCGACGGCCAACATGTATCAGATGCGGTGCACGCGGCCAGAGGTGGAAGCCAAGTGCCGCCGGCTCTCGTGCGTGCACCCCACCGTCTGCAAACTGCTGGGCACCGATCACGGCCCGCTCAAGGCGGTGATGAAGGAGGCGAGGAGTGTCGAGGGAGTCAAACGCGTGCTCGTGGCCTCGGGGGTCCGCATGGACCTGGCCCGCAAGGATCCGGAGTATCTCCGGGAACTGGCCGAGCATCATGTCGGCGGGCACTTGAAGGTGGCGCCCGAGCACACCGACCCCGAGGTCCTGAGCCTCATGAAGAAGCCGGCTGCCGACGACTTTCTCGAGTTCGACAAGGCCTTCAAGGCGGCCAGCCGTCGCGTCGGCAAAAAGCAGTACACCGTGCCCTACTTCATCGCCAGCCACCCGGGCAGCGGTGTCGAAGAGATGATCGAACTGGCACTCTTCCTCAAGCGGAACAGCTACCAGCCCGATCAGGTGCAGGATTTCATTCCGAGCCCGTTCGACATCGCCGCCTGCATGTATCACACGGGCCTCGACCCGATGACAAAGCAGCCGGTGAAGGTGACGAAAGGGCTCCGCGACCGGCGCATGCAGCGGGCACTGCTCCAGTTTTTCAAGCCGGAAAACTATTTCGAGGTGCGGCGGGCGCTCGAACAGGCGGGCCGCCACGATCTGATCGGGGCGGGGTGCGATTGCCTCATTCCGGAGCGGGCTCCGAAGGAAGCGCTCGACAGGAAGCGGAGTGAGGCGACTCGGGCCTTCACGGAGACGACCTCGGGCGATCACATTCGAGGCGGCCCAGCCACAGGTCGCCAACCCGGCGGGTCGGGGGCCGGCTCTGGCCAGCGCCACAAGCAGTCCCGCCAGCGGAAGAGCGTAGGCTACCGGCCGAAGCGAGGCGGCACGTAGCGCCGTCAGAACACGGCAAGATGCAATCTTGCCGCCACGGGCTGACACCCCACGTTCGACCTCATACTCGGCCCCTCGTGGCCGTGAGTTTCTAACTTGCGGAATTTGGTCTCCATTCCGCGGCATGCCACGATGGAATCGTGACGCCACGTGCGAGATCGCGACCTACCCCGCCTGAAGTGCCTGGACCAAGCCCGTGCTGTCGCCGAACCGCTCGATCTCGATGCCGCTGCCCTTGAGCAGCGTCAGCCACACGTTGCACAAGGGCGTGTCCTTGGGCTGCACGAGGTGCTGTCCGAGCCTGATCCCGGCGCCACGGCCGGCGATGAGCGTCGGGCAGTTGTCGAGGTAGTGGACCGAGCGGATGTTTGAGCCGAAGACCACCGTCGTGTGATCGAACAGGCTCGAGCCGTCAGGCTCCTTCGTGGCTTTGAGCGAGTCGAGGAGCGCCGCCAGGAGTTCGCCTTGTGCGAGATCGCGCTTCTGTGAGGCCTCCATCCGCCCCCCGGGCTGATAGTGACTCATGTCGTGAGAGGCCACCGTGAGCCCGAGGCTCGTAAGCAGATGCTGAATCGGCTGGCGAAATGTCGCCACGCGGGTGCTGTCGGTCTGCAGAGCCGCCACGATGAGGTCGTACATGAGCCTAGTCTCGTCGCGGCCGACGAGCCCCTCGCCGGGCTGCGGCATCGGTGCCTGCGGCTTCGGCCGGCCGAGCCACCGCCCTTCCTTCGCCAGCCGAGTCTCGATCGCCCGCAGGCTCTCAAAGTATTCATCGAGTTTGCCAGCGTCGACCGTATTCAGGCCTCGCTTCAGGCTGCGGGCATCCTCCAGCATGTCGTCAAGCACGCTCTGCTCGTCGGCCAGCATTTTCTGCCGCTGTTCGAGCGGCACGTCCTTGGCCGAGAAGAGTTTGTGAAAAGCGACCACCGGGCTGTCCCATCCCGCCACCGGCTTGCCGCCCGAGTCCCAGGCCAGTGACAGGCCTTGGCCGTGGCCTGGCCCGGAGAGATTCGGCTCGCTGCCGTTCAGCTGGATCGAATTGAACCGCGTCTCCTTACCCCACTCGGCCGCCGCGACCTGATCCACAGAGATCGAGTTATGAAAGTTCTTACCGGCCGCCCCAAATGGATTGGCCCCGGTGAGCCAGAACGTGCTGCCACCGTGTGGGTCGCTTGCGAACCGGTGCATACAGTTTTGCACAAGCGTGAAGTCCGCCTTATGCCGGGCCAGGGGCGCGAGGCCTTCGGGCAGCGTGTAGCCCGGGCCCACGTCGTCGGCCTTCGGCAACCAGGTCTCCTGCGTCACGCCGAAGCCGGTCCCCAGAAAGACCATTCGGTTAGGCGGCCGGGCTGGCTCAGCCGCCCGGGCAAATCTGCGGAAGCCGAGCGATTCGAGGGTGGGCAGCGCGATCAGGCCCGTGGCGGACCGGAGGAATCGGCGGCGCGAGGCGGGCAAAAACATAATGTGGTCTCCTAGTGGGAACTCAGCTCTTTTCTTTGCTTTCGCTCGCAGCTCTTGACACTCCTCTTTCCTCGTGGCCGCGAGTTTTCAACTCGCGGAATCCAGCCTCCATTCCAGGGTACGGCACAATGCAATCCTGCCGCCACGAAAAAGTCTCGTTTCCTTTCCGTCCTTTCCCATCACTTCGATCGAAATCCTTCGCTCTGCACAACGGCATGAATGAACTCCTTCACCGAGAACCCCCGATCTGAGGCCCGCTTCACGACGCCCTTCACGAGATCTTCGTCGGAGAATCCGCAGGGCCGGCCGAGGGCGTATTCGATGAGGGCCTCCGTGAACCCGGTCGCGAAATCATCCTGCCGTGCCGCCACGAGCCCGCGGAATTCAAAGAAATCCTCGAACGCCGGGCCGTTATGGAAGGCCCCAGCCGGGTCGATCGGCCATGTCTTCTGGCCGACGCCGGATTTTTCATACGAGTCTTCCGTCCGCCACCGTCCGACCGCGTCGAAGTTCTCCAGAGCAAACCCGAGCGGGTCGATCTTCCGGTGGCACGAGGCACACTGCGGCTCTTCCTGATGCAGCCGCAGCCGCTCTCGCGTGGTAACGATCTCCCCGTCGAGCCTCGTGAGCTGCGGCACGTTGGGCGGGGCCGGCGGCGGCGGGTCGTGGAGCAGCTTCCGCAGGATCCAGGCGCCCCGTTCGACGGGGCTCGTGTGCTCGCCGTTGCTGCCCATCGCGAGAATCGCCGCCATGCCGAGCAGCCCGCCACGCGGGCTTGCAGCCGCGACCTTCACCGGTCGGAATTCATCGCCCGAAACGCCCTCGATCCCATAGTAGTCGGCAAGCAAGCCGTTGATCACGACGGTGTCGGACTTCAAGAGCTGCGAGAGGCTGCCGTCGTGCTTGAGGAGATGGGCAAACGTCTCGTAGACCTCCTGCCGTGCAGCTTCCTTCACACCCGCGTTGAAGTCGGGATAGAGATTTGGGTTGAATTGGAAGAAGTCCAACCGCGACATTTTCAGCCACTGGCTCACAAACGCCGCCACGAACGTTCGTGATCGCTCGTCGGCAAGCATGCGGTCCACTTGGCGACCGAGGACGTCGGGCTTGCGCAGGTCACCGGCCTTCGCGACGGACAGAAGCTCCGCGTCGGGAGGGCCGCTCCAGAGGAAGTAGGAGAGCCGCGATGCCAGTTCCACGTCGGCAAGCACGCGCCGGCCGCTCTCGGCCGCCGGCTCGGCGAGATAGAGGAAGCTCGGCGACGCGAGGACCATCGACAGGCAGTCGATGAGCGCTGGCCGGGGCTGCATACCGCCCTGCAACAGCCGCTCATGACGGGCAGCGAGCCGGTCGAGAAACAAAGGCGACGGCTCACGGCCCCGAAGCGCGTCCGCGACAAAGGCCGCGACGAAGCCGCGGGCGTCGATCTGCTTTTTATCAAACTGGTCTAGGAGTGATCTGAGGTGGGCGAACCGGCCAACTGTTTCCTGGGACTGGATCGGCCCTTCGACCTCGATCCAATCCACCCAGAGGGCCGGGTCGATTCCGAAGCCCAAGCCCTGCGTTGACCGCCGCGCGAGGATGGCCGATCGCTGGTTCTCGTCACCCCGCTCGCGAACGTGAAAGTGTCGGGCGCCGCTCGTGTCGACCCGCATCGTCCAGGTAAACTCATCAGGGTTTTCCATCGTCCCGACGACCTGGTGGGTCGCCAAGAGCGTGTGTGGAGGCGGGCGGTCGCCCCAGCTCAGCACGTCAAGAAAACAGCGGCTGGGATCTGGTGGCTCAAGTACGAAAGGCTCTGTATCGCCGCGGGAGGACACGAGCGTCTGAGGGGTAGCCTGCGCCACACGGATGCGCACGGTGTAGTCGCCCGTCGGCCAATCACCGGGCACCTGCGCCACGATCGCACCCTGGATACCCAGCAAAACACCTTCCTGAGTGGCCGACCGGGTCACGTAATCGGAGAGTGCTGGAATCATTTGCCACTGGCTGTCGTGGTGGAAGGCATCGTCGGCATCGGGAAAGCCGAACGTCTCGGGCGATGGGGCTCCGTCGAGCTTTTCCCAGTCGAGATACAGGCCCCGCGGATCGTCTTTTCGACGGGTCCGGATCTCGGCCATGGCGGTCTGATTTTCTGGCCGGGCCGCGGCAGCATCGACTTTTTGTTTCCAGAGCCGAAGCCGCTTCTGGATGCTCACCTGCCGCTCGATCTCCGCCAGTCGCGTTTTATTTTCCGCCACCTCTGGCTGCACTCGGTGGATCCTTACTGGTGTCGTAGTCGTGGCCTGCGCGAAGGCTGCCGCGACGGCCTTTCCACCGAGTTCCCTGTAGACTTCGAACTGGTCGGACGACATGAAGAGCGACGAGCCGACCGTATCAAATGACATGTCGCTTGCATCGGCAGGCAGGCTCCGCACATCGACGTCAATTGCGAGCAGGCTACGGATCGTGTTGGCGTACTCCCGACGGTTGAGCCGCCGCATCGTAATCGCCCCGTGCTGGTCCGAGAGCACCTTGCGTGCCACGACGATGGCCTTGGCGAGGTCGTCAAGAAAATCGGCCTTGGCGGCGGCCAAGGGCTGGGCTGCATCCTCGGGCGGCATCTCGCCCGAGTTCATGGCATTCAAGACCTTCTGCCAGATCTCGGCCGCCTGAGGAGTGTCGATGGCCAACGACAGCGTGTCGAGCCGTAGCCGCGCCTCCTGCTTCTCGGCCCCGTGGCAGGACCCGCAGTGCCGCGCAAGCAGTTGTTGATGACGCAACGGCACGACGGCCTCAGACGCCGCATCGGCAACGGCCGGCAGCGTCATGAGAAAAACGCCCACGGCCCAGCACGCGGAACGATTCATACACTACTCCAGGTTGATTACGAGCGGATCGCCCTCTGGCGTGATCGTCACGGTGATCCCGGATGTCGCAATTGATCCCATCCGCTCCGGAATACGGCTCTTAGGCCGTATTTGCTTTCCGTCGTCCCCGATCATGAAAATACCGTCATACGATCTGACTGCCACCCGATAGTCGCCCGGGAGCATCACCGACTCGAAGCGTCCATTGCTCAGGATGCGGCCTGCGGCACTTGCCTTACCATTCACCGCCTCGAATAAAATCGTTCCGTCAGGCAATGCCGCTCCCGCATGCTGTACTTCACCCCGCACGCGCAGCATCCCAGCCGGCACAGTTGAACCACAACCGCCGCCACCGACTGCGGCAAGGAGCACCGCCGCGCAAAATATCTGCGATATTTTCGACCCGTTATGGAGCTTGTTCATAGATCTTTTTTCTCGTGAGACGTTGTCGACTCGCCGACTACTCCATGGGGAGGCGATCAATCAGGGGAGCCTCGCGGAAATGCCGTCTCCGCGACCTCCAAGGGCGTTGTACAGCTGAAAGTCGACAAGGTCCTGGAGAAACCTCACCGCGCCGTCGCCCATGCAGAAGAACGCACCTCCCGAGTGGAAACTGCTTGCACCATTATTGGTCGTATAGGCATCAGCGTTCGAAGTGTTGAGCGACGGGCTATTGATGCGGAGTCCCGTAGAACTACCAACGCAGTTCGTCGCACCGATGCCAGCAAAGGCAAGTAATTCCCCGCGTCGCTCCGACAGCATGATCGTGGTCGAAAGACCATCGCTTACGCTTGCAAAGCTACAGCGAAAGGCCCCTCGGCCGCCGAACATGCCGGGGTTTTTCGCTGGTTTATCACTATTCCAGTTGCAATCGTAAGCGGAACAATAGCTCGGGTATGACGCAGCGCAATCCGCCGGAACACCGTCGACGTTCTGCGGCCCCATGCACGTCGTATAGCACGGCACCTGAGTGTTTGGAATCGTCTGAAAGTACCCTGAAACGGTTTTATTCTTATCACTCTCAGTGTTCGACGGACAGCCGTGCGACGGGAGCCGCAACTTCTCCAACAGCGTGTAATTAGAACCAGCACCTATCGACAGGTTATGATCGTAGCGGTCGTAGACGGTGGCCTCTTCGAGGAAAGGCATGACATCGATGAACCACGTTTTGTATGGCACAGCCCCCCAGACAGTCGCGTCGGAACTGAGCGCATTGTTCGTGGCCGGGAGCGTCTTTTTTGCATCATGGTGATTGTGCATCGCCAGCCCTAACTGCTTGAGCTTGTTCGAGCAAGCCGTCCGCCTGGCAGACTCGCGGGCAGTCTGTACCGCAGGCAACAGGAGCCCCACGAGGGTGCCGATAATCGCGATCACGACCAAGAGTTCGACAAGTGTAAACCCACCTTTTGCAGCACCACGCCGCGTCGTCCACGATCTTGTTGCAGACATAAAACCCCCTGCGTTAACGAATCGGCAACCGAATTCTTCTAGTATTGAAGCCCGGGAGGTTCTCCGTTGCAATGCGCAATGAGTCCAACCGCTTATCCTTTTTCGACAACCGGGGGCATCCATGAGACTTTCGAGCACCTGTAGCCCCATCGTGCATCTCCTTCACGACTCGCTCTGGAAGGGAGGCGGTGCCGCCACCGAAGAATGGAAGGCCTCGCGGCTGCGGGTCCGTGTCCGCGACTTGAGTCAGTCCGTGTCGGACTCCCGTTGGGATTCCCACGGTCGCGCCGAGAGCGATTACCTTCACCACGTCGATCTCGTCTGCGACGGCCACGCGCAAGTGATCCACGGCGGCAACATCCTCGACCTTCGGCCTGGCTATGCCTACTTGTTTCCAGGCAACACTCCAACGCAACGCCGCTGCGCGACGCGCTACGCCAACTACTATCTGCGTTTCCGCGTCGAGTGGTTCCCGGGCATCGACTTGCTCGCCGAGTGGCCCGGGCGGCAGCCGATCTGCCTCGGCCGCTGGAACCGTAGGGAGTGGGAACGCGATTTCTCGTCCTCCCGTTCACTCTCGCTCGCTCAGCACCTGAAGCTGCAGGCTCAACTGGCCCTCTGGCTCTCCTCGGCCCTGCCCAACCTCGGCGACATCCTCGCCGCCCACATCCGGATGCACGCCCGGTTTGAGCCCGTCTTTCTGCATGTCGAACACAACGTCCGCGCCGACCTCCGGGTGAGCGACCTCGCCACCGTCCACGGCAGCTCGCTCCACGCGTTTTCAGTCGCATTCCGCAGAGCGCTCGGCTTCACGGCCAAGCATTATCTTGATCGTAGGCTCAACGAGGAGGTCGTCTGGCGACTCATCAACACCGACGAGCCGGTGCGACAGATCGCCGCCGACCTGCGTTTCAGCAACGAGTATTACTTCAGTCGATTCTGCTCGCGAATGAACGGCCAGCCCCCGGCTCGGTTTCGCCGCCAGGCCACGGCACCGTGACGGTGGAAGACTGGAACCGGTCAGCGTCGTTGCATCGCCGGCCGCGACCCGGTATGATGTTCACCCGTACATCATTCAGACCGTTCCCCACCAACCTCGCGGAGTCGCCATGAACGCCGAGACAATCAGGGAATACCTTCGCCGAGAGCCCTTCGAGCCGTTCATTATTCGGATGTCGAACGGCGAAACGCACGAAATCCGCCATCCGGAGTGCGCCCTGCTGATGAGAACTCGGGTGATCGTCTACTACCCCGACGACGACCGGAGCGTCACCTGCGCTCTTGTGCACATCAACAGCGTCGAGACGCTGCAGGCAAGTTGACGGCACGACCACCATTCGGTGTCGACACCAGATCTTTCCACGACGAACGCCGAGGTGGACCGCCAAAGCCAAATCCTCGAACGGAGCTGACATTCCTCTGCTCCTCGTGGCCGCCAGTTTTCTCTCGTGGCCACCAGTTTTCTCTTGTGGCAGCCAGTTTTTCACGTGCGGAATCCAGCATCTTTTCCAGTGTTCGGGAAGATGTAATCCTGCCGCCACGGGAAGGAACGGGGACCAACCCCAGGAGAGAATTTACGAGCCGGAAGTGTATTCCTTGAGGAATCCCTGAAACTGCACCAGATGCCCCTCTTCGTCGGCGAGAAGACGGATGCACATGTCCTGCGTGACGTAGTCGTCCCCATCGACCGCCTTGATGATCTTCTTGTATTGGGCGCAGGCAGCCTCCTCGGCGGCGATCACCGACCTGATCACGCCGACCACGTCGGTCCTCACCGCGACGGGCTGAATCTGCCGGCCGAGCACCACGTCCTTCGACCCAGGCACATGGCCACCGAGCTGCTTGATGCGATTGGCAAGCTGCTGGGCGTGGGCGATCTCGCCCCCGACACCTGATTAGACGGTGAGCCGGAATCGGGTGTGAAGGGGCTCCGTCAACTCACGGACAAGTTACAAACTTGCCGCAGCGATTAGGCAGCATCCGCGGACACGAAAAAGGTAGACGGTGAGCCGGGATCGGCTGAAGCTCGACGAGCGTTGGGATTTCGCCCGCACAACGGCTGCAGTGGCTTTGATCCCAGTGGCGAAATTCCCCGCGAAGGAGACTTCTGCCGGCCCGGCGGTTGCGCACCAGACACCTGGTTAGAAGGTGAGCCGGGATCGGGTGTGACGGGGTTTCGTCAACTCACGGACACGTTGCAGACTTGCCGCCACGATTGGGGCGACAGCACGGTGCGGGTTCAACACTCCGACTCTCGTCACTGCGTGCCGGCCAATGTGAGCCGCACGACACGCTCGCTCGGCTCACCGCCAGCCGTCCGCCCAAACTCTTCTGGCAGAATGGGTTCATGGGCGGCCAGTTGGGCCCGGACCACGGCGGCCGAGGCATCCGACGCATCTGTGCCGGCAGCCTCCCGCGCCGCGACCCTGGCGAGCACCGTCTCCTCCGGTGCCTCGATCGCCAGCCAGACCAACGGCACGCCCGCCTCGTGGGCAGCAGCCGCGAGGATGCGTCGCTCCTGCCGACGGTTGCAGGCGGCATCGATCACAACGCTCGAGCCGTAGGCGAGCATCAGCCGGGCCAACTCCGCGAGCCGTTCGTAGGTTTGCCGGGTGACTTCCGCGGAATAGAGTGCGGCTGTAGCCGCGGCATCGGGAGGCCGATCCGTCGGCCTCATGCCGAAGCACCGTTTTCGCTCCACGTCGCTCCGCAGCCGGATGCCGCCGATCGCGGCGGCGATTTCCCCGGCCACCGTCGTCTTGCCGCTGCCCGAGACACCGCTGGTGGCGAGCATCACTGGCCGCCGGTCCTCCATGAGCCGCTCTGCGACCGCAAGATAGCGATCGGACTCCGCGCGGGCTCCCGCGGAGGCGGTCGCATCAGGCGGCCGTCCGGCCAGGGCCTGCGTTCCGCGGATGGCGGCAACCGTCGCCCGCACCACGGCCCGATAGGACATGTAGACCGGCAGCACGCTCGTTGCCTGGTGGTCGTTGGCCGCCTCGATCCAGCTGCTCAGGAAGAACGCGGCCAGATCACCGCGGCCCCGCGCCTCAAGGTCCATCGCGAGAAAAGCGATGTCGCTGGCCACGTCGATCCACCGCAGCGTGTCACTAAATTCGATCGAATCAAAAGCCAGGAACCGGCCCTCGTAGTGGACGAGGTTGGCAAGATGAAGATCGCCGTGGCACTGCCGAACGCGGCCCGCCCGGCGGCGTGCCTCGAACACATCCTCGCAGGCGGCCATGCGGCCATGGATTCGCCGCGCGAGGATATCCACCCGGTCGCCGAGATCGGGCCTCTGCCGGCGAAGCTGTGCCAGCGTGGTATCGACCGCGTCGGCGACGGCCGCTCGAGTGCCCCAGGGCGTGGTTCCGTCGGCAATCTCCAGACCTTCCTGGACCCGTGCCAACTCCACGGCAAGCGCAACGCAGCCTTCTGGAGAAAGCCCGCCGCTCTCGAGCATCCTGTCGAGCCGGCCCGTTTCGTCGAATTGCCGCAGCCGCACGGCCCACTCGATCGGCTCGCACGAGCCTTCGGATGGAGAGATCATGGGGAAAGTATAGGGCCGGCAATGGCTCGAAAGCCCGGATCGCCGAACCAACGCCACGCGGCGGCCGTAGAGTTATCCCGGAGTCACCGTAGCGTGACCGTCGGTTCTCTCCCGCTCCCTGAGGTGCTCTTTCTGATGCGTGTTCCCCCCATGATGACGGCAGCGATTCTGGTCGGCATTGCGACGGCCTGTTTTTCCGCCCCATGCCAGGCGGCCGGCCCGCGGAACCCCTACTCGAGCTTCAATCTGTCGGGTGTAAACTACGGTGCCCAGCAGTGGGATCGGGCCCAACGGGAGGGCCGCAGCGTCTGGCCGTATTACAACCGCCCGTCGTCAAACTATTACCGGGGCGGGGCCGTGAGCGTGGGCGGATTCGGCGGC
>Ga0247837_1007671_pt1 | contig 14129 bp, 14 predicted proteins | sample LaCtaG_2_FD_187115 | JGI IMG/M metagenome (GOLD analysis project Ga0247837, IMG submission 187115) | Freshwater microbial communities from meromictic Lake La Cruz, Castile-La Mancha, Spain - LaCruzMarch2015_14.5m | ecosystem: Environmental > Aquatic > Freshwater > Lake | place: Spain: Castile-La...
GTAAAGGACACGTTTTCCAGCGTTAATTGGCCACTAGCAGCGATTTCAATAAGCGCTTTAGTGCTAAAAGCCCCACAAAGCGACTTTTCTGCATAGTCCACAGGCTCTATTGGACTTCCCAAGTCATCCACCCACTGTCCTTCCCTCAATACCATGTACGGACAAAAGGTGCACAAGGGGCAGTCCGGCCCCGTATATGTCCATATCAGTGAGCAGGACTGTGTGAGCGATTTGGAAGGTGGGGAGATGGCGGTGAAGCGGAGCACTGCTCGGCTGTTAGCACAGTTCTGCTGGAAGGGAAAAGCAGCACAGAATAAGGTCCGGATTTCTGTGTATCGGAGCCTTGCCACTGCCAAAAGGACCTGAGGACCAAGGAGCAGGTACTCCCCTGCAAGGAGATAAAGGTGATTAACAGGCTGCCAAAGGCTTCTGACAGCTGTTTCCAGGCACAAATAAGGACTTTGGCTGGCCCCTGTTCCACTGCCCGGCTGCACATACACCACATTGGGACTATGAATAGTTGCGCAGTCGCCAATCCTTCATTCGCTCCTAGCCTCCTAATATCTTCCTGCCGATTCTCCTATAAATGGCTCTAGCATATTCAGTCCGCCGCAAGTCGCCCAGCTCCCGCCCCGCCGTCGCAAACTACCTCCAGCGCATCCACCAGATGTACATAAACCAGTACCTGCGCACAGATTCCCGCCCCGCTAAGGTACGCAGTCTATAGATCAATCCAGATCGTGGATGGACTCTACCTAGGGTCTGTGGGCGCAGCTTACTCACACCCTGTCCTGAAAAGCAGGAAAATCACGCATGTTTTGACTGTGTGTGACTGCCTTCCGCCGAAGTTTCCGAATGAGTTTCGGTACAAAGTGGTGGAAATACTGGATGACCCGGGGGTGAAATTGAGTGTGTATTTCAAAGAAACGGGGGAATTTATTAGAGGGGCAATAGAGGGCGGAGGCCAGGTCCTAGTGCACTGCTTTGCAGGAGTGTCCAGGTCTGCCTCTGTAGTGATTGCTTACTTGATGCGGTACAACAACATGACGTACAGCCAGGCCTGTGCACATGTTCGAGACAGAAGGCCGTGGATAAACCCTAACCCTGGCTTTGTGAATCAGCTCAAGCGGTACGAGACTTGGCTTGCAGACCAGAGAAAGCAGGGAAGTCTCAGTCAATAGTCCTTGTTTAGTTTTAGAGCTCGATAGAGTCTTTTCCCTACGAGATTTCCTAATTCCCTGTGTCTTTAGCGCTTCTTGAAGCCGTACTTCTTCCTTTCATAGAACATGTCCGTCCTCGCAGTGCCCAAATTCACAATCTTCGGACACCCGTCCCTGTCCTTCTCTAGCATCGTGCACTCCCTGCAGTAGTACGCGTCACTAATGCCCACTCCGCCACACACCACACATCTGCCTTGGAAACTACCGAAGTTGCACTCATCACATATGCGCACTAGCACATATGGACGCACATAGGAGTCGCATACAGGGCAGCGGCCGTCACATTTGTCACATAGGCGGCCGATAGCGATGCCGGGCTGCTTGCGACACATGATGAGGTCTGGGTGGTGTTTGGCCATTTATAGCGATATGAACGAAGGAAGAACGATAGACTGAGAAGGGGTTGTTCGCTTTTAAAGGTCATTTTTGGTGTGGCTATAATGAAGGCTTTGCGTAGGGCATTTTCGGTGTACAAGAGCACGTTCACCAGGTCTATCGCAGAGCCAGAAGAGTACTGGCGCGAAAAGGCCGGAGGCATATCATGGGACCGTCCCTTTTCCACTGTGCTAGACTCCTCCCACTCCCCTCTCCTGCGCTGGTTCCCAGAAGGCCGACTTAACATGGCCTTCAACTGCCTCGACCGACACGTCCACTCCGGCCTCGGAGACGAGTGGGCCTTAATCTACGACAGTCCTGTGACTGACCGCATTGTGCACTACACCTACTCAGAACTGCTAGACGAGGTTAAGCGCTTCGCAGGCGTTTTGGCCTTCAGACATGGAGTTCAACAGGGTGACAGAGTGCTCATTTATATGCCGATGGTGCCGGAGGCCTTGGTAGCTATGCTGGCCTGTGCTCGTTTGGGCGCTACGCACTCTGTGGTGTTTGGAGGGTTTGCAGCGAAGGAGTTGAGTTCGAGGATTGTGGACTGTGCTCCGAAGGTGATCGTTTCTGCGAGTTGTGGGATTGAGCCGCAGAGAGTTATCGCATATAAGCCGCTGTTAGATGCGGCTATTGAGCTAGCCGGGAAGTCAGGCTTGCCGGATGCTGATAAAATCCATAGCATTGTTTATCAGCGCAAAGGCCAAAATGTCCCCTGCGTCTTCCGCCCTCACACCGACTTCGACTTCTACCAAGAAATGGCCAACTGCAAAAGCCACGACTCCGTAGCCTCCGTGCCCTCCTCCCACCCTCTCTACATTCTATATACCTCCGGCACCACGGGGACACCCAAGGGAGTGGTGCGAGATACAGGAGGCTATGCAGTCGCACTCAACGCCTCCTTCGAACAGCTCTATGGAATAGAGAAGGGCGACGTGATGTGGGCTGCAAGTGACATCGGCTGGGTAGTGGGACATACCTGCATCACTTACGGACCCTTACTGCGAGGAGCAACGACTGTGCTGTATGAAGGAAAGCCGGTGAGCACGCCTGATGCAGGCGCTTGGTGGCGAGTCATTGCGTCTCATGAGGTCAAGTGCATGTTCGGGGCGCCAACATCAATCAGAGCGATTAAGAAGGAAGACCCGAAAGGGAAACTGATGAAAATGTACAATTTGAGCTGTTTGAAGCACTTCACTTTAGCAGGGGAACGCTGTGACCCTAATACACTGCAGTGGCTGGAAAGCCATTTGCCGAAGGGGATTCTGCTCAATGACCACTGGTGGCAGACGGAGTCGGGCTGGCCGATGATTGGCAACTTCGCGGGGTTGGAGCAGTTTAATGTGAAGATGGGAAGCGCTACGAAGCCGGTTCCTGGCTGGGACATCCAAATCATGGGCGAAAACAACAAGCCTGCAGCCAGAAACACCCTCGGAAAGGTCGTGGTAAAGCTGCCGACTCCCCCTGGGTTTATGTCTACTCTCTGGCGCAATGACCAAGCTTTCATCGATAAGTACTTCAAAGACATCCCAGGCTTCTACTTGACTGTAAAGTCCATATAGGGAGATGAAGGCTTTGAGGACGAAGATGGGTATTACCACATTATGGCGAGAATTGACGATGTCATTAATACGGCTGGACACAGGCTCAGCACTGGACAGTTGGAAGAAATCATCGGCAACCACGCATCCATCGCCGAATGTGCAGTCATCGGCGTAAAAGACGCCATCAAGGGCGAAATCCCTGTGGCCCTGGTAGTGCTCAAAACCAACACGGACAGCTCTCCAGAAGATATAGAGAGAGAAGTGGTTTTGAAGGTACGTGAAGACATCGGAGCTGTGGCTTCCCTTAAGACTGTCGTAGTGGTCAACCGCTTGCCTAAAACCCGCAGTGGGAAGATCCTCAGAGGCACTATTAAGAAAATCGCAGAGAACCAGAAGTACGCTTTCCCTTCTACTATCGAAGTCCCGGAAGCCCTGGAAGAGGTGAAAATAGCGCTGGAAAAGAAGGGATTGGTGAGGGATATCAACATTAAGTTCGAGGAAGACTTGGGGAAAGCGCCAAAGTCGGAGCAGCCCTAGTAATCCTAGAGTTAGCGGCTACTGAGACATGAGAGAGGAGTCTCTGGGCGGCTTGGGCCGGGGACGGGTCGGGCCTGAGACTTGGAAATGAGGCCGGAGGGTCTTCAGCTTCCTTTCCTTGCTGAATTTGCGTAGATAAGGACTGCTGTTGGTCTTCGTCTTTTCCGGCTGCGGCGTTTTCGTCCCTCTACTGGTCCAATCCCCTTTCCTCACGCTCCGTTCCTCTCCCAGTTCCTCAAGCACAGCCTCGCTCACATCTTTGATCCACACGATTTTCCCTCCTCTCCGAAACGTATGCTTGCTTGAAGTGTGAGAAGACACAGTTGAGTCTGTGCCTAGCACCTCTGCTATGTCTTTGCAGGCGGAGGTCAGCTTTGGAGGTTGGTACTTGTGCTGCTCGAGGCGGATTAGACGGCGGTAGACCTGGCCAAAGTCGCGGATCCAGGAGATTTCGTCGATTGGGTCACTGCGGTAGAGGGACAAAACGCGTAGAGAGAGGAGCTGAATGAGGGAGTGGGTGAGTTGGTCGTATGAGGTTTCTTGCAGTCTTGTAGCGAAGCCGCTATATACAGACATGGCTAGGCGCTTATTACCTGCAGGTCGAGGGGAAGACTCAACTTAGACTGCCTTAGTGGTCCTTAGAACTTAAGGACTAGTCGAAGTCGAGAACATGCTCAATTTCTTCGACAACGGCTTGAGACTGCAACTTAACCTTGGCGTGTTCAGCGATAGTCAGCGCTTTCTCCAATACTTGCACCTTGTTGAGCGGCTCAATGCCATTGTCGAGGAACTGCACATTCATGAGACTTTCTGCAGCTCTCAGAGGGTCATTGTCCTGCACCACTGCTTAGTCCTTACTGAGCTGAATCACCGCTCCGACCGGGTTAACAGCCTTATGTGAGGCCTGCGTTTTGGGGTTATATCTGGCCTGCACGTCCTCATCCTTGATGGTCATGTCCGCCAGGCAGTTCCCCATATTAGTACCAAGCAATCTAGTCTTCTCGGACTCTGTGGCCGTGGCTCCAGACTCCTTGCTGCAGCTCCCCAGCAGCAGTATAGAGCTGGCCGGGGCCGTGCTGCTTGCCGTGGAACCACTCTCCTGCGTATTTCCGGCCGTCTGGCCAAGTGAATACTCCCTTGCCTTGCTTCTGGTCGTCTACATACTCGCCTTCGTATCTGCGGCCGTCCTGCCAGCTGAAGACTCCCTTGCCGTCCATCTTGTTGCGTCTCCAGGTGCCTTCGTAGGTCCTTCCATCCGCCCACTCGTACTTCCCATACCCTTCCAGGAAGTTGTCCTTGAACTCCCCTTCGTACACACTCCCCTCCTTCCACTGAAACCTGCCCTTGCCTTCCTTCTTTCCCCATGCGTACTCCCCAGTGTACACGCCTCCGTCTGGCCAGTGCTCTGTGCCTTTCCCATGTTGCTTGTCATCCATCCACTGGCCTTCATACTTCGACCCGTCAGTGTGAATGTAGGTTCCGTAGCCCTGCGCCTTGTCATCCACCCAGTCCCCAATGTACACATCCCCATCTGCATGGATCAGTCTTCCCTTGCCGTTGGCCTTATCCAGCCTCCACCACCCTTCGAATCGAGACCCGTCCGCCCACAGCTGGACTCCCTTGCCGTGTCTTTGCCCTGCCTGGCTCCATTCTCCGATGTATACCGCTCCGCCTTCGACCTGCACAGGGCCTTTCAATAGCACGGGAATTTCCCCTGGACAGGGATGCAGGTCGTACTGGTACTCGCCGAGTCGCTTGAGGGTCATTTCTGTCGCTGGATTGGCGAAATCAGGGACTTCTATGAGCTCTTTCAGTCGCTTTTCCTCCTCTCGGATTGTAGGCCGATACAGTTCCTTCACCTCCCTGCGCACTAAGTATCCCTGCAGCACTGTCTGCACTTTGGCGATTTCCGAGTTTCCCAAAACCCTCCTGCTCCTCTTTCGGTCCCCAATTTCTCCTTGCTGCCGCTCTTCGGCAGTAGTGCAACAGCTAGAACACCCACCCATGCCTCTATATTAGTCTACTTAGGGAGCTCGCTTGGACTCCAGGTAGAGCTCGGAGATGATGTCTTGGCAGCGCTGTAGGTTCAGTTCCTTGGAGTTGAACTGGCGACTCACTACTTTGAAGAAGTTGCTGTGAGACACGTAGCGAGGGCCAAGCAAGAACGCCAACCTGCGCTTTTGCAGCTTCGTAAGGTGCCAATTCCTCATATCCACTTCCACCTTCACAATGGGCTCTCTAGGGTCAGTGTGTTTGGGATCTGAGTCTCTGAAGGCAGACATTGTGACTTTGAAGAGGTCAATCGGAGGCTTTTGCTGGACTTCTCGCTTTACTTCGTCGAGGGAACGCAGGGGGTAGTCGAAAGGGTCGCGGTAGATCAAGGACTGCCAGGCGGGAGTGAGGGGCTTGCGAGCCATAGCGCCGAACCAGCGTTGCAGCGCCATTACTGAGAGGTATTGCTAGTGGAAAGGACACTTAGGCAGACAGTCTATTTCCGTCGCTCCGGGAAGCGAAACCCCTTCCCTCGCAAGTACTCCTGCAACTCACTGCTCGGCCCCTTACCCTCCTCACCCGCAGCCAGCGACAAAAAGGAGCCTGACAGCGGACTGAGGGACCTGCACACATAGCTGTCCTGCGACCCCCTACTCTCCAGTAGACTGCTCACTAGGACACTAGCTGCCTCCCCAGGCGGGTAAGAAGACTTCAGGTCTTTGGCGGCGTCGAGGTCGCTGAGGGACATAGGATGGTCCACTGGGTGCGGCTTGGGTAGTACCTGCAGACGCTCGAGACGGACAATTCTGTCGTTGAGGGAAGCTGGCTTGAGGGGAAAATCAGGGGAAAAGGAGGAAGTGGGACTGGAGACGGAGGGTAGAGGCGGGGGAGAGTCCGGCCCTTTGACTTGAAGGAGGGTCTTTGTAGGAGGACTTTCAGGCCTTTTTATGGGAGTTTCAGGCTTTTTGGGCGGAGTTTCAGGTATTTTTGGTGGAGTTGTCTGTCTTTTGGGCGGACTTTCAGGCCTTTTAAATGGCAATTCAGACGATTTGACCTCTATTCGCGACTCCTCCCTGACCGGTGACTGCACCTTCCTCGCAGACTCCAGTTCCCTCGGCCTTCTCTCAGTGAATCCGCCTCTCTTGGCAGTTTCGCAAATATGCAGTCTCTCCGCCCCCTGCAGTCTGCCCTCCACAGCCTTGACCCGTCCCTGTCTAGTCCCTACCATGGTCTCTATCAGTCGCTTCTTCACATATGCCACATTGTTCTGTTCCCTCTCCAGCTCAGCGACTCGCTCTTCTAGATGGGCGACTTGTGGGAGGGCGGCCAGGCTGCTGCGCACTGATAGGGCCGGCGTTAATAGTGAAGGGTTCTTTTCCAGCGAGGAAATGCGTCTGGAAGTCTGGGGATTGGGAGAAAGAGAGGTGTGGAGTCTGGCCTCCACCTTGGATAGGCGCTGGCTATGGTCTTTTTGAAGCATTGACACGAAATACTTCAACTTTTCGCCCTGTTCCGCCCTACTTTCCAGCCTTTCCAGCCTTTTGAGCAGCACCAACACCTCTTCCTCCTTCGAATCTTGAATAGAAACGAGGGATTCGACCTGAGAAGACAGATTTCGCACCTGTTTGCTCAGGTCTAGAGGAGAGTTGGAGGGAATTGCGGCTTCTAGACGGGATAAACGGGCTTCTAAAGCGGAAATATCAGGGAAAGGTGCGATTTGAGGAGGCTTGAGAGCAGTGAGACTGCTTCTTAGCGCCTAAATAGGCACTTACGTCCATTTCCTTGCCTAATTCTTCGAATAAAGCCAGCTTTCCTGCTTCTTTTCTCTCAATTGCAGCCATTCTCTGGTCGTATTTCTTGAAATTGCCCTGCTCAGCAGTCCTTCCTCCCTTGCCCCTGCTTTCTAGCTGCTGCACAGTCTCATCTAGGGAGGAAAACAGCTCTTTGCAGTCTGACAGGGCAGTTCCCTGCTGGGATACTGTCCCTTCCAAGGAAGATAGGCGGCTCTGCACGGAGGAAAGACTGCGAGAGGTGTCAGCTTCCAGACGGTGCAGGGACGTAGTGAGCATTTCCACCAGCTTAAGCAGACCAGCGGCTGAATTGTCGCCTTGCGAGTGAGTTTCTCGCTCAATCTCAGCTTCCGAGTAGGCGGAATCAGGCGCTTCTCTGGGTTCTTTGGCCTTCTTGAGGCGCACAGCCCTGTAAGTATCCAGGTTTATGAGGCCGTCTCGACTGCTGGAGCCTGGAACAGTCCGCTTTGTCCTGGGCTTTTCCGCTGATTGGCTGAGTTCTGCGAAGTGCGGACTGAAGCAGGGCAGTGGCATGCTGAAGCTGCTTTCAGGAGTAGGAGTGTGTCTGGGGTTGTGGCCTTGCTTGGTGGAGATGAGGTCGAAGAGGGCGGATTCGGGCGAATTGCGCTGGTCCTTGGGTAGCTGCTCGTTTTCCGCTAGCCAGAGGTTGGCCTTGAGGGCCTGGGAAATGGTATGCAGGGGGTGTGAGGGTGGGACTTTGCTGGGGTCAATTAGGCTGCTGTGCAGGTCCACTAGACTTCGGTTGTGTTTGACCAGGACACTGGCAAGCTCTTGGAGTTGTATTTCGGCCTGCAGGTCGATGTCGAGCGCCAAGCTACGCACAGAACTGTAGCGCAGCACGCAGGAAAGGACCAGTAGGACTGCTTCACTCTTGCTGAGATGGCCACTGGAGTTCTCCTTGAAGGGCGCAGGGCCTTGCTGTGGGCAGTTCTCCGCACTAAAGGCAGCCAGGGACCTATTGGAAGCCAGCACTTCCAAGAAGGCTATCAGACTGTCGAAGGCTAGAGGGTTCCCGTTGATAGTAAATCTTTGAAGGGTTTCATTTCTGCCAAGTGCTACGGCTAAGTCTGCGCCTTGGATGCTATTGCTATCCAAGCGGAGACTCTTCAGACTGGCAGTGGATTGGATCAAGGACGCCAGGGCCATGGCCCCCAGGTCATCAATGGAGTTGCAGGACAGGTCCAAGGCTTCGAGGACAGGGTGCGAAGCCAGGGCTTGACACAGTTCCGATAGTCCCTCTGGGTCGTGCAGGTCGCAGGAGCGTATAGTCAAAGCCCGGAGGGAAGGATGCCTGGCAAGACTAGTGCTGAGAACTCGCAAGTCGTGTATGGTAAGGCGGTAGTCGGAGAGTTCCAGAGTGCTGAGACTGTCCAGCTTCATGTCCAATGCCTGCGCCAGACATCGGAAGTCCGCTTCCTAGCTGCTAGGTACCTGCATGGGAGTTTCAGCAGAGCGGAGACGCAGTGTAGGACTGTGGGAAGACAGCGCGGAGTGGATGAGAGGGATGGGACGGACACTTTGAAGTAGACATAGAGACTGGGTAGACAGTACCGAGTAGTCCAGGTCCTCGGAAGCCATTTCAACTTTCCCTTTAGTGCTAAGCACTGCACTACATTACCACTCTTGCTCTCTGCCTCGGCTGCTCTCGTCCCGGCCCCTGCGTCTGCTCCCACTCCTCGAGCCTGAGTAAATATTGGACAGCGCCTCCAGCTGCTTCGCCTGTCTTTCCGCAGCTTCCGGGTCTTCCACAAGTCTCAAGCGACTGCTTCTGCTGCCTCGAGGGTCTGCCAGTCCTGCCATTGTGGCGTTATAGGGAGAGCGACTGGACACAGGGGAGTGCTTCCTGTGAAATCTGTTCCTTGCAGCCAGGATATCCACCAAACGGTCGTATTCCTGTGTAGGCGCATCTGCCTGTGCTGCTTTGATCAGCTCATCCACTGTGGCTTCCACTTCTTTTCTGCTCTTTCGTCGCTGTCTGTGAAAGGCGCCTGTGTTTCCGACGTCCCGCAGGACTTCTTCGGAGATAGGAGCGTCTTCCTCGGTGTAAACGCGACTAGAAGGCTTGCCAGCCTCGGGCATAGCCAGGCGCAGCTTGGAAACCGCAGGACTCTGCTTCCTGTCCTGCGACTTGGACCTGCGTCCCTCGGGTTGGGCAGTGCTGGGCTTGTTCGTAGACAGACTGCGGCCTGTAGCCAGGCTGTGGAGAGCACTGATTTGGCTGAGTTGGTGGTTGGGCATGATGCCGCCGGGCATGAATTCCACCATGTAGTCCTCGTCGTCCACTATTGCTGGCTCCCAGATGCTTGGGAGGGGCTGCTGAGGAGCATCTGTGAATGTTTGAGCCGAGTAGGTAATATATTGAGACTCAGGCTCGGACTCAGACATGCTCTTCTCAATTTCCTGCAGACGAAGTTCGAATTTAGGCGAAGACTTGAGTTGAATAAGCGGCTTTTCAGGTGATTTCTCAGGCGACAGGTTACAAGGTCTCTCAGGAGTGCGATAAAACCGCATCCCCGAGTACCCTTTAGGCGACTCTATGGGAGACTGCAGGTTATGAGGCACTTCCGGCATAGTTTCCTCGGATATATGACTACTCCCAGGCCTGTTTTCCTCCTCCTTACACTCTGCAGAGTCGAGTCTTAGGGGGGAGGCCTCTAGGTGGAAGGCGGTTTTGTCCTGCTCCAGGTGGTCGAGGTAGTCGTCGAAGTCCTTGGCGAAGTCTTTGGCGATGCTAGGGACAGGGAGTGCGGGGAGGTGCAGGGCTTTGCAGGGGGAAAAGCTGGGCTGGGAGGGGCACTTGCGGGGGGCGGAGGGGGAACGGGGTTGGGGAGAGTAGCGGGGGACTGCGGGCAGTTCTTTAGGACTGGCAGGTGGGGCTTCCAGCACTCTCTCGGATATGTCGCTGCTTCCAGGCTTCAGACTCAGGAGCTGATTTAGTGACAGGCCGTAGTCAACCACATAGTAGTCCTTCCCGTAGTTAGGCACCGCCTTCAGTCCTGCCAGCACTCCACACACTCCCACTCTAATTGCCACGTCCACAGCTACTCCAACAAGCCACTGGTACACTACTCCCTCACTTTCCACTCCATTCCCTACACTCCAGAAGTCCACTCCCACAGCAATTGTCATGTACACCAGGAACACGCCCTCCAATCTTCCCTTGCTAGGACGCTGGAGGGAGTCGAGAGGTCGACTGGCAGGGAGGTGGGAGGTGTCTATGACGCTCGAGTTGTCTCGCCGATTCAGTTCCGTGCGAGTGAGAGAGGAGAGGTCAGAAGGGTCGGAGTAGTTGAAACTACGCACAAAATATACATGCAGAACATATGTCATCCCCACTGCCACACTCGTAGCTGCCCCGGCCACCGCCACTCCCAAACCCACATCAAACTCCTCTCGACCCAGCGCTACATTGCCACTCCACAGCAAGGACCAGTGCACGAACACTAGAAAGAGCTGCAGAGGAGTGGGGAGGTCGAACTGGGGAGAGGAGTAGGTCAGCAGGCCATACAGGGGCAGGAGACTCTTAGCACAGGAGTGGAAGGAGGCAGATGAAGCGCTTTTGTATATAGATAGAGGCTCGAGACGGCTGTCATTGTGCAGATATACGCTCCGGAGGACCTTTATAAGTCGCAAAGTTAGTCGAAATAGCACGAGTCCGCAGGCCATGATGAGCACAGGCAGCGCTACCGCCACTCCGTCCCCTAGCTTCATTTTGAATTACCACCCGGCCTTTTCCATATACCCGAGTTGCCTCCTGCCCTCACTACATCTCTCCTGCACAGTAGGAAATCCGCTACATCTAGGCTTCCTTGTATAGTAAATCAAGCCATTCTACTGCGCTGCAGCTATACGGCCTGGACTATTTATTTGGCAAATCTGACACGAAGTCGGCCCGCACCGTCTTTCACATGTATTTCTGGTCTTCGACTCCCTCCTTCACATTACTATCTCCATCCTTTCCCCCTCCATCTGTCCCAGTCTTTCCTATGTCCCTCAACTGTCCACAGGACTGAGCGGACAGCAGTTCCAGTCGCTTTTCTGTTGAGAAGTGCCAATACTAGTGCCACAGTCTCTGACCTCAGCAAACAGCACTAGGCATCGCTAGCAAAATATCCCTTCTGAGCCTCCGAATCGCTATTTTCCCCATTAATTTCACCGCCGACGGCTGAAACTGCAGCCCTCGTACCATCGTCTAACCTCTCCAGCTCCTTCAGCCTTTTCACTATTTCATACTCCAAAGGCATGTAAACGAGTCGCGAATACATCAAATGCCCTTGAGGAAATCAGTCCACAGTAGGACCTTCACGCATTCTTCAAACGGCCAATTGGTACCGAAGTAGAAGTCTACATGGTCGTATTTGCTTCTCCTAAGGAACCGTTGCGCCTTAGCTGCCAATTACGGCGGGCAAAAGCAAAACATCCCTAGGGGTCCTAGCCTTAAAGTGTCCATTTGCAGTTCTGTCCCACCGCCACTCATACATTGTCTCCATGCGAAGCACTGATATGTTGACCGCTCAGGCCTCTAAGTCTGCTTTTAGGCGAAATTCGCTGCCAGACACCGATTTGTGAGGGAATGATTAGTATATAGGATTGGAATCGGGGAATAGTGCATACAACCCTTAGTACTTCCTAGGGAACCTCACCCAGGCCAGTAGGGAAAAGCTGAGACTTGTGGCCGCCCTGTAAGAGCAGGAAGGATGCATGGAAGATGGAGAAGACGAGGCAAAGTCTAGAGGCTTCCGTAAAGGTCGCAGAGGCGGAGACCGTGGGGGCTTCCGTGATAGAGGCGGAAGAAGGGACTACAAGCGGAGACAGGGCGGCTTCAAAGTTCGCAGTGATCGCGGTTTCCATAGATCTAGAGACTAATGGCTAGCCTACAAATTTAACCTGAAATGTCTCTACATCCTTCAAACTGCATTTCCAGCTCATTTCCAGTCCCCAAATACCCTATTTCTGCTGCCAAATCGTTCAATTAGCGACCGAAATCTATTAATTGTCTAAACTGCTTGAGAGTCGTAAAGTCCTTCTTAAACCCCTGTGCAAAGGTCCACTCCATCAATTTTCCTTCCTCCAAGCTCTCCTATCGAGCTCTAGAACTAAACAAGGACTATTGACTGAGACTTCCCTGCTTTCTCTGGTCTGCAAGCCAAGTCTCGTACCGCTTGAGCTGATTCACAAAGCCAGGGTTAGGGTTTATCCACGGCCTTCTGTCTTGAACATGTGCACAGGCCTGGCTGTACGTCATGTTGTGGTACCGCATCAAGTAAGCAATCACTACAGAGGCAGACCTGGACACTCCTGCAAAGCAGTGCACTAGGACCTGGCCTCCGCCCTCTATTGCCCCTCTTATAAACTCCCCCGTTTCTTTGAAATACACACTCAATTTCGCCCCCGGCTCATCCAGTATTTCCACCACTTTATACCGAAACTCGTTCGGAAACTTCGGCGGAAGGAAAGGATTAGTAAAGTTCCCATGCTTGCATTCCTATCCAACTATAGTTGACAGGTCCAGTCTGGGCAGCATCCTCCCAACGCTTCTCCGTCTCTTCCTAATAACCGCTCCCTGCCCTCCTTTCAGCACTGACCGACTCCGTATCAAGTGCTTTTCCTTGATCCGGACCAAGAGTTCGTCCAGATCTTGGATAGACTGCTCGACTCTTTGTTGCCGTCTGCAGCGCTCTTCTTGCCAGTGAGTGGGGGATTGGGTGTGGGTTGGAAGGGTGGGCAGCTGTTCTGGTCGTCTCCAGACCTGTTCCGGCACTAGGGACTGCGTATTTGAGACGTCTAGTCTGCCTCGAAGCTGGGTTCTCGCCTTGAACCCTTTCATATACCTATTCTTAAGTTCGCAGTACTGCTAGCTGCTGTCTAAGGGAGACTTAGCGCTTAGTAGGGAACTCGAGCTTGAGCTGCTCGTACAGCAATTCGTCAGGATCAGGTCCTGTGCACGCTGAGGAGAACGCGCCGTCCATCTGAGCCAGGGAGTGTCCGCCCTCGCAGGCGTTCACCAACACCTGCAAGTACTGAAGTGCGTAGTCCTGCATCTGTCCGCACTGCAGCTGGAAGGTCCCAACCGACGCCCTCAAGCAGCCGAAGTCCCTCACCACCTGCTGATCCTCCAGCAAGTTCTCCTCCCCTGTCGGGTCCAAATACTCACTAATGATTGCGAAAGTCTCCTGTATGCTTTGCCTATACATAACTTCGTCAATCACCGCTTTCGAGTTTTCATCGCTCGGGTTATTCACGAACACCGAGTAGAGAGTTTGCAGTTTAACGTCATAGGAATCCCAATAGACACTTGAAAAGGATGGGAGAGGACTGCTGTCCCCTGTGGCCGCGCCCAAGAAGGCACTCAAAGGCTCTTGGCTCATGGTCAAGTTGCCGTATTCCATGACCTGGCTTTCAGTAGTCAGGGCCTTGACCTTCAAGTACTGCTCAAAGAGAGTTTCCGTGCTGAGGGATGGATTGGCGTCTGCGTCTTCCATCCAATTCACGCTGTATAAGTCGCCTAGACAGGTGTAAAGGTCTACTCCGTTCACGGTTTCGTTGGGGTAGCAGTACGTGCCCCATGAGGACTGGTTGGGGTTGGCCGCAGTTGTGGCATACACGTTAATGTCGGGCGATAAAATGCCATCAAACATCGACCC
>Ga0247837_1007674_pt1 | contig 14124 bp, 11 predicted proteins | sample LaCtaG_2_FD_187115 | JGI IMG/M metagenome (GOLD analysis project Ga0247837, IMG submission 187115) | Freshwater microbial communities from meromictic Lake La Cruz, Castile-La Mancha, Spain - LaCruzMarch2015_14.5m | ecosystem: Environmental > Aquatic > Freshwater > Lake | place: Spain: Castile-La...
GTACCGGAGCCGGCACCGGCACCGGCACCGGAATCGACCGACGTGTGGTCTCGGATGACGCGGGGTCTGCAACGGCTCCGCCGCATGGACGTCCGCGCGGCGCGCGAGTCGTCCGCCGCGTCGGCGCGCCGCTCGTTCGGAGCGTGGAAGTCGGCGACGCGCGTCGCCAAGCACTCCGCCGCGTCCCAGCAATGCGGTCGCAAGTGCATGTGCCACGATTGCCGCGCACACCGTGCTCTCGCGCCGGGCGCGACCATCAAACCGAGCCCCGCGGCCGTCATCGACAGGCTGTTTACCGATTTCGTCGACCAGTCGTCGTCAAACCGGCTGGCCAAGCTGCTGGTCGAGCTTGAGAAGCATCCAGACAACCAACGGGCGCTGACTCATTCGTTTGCTTGGCGTGCGCGCGAGGCGCGTGGCAGTCCGTTGTTTAATCAGTTGAGACGCGCTTATGATCGTCTCTGCCACATCTACCCAAATCTGCCGGATGCCTCCATTGTGGGGCCGACGAGCGTCACGCCGCCCGCCGCGCCGACTCAGACGCCGCCAACCCCACCGCCCCCCCCGCAGGACGAGCGCGGCCAGCTGATCAAGGCGCGGCTCGCCAAGCGCGCGGCCGAGGCGGAGCTTCAGGGGGAGCGCGTTCAAGCACAGCGCCGGCTCGAGACGATCCAGGCGTCGGCGGCGGAGCGCCGGACCGAGATGGCGGCGCGCATCGCCCAGGTCGAACAAGAGGCGGCGCTGGCTCTCTCCCAGGACCGGCTCGACGCAATCAATACTCACAACGAGTTTACGCGCCACGCGTTCCGCACGCCCGAGGCGATCGAGGCCGAGGTGGCGCACGCCGCGTCGCTCCGCACGTACGAGCGCAGTGTCTTGGAGGAAACGCAGTTTACCCAGGAGTGCGCCGCCAAGCGCCGCGCGATCTCGGCCGAGCTGGAGCTGGAGCGCCTCAAGGGCGTGCGCGCGTCGATCTGGTCGATCGACGCCAACGCCCAGGACGACGAGCGCGCCGAGCACTTTAAGGAGCTGCAGGCGATCGACTACTCGATCGAGCGCATCGCGCGCCGTCTCCAGGCGGCGAGCCTGGACGCCGACCTTGTTGCGGCCGAGCGCCGCCGCGCCGCGAGCGACTAGCTAGCTAGCTAATAGCAAGCGCGTAAGGGGAAAAATTATTATAGCGGTTTTTTATTATTATTTTAGAAAGATAGATAACATGCCGACCAATGCGGCCGACCTGATGACCGAAGTCCGCGCGCAGCTCGAGGACCAAATGCGCGACGAGGTCCGCGACGAAGTGCGCGACGCGCTCATGTACGACGACGATTTCCGCGAGCAAGTGTGCGAGGACATGCGCGCCGACCCGAGCGTACGCAAAGAAGTCGTGGAAGACCTCCAGGATGAAATGCGCGCCCAAGTCGGCGAGGCGCTGCGCGAATCGATGCGCGCCGCCATCCAGGACGAGATCGAGGCCGAGCTGGAGCACGCGCGCGACGACGCGGCGTCCGAGGTCAACGCGATCCATCGCGTGGCGGCCGACCAGCGCGCGTGGGCACGGCTCGCGTCGACCGAGGCCGGCGCGACGATCGCGCGGCTCAAGGCGACGATCGACCGCGCCATCTCCGACGCCGAGCTTGAGCTAGGTAGAAAGCGGCCGCGGGACGAATGATTTTAGTTTATTTCATTTCGTCTATTCATTGGTCTATTCAAGAAGCGGCGCGGTAACGCTTGGCTGGAGGCGGGACGGCACGCGGTCTTGCCATGATCTTGATCCTTGGGATGTAATTCGAGATAAAATCCTGCAAAGACTTGGCTGCGCCCTCCGGGTAGGGGTATAATCTTTCGGCGTTGTCGATGCACTTTTGCGCTGTCCACCTCATCAGGTCGACGCCCCCCAGGCGTGCAATCTCCTTCCACGAACGTAGGTGCATGAAATCGACCTCCAACACTTTCTGGTGGCACTGAATGCGGGAAAAGTGCCTGTCGCCGCCCGCCATGCCAAGCCGGTGCCAACAGTCGGCAATCATGGATCGCGGCAGCTGGTGCTTTTGGTTACGCATTCGCTCAATCGCTCCAACCAGACACTGCGCGGCCGTCCGATCCCGGCCACCGACCATCCCGCCGCCCTCGACGGCCAGATAGTAGCAATACTCGGGGTCGTCAGGGTCCAGCTCCAACGCCCGGCGGTAGCATGCCTTTTGTGTCTCGTCGCCCCCGCCGGCGCGCCCCAGCAGAAACCAGCCGCGGGCGAGCCGGGGGTCGATGTCCAACGCCGTCTGGTAGCACGCCACCTTGGTGTAGATGCGACCGAGGACCCTTCCGCCACCCGACTGACCAAACGCCAGCCAACAATGCACGAGGTCTTCGGCTAGAGTACGGTCGCCACCCACGCTCTGCGCATTGATACCAAGTGCACGACTGTAACAGTCATTGGGGAGAAACACACGTTTGTGCACGGTTCCGCCGCCAGCCTCGGCGAGGCGATACCACGGGCCAGCCGTGCGATAGTCGACGCTGGGTTGATCTTCCGGAGGACACGAATTCGGAACAGAATGCCACAAGGCGCAATGCCTGTTGAGCTCGGCCTCCGGAGACATGTGGCGTGCGTGCGGATAACAGAGAATCAAGAGTGATGGACTGATGAACTGATCAGTCAGTTAGTCAGTCAGTCAGTCAGTCAATCAGTCAGTCAGGTCACCTGACCTGGGAGCTGACCTGAGCTGCCTAGACCATTTGATTTTTGGATTTTTGGATTAAAAATAAAAAATATTTGCCCGCACGCCGCGAAAAGATCAATAATTCGCTAGTACATTTGCGAGACGACGAGCGTGCTAAACAGATTGTACGCGCCCGCGACGTTGGAATTTAAAGTGTACACGATGCCAGAGTCCTGGTAGAATCCAACCTCGAACCAGTCGGCCGGCGCGAGCTGCCGGCACGACACCAGCGTCAGGCGAAACGGTGGGGTTACGCCGGGAGCGACGGTGGGCATGTAGCACGTGTCGACGCCAATGGCTTGCTCCCCTGCCCACACGGTCGCCGACGTGTTGTTGGCCGGGATCCACATTGTCATGTTTGCGACGAAACCACCGACGCTAGCGTTTGCCACCACCGCGGCGGTAATCAGCAGCGTGATCGTCGCGCCCGTCTGGTTGGTGAATCGGTTGCTCGCAAACGTAAACCCGGTACCGGCCGTGTTCTCGACCGTCCCCCAATTGATCAGCGTGGCGGTGGAAGTTGCGACGTTTTGCAACGCCGGCGCGCCGCCGCCGCTGTTGCTGCACCTCAGGTAGATGCGGGTCGCCGGAATAAGCCGCGTCGCCGTGCCGGCCGAGTCGGTAAAGAACGGCAGGGTCGGCACGTTGTTGTAGACCCAGTACGTCCCGGTCCCGGCCACCGCGCCGACCGGGGACGATATCTGCTGAGTGCATTGGAGACCCGTGGGGTCGATCAGCCCGGTCACACTCAGCTTGCCCGTCACCACCGTCTCGGTCGCATCGAAATAAATCTGGCCGGCCGAGTACGGCGTCGCCGCGCCGAGCCCGCCGGGCCCGAGGACACGGAAGCCGCCGTCGGCACGAAACGTCGCTTCCTTTGCAATTGTCGACGCGACCGCGTCGCCGCCGGCCCACACGAAGCTGTTGGCGTGCGAGGCGGTGGCCGAGCTTCCCCCAGCCAAGCTCCCGACGCCGCTGGCCGTGGACGCGCTGCCAAACGCCACGCTCCGGTCGCCCGATGCGATGTTGGCCGACCCGAACGCCGTGCTCGTCGCCCCCGACGCCACCGTGTTGAGTCCAAGCGCGGTACTGTCGGAGCCCGAAGCGAGCGTGCCGTGGCCGAGCGCGGTGCTTGTTGCGCCAGACGCGACGCTACTGAGTCCCGTCGCAAAGCTAGAGTCGCCCATCGCTCTCGTACTGGAGCCCATCGCGGTGCTCTGCGTCCCGGACGCAATCGTCCCGAGCCCCGTGGCGGTGCTGTCGACGCCCGACGCCACACTGCCGTGGCCGATCGCCGTGCTCTGTGTCGCCGAGGCCACACTCCCAAGACCCATGGCGACGCTGTCGGTGCCGGCCGCCAGCGTGCCGTGGCCCAGCGCGGTGCTGGTGGGACCTGAGGCGATCGTGCTCAGACCGACGGCAAAGCTGTCGGCGCCGGACGCCAGGGTGCCGTGGCCCAGCGCGGTGCTCGCCGCGCCTGATGCGGTTGTGCTTAGACCAGCCGCGGTGCTCTGTGTCCCAGACGCCACGGTGCTCAGGCCCATCGCGACGCTGTCGGCGCCAGACGCCACGGTGCCGTGGCCGAGCGCGGTGCTCGCTGGACCTGATGCGACCGTGCTCAGACCGGTCGCCAAGCTTTCGGCGCCCGATGCCTGAGCGCCGTTGCCCATCGCGGTGCTGGCAAACCCCAAGGCCTCGGTATCGAGCCCCGTCGCCGTGCTGCCGTCGCCCTCGGCGAGCGTGCCGTCCCCGATCGCGGTGCTGCTGATGCCTGAGGCCACCGTATCGAGGCCGAGCGCCACGCTGTCGAGGCCGCGCGACTCGGCGTCCCACTGCGTCCCCGTGACGCGCCCGGCGCGAAACGCCACGTCGAGCGGATCCAGGAACACGCGGCTCGACGCGCCCTCGGTCGAGAGCGCCGGGAACACGACCGTGTCGGTCTCCAGGCAGCCGGCCTGCGGGTTCAGCGTGACCGAATAGTCGTCGACGCCGGGCCCATCGGACTGTCGCCGCCACAAGCGACCTTGTTGGCACGATGGTATCGGCCGGCTGTTGGAGTGCAGCATTGTGTACCGGTAATTGTTACTGTCATTGGTAAAAAATCATAACCGGCTAGCAATCCTAATTGGATAGTTTTTAATCCAAGCTGATAGGGTTGGTGGCCCGGAACCCGCACAGGTGTCGGCCGAGCTCGGCAAAGTGCGCGTCGAGCGCGCGACGCTTGATGCTGACTTCGCCGGTCCAGTACGCATTGTTGTAATCGACCAGCAGTTCCTGATAGGGCTCGATGTCTCGGACGGCGCGAATAAAGACGTACGGCCATCCGCGCACCGAGATTGTCGTAAACTCCATGTTAGCCGGCACTTGGAGACCGTCGGGATCGAGCAGCCCGCGCGGGTCGTTCGCCAGGCCGGCGCTGTCAACCAAGAGTGAGTCGCGATCAAAGCTTGTAGTTGTTTACATGTTGCCGTCGCGGCTTCGTAGATCGGCAATCAGCTCCTCGCCCATGGCGACAAACTCCGCGCGGGCGGGGCCCGTGAACTTGGTCTCCAGGCTGAACGAGTACCGCTCGGCGTCCGCCAGGTCCCCCAGCTCGGCGTGCGCGAGGTGGTAATCCTGCTTGGTGGCGACGCACGAGCTCACCGGGTACGCCGTCCCGAGGGGGATGCGGCGTCGCGCGCGGATGCCCGCTTGGCCCCCGAGCATCCTGGGGTCGCCGGCCGGCACGATGAACCGCTCGACGTCCTGCAGCATCTGGCGGTTGACGTCGCCGCCCGCTCGCTCGACGCTCTCCAGCTCGGACCACAGCTGCAGCAGCGCGCGCTCGGCTGTTGAGCAGCGGGGGCGCTTCGTCGGCTCCCGCCACGCGCTCTTGACAATGTCGTACAGCCGCTGCGCCCCCGGGCCCCGCGTTTGCATCACCGTGCCGACCATCTCGGGCATGTCGGCAATCAGGCCACACATGCTGGAATGAAGCTCGTTGATCTTGGCGGTCGCGTACTCACACGAGTGCTGCTTCTCCAGCTTGATCTGCTTCAATCGATCCCAGCTGGATGCGGAGCGCGCCGACTCTCTGGCGTCGCGCTCGACGCGCTCCGCCTCTAGCTCGCGCAGCCGCTCCTGGTGAGCCGCGCGCTCCGTCTCCAGCTGCTCCCGGAGCCGCGCAATCTGTGAGTCGCGCTCACCAAGCTGCTGTGCGTGCATGATTTTTAGAGCCTCCAGCTGCTCGGTCGCCAGGTCGCGCTCGGCCATCATCGCCCTCGGCGGCGCTGCGAGCGACGTGTCGGCGGGCCGCCTGGCATTCGGCAAGAGCTGGTTCACCACAGTGTCGAGCAGCGATCGCAGTTCGCGCACCACTGACGCTCCGGACCACACGAGCATCTGCTCCAGGACGTCGATCGACATGACTCGCACTCTCTTCTGTGCGTCAAACGAGCGCGGAGTTGACCACGCCGCCTTGGCCGCCTTGGCCGCGCTCCACCTGGTTGATGTACTCGCGCAGGCCGACGTGCCTGGGGTTCAGCTTGAAGGCCAGCTGGAGCCGTTTGGCCACGCGATACCGTGCAGCCACTGCGTCGTCGGCATCATTGTGCACCGACCCAGGGGGCGCCGACCTAGCGTCGGCCGCAGAGGTGTCGGCGGGTCGTTGGAAAGCCTCCAGCGCCCTGCGCACAGACATTCGGACCTCTGCCGGTTCCTTGAGAGCCAGTCGCAGAGCGTTCGTCCAGTAGCACCACCTCGTGGTCTGCGGCGTCAGCCGTTTTTCCGTTATCGACCCCGAGTGGATGAGCATCATCAGAGCGGTCGACGCGCACAGGGGTCGGTTGCACAGCGGCCCGCTGCCTGGCATGCTGTTGAGCTGGTCCATGGACACCGACTTTTCCCACGCCTGCATCGCCCGCAGGTACGCTTGGGGCTTGGCTTCCAGCACCTCTTTGGGCGTCAGGGTGGATGACGTCGGACTCATCGGCGTCGCCGGCGGTGCGGACTCATCGTCGATCGGCAGATCGGTGACAATGTCGACCTCCCCGGTGCCGAGCCGAACGACAAACAGCGTATGTAGGAGAAGATCCGAGGGGTAGCTCGTTTTCGGCCAACAGCGCGGGTATCGAATAACCACTGTATCGGATGACGGCAAACTAGCAACCAGGTCGTCCCAGCTGACCGTGCGGTTTGGGGGCGGCGCGGCGACCTGGTGGGGATGATGACCGACCGAGGTCATGGGTGCTCCGGAGGAAGTGTAGAAAAAATTTGAAAATGCACAAAGGGGGTAAAAAAAATTAACAAAAATTAGAATGGGGTGTGTGGTGCGGGCATGTGAAGTGGTAGCGAGCACCGAGCCGAACGGCGACGCCGCGCCGGCTCGCGCCGCCTCGATCGAGCACCGTACGGGGGGGATGCTGGGGCTGTGCATGCGCGCCGCGCCGGACGACGTATGGGTGGCGGCTCAAACGTGCCGCGAGTTTCGCGACGCCGCCCGCGGCGAGTTTCCGCGCGGCTGGACGGCGCGCGCCGACAACATCTTGTCCAGCGTCGAGCGCATGCGGCACGCTGTCGAGTGCGGGTGCACGCTGTCGTGGGCGCGCATGGCGCACGCGGCGGCGATCGCCGGTCGTCGCGGGCGCTCTCCCGCGAGTGGGCGCGGCGGCTTGGCGAGATGCGCGACAAGCTGCGGTGCGACAAGCTTCGGTGCGTGGCCGAATGGCAGCCGACGCAGGTGCTCGAACCGGCCGCCGCCACGTCGTGGACGGCTCAGAGACCCACCGCATCCTGCGTGCGGCAGCCGCTCTGCCCCGCACCCCGACCCGACGAGTACTACCACGCGCTAGGGCAGGTCGAGCGCGACGGGCCGACCAGCGTACGAGTCGACTGCCGCCGGCAATTCGACGTCCTGGCCGGTTTCCGCCCCCTGGGCGACTACGAGCTGCACATTGAGTTCAACGGCCAGCGCACGCCGTTTGTGCCTGAATACATTCCAATCAGCCGGCTCGCGTACACAGACGTCTTTCTAATCTTGGAGTTTGGCGGCCCGCCGCCGGCGTCGTACGGCGTCGACTACATTGGATGGACGTTGACCGAGCAGGAGCGGCAGGCGCTCGGGTGTGGGACGCACGCCGCCCCGTTTGTGTACCGCGACGGGCTCGCCGGATGCACATAACAACGAGCGCTTACAACTCGGGCGCCGTACCGCCCGGGCTCTCAAGGTCGCTCAGACTGTCGCTGCCCGAGTCGTACGCGCTGAGCAGCTCGCGCAGCCGCTCGGCCGCCTCGACGCGCTTGGGAAAGTGCTCGGCGTACGCCACGCAGCAATCTATTTGACCAAGCCTTACGTTCTCGCTCGCATACTTCATGCGCTCGAGCTGCGCGACCATCAGGTCGACCGTCCGCTCGCCGAGCGTCGGCTCCGCGAGAATCGCGGGGTCGGCGCCGCGCGCCGCACAAACAAGCTGCCCCTTGTCCTGGATGAGGCGGACCATCTGCAGCACGTGCTTTATTTTGAGCGTCTTGGCGGCGACGTACGACAGAGCGTAAATTCTCTTCCCGTGAATCATCGCGGTCGTCTCAAGCCCCAGCAGGTTCCAAGCGAGCTGCAGCATCGCCCAGTCGCCGCACAGGCGCATCAGCCACACGAGCTGGGCGTCGTCGACCACCACAAACCCCGAGTGGCACGGGAACGCAAACGTGTTGGAGTGCAGCGCCGGGCCTGTTTCGGCCACATAGACACCTGCAATGTCACACAGGACGACGCGATCGCCGTCCATCACAAGGTTGGCCATCTTCACGTCAAAGTAGCCGTGCCCCGCGAGCACCAGCTCGTCGAGCGCCGCGCGGGTCTGGTGCCACACGTCGCTCAAGAACGCGCCGGGCGCACTAGTGAGCTCGGACTTGACCAGCCGGCGCAGCCACGGCATCACGATGCTGTCGGTCAGCGGCATAGCGGGCACCACGAGCCGCCGAAGCACGGGGTCGGCGCGCACCGCGAACGCGACGCCGCGCTGGAGCTGGAGCTGCGAATGCTTGCGAAACGTCTTGACGGCCAGCGCCTCGGGCCGCCGCGCGCCCGGCTGGCGCGAGTCCCCGGCGCGCGCGACGTACCTGCGCACCGCGCCGTTGGCGCCCGACGCCGACTGCTCGCCGGGCGTGTAGTGGCCAAACTGCCCGCCTTCGAATGTGGCGCGCAGCGTGCTGGGCTTGAGGACTTGGAGCGACTGCAGCATTGCCGCGCGCGGTCGCTGCTGACGTGCCTGGGTGTGTCTCAGATCCTGTAGGTCATCTTGCGATTGACGTGAGCGCTTGGCGCTGTTTGAAACACGGCTCGCATGACCGCCCATCGATTGATTTGGCCGGGGGTGGTTTGTTTGCTCATCCAACCAATATAAAAAAAGCTAGATGGATGGCTATTTAATAATAATTAATATCTTTTTTTGTGATGGGCGTAAGGCGTGATATATTTCAGTCGGACTAGACGGCAGCGAGCGAGGCGGTCTCGGTGCAGAGACGCTTCGTGGCTGGCTCAATGTCGAGCTCATCGTCACTACTGTCGTCGGCGCACTGTGAGGCCTCTCGTAGCTCCCGGGCCATTTTCATTACACGGTCGTCGCGAGCAAACTCTTTGAGCAGCGTCAGCTGTATCTCCCTGTAGCGCTCCTGGAGAGGGTAGCATCTCACAGCCATGTCGAGACACTGCCAGAACGTCCACACCTTGCCCCTAGCCGTTCCACCGCCGCATTCGTACAGGGCTCCCCAGTACCGCGAGTCGCCATCGCCGCTCTGGTCGACGTCCAGGGCACGCTCGACGCACGCCTTGCGCTCCTTGTGGTCACCGCACGTCTCGCTCAGGCCGAACCATCGCTCGCTGAACTGCTTCGGGGTAGGGTGCTCGGTGGACTCGACGAGCGACAACCTCCAGCACTTGCTGGGGTTGTGGTAGACGCCGTCGACCAATCCGCCGCCGAGCTCGGCGAGTCGTTGCCACACACTCGTCCGGCCGCGGTCGATCGTGAGCGCACGATCGCAGCAATCGACCGCAGTGTACTGGACTCCGCCGTACTCGCAGCCCTCCAGGTCGGCGAGCTGGGCCCAGGCGTCCGCATTGTCAGCGTCCAGCTTCAGTGCTTCTTCGTAACACTGCGTGCGCGTGTGTGGTCCACAGCCACCGAGAGATCCGAGCTTGAGCCAGCAGTCGATGCGGAATTTGATCAGCGACGCGTCCGACGATGGCACCAGGCGAATGGCCTTTAGGATGCACTGCGGCGCCGGCGTTGAACATCCGCGCACCGTGGCGCCTCCGTGCAGAACGAGCGAGCAATTGTACACGTAGTTTTCCGGCACCAGCTCCGCCGCCTTTTCGAAGCACTCGATCGCGCTGTAGGCGTCGTCGCCGCCGGCCTGCCCCAGCTTGAACCACGCGCTGTGGCACGACGCGTCGAGATCCACCGTCGCTCTGTAGCACATCGTTGGGGTAAACGTGACGCCGCACACTTTGAGCTCGGTTGGGGCATTGGAGTGCTGCATCCAGTAGTCGGCAAAGCTTGGAGTCGTCTGGTTCTTCAGCTCGATGATCTCCTCCTGCAGTTTGCGAATCGTGTTGTCCTGGAGGTTGGTGACATGTTCTTCCAGTATGCGAATCGTCTCCCTTTGCAACGCGAACGGCACCCTGAGATCCGTCATGGGCTCGTCGGCGCGCTCCAGCGAGTCGTCGGCACAGCTCGGGGTGGTCCTGGTTTTCAGCTCGACGATCTCCTCCTGGAGTTGGCGAATCGTCTCGTTCTTGAGGTGGGTAATCTCATCCTGGAGTTGGCGAATCGTCTCCTGGCGCGAATCGACGAGCTTCTCCTGCGATTGCATAAGCTCCTGCTGCTTCATACAAAGCTCCTCCCATTGTGCTTCGTCTTCAGAGCTCTGGTCGACTTCAGAGTCCTGGTCGGCTTCCGCGCCGTCATTTTCCTCGTGCGGCTCAGCGGGGTCGACGGGTTGCTCGATGCCATTGTCCTCCGGAGCGGGATCAGCGAGTTGCGCACTCAGATCAGCCAACCGCACGTCCAGCTCGGCGATGCACTTGGACGCGTACGGGGGATTGCGCCGAAGTAGCACGTCGCGGATCGTCTCCAGGGCGACGCGCGCGTCGATGCCTCTTTCGGCGTGCAGACGATTCATGCAGCATGGGCACATAAACATCGGGCACCATTGGGCGGCGAAGCACTCCGGGGACGCACATTGTTCGACCGACGGGTAGACCTTGTTGCACACATAGCGAACCAGAGAAGACGTGACGCTCTGCACCGGATCGACATCGAGGGGGTCGCAGGTCCGGTAGGTGGTCCATACGCTGGCGGACCAGAACCAGTGCGACAACTGCTCGATGCATCCAATGTCCTTGGGTTGCGTGGTGTACATGTCGCACGGGACGATGTAGATCGTGTGCACTCGGCCGTCGGCCCGGTCGACTTGGTGGTCGTCGTCGTCGACGGGGACGTGAAGCTGTGCAGCCTTGTTTTCCATCCGCAGCAGGAAGTTGGCAGCATTGAGATGGCGGCGGCCGCAACCATTCGGGTTCATTCGACACAACTGATTGCCGTTCTTCTGCGTCGGATCAAAAGGCTTCGTGCTGTTCAGCTTGGCGACCACGCACTCGATGCCCATGGGCGCGACGAGCTCAGTCACGAGCTTCAGCTGGGGGATGATGTGGACGTCGTGCCGTTCCGGAAAGCCGTCGCCCTCGACATCCACGACCACCAACAGGATGCGATTGGGAGCATGAGTGCATCGGCCGCATACGCAAGATGGAGAGCAGAGACTCTGTCGTTCCGGAGCCATGTCGCACCTGTGGGAAATGACCACGAACGGCGCAACTGCTGTTTTTTTAAATTTTTAATCACAGAAGACTTTTTATGTTTTTGGTTTTAAAAATGGCGTGCATCTCCGCGCTTTCACCCGAGCTGATTGGCATCGTGTGTGAGCATCTTCGGAAACCGCCGCGCCGCTCGGGCGCCGCGCTCAGCCACGCGTGGTACCGCGCGTGGAACCGCGCGGGCGACGACTTGGTGGGCCGCGGCCCAGTTCTGGACGGCGACTTCTTTCGATGGTCGTACGGCATGCTGCCGCACACCACGTGCGACCGCGCCGGGTGGTGCAGGATGCCGGCCGACACGGCGGCGCGGACTCGCACTCAAAAACAAGACGAGGCCCGAGTCAAAGGGGCGGCGCTGAGAGTGCTCGCGCGGCGGCCCCAGGGCGTGGTGAGCTGCATTTCTCCCGCGCGCGCCGAGTTTGAGCTCGCGGTCGCGCGCGGTCTCGGCGTCACCGACCTGGTGCTGGGGCCCGAGTGTCTGACGAAGCACGGAGTCGGCGATCTACTACGTGGCTTCCCCAATCTAGTGTGGCTGGATCTCGATGGGCAGTGCGACGTCGAGGTCCCCGGGTACATGGCCGACTTGGCGGCCGCGCTCGCGGGGCTGCCGCGCCTGACGCACCTGGATCTTTCCCGCAACGCCATCGGCCTGAGGGACACTGTCGCCGTCCTCAAGTTGCCAAAGCTGCGCGGCCTCAAGGAGCTGGTCTTGGACGACAACCCCCTGGTGTGGCTGCCTGACGGAGCACGCGATCTCGCGGATGCGCTCGACGCGCTGCCGCGGCTACTGCGATTGGATCTCCAGAACATTGGGCTCTTTATAAACCCGCTGCCGGTGCTGGAGGCGATCGGGCGCCAAGGCGCGATCAAGTCCTTGGATCTGGTGGGGCACCACGTGGGTGGCGTCCCCGGTGCGGCGCGCGTGCTCGGTGAAGTCCTGGGTCGGCTCACTGAGCTCAAGATGCTGCGCCTCACGACCGACACTGTCAACGAGGGCGACCTGGAGCCGCGCGCCGCCACCGTCGCCGCGCTCCAGACGCTGCGGATCGGGCGCTCGCCCGCGTCGACGCTGCGGTGGGTCGCGCTCGGTAGCGCGACGATGGTTCGCTTGGCTGTGACAAACGTCGATCTGAGAGCGCGCGGCGCCGAGTTTGCCACGGCCGTCTCGGTGCTCACCGGCCTGCGGCATCTGCACATGGGCGGGTGCGATTTTGAGAAACCGAATGATCTCGTGTGCTTGTTCACCGGGCTGCCGGCCGAGATGCGCGAGCTCGATCTCAGCGGGACCGAGGCGCTCGCGCCCGAGTGGCGCGCCGAGGTCGCCCCGGCGATCGCGCGTCTGACAAATCTCGACACGCTGACGCTCGCGCGGTGTCTCATGGGTGGGAGCGACCCCGCGCCGCTCATCGCGATGATCCGCGCGCTCCCTAGCTTGACGGTGCTGGATGTGTCGGCTAACGGCATGTACTGCCCGCCGCCCGCGCTGATGGACGCGATCGGCGCGCTGTCGCTGTGTGAGCTTGATCTCTCATCCAACCCACTGGTGGCCGGCGTGGGCGGCGCGGTCCCACCGACAATTGTCGATCTCTATCTCGGGTCGACGGGCGTGACGATGACCGACACGACCCGCATCGCATCAAGCTGCCCGCTGATCGAGTATGTTCGGCTGGACGGCTGCGACCAGACGGTGCAGTACCCACTCAGGCACCTAATGTGATTAAACGACGTGCGTCGGGTCTCCTATAATAATCTTAGACTGTCGAAATCGCATGGGAGCTCGCGACAGCCGCCTCACGCTGCGCGCCCCGAAGCGAGCGCGGCAGCAGCGGCAACAACAACATCAAAATGGTCAACAACGGCGTCGCGGCGCGCCCGCCGAGGCCCAGGCCCAGGCCCAGGCCCAGGCCCAGGCCCAGGGCGCGCCGGCCCAGGCGAGGCGGCTCAGCGCCGACCAACAACACATGCACCGACGAATCGCGAGAAACCTACGGATTGATGCCCAGGATCTTGAAATGTGGGGAAATGAAACACAGGAGCAGCGCTCGAGGCGCCACGAGATCCAGGATCAGCAGTGGCTGGCGACGCACGTAGCGCAGGCGGCGGCCGAGGGCCGGGAGCTCCAGGACTGCACGATCTGCTTGGCGCCCATAATCCCCAACCAAGTCAGGCTGCCGTGCGGGCACGGCTTCCACGAGGGATGCTGGCACGAATGGTCGAACGCGTGCCTGGACGCCGGCCGGCGCGAGACGTGCCCATACTGCCGTGGCGAAGTGGGCTTTCCGACGCACGATCAAGTGCGCGAGGCGATCGCCAGCCACGCCCCGGTCGCGGACATTCGATTCATGCTTCAGAACGAGTGTCTTGCCGACATGGACGACGACGAGAGAGCGCAACTCTTGGAGTTTGCGTATGCGCACGGGACGCCCGAGGTGGCTGAGATGCTTCGGCGCTATATTTCCGATAGGGGGTATTACTAATTATTAGCTGGAGGCCAACAGCGGATCTAGCCGCCGCAGCACACCGTCCCACGCGGCACCGTGTAGCCGGCCGCTGTTT
>Ga0247837_1007677_pt1 | contig 14120 bp, 10 predicted proteins | sample LaCtaG_2_FD_187115 | JGI IMG/M metagenome (GOLD analysis project Ga0247837, IMG submission 187115) | Freshwater microbial communities from meromictic Lake La Cruz, Castile-La Mancha, Spain - LaCruzMarch2015_14.5m | ecosystem: Environmental > Aquatic > Freshwater > Lake | place: Spain: Castile-La...
CAACCAATGGTTTAATTATAACTTCAAATGCAGAACGAGTTAATGATAATTCTCCGAAACGAGCATCAGTTTCCTGAAACAAATCATGATCTGACAGATGTTTTTTTGCATTTTCCGCAAGTTTTCTTAGCGCAGGAATAAAAGTGGCAGGAAAAACTTTCTGATCACACCAATGTCCGGCAATTAACTTATCCATATCATCCCCTCCTAAAAAAGTATCACCGTGCGTTGACAGCACTTCGAAAACGCCATCTTGAATTTGAAGCACAGATATATCGAAAGTTCCTCCACCTAAGTCATAAACCGCTACTGTTTGAACAACTGATTTGTCGAGGCCTATGCCATAGGCTAAACTTGCAGCCGTAGGTTCATTTATTATTCTTAAGACCTCCAGGCCAGCTAACTTACCAGCATCTCTTGTGGCTTGTCTTTGCGCATCATTAAAATAAGCAGGAACGGTAATTACTGCTTTGGACACTAAATTATCTAAAAGTTTTTCTACCCTGAATTTAAGAGATTTTAGAATTTCAGCTGACAATTCAATGGGTGTGAATGACTTATCTCTTAATTTTATTTTAACTAAATTTTCAGGACCTGTATCAAGCAATTCATAGCCATAAAAATCTTTATAACTTAACAAATCATCATAAGATTTTCCCATAAGTCTTTTGACAGAATAGATGGTATTTTTAGGGTCCACTTCTATATATGCGCGCGCTTTTTCTCCTACCGAAAAAATATTATCTGAAGAAAGATGAAGTAAAGAAGCTAATAAAGCATTCTCTCCAAATTCATCCTTAACCACCTGAGCTTTACCATTTTCCATAATGGCAACCAAAGAATGAGTGGTTCCGAGATCAATGCCAATAATGATGGGATGCTCGTTTTTGATAGAACCACTTTTTAAATCTATTGCAAACTTGGGCATAAACAAATTAAATTTTATGAATACAAAACTACTTTTTAATCCTTAAAAAGTTAATTTTATCCTTAAACATATCGCAAAAAGGTTTGTTTCAGCCTTACTTATAAATATTTTTAATGACACCGACCATGGACAAGAAAAAGCATCATTTGAATGAAATGAATAAAGGGACCACTTTATTTTTTATTCTTGGCGGATTTTTTATTGCTAACGCACTGGTTGCGGAATTTATAGGAGTAAAAATATTTGCCTTAGAAGACACTTTAGGGATTCCCAGATTTAACATCAACCTATTTGGACAAGAAGGAGCGCTACAATTCTCCGCCGGGGTATTACTCTGGCCAGTAGTCTTTCTTATGACGGATATAATTAATGAATATTTTGGTAAACAAGGAGTTAGAAAGTTATCCATATTTACTGCCGGACTCATTGCCTACGCATTTATCATAATATTTTTCGCCATTCAACTTTCACCTGCCGACTGGTGGATAACACAAAACAAGGCACAGGGGGTAGAAAACATGCAAACTTCATTTAAAGTTATTTTTGGCCAGGGCATATTAATGGTATTTGGATCATTAACCGCTTTTTTGGTTGCCCAATTAGTCGATGTTTTACTTTTCCATCAAATTAAAAAAATAACAGGAGAAAATCGGATATGGCTTAGATCTACCGGTTCGACTTTCGTCTCTCAATTTTTTGATAGTTTTGTCATTTTAACCATAGCATTTAAGTGGGGTCCTGAGATCGTTGGCAATGTAACCCCTTGGACATGGGATCAAATTCTTGCCGTTGGAACGATTCAATATTTCTATAAAATATCTATGGCTATCTTTTTAACACCAGTTATTTACGGTTCTCATCGTATTATAGACGGTTATCTCGGTAAAGAGGAATCAATAAGAATGAAGGAATTAGCCGCTTTATAAGCTAAAACTAATCCTATGACCTTATTGTAATTAAGCATACCTTCCTTAATTCCCTGCCCTTTAAGATAGGCATCGTACATTTTATACTGAAGATTTGGCATCCAATCTTCATAACTATTGCTGTAATTTTGAATATCCATTAAATCCTTTCTAAGACCTGATGGAAGTTCCCTCATTTTTTCATTAAAAAAAGAAGGGGAAATTCTTCTGACGTTTGAAGCCAGATATCTCCAATAACCTAAGGTTGTGGCGTAGGCAATATAAGTATTCTGATCATTGGTGTGACATATAAAAGCTAAAAAATTACAAGTCCCTTCATCGGCAAAACCATAACCGTGTGCCATCTCATGAGCCATTACGGAAGTAAAGTGTATGGGATGTAAACCAGGATCGACGTTACCCTCTCCAGAAAAAGGAAAATACATACCTGCAGTACTAAAATGCAGAAAAATTCCCTTTGGCAGATTGGATTTTATGGGAACCTTTGCTTCTGATGGAAATCCATGGTTCTTCAGCCAAAGTTGAAGGTTTTTTTGAATGATTATTTGTTGTTCTTCATTCTTAACATTATACCTGACCAAATCAACTCCTTTAGCCGTATCAGCTAATAACTCTCTCATTTTCAAAAGATGAACGGTTGTTTCTTCATATTCAGACGCCAGTTGTTTGTATGTAAATGGTGCAGATTTAAACTTCCATTGATGATCAATGGGCAAGCGATAGTAATTAAATCCCCAAACAAAATAAAATAAAAAGTATAAAAATCCTAAGCTGTTCATAATCAAACTAAACTTTACCATTTTCTTTTGTTTTGAAAATGAAACCAGGAATATAAAAACGAAAAAGAGTATTGGTATAGCAAATAACCCCGGTAAAATATATAAAATTGAAATTTTTTGGAGGATATAGCTTACGACAAGGTAAATACCATTAGCATAATAATCTTCAACCCAAGATGGATTATTAGCGAAAAAGTATTTGACTATTTCCGTAAAAATAATTAGGACAATGCCCGACAAATGGTAGTATTTCATTTTTTAACTTAACTTTACAACTAAATTACTAAACGCTTTGTTTTGATAACTTAATATTTAAAACAATTAAAATGGCATTTGAATTCACTGACAACAATTTTAAAAGTACGGTTTTAGATACCCCTGGTATTGCCGTGGTTGATTTTTGGGCAGAATGGTGCGGACCATGTCGCATGGTAGGTCCTATCATAGAGGAGTTAGCAAAGGAATATGACGGTAAGGTAATCGTTGGCAAACTAGATGTTGATGCTAATCCTGAAGTTTCAATGAAATATCAAATCCGCTCTATACCTACTATCTTGATTCTAAAAGATGGTGAAATTATCCATAAACATGTAGGTGTGGCAACAAAACAAAGTCTGGTTCAAAAAATAGAAGAGGCTGCTGCTGTTTAAATACATTCCACCTACCCTTTAGAGTCTTTGTTTCAGGGACAAAGACTCTAAACTATAAAAACAGTTTATGTCTTATTGGGATAATCCTAAAATTCGTGAGTTTAACAACTTAGATCTTTTAGCCAAACAAGTGGTTGAAGGATTTATTATTGGATTACATAAAAGTCCATTCCACGGGTTTTCAGTTGAATTTGCGGAGCACAGAATTTACAATCAAGGGGAATCAACCAAAAATATTGATTGGAAGGTTTATGCCCGTACCAATAAGTTATTCACCAAAAGATTTGAAGAAGAAACCAATTTGAGGTGTCAAATAGTCATAGATACCTCGTCGTCCATGTATTTTCCCGAAAGAAAAGCAGGCGATAAAAATTATTTAAACAAACTGTACTTTTCTTCATTGGCTTCCGCTTCTTTGATGCAGTTATTGCAAAAGCAAAGAGATGCCTTTGGTCTCAGTTTATTCGATGAAACGGTTTACACTCATTCCCAATGCAAATCGAGCACTACTCATTACCGTTTGTTATTAAGTTATCTTGAAAATAAATTAAATAGTCCTGTTCCATTAGTCACTACCTCAACGTCACAGGCCCTTCATCAGATTGCTGAAAGTATTCACAAAAGATCATTAGTTATTATTTTTAGTGACATGTTTGAAACTTCCGATGACCAGGACGCTATGTTTGCCTCACTTCAGCATTTGAAGCATAACATGCACGAGGTTATTTTATTTCATGTCACAGACAAAAAGTTAGAATTAGATTTTAATTTTGAGGACAGACCTTACCTTTTTGTAGATCTTGAAACAGGAAATGAGGTGAAATTGCAAGCGGGATTAGTAAGAGAAAGCTATAGAGAAGAATCAAATCTATTATTGAAAAATTTAAAAATGAAATGTTTGCAATATAAAATTGATTTTGTTGAAGCAGATATTAATGAAGGTTTTCACCCGATATTACAGAAATACTTAGTCAAACGATCAAAAATGAAAGTAGGTTAATATGCAAGTTTATATTTTACCTGAAAGCAAAACTAGAATCGATAAATGGCTTTGGACCGTTAGAATCTTTAAATCCAGAACGATTGCCACCGACGCATGTAAAGCTGGTAAAATTAAAATTAATGGTGCGGAGATTAAGCCTTCAGCTTCTGTTAGCAGGTTAGACAAAATTGAAGTTCGAAAGAATGGATTTAATTTTCAGTTTGAGGTAAAAGAATTGCTCAAAAACCGCGTACCCGCTCCTATTGCTAAAGAATGTTTTCAAAATAACACACCTGCATCGGAGTTAGAAAAATATAATGATTGGTTCAACGGTAAAAAATCGAGTGTACTTAGAGCTCGAGGTACTGGAAGACCTACTAAAAAAGATAGACGTAGTATGGATGATTTTAGCGATTTTGATGAATTTGATGAAGAAGAAGTTTAATTATTACCTTTCTTTTTCTTTTCTAATCCACTTTTACCAAATAAATCTTTTCCCTCCCTACCTAAAATAGGTTTCTGTCTTATGCTCTCTTCATCTGTCGAAGTAACGGTAAGCATCTCAATATATTCTAATTTATCTGGTAAGATTTTAAAAGCCTCATAACTACCATCCGGAACCATTTCTTCTGGTTGTCCTGCTTTTAAAATCAAAGGAGCCAGATGATCAAAAACAATTAATCCGAGTTCTGCATCATAATTCAACTTTATGGTAGATTCTGCAGAATAGGAAAGAATAAATCTAAACGGAATAGTGGCACTTGAATCTTTAGGATTAGGTGGAAAAATAGGCGCACCGAAAACTGGTTTATTGCGAACAAAACGGATGGGGTCAATCCACTTTTTACGTGTTTTACCGTCATTTGCATCATAGCCAAAAGCAAGATAAGTGGCAGAATCGCCTACGCCAAATTGTTGAATACCATAAACAAGACATCCCATCCAATTTTCAGCGCTTAAAGAAGCTATATCGGGTTGAGAAATAGTAAAAGACCTATCAATCAGCGGAAATAATATTAAACTATCCGATTTTCTTTGTAGCGCGCCATAATATCTATATTCTGACGGTGAAACAGCCAATTGCCAGGTAAACATACGAAAGCTACTATCTGGTGGGTATTGTAAAGAAACAGATTTTAGCTTTGAGAACGGATAATAAAAAGAATTCTTTATTTTTAATGTTTTGACCAACGTAACAATAAGCTCTCTGGTCGCATAAAACCTATCTTCCGGTAAAGAATCGTTTACTATGGAATAAGCATAAAAAGAGAGGGTATCTTCTAATGCAGACAAATGTTCCTTTTCATTAGCTGTGAAGGTAATCTTACTTCGCTGACCGAATGCACTAAAGAATAAAAGCAAAAGAGCAGAAGAAAAAATAAATCTCATGATATAGCATTTTTTAGAAAACACTATATTCATCTTATTTATTGCTTTTTCTCGATTTATTATTCTTATAGTCCCTAAAAACAAAAGACCCCAGACCATCCAGAGAACTATAAAAAGCCTTTCCTTGATTTGCTTTAGTGAACTGATCCACGAAATTCATTAAATAAGGATCTCTTGCAATCATAAATGTAGTGATAGGGATATCCATTTTCCTACAAGATTGCGCCAGATTAAGGGTACGTGAGACAATGGTTCTGTCAAGGCCGAAGCTGTTCTGGTAATACTTTTTACCTTTTTTTATGCAAGTAGGTTTACCGTCTGTGATCATAAAGATTTGCTTATTGGAATTTCGCCGTTTCCTTAAAATGTCCATGGCAAGTTGCAAGCCTGCCACTGTATTTGTATGATAAGGGCCAACTTGTAGATAAGGTAAATCTTTTATTTCAATTGTCCAGGCATCATTACCAAAAACAAGAATATCGAGCGTATCTTTAGGAAATCGGGTGGTAATGTACTCTGATAGAGCCATGGCTACTTTCTTTGCGGGAGTAATACGGTCTTCTCCATAAAGAATCATAGAATGAGAAATATCAATCATCAAAACAGTTGACATTTGACTTTGATCGTAAGTTTCCTGTACCTCAAGATCATTTTCCGATAATTTGAAAGAATCTATACCATGATTAACCTGAGCATTTTTTAAGGACTCAGACATTGCAATTTTATCTAAAGCATCACCAAAAACAAAAGGCCTCCTTTCAGAGGTAAGTTCGTCTCCCCTACCCTCGAGACGGGTGTTATGTCCCCCGGCTTTACTTTTCTTTATATCGCCGAAAACATCTTCCAATGCCTTTTTTCTCATGGCCAACTCCATTTTAGGAGCGGGTATCAATCCGGGAGATTGAGCATCTTTAGAACGAATAAAGCCCTGGTCTTTAAGATCCTGAATAAAATCAGATAAACCATAATCGGGCGTAGTCAGTTTATATTGCCTATCGAGTTCGGTTAACCAGGATAAAGCTTCATCTACATCACCAGAAGTGTGCAACAATAATTCCTTAAACAACTTAAGCAATCGATTAAAGACATTATTCTCAATATCTTTATTTCCAACATCACCAAATTTCCACCCAATCATATAAACCGATTTATTATTACTTAATCACACAACAACTGGCGAGCTGCAAATAATCTGGTCTATCCGAAGACAAATTATGAATAAAGCTTTCCTTCAATTCCCCGTTATCGATAACAAAAACGCCAGGCATTTGAAATCCATCTCCAATTTGAGCACTTGGAGCTTGCCCATTTTTAATACCTGCAGAAAAGCCTCTAATGAGAGATTGCAGACCAAAAAGCTGATTAAAACTTCCCTTTACCAATCCAAAAGCGGTATAATATCTACAATTTGGATCACTGACATGAATAACATTTAGCAATCCAAATTTATTAAAATTTTTCTCCGCTGTTTCAACATCGGTCATGTGGACAAAAACAATTTTAAGCCCACCTGTTTCAATTTTGGACCTATTTTTTGAAATATCAACCAGCGCTTCCTTACAAAAAATACAACCAAAATGTCTTAAAAAAATCAATAAAACAGGATTTTCGAAAGTAAGATTCAACACAGAATCTCCATTATTGGTAACCATTTCGTTAAGCCATTCTTTTTTAAAGAGACCAAATTCCATTTAAAAAAACTTTATTAAATAAACAATAAATAGCGTAAAGGGTTCACGGCGAAAAACGTAATTGGCATATACAAAAAAATCCATACCCCAATAATAAGAGGGATATGGATTTTTGTAATCATTTGAAAAAAAGCTTATTTTGACAATCCATCATAAACCTCCATAACCTGACGAACCTGATCGGCTGAATCATTAAGTAATGCCATTTCAGCCTCATTTAATTTCAGTTCTATAAGTTGTTCAATACCATTAGTTCCCAATTTAACGGGAACACCAACAAAAACACCATGTAGATTATACTCACCGTTTAATAGTGCGCAACAAGGGTAAATTCTATTTTCATTTTTCAAAATACTTTCCACCATCTGAGCAGCTGCTGCACCAGGAGCATACCAAGCAGAAGTCCCCATCAACTTAACTAATTCACCGCCGCCAACTTTTGTTCTTTCAACGATAGCATCTAAAGATGCTTCATCAATTAACTCCGTCACAGGAATTCCACTTACGGTAGTATAACGAGGAAGCGGAACCATGGTATCACCATGACCACCCATGAGTACTGCTTGAATATCCTTTGGAGAAACATTAAGGGCTTCCGCTAAAAACGCTCTATAACGGGCAGTATCTAAAATTCCTGCCATACCAAAAACACGGGAAGAAGGTAATCCTGATGTTTTCCATGCAGCGTAAGTCATAACATCCAGAGGATTTGAAACTACGATGATAATAGGATTAGCTGAATACTTCATTATCTGTGCGGTAACAGAGGAAACGATATTAGCATTGGTACTAATAAGATCATCTCTTGACATACCTGGTTTTCTCGGAATACCTGCGGTGATTACGACAATATCAGAATCGGCAGTCTTCGCATAATCATCTGTACCTGTAATACGCGTGCTATAATAATCAACAGGCGCTTGCTGCCACATATCTAATGCTTTACCTTTAGCCATATCCCCCTGGATATCAAGTAAAACGATTTCATTTACTAAATCTTTGTGCGCTAAAACATTCGCTACTGTGGCCCCCACATTTCCGGAGCCAATTACGGTAACCTTTCTCATGATAAATTTTTGTTTTGTTTGCTTGGAATTTGATATAAAAATACAAATATTTTAAAATTTAATTTATTTTTTTTGGATATGTTAAAATAAATCTTTTTCTTTATCCCCGAGAGGTGAAAAATATACTTTAAAAGCAGTATTTTTTCCCAAGGCTTTTACATATCGTTTTTATCAAGCTGTAAGGCATTATGCAAATACGCGTATTGTTCCTTTTAATTGCTTTTTTGTTGTCACATATCATCTATGGACAAACATTAAAGCCATGTAACACGGTAAAATGTGTTCATAATGAATGGGTTACACGTTTTCAACAACGTTTACCCATCGAATACTCTTTGCGTAGTTCTCTTACCCTATATTTCCCAATAAAAATTTTTATATCCAGCAAGGTACATAGCCAATCCGGCACTATTTCTCCACAGAAATTAATGGATGAAATATGTCATCTTAATCAATTATACAAACAGGCAAATATATCCTTTTACTTAGAAAGTCAGCCAACCATATTGAGTTCAACTACTTATGAGGATATAGAAACTGAGCTTGAATTAGGTCAGTTATTACAAACGTATAAATCAGCCAATGCCATACCTGTTTACATTGTAGAAAACGCACTAGACGCCTGTGGTTTTAACGTTATCCATCAAGGAATAAACAAAGGAATTGTTCTTTCCTCTGAATGTTACAAGGTAAAAGGAGCTTTACTAGCGCATGAAATAGGACATTTTTTAGGTTTACCCCATACTTTTCAAGGTTGGGAGGGTAAAGCTTTCGATTATACTTTGAAGGCTCCTGAAAATTGGGAAAATGTGAAAGTAGAAAGAGCCGATGGAAGCAATTGCCGAAGTGCAGGAGATGGATTTTGCGACACGGCACCAGATTATCTTAGTCTAAGATGGTCTTGTAGCGATAGCTCCAAAAGTCCCATTCCTTTGGTAGATCCCATGGGTAAAAGTTTCTTTTCTGACGGTTCACTAATCATGGGATATGCATTAGATCCTTGCCCTAATAGATTTAGTAAGGAGCAAATTATGACCATGAGGGCCTACGCAGATGAATTTTATCAGACATTATTTAAAGGAGATTTACCTGTTAAAATCAATCAAACTATGCCCATTGTCAATGCACCAATGGAAAATAGTCAGGTAAATTTATCCAATGGGGTAAACTTCTCTTGGGAAAAAGTCCCCGGAACCTACAAATACATTATCGAGGTTTCTCCTATGCCCAATATGGCACTAGTTACATCCCGTTATGAAATATCATCAGATTCCCTGTCCTTTATGACGAAACAATTGATTACAGGACGGAAGTATTTTTGGCGATTAAGATCATTAAACCTTTATTCATTTTGCTCCACAGTATCTAAGATTTATTCATTTAGTACTGTATTAGCCACCTCCACAAAAGAGCTGAAAGATAATGATAATTCGATTATTATAAATAATCCAATATCATTATCTGAAGGATTATCATTGAATTTAACAGAAGAAAAATTCCCTATTCAATTAATACTCCTGAATAACTCAGGACAAACTATTTTCCAAAAAAATTACGCCCAAAACGTTGGTCATACCAACCTTTCCATTTCAGTGTCTGCCTTCCCCCCAGGGCAATACACATTAACTGTGCGCAATGCACAGAAAACCCAAAGCCACAGTGTCGTTATTATGCCTTGATACCCGGTCCCCAAAGCGGTAATTCATGGGTATGATTTCTGACGCTGTAGGCCGTTGGGGTTTTATAAAAAATCCTAATCCTCATAGCATTAAAGTCCTTTAAATCAAAGTGTCTATACAAACCTTAAGATGCATGTACTCAAACTTCACTTAACTGAACAAGTTTGATTGTATAATTCAACGAAATAATAGGCTTTGAATTTTTTTTACCTAATGATTACACTTAAAGGTTTTTTTAACCAAGGAGTTTTATTAGACTTATTATACTAGTTATCTAATTTTTCAACAACGCCAAAAACGTTACTTTATAGTCATCATAAACTTTATACAAGTAAAAAATCCCCTTATAATATTAAACTATAAGGGGATTAATAGCTTTATTAATGCTTATTAATTTAAGATAATTTGTTTAATAATCAATCCTTCACCATTTTCATCTTGCAAGGAAAAAAGATACGTACCTTTTGGTTCAGATGATAAATCGAACTGATAATTACCTGTTCTTACATTGGTTACAGATTTTACTACCCTACCGTGAATATCTCGGACAGTTAAAAACCCTGTTTCCACTAAATTTGAAAATTTAATAGTCAGATTTATTATGCCATCAGAAGGATTAGGGAACAATTCCCAATCTATGTGGGTAAACTCCTTTGCATTAACCTCTGGTTTTTCTGTAAATTCACCATTCAATTCATTGGCTGGATTCATCAGACCAGGTTTTGCAGCTTGTATTATTTCCATCGTTCTTGTGATGCCATCTGCAGTAAAAGTAATAGTACCCTTTCTGGATATGCCATTATTTGCCAAAAAAGTAACTCTTAAAGAACCGCTATTTTTTCCTGACACACCTATTGGAATGAGCCAGTTTGCATTGGATGAAACTTTCCAAACCAGGTTTGAAGAAATAGAAGCAGTCAATGAGCCTCCAGTAGCAGGCAAAGAAGTTGAGGTTGGAGACACAATCATTTGGGCACCAACTGTATTTCTCAGAATAGATAATGTGTTACTTCCAGTATTTGATACTAAAATATCTGTTTTAGCGTCACCATCAATATCGGCTAAAAGTCCGGCATAAGGCTTAGTACCTACTGTAAAATTTAATCTTTTGAAAAATGAGGCACTAGTAATACTACCAGGAATCGCTTTATTTTGCCAAACTGTTGCCGTACCATCCCCGAAATTTGTTACCAAAATATCCAGTTTTCCATTACCTGTTAAGTCACCAACACTAATATAGTATGGTGTAATACCTGTATTAAAATTAACCCTTGAAGCAAAGGAAGCTGAACTTAAAACACCAGCGGTAGAAATATTCCTAAGAATTCCAACGCTATTGTTTCCCTCAGCCAGCACGACAACATCTAACTTTGAGTCACCATCCATATCGCCTAATTTAACATAACCAGGTTTATTTCCAGCGTTAAAATCCAACTTAGTGGAAAATGAAGAAGTAGCTAAAGCACCTGAAATATAATTATTCTTAAAAATGGAAATGGAATTGGAACCATAATTTCCTACCACAATATCTGATTTTGAATCGCCATCCATATCGGCTACATCAATGGTTATTGGATTTAAGCCAGTAATCAGACCAAAACGAGGATTAAAATTATTTGTCGAAATAGCATTAAAGATACCTTTATTTGTAAAAATGGAAACGGTCCCATTTCCATGATTTGCTGTAGCGATATCAAGCCAACCATTTTTATCGAAATCACCTATTCCAATGCCAATGGGTGTAGCAGGTGTAGCTATTTTTACCGGACTATTAAATGAAATATTTCCTGATGTAGATATATTTTTAAAAATGGAAAGGGTATTTTCCCCTTGATTGGCAACAATTACATCTTGCTTTCCGTCATTATCCAAATCAGCCACTGAAATAAAAGTTGCTCCAGTCCCCGATGTAAAATCTTTTCTCATAAAATTGGCAACATTGATATTCCCAATAACACTTGTATTTCTAAATACTGAAATGGATCCAGCTGTGTAATTTGCGACAATCATATCTGGTATGCCATCACCATCTAAATCTGAAACCCGAATATCTTCAGGCCCACCCAATGTTGTTAAATCTACTTTTGGTGCAATCTCTGCGTTTTGAATACTATCTTTTGATGGAGAAAATGAAGAAACAAAAAATTGGTTTGATTGAGCACCTTGTTGTGTAACGGAATTTAGTATTCTAATATAATCTGTTGTTGCTCCTACGGGAACTCTCGCAGTTATGGACGTTGTTGTTGCTGCAGAAATAGTAGCCTTTGAAGCACCAATCCAAACTGTATTTTGACTTAATGTCGGATTGAAACCAGTTCCTGAAAGAGTAATGTTTGATCCTGGAATAGCCTTAGTTGGTGAAAATGAAGTAATTGTTGGAGGAACAGTAATAGCGGTTATAAAGGTAAAGCCTGCTCTGTTAACATTGCCATTGGCTGTAATTACACGAACATTTCCCGTTGTACCCGCACCAACCACTGCGGTGATGCTCGTTGCACTAACTACGGTAAATGAGGTTGCTGCGGTACCACCAAAATTGACAGCAGTTACTCCCGTAAAATTAGTTCCTGTAATGGTGACAGTCTGACCTGTTCCTGCCGAAGTTGGACTAAATGAAGTAATAGTTGGTGGGGGTAAATAAGTAAAGCCTGCACGGCTTCCCGTTCCTGATGCTGTCGTTACTGTAACCAAACCAGAAGCACCCGCACCTACTGTTGCATTGATGCTTGTTGCACTAACCACGGTAAACGTAGTTGCTGCCGTTCCACCAAAACTAACAGCTGTTGCTCCTGTAAAATTCGTTCCTGTAATATTAACAACCTGACCCGTTTTACCCGACGTTGGGGTAAAAGACGTAATCGTAGGTGCTGGTGTTGATGTGATAAATGTAAATCCAGCTCTGCTGGCAATACCATTTGATGTGGTTACACTCACTGCACCCGTTGTACCCGCACCAACCACTGCGGTGATGCTCGTTGCACTAACTACGGTAAATGAGGTTGCTGCGGTACCACCAAAATTGACAGCAGTTACTCCCGTAAAATTAGTTCCTGTAATGGTGACAGTCTGACCTGTTCCTGCCGAAGTTGGACTGAATGAACTTATAGTTGGAGGAGCCAGATAAGTGAAACCGCTTTTAGTTATTGCTCCATTTGCTGTTACAACCCGAACATTTCCAGTTTTACCCGTTCCAACTACTGCGGTAATAGTCGTTGGACTCACCACAGTGAATGAGGTGGCGGCCGTACCACCAAAACTAACCGCTGTTGCTCCCGTAAAATTTGTTCCCGTTATGGTAACCACCTGACCCGTCTTGCCAATAGTTGGACTAAATGACGTAATCGCTGGCGGAGGTAAATAAGTGAAGCCTGCAAGGGTGCCCGTTCCAGATGCTGTTGTTACTGAAACCATACCAGAAGCACCCGCTCCAACTGTTGCATTGATGCTTGTAGCGCTAACGACGGTAAACGTAGTTGCTGCCGTTCCACCAAAACTAACAGCTGTTGCTCCCGTAAAATTCGTTCCTATTATGTTAACCACCTGACCCGTCTTACCCGATGTTGGGGTAAAAGACGTAATCGCAGGTGCTGGTGTTGCTGATATAAATGTAAATCCTGCTCTGCTGGCAATGCCATTCGCCGTGGTTACATTCACACTGCCCGTTGAACCCGCACCAACTATTGCAGTAATACTCGTTGCACTTACCACAGTGAATGAAGTGGCAGCAGTACCACCAAAACTGACAGCTGTGGCTCCCGTGAAATTAGTTCCTGTTATAGTTACCGTCTGACCTGTTCCTGCCGAAGTTGGACTAAAAGAGGCAATCGTTGGTGGAGGCAAATACGTGAAGCCTGCAAGGGTTCCCGTTCCAGATGCTGTTGTTACTGAAACCACACCAGAGGCACCCGCTCCAACTGTTGCATTGATGCTTGTTGCACTAACCACGGTAAACGTAGTTGCTGCTGTCCCACCAAAACTAACAGCTGTTGCTCCCGTAAAATTCGTTCCTATTATGTTAACCACCTGACC
>Ga0247837_1007688_pt1 | contig 14092 bp, 9 predicted proteins | sample LaCtaG_2_FD_187115 | JGI IMG/M metagenome (GOLD analysis project Ga0247837, IMG submission 187115) | Freshwater microbial communities from meromictic Lake La Cruz, Castile-La Mancha, Spain - LaCruzMarch2015_14.5m | ecosystem: Environmental > Aquatic > Freshwater > Lake | place: Spain: Castile-La...
CGGAGATGTATATGCAGATATATCAGTGAGACCTCCCAAAACTCAGAAAGTAGAAGTGACAGATGCTCGTAGATTCGTGGTGCTAGGAGGCGGAGCAGCAGGTCAGAGCTGCGTGGAAACACTCAGAAGAGCCGGGTTCAAAGGCCACATCATCATGGTCTCGCAGAGCAAATATTTACCTATCGACACTCCCTCTCTCAGCAAATCGATACTAACCGACCCTGCCGATTTCCTTCTTCGTCCCCAAAGCTTTTACGACCAGCAAAGCGTGCAAGTCAAATTAGCCCACAAAGTAACTAAAGTGGATCCGGAAAGGAAATTACTGCACTGCAAAAATAGCAACTCAATAGTGTATGACAAACTTTTCATCGCTACTGGGTCAGAACCACATGTACTAAAAAGCCTGCAGACTCTCAATCCAGAGAAAGCGGGAGTGTTTGTGCTGAGAGATGCGGACCAAGTCGGCCCAATTCAAACTCACCTCAAGTCTGCATCTTCAGTGGTTATTGTGGGCGCCTCTCCCCTAGGCATGGAGTACGCCGCTTCCCTCCGCCGCTCCCTTCCCCAAGTCTCAGTGACAGTCATTGACAAAGACGAAGTCCCAATGGTCCGCATATTCGGCCCTGAAATCGCCCTCCAACTTTTGCAGTAATTCCCTATATAGACTCCAAGTGGCAGGCGGAATCAAGTATATCGGCGAATCCTCGGTTACAGCAGCTAAATACAGCCTTGAAAGTGATAGTAAAGTGAAATCGGTGACTATTGAAGGGAAAAGCAGGGATGATACGGAGTTGAAGGCGGATATGGTGCTTGCGGCCACGTGGGTGAAGGCTAGGATTGATATTGTGCCGAAAGACATAAGAAAGGAGGAGAAACATGTGGAAGTGAATAGGTTCATGCAGACTGTGAACCCAGACATATACGCCGGTGGGGACATCGCAAGTGTCCTGAACCCGTACCTAGGCTACAACACCAGCCTTAGTCACTGGAGTGTGGCTCGGGATATGGGTCGACTGGCAGCCCTCAATATGTTGGGACTAGGACATGGGTACAGCTTCGTGCCTTTCTTCTGGACAGATATGTTCGGAAGTGCGCAGTTTGTGGGATCTGTGTTTGATTGGTCGGAACACTTTACTGAAATGGATGATGAACCCGACCCTATGAAAGCGTCCAAAGCCACTTTCTTCTTCAGAGGTGCTTACACCAGTGGAGTGGCTCTTATCAACCTCCCTGGAGCAGCTGCCCGCCTCCGCTTTGCCTTCCAACGGAACCTGCTCCCTACCAAGTCTGAAGTGATCAGTAGAGCTGTGAAGCTGAAGGACATCCTCGCTAGAGTGGAGGCGACGAAGGGAGTCTGCTGCAGACACGCCTGTGGTTGTCAGGGCTAATTCTAGGGTACCGCGACTTTCTATAGGCCAAAATAGAAGCTTTGCAGCGATTTCCCTCTTCGTTTCTCTCTTTCGCACATAGGCCAGACTCCGACTATTGGACTCTAATCAACGCTGCGAACTGAAAATCCTGACAGCAGTACATATACAAATCAGCTCACTTCCACTAGAAGAGTCAATTTAAACCGCCCAGTCCTACAGGGAATAGCAATACCAGTTGCAGTTCCTCAATCTCAGGATTAAGTGACTAACTAGGGCTCTTGGGGGCGGTGGGCGCCTTGCGTTCGCGGTCTTACTGCTGTGGACTGTCTGAGTTGCTCCAACTCTTGCAGCGCCGACGCCAAAATGGGTCTCTGCACCTCATTTTCCCGGTTATACGTGTACCCAATGAAGTTAATATCCTTCCTCTGCTTCTTTCTCCTGCTCTGTTCCGGGTAAAACGGCTCTTTTTCCTCGAATTTGTCGAAGTTGCTAGTGTCGATTTCGCTCTTTACCTCTGGTCTGTAGGGCGGGTCGATAGCGCGGAGAGACGCCCAGTCGAGTCCGTAAAAGAAAGGGTGGGACTTGATTTCCTGCACTCCATTGCGGCCCAGTCGGTCCTGCGGGTCTGCAATTAGACGGCGGATGATATCGGAAGCGGCAGGACTGAGTTTTGCTTCTTTAGGGATGGAAAAGGTCTTGCGCCAGTGCAGGATTTTCTGGCAGGTGGAGGAGGGGTCGTCTGCGAAGAACGGAGGGTAGCCCACTAGCATTTCGAATAGGATAACACCTACAGACCACCAGTCCACCGCTTCATCATACCCAGTCCTCGCGAACACTTCAGGCGCTATATAGTCCGGTGTCCCTACTGTCGAAAAGGCTAGCTGTCGGTTTCGCTTGTATTCCTGCTTCTTCTCCATCATTCCCCTGGGTCGACTTTCATCAGTTCGGATGTTATCGTAAGGGTGCACAGTACTGGTCAGTTCTGCATGCTTGCACAGTCCGAAGTCGCTCAGCTTGATTTTCCCTTCCCGGTCCAAGAGGATATTATCCGGCTTCAAGTCTCGGTGTATGTAGTTCATTCGATGCACAGACTCCACAGAAGCAATCATTTGCGCTGTATAGTACCTCGCTTCCGACTCCGTGAGGATGTCTTTCCGCATGAGGAGAGTCATTAGGTCGCCACCGGAGAGGTACTCCATGACCAAGTAAAGGTGCTTTTCGTCCTGAAAGGAGTATTTCAGCTCCACGATCCAAGGGTTGTCGGCTCGGGCAAGGACGTCACGCTCAGCGCGAACATGCTGGACTTGGTTCTTATAGACCATCTCAGTCTTGTTCATTTTCTTCATCGCCAGTATTTCCCCCGTTTCCCTGTGTCTGACCACCCTGACCTCCCCAAACGCCCCTCTCCCAATGATGGCAATCGAGTCAAAGTCAAAGACCCCAATCCTCTTCCTCCTAGTGCGCAGCTGCTCCGCCTCTTTGTGCAGGACTTCCTGTCTGATGAGGTCTTGTTCGTTCTCTGAAAGTTGCATTTCGTTCATCACTCGGATGATGTCGCCCCAGTGCTCCTTCCGCTCCTGCTCCTCTCGGAGCTGCTTTTGGTACTTTCGCTCGATGTAGGCTTTGGCGGCTTCGGCCTTGTCTTTGGTTTGGGAGGATGCTGTTGTAGGGTTGGCTTCTCTTTTCCGTAGTGGAGAAGGCTTGGGACTTGCCATTTCAAATATATCCCAACCACTGTGGCAGTGTGGTCATTGCTTTCCTCTGTGGCTAGGCTGGAACTGGGAGAATGAGTGGGAGAAGGGATGCGAGGGTGGTTAAAAAGACTGGAGATAGTGGGAAGATTAGGAGAATTTCACCTAAACAGACTGATATTTTGGCTTTTCTCTGATAGATTTCTCATATTTACGTGCTTCGCACTGCATCGATACAATATCAAATATGCACATTTCCGCTTTCTGATATGCCTGCAACTAAGGGCAACTACGGCTATCCCGCCACAGAGCCAAATTACAGCTATTATGTACGCTTAATTGGAGGAGACAGGGCTATTCTGCTTTAGGCCTGCGACAGATGCGTCACTAAAGGCTAGGTAGAGTACTAGTCTGGGCTTTGCGCCTTATACACTCGAAATCCCGGCTTTTGGAGACTTTTCAGTCGTTCGTTAGTTAACTGCTAAGTGAATCCTCAGCATAGCTGTATATGAGAAAACAGGGCAGAGCAGGGTCAGTGGCCAGTCACAGGCGCTGGAGACTGAAGGGCTCCCCAGTGCCTGCTCTTTCCCCCTACTGGGAGGCGGAGGCCCCAAGGAGGAGCCTCAGTCCAGGCATGAGAGGCGGGGACACAGCGAAAGGCAGCAGACTAGCTTCTCCAACGCCTTCTTGTCGCTTTCGCGCCCCCACCTGCACTCCCTACCCCACTGTAAACCCCCCCTCTCCTTACGAATCTGAGTACTTGGACTGCCAAACCCGACTAAAAGACCTTCAACAGGCCTTTTCCGTCGCTCTGCAAGAGAAATCCGCTCTCAAATCGTCCATCAGCAGGCCAGTTAAGGCCTGGAAAGAGGCTTCTAGCGGGTCAATTCCCCAGTTCGCAGGGGCGGATAGAGCGGAAATAGCGACTTTGTCGGGGGAATTGGAGGAAATGTACGCTTTGCTGTCTTCCAGCCACGCCACTATAGGCGCTTTGCAGGAGAAGCACCGAGTTCTGGCTGAAAACCTGCATACTGCTCAAAGGGAGTTGGGAGTGCAACGCTACCAAAGCGAGCTGCGTGCCTCCACCAGTGAAGTGAAAGGCTCCCTAGTACTCTCCACACAGCTAGAAGAGGTGCTGGCCAAGCGCTCAACAGACCTGCACTCCCTTTCCCTCACAATTCGCTCGCTTCGTCAGGAAAAAGCCGCTTTCGAAGCCGCAGTTTCCAATTTAGACCTCGAAAAACAGACTTTAGCGAAAAAAGTGGCCGACTTGCAGCGAATTTCCTCACCAGAAGTAGCCAATTTAGCTGAAAATTACCGTCAACTGGCCCTGGCAAACGGCAAATGTCGACTAAACGAGGAGAAAATCAGGGCTTTGGAGGAGTTTGTAAAGCGAAATCGAGCTTAGTATGCTACACTGCTGTAGGTAATTAGAGACTGGGGGGGGAACTGCTGAGTTGGGAATCGGCTTGGAGGGAGCCGCTGGGACTGGCCTGCAGCAGTTCTAGCTGGAGACGAGGGACAATCTTGGGCTTCGGTCTCCTTTTTTCCGGCTCCACCACAATTGGCTCCAAATCCTCTTCTTCCTCAGGTACTTCCTCCTCCCCCTGCTGAGGGAACAGCTCTTTCTCCAGGTCCTCCACAGGGTAGCCTCGGTCCTTCATGTGCTGCACTAGGAGCATTAGATGGTCTTCCTGCGCTTTTGCAGATTTGAATTCGGTCTGCATTTTGCGGAATAGCTCGTGGTAGCTCTGGTTTTCCACTACTAGGTATTTCCAGGTAGTCTCATCCAGCGCCATTTCCTCCAAATCCACCGCTCCTATATACTCCAACTTCTCCTTCAGCCTGTCGTAGTCCTCCTCACACTCCTCCAACTGTCTGCCCAGCTCCAGTGTCTCTTTGGACAGCTTCTCGATCTTCCGTAGCATTAGTTTGCGCTCTTCTCGGAAGCATTGCAGCTTGCGACGGGCGGACTTGAGCTGCTCGGAGTAGGCTTCGATTAGCTTGTCCGGAGCCGCAATTTGGGCAACAGAGATCATCCGGGCCTCATAAAAACTCTTTATCTTGATCAAAAGCGTGCCAAACTGCTTGTCCCTGTCAATGACCTGCTGGAAAATCTCACTATAAAGCTGCCATTTGGCCTCAAAACAGTCCCCTCCCTCCGTTTCCCTCGCCAAAGTCTTCAACTTGTCAGTCAATTTGAGTTCTAATTCAATTACCCCGCTGGTCCAAGGTTCATTTCTGCCCTCCTTATTGGTGTTGCAGCTTCTGGTCTGGGTTTGACTCGTGGGAGTGGTCAGTTCGGATATGCTTCTGGCTAGTTGCTGGGCTTCTTTCGAATTGAGAGGGACGGAAGGGACTGTAGGTGGCGATTTGGCAGGCTTAGGGGTGGGTTTGGCCTTTAAAGTCGGCTTTTTGAGGGAAATCTCGGAGGCAGTGTGGCGATGCACGGGCTTCTGACTGCTTTCCAGCTGCATCAGCTTCTCAATGAGGACTTTGGACACAGACAAGGACTGGGAGACGCTCAGGAAGGACTCGGAGGACTGGCCCCGGCCTACCTTCACTGGCCTGGAGAGACAGACAGTGCTGGACGACTTCCGCACAGGCTTCATATTAAATAGAGGGGGAATGGCTCTAATGAGGGTGTTTGGGCCCTAGGAAGGACTTTACTCTGTGGAAAAACCGCTTTTCCCCTATAATCCCACAATTTCGCAGCTGATTCAAATACTAAATTCCAATAAACAGCATCTTGCAGGGCAATAATGGCTTTTAGCTTGCAGATTTGAAGGAAAGGACGGCTTACTGCCTCTATCTAGGCTGGGTCTCCACCTGCTTTACTTTGATTTTTACGCTGGTTTCCTTCTCTCGTTCGTACTTCCAGACGCTGGAATTAGTCGTTTTGGACTGGATTTTCGCCTTTTCTTCGGCTGTCAGTTCCCGCTGCACTTCTCTGACGTCCTTAACGCTGCCTATTCCTTACATCATCAGTGAACTGTCATGTGAAAGGTACCAGGGGTTGCCGTACAGTCGGTTCTTTACGCCCAACAGAAGGTGCCAGTGCTCAGTAGGAAGCTGCTCTCGGGTGAAGTTCCAGGAAGCCGCAATTTTCGCAAGTCTCAAATTTTCATCCTCAATCCCAAACAAAACGGCACACCTCCTGCCCAACTCCTCAAAACTCGCATGCTTGGAAATAAAGACCTCCCGCACTTCACTCAACTCCCAAGTCGCAGGACTCCACTTCCTCACAATAATCCCCACATCCTCTTCCGTCACAGTCTGCACTTCCTGCGACTTCTGCAGACATAAGGGCTTGCGTTCATATAGGGAGTAGGTACTGAGTGGCTCTGAATCAAGTAGTGTGCGTGCAGGCAGGTCATTGGCCCTTTCTCTGATTCTAATGCATAGTGGATCGAGTCCCATAGATGGGTAAATTGCGTTTATTTTCATGCAAATATCGCTTTTCGCCTTCGCGACTGTATCAGTGATGCATAGTGGGAATTCAATTAAGTCTGTGAAGCGGAAGTAGACGTAATCAGGACCGCTTTTGGACTTTTCTGCGTAAGTCAGGCTGATGCGCTGTTCGTCGGGCCGGGTGGGAGTGCCGCGCTCGATGAAAACTGCGCCACCGTTGTAGAGACTGCTTTGGCTTATTTTCAGGTTCAATTCCTTTATTTCAGTGCTTTGGCGACTGCCGCGCTTCATGATGAATTGGTCAGGACAGACCCCCACCAACTGTCCAATCCTTTCCTTCAACTGCCTCACCGTCTCCCTCGAGTCCACTATTGCACTATTGGGGAACTCCACAAAGTCGCTTTTCGCTGCATCCAAATTGTTGAATTTTATGTTATAGCGGAAAAGTTCTCGCTCGAATTCCGATTTCCAGTTGGAAACTTCGGATTGGTCCTTGTCTTCGACATATAGCGCCATTCCTTCGTAGATCCTTAGCATTAGGATGGTTTTGGAGTAGTCGTCTGGACGGGAGATCTTCTCGTAGTACCCTGAGTTCAGGCTACGTCTCAGCACCCTTTGCGCCTGCACCGCAATCCCAGTCTTCTGCCCAATCTTCTGCAGCAGCGCCAACAAGCTATCCTCCCTCGCCATCTGCACCTGCATCGCGCCCTGTATCTTCTTCGCAAGCGTCATATTCCCCTGCAGAGCAATCGCAGGACTCCACACACATATTTTGAGTGTAATGGCCCCAGGAATGTACTCTTCGAAGGCGGCTTCAGGGGGTTTGACTTCGAGAGCCAGGGCTTTGTAGTTGAAGAAACAGAGGGTGTCGAGGGAAAAGTGCTCACGGCTGGTGTAGGTTTCTTGGAAAATGTCCTGGTAGATATCATAAGCGCGCAGCCTAATATCCTTCCAGTCCCACCCTTCCAGTCCAAACTTCGCTATCGCTAAAGTCTTCAAATCCTCCAAAGTCGCGCTTTTCGCAACGTCCATCAGATTATCCACGCCTTTGTAGAAGACCTTCACTGTCAACATCTGCCTTTTCTCCTCCAAGTCCTTCCTTTCTTGCTCTTCTTTCTGCCTTTCGCAGCCGATTTCGTCCATTATATAGCCTGGAACTTCGCTGTCGTCGATTACATTGACGTTTTGAGGGCCGATTCGTCGGTAGACGAGGAGGTAGGCGCAGGCGGAGCTGATGAGGCCCCAAGTCTTTTTTACTGTCCCGCCGAAGGCCTTTTCTACGTCTTTTTCATCGATTTCAGTTACCGATGAGTCGTTGAAAGAGTACCAGCGGTCATGCGCAAAGGACCGAATATAGGCGTAATAGTGCCCGCCCCATGCAGACCCCGAGTGCATCAGCACAGAATAGAGCTCATAAACGTCATCGCCCTCCATGCGGTACCTCTCCACGTCCTCCTGTCTCTTCAGTCTATTTTCCGCAGCTTTCCGGTCCATATGCGCTTTTCGCGCAATATAGTCCATTTCCAGGGAAGTTATATCCAAATCATGCACAAGTGTGTCCACTCTCACCAGCTTTTGATAGCCTAAAAGCAGACTTTCGACGTTTTCCGGCATCAAATCCTCCAAATCTGCATATTTCCGCCTACTTTCAGCCCTCGAAGTATCCACCGGGGCTTCAATTGATATTTCCATTTTCTCCTTCCTGTCCAAAAACGCATTCAAATTCAAAATATAGGGAAATTCAACTTTGTCATTGATCTTAACTCGCTGCATAGTCTCGTAGTCCAGGTCAAATCGCTTCAATTGGACCATCAGAATAGAGGGGAAACGCTTGAATTTGAGGCCTTTGGCGGCTGGCTGGGGAGACTGGCAGTGGGAGCAGAGGTAGGCGTTGGAGCCGGAAAGGTGCTCAGTGCCTATGTAGTTCAGAAGTGCCTTTTCCAGGGTGTCGTTGTAGATGTGGTCGAAGTCGTTGCGGACAGCTAGAGAGATATCCAAGTACTTATCCTCCCTTTGCGACTCGAAGCCGCAGGTTTCGCACTTGACATAGTCCACAAGCACGCCCTCAAACAGCTCCGCTATCATTCTTTCCTGCAGAGTGCCCTTCACACTCTGCTCGATGGCGTCGAAGAGCACTCGGCAGAACTCTTGCACGTCGTGCTGCTCGAATGCGTCTCTAGCGTCCCACTGAAAGCTTTTCGTGAGTCCCATGGTTTCCAAGGCACTGACCTGTTCCAGCTGCAGCTTGCTAAACAAGAGCTGCAGCTGAAAGGGAATGCTGTCTTCCTTCTGTCCATGGGTTTGCGGGGTGTAGCGCCACATGTAGAGATGTCTCCTGAACTCAGGAGTCATGAACAGGGTTTGCAGCAAACTGTTCATGTAGCAGGTGGAACCCTGGTTGGCGAGGCCTACGAACTTGCTGTCTGACCGCTCTTCGTCAAGTGCTTGGCCAGTGTTGTCTTCCAAGTAGTTAGCCATCTTCTCAATAGAATACACCAGGAGCTGTGTGCGGCCTCGCAAGATCTCCTATGGAAGAGGCGGTAATAATGAGCAACGCTGATGCGGCGATCGCTGCAGTGCTCCTGGGGACTGCGGCCGCACAGGAACTCTATGGCTGCTCCTCGCTTTCCTGTCCTTTGGCCCTACTCCTTTCCTCCCCCTTCTTTCTCCGTCTCCGTCACCTCCTCCACCTCTTCTCCCTCTCCCAGTCCCCCGCTCTCCTCTCCCTCGGCCTCCCACAGTGCATAGCCACCGCCCTGGCTCACCCTCCCCAGCCCGACCTCAAAGACCTAGAATCCACCTCTAGTCTCGAAACCTCAGTCCCACCTATCAAGAAACCCGCCTCTCCCACCAGTCCCGACGAAACTCCGCCCCAGCCCTCCCCCTCCCAACTGGAAGACCCCATAGTTCCCATAACAGAAGAGGAGAAAAGGCGGGCGATTGGACTGCTGAACAAGGGAGTGAAGCTGCAGTATATCGCCGGGCTCTTTGGGATTGTCAACCCGAAGGTCATTTACAGCTGGAACGACTGGAAAAAGCGGCCGAAGAGCGAAATGGAGCGAAACCTCGCCAAACGTCGAGAAATCGAAGACCGCCAGCGTGCCGGAGAGCCCCTCAAGCGAATCAAAGACGAAATGAAGCTCAAGCAGAAGATGTACCGAGAACTCCTGGGCATCCCCGTAGGCCGCATCTTCACCCGGGCTATGTACGACACCGCCCTGCAACAGATGGAAGTCCTCGGCTGTCTCAAAGTCACAAGCCGGAAATCCGGAGTTCCCGCCTATTTCATCAAGAAGTGGCTTTCCGGCAAGGGAATCCCTGAGAAAGACCTCATTGAGGAGGACGAGGAAGGCACTGTGGAGGTGAAAAAAAGGGCAATTGAGAGGTTCTATGAGACTGGGAATGCGCTGGTGGTGAGTAGTGAGCTGGGACTGAAGACGCCGCAGCAGTTGGAGAGGTGGCTGGCGCAGTTCCAGAGGGCGGTGGATGAGAGGGAGAAGTATGATGTGAGAGGGAAGATGTAAGCAGTAGGTACTTATATGAGGGATTAGGGCTGTATAGCGGGGAGTCTGCTCGTTGTCCATAGGAAGTGGTACTGAGTTAATGCGTACCGAAACTATTATCCTGCAGTTCCCTCTAGCCAGTTTCTCACTTCCCTCTCCAATCCGCCAGTCCAGAACTATATGGCTATTTTAAATCCCCAGAATGCGACCAACCCCCCAAGCTACCGACCCCAAAAGACCCCCAGAAGTTGTCCGAGCAGGCAGTGTCGAGGCCCGCAAGCCCCCCGAGGCCCGCAAAGGCCTCAGCAAGGTCCGGTCTACTGCTGATATCCCAGCGCACCCGTCCAAACCGCAAGATCTCTTCAAATCTCTCAGTGGCTTGTTGGCCCAGACGCAGGTGAAGCTGCTTGCAGGCTTGCAGACACGTCCACTGCCTTTGCACTCGGAAATGCAGACGTTGGTGCTGACGCTGTTTCAGGGGCTTAGTGATGGACTGTGGACGCTGTTCTTTAATGCGAGTGGGCAGGCTGGGAGGACTGTGGGGAATGTGAGAGAACTGATGAGGAAAATCGATGACTTGGAACGCGAAAAGACAACATTGAAGGAGACATATGAAGACAGACTGGGGAAGATGAAGAAAAGCAGACTGGGCGAAGGACGAGTGAACCTGTCCATGACCCAGGAGTACGGCGGGATCGAGGAACAGCAAAGGAACAGGACTGTAGGCAGGATGAGAAGAGAGCCAGAAACCAGCACTCGCGTCCCTTCCCTGAACTCCTCAACCAGCAGTTCCGACCTAGCCCACCTCCGTCACTCCTCCACTCTCCACCCTCGGCAGTTCCTCCCTCTCAGCCAGGTCCTCAAAGCCCCTCGCTCCATATCTCCCGCCAACCCCACCCTTCACTCCCTGCGCACAGACTTACAGCGCTGTAGGACCATGCTGGAGGCTGCCCAGCAGGAAAGAGACACTTTAAAGGCTTGGAAGGAGGCCAGGATTAGGAAAGGGGAAGGGAGAGGGGATGAGGGGGAGAGGAAAAGACTATTGACGAGAGTAGCGATCTTACAGCATAGAGGGAAAGGCCTGGGAATAGCCGTACAAAGGATGGTAAGAGTCGCTTCCGCTATGGTAAAGACAGTGCGAGACAAGGACCTGATCCTTCAGTTCGAAACTTCCCGAGTAGAGTTAGAAGTCCTGCTTCGAGACGCTATTTCCGACAATAAAGTAACTAAAGCGCCCCCTCTGCCTCCTCAATTCGACACAGAAATCCGCCTTTCTACACTGGAAAAGGACAATTCTAGGCTGGAAAGGGAGAAAATGGAGGCGGAGAGGAAAGGGACGATGCTGACTGAGGCGCTTAATCAGGCGCAGAGGCAACTTGAGTTGCTAAGGACTCTTTCAAAGCCGAATTTGACTGAGAAATATGCTCAAAAGGACATAAATAGTGAGCACACTATCAGTGTTTCTCAGCTGGAAGCCTACTTCCAGCCCCTTCTCCTCTGCATTTCCCACCAAATGCACCAAATCACCACTAACCTAGACAAGCAGGAGCAAGCCCTCACCCGCCTCTCCCAAGCAGTCCGCAACCGCCTGCAAGACCAGCTCCAATCCCTGATCCTAGCCAACGATCTACTCACCCAAGATACCAATATCGAGCAAATCCGCCTGGAAAAGCAGGATTTGGAGCGAGTTTTGGCCGCTACGCAGCACTGGGCGAGCAGCAGGGTGAAGGAGTTGGAAGGACTGCTGGAGCAGGCGTGCACTGCAGGGTCGGTGAGGCTGGACTCTGTGGTCGTTAGGGGGAAAGAGGAGCTGATTAGTACGCTGGAAAGGGACGTTTCTGAACTTAGCCAGTACAAAGAAACTGCAATTTCAGCGATTTATACCTTGGAGGCGGCTTTACGGAATAGAGAAGCGGAGGTGAGGGAATTGAAGTATGAGTTGGGCGGGCTGGAAGAGCGGGAAAAGGAGGCCAGGGAGGGGGAGAGGAAGAAAGCGGAGGAATTGGTGGCTGTACAGGGAGTGTTTGAGAGGGAACTTAGGGAAGCTCAGAGGAAGGCGGAGGAGTGCCAGGGCGGCCTCGCAGAAAAGAAAGAGCCAAGCTTAAATCCGCCTTATACTCCCTCCACTTCCCACTCCATTCTCCCTCAGCCGAACCCAATTTCCCGGCCTACCAAGAAATTTCTTCTCGACCGTCCCGATTCCCACTCTGACAAGCCTCTTTTTTCCTTCCTTGAGCAGCTCAACCCGATCCCCACTCCCTCCTTTTCAGGACTGAACTTGAGCCTCGGAACTCCGAAAAGTGAGAAGGAGCCTGAGGGAGTAGAGAAAAGGTGTGAGGAATATGAGCGGAGAATTGAGAAAATGACCAGGGAAATAGGCATTTTGGAGGAGAAAGTGAGAGAATTGGAGGATTTACTGGAAGGACAAAGGCAACTGTATCACATCGAAAAAGACCAGCTCCTTTCTCGCTGCGAACAACGCGAATCCGCACTTTCCGACCTTGCAGCTACTTGCTCTAAGCTAGAGAAGGAAAAGGAGGACTTGAAGACTGCTTTGGAGTCACTGAAGTCGCTGCTGAGGAGGGAAGGCGGGACGCAGGAGTTGGGGACTTTTGAGGAAAGTGCGGTGCTGAGTTGGTCTGGGGAGGGGGAAAGCCCAGGGAAAGAGCTGAAGGCGGACTTGGATTTAGGGAGATTCGAGGGAAGTCTGGGAGAAGAGTCCACTCCCCTGTCCTCCTCTCCCCGCTTTCACTCCCTTTCCCTCATCCACTCCCTCCTACGTCCCTACACCCAGCCTCCAGACGACCTCCTAACGACCCTCTCCCGCCTAATCGACGAACTCGAAAAACTCCGCAAACGCAAAACCGGAGTTGTCGTCCCTAAGCTAATTTTACGCCTGGGAGTGGCCCATAGGGAAATCCAGACCAGTCCAAAAGGGGAAATGCTAAAAGGAGTAGAGGGAAAAGGCTCGCCGGAGAGTGGAAATCGAGGCATATCCGCAATGTCGACAGAGCAAGACTCACCTAGACACAAGGCCCTCCCGCAAATGACCTCAGACCAGCTCTACTCCATGCATAGTCGCCTGCAGGGGCTGGAAATGGAGGTGCTGGAGGCTGCGAGAGCGAAGGAAAGTGCGGAGGCGGAGGTGCGGAAAGTCAGGGAGGAGCGGGAGGAAATGGCGCCAGGAGTCGGAGGACTGAAGGAACTCCTGTTCAAAGTGCTGTCTATGCTTCCCAAGCAGTAATATCCACCCAGGCCCAGTCCATGCGAAGGCCTAATCGGCACTTTGTGCACTTTTCTCTCCTTCACTCCTGCGGAAGTGAGAGACTTGGAGGAAAGGCGAGTGGGCAGGAAAGGCGCTTTCGTCCCTTATAAGTAAATAGACCATTCTAATCCTGATTTCCTGTAATGCCCGATATTCCGCCAGTGTGGCTCTGCCTTACCTTGGTATTCAAAACTCAGCAGAGAGTTACTGACTTCAGCCCTTTATTACGTGCAAAGGCTTTGAATGCAGCTTGAAGAGAGTAATTAGTTCCATTGTTTGAGGGAAAGTTTGGTAAACTGGTCTTAATCAAGCGAAAAAGGCGGAAATCCAAAATAACATACCTGCGGTTTCAGTCTCTATGTAGGCAAAAATACCCGTTATTAGGTCTGTAGGGATAACCACCACTGCTAAATCGACCTTTAGCCTGATGCTCATAGCATGGCTAGGACACAGAATAGAGGCAATCAAGGCCAACGATTTCCCTTTGCAGTTTTCCTTGAGACAAATGACATTGTCTGATAGAGAGCTAAGCACAGGCCTATTCACATATCCAGGGAATCGGTCCTTTGAGCCGACTGGAAGATGCTGCTGTCAAGAAATAGGCTGTGGGAAGGACAATGAGTGGATATTAGATGGTATTACGACACACAGCAAGTTACGTATACAGTCTGTGCGGATACCAATGAGGAGCTTTGCATAGGCTAACCAAAGCGCATTTGTTTATATTCGTTGTCCTTTGACTATGTGATTTTAGACTAGTGTTAGGGAGTTGTATCGAAAGCGACCGACTTTACTCCCAAACTCCCCTGCACGAGTCCTTTCGCAGCCACCCAAAGCCTATACCTCCGATAT
>Ga0247837_1007689_pt1 | contig 14092 bp, 12 predicted proteins | sample LaCtaG_2_FD_187115 | JGI IMG/M metagenome (GOLD analysis project Ga0247837, IMG submission 187115) | Freshwater microbial communities from meromictic Lake La Cruz, Castile-La Mancha, Spain - LaCruzMarch2015_14.5m | ecosystem: Environmental > Aquatic > Freshwater > Lake | place: Spain: Castile-La...
CGAATTTCCCATCCGCACAGAGTTAACCAAACATAGCGAATGTGAAATAAATGCGATTTGCGCGGATCTCAACATTGATATTCAGAGTGGGAATTTCGTATATGCCAACACAGCAACCGAGGTTGGATTGCCAATGCAGGTCCGGTTGAATAAAGCTCAAAGTAACAATGTTCGGAGGATTAGGGTAGAATATCCAACCCCGACAATCAAAATTGAATCTTTGGGAGAGAAAAAATTGCGAATTCCAGTATATTATAATCAAGCGAAGATCTTGTTAGTGATCTATCCTATTAGCCCCGAATTAAACGCAGATCTCGCCCTTGATTTCGAAGCTGGTATATGTGGTGACGGGTGCCGTATGTTGCAAACCACACTCCCTCCCATGAAAATTTCTGCAGCGCGAGATGTTCAGCGGGATTTGCTCTCGGATTCTTTTTTAGTCATAATTCTTGCGGCTATCTTGGGTGGGTTCATTTTGAACTTTATGCCATGTGTATTGCCTGTCTTATCGCTAAAAATTTTAGGCTTTGTTAAATATTCTGGAATGTCTAGGATCCAGATAGTACTAAATTTACTGTTTGTTGCTAGTGGTATATTCTTTGTTTTCACTGTACTCGCTGGATTTACGGCTGGTTTTAAGATAGCCGGTCACACTTTGGGGTGGGGAGTACATTTCCAAAACCCATTCTTTCTGAGCTTCCTCATAATGATTATGGTGTTGCTCATTCTGAATCATATGGGGTGTTATGAGATTCGGTTGCCTAGTAATGTTAATACCAAGCTCAATGACATGAATTTCCGCTCTGAATATCTAAATAGCTTTGCTTCTGGTGTGTTGATGACGGTGTTAGCTACTCCATGCACGGCGCCGTTTTTGACGACTGCGGTTACATTCGCGCTTAGCCAGCACAGCATCCTATTTATATTTTTTATATATTTTGCTGTAGCCCTTGGCATGAGCATTCCATATCTAGCAAGCGCCGCTGCACCCTCTATGTTTCTCCTCTTGCCCAAACCGGGAAAGTGGATGGTTACTATGAAAAAATGCCTAGTTATACCCATGATCACTACTGTCATGTGGCTGTTATACCTTCTGTACCGACAAATACATCTCACGCTCTTTGTCATAAGTGGACTTGGCATTCTCATATCTTTGTGGATCATCATAAACTTTATTTCGGGAAGATCTTTGCTAGATATGAAGAAATTTCTATGGCCACATACATTGATGAAAAAGTGGGTGCAAAGATTGGGGCAGGCGCAATCAGTCTTTTTGTCTGTAGGCATTGTTGTGTCGGTGTTGATCTGTGGTTGGGCGACGTTCTCTTTTGCGAAATTTAATGGTACACGACAATACTCCAAGGAGCATAAACATGCCATATGGATAGATTTCGATCCATATGTGATTCAGGGTTATGTAAGGGATAAAAGGATAGTTTTCGTCAACGTTACCGCGGATTGGTGTGTTACATGTAAAATAAATGAAACTTTAGTGCTGGAAAATGAAGAAATGTTGAAAAAATTGGAAAAATTTGATGTTGTTCTGATGCGCGCAGATTATACCGATAAAAATGACAACATAGAGAACTACATGAAAGAGGGCAAACATTATGCCGTACCCCTGAACGTTGTTTATGGGCCGGGTATTGAGGATGGACTGGTGTTACCAGAGGTGTTAACCCAAGAAAAATTGATCAAGGCAATACAGCTGGCGTCACTAGTCGAGCGGTAATCCTTAGTTGCTTTGTAACATGAGAGGTGTGCCGTGAAGCAAAAGCCGCGTAATTATAGCGGAGCTTTGGTCATAGCGAAACCCCAAACGCATACTCGTTTATTGTGAGAGCGACATATAAATGTGTGGCAAATTTGAGTCACCCACAAAGAAAGTATTGATCAATCAAAACAATGATTGTAAACATAATTCGCCTACTTTATACTTTTTTAAGTAGCGTTTAGTACGCTGATCTAACTAATGTTATTGGTATAATTTAATATGACATATAAGCATCTTTTAGCCAAAGCTTGTGTCGCAGCATTGTTGTGCGGGTGTTCTTGTGGACACAAGATTGACGGTCCGTCTGTTTTAGCTGGTAGCACAGCAGATTCTGCTGCCGTTCAGGAGTTAAAATCAATTGGGAATAAAGTCTACTTCGACTATAATAGTGCCGCACTCAGTAACCAAAGTCAGGCAACTTTGACTCAGCAAGCCGCCTTTATGCAAAGAAAGTCCGATCTCAGATTTTCGATCGAAGGTTATTGCGATGAAAGAGGTACGGCAGAATATAACTTAGCTTTGGGAGAGCGTCGTGCTAATTCCGCGGTTAAGTATTTAGAAAAATCGGGCGGATTTGATCCTTCTAGATTCACCGTGACCAGTTACGGAAAAGAAAATCCAGAAGCTTTGGGGCATGATGAGTCTGCGTGGAAGCAAAATAGAAGAGTGGTGACTAATATTACTAACTAATATTGCCCAAAAACTCTAAAAAACAGGGCATCTAGTTAGGGTGTTCTGTTCTATGCCAGTGACGTTGGTTATCCCACACTACGTAGGGGAGGGGTTAGAAGTTCCGGTATAGGGTTTACAAAACCTTGTCCACAGGGATTCTTGATCATATAAAAGGATTTTTGGTCGTTAAGTGGCCTTCGTTAAGCTCCATTCTGGATTTTGTGTATCTGAAAAATTCTTAACTGGGCTTACCACCTTTGTGTGGTTGCTGTCATTGCATAATATCCGATCCTAGAGTTATATATAATTCAATGTCCTTTGATTGATGTTAACTTTTTTCAAGATACCAGCCGTCAATGCAATTACCACAAGATGTTCAAAGCATTAAGGCACAAATAGAGGCGTCAGTTCAACTTTTGAAGGAGTGCTTACATTGGGATGAAATGTTGGCTGAAGCTGAGGCGCTAAGAATACAGTGTGAGAATCCATCTTTGTGGGATAATCAGCGCAATGCGCAAAAACTTCTTCAAACAAAGTCCCAACTCGAGCAAAAAATTAATCTCATTAGCGCAACCGAAGAAGAATTAGCGGTTACCATTGAATTTTTTCAAATGGCCCTCAAAAATGGTGATACTGACTTTTTGCAAGAAATGATGACGGTATTGCAACGTCTACTCGTTACCGCAAAAGAGCACGAAATCATGTGCCTGTTTTCCGGGGAAGCTGATAGAAATGGGGCCTTCCTTGAAATCCAATCTGGTGCTGGTGGGACAGAAAGTGATGATTGGGCCTCGATGCTCCTTCGTATGTATCTAAGATTTACCGAAAATCATGCATTTAAGGTGCGAATAATGGATAATATGGATGGGGAAGAAGCTGGAATCAAGAGCTGCACCTTAAAAATAGAAGGGCTTAATGCATATGGGTGGTTAAAAACAGAAAGCGGTATTCACAGATTGGTTCGAATTTCTCCATTCAATGCAGCTGGAAAAAGGCATACGAGTTTTGCCAGCGTTTGGGTTTCTCCTATTGTTGATGACTCGATCACCGTCGAGTTAGAAAAAAACGATTTGCGAATTGATACGTATCGATCTTCTGGAGCTGGTGGACAGCACGTTAATACTACAGACAGCGCAGTCCGCATCACCCACATACCAAGCGGCATTGTTGTTCAATCGCAAAATGATAGATCTCAACATAAAAATAAAGATGAGTGTTTAAAGATTCTGCGATCTAAACTTTATGAATTGGAATTACAGAAAAAAAGAGAACAATTAAAAGAAGCTAATGCGAATAAAACCGATATTGGTTGGGGGCATCAAATACGCTCATATGTGTTGCATCCTTATCAAATGGTCAAAGATTTGCGTACCCAGCAAGAGAGCTATGATACGGGGGCTGTTCTGGATGGGCGATTAGAAGAGTTTATTCTATCGAATCTTAAATTAAACGCAATCAAATCCGCCGGTTATAAAGGGTAGGGTGTTTGAGATGTATTTTGTGGGACGCCTTTGACCACAGTGGATTGAAGGTTTTTTGGCGGATTAGCAACACTTCTTTAATGCTAAATTAGACATCTCAAAGCAGGACCATACCTGACCTTTCACTCTCTCCATATAGTCATATTAGTTGACGCAATAAGCGGAAAGCATGGTCTACATACCTCACTTGGATTTAGTTCTGGCGCTGGTGAATATGAATCTACAGATGCTGGATGGGGCGTTGAGGAGGTGAGTGCGTTTTTTGATATTAGTGAGAGCGTCGTGTACGCATGGCGAAAGCAACTGAGAGAGACTGGGGATGTTTCTCCGAGAAAGCGGGAGAACAAGCCGAGAAAGGCGAATTATGAGGAATTATTGAGGATTGTAAGAGAAAATCCGAGTTTATTACAGGTGGAGATAGCAAAGATGATTAATACCAATCGAGAAATTTTGGGCGAATTCAAAGAGATTTGTTGCACAAATAATGGTGAATTTCGAAAAATTGAGCGAGGCTGTGGACTGCGCTTTCCGCTCGTTATCCCAGATGGCATGACTATACCACCAATGAATACATGAATTTTTATAATGGAAAAAGAATACACCAATCTCTGGGTTATTCAACTCCTGAAATGGTTTACTTGAAGAAGAAAATTTTAGTGCATTAACATATGAAAATTTTATCTCTAAATTCTTATTTTTTTGTCTTGACATTTGGGCCCACTATAGTACGAACAAATTCAATGGCAAATTTACAACTTACACAGAATATCTGATAGACTCACAATTTTTGATCATAGCTTTTTTATTAGGTGGTTGATGTGGGACAAGATAAACGGGCATTGATAGGAACTCAGCGTTACAACATAGATCTTGCTAATCTTACTTTATCCCAAGGATTTGAGATATATGGGGCTAGTGCAGGTGATCGCATAGGAGGTAAAGTCAGTAAATTAGGTGACATAAATGGCGATGGTATATCGGATATGGCTTTTGGCGATGGCATGGCCTATGTTATATATGGCCAAAATACAAACTTCTTGTTAAATATCGACCTCACGAACCTATCTTTATCTCAAGGATTTGCTATATATGGTGCAGGTTCAGTTAGCAATTTAGGTGATATAAATGGTGATGGTATACCTGACATTTTTGTTGGCTTGAATGCTCTATCGCCACTTGGTCGTACCGAAGCGGGGATAACATATGTTATATATGGTCAAAATACAAGTTTCAGTTCAAATATCAATCTTGCGAGTTTACCACTCTCTCAGGGATTTGCTATATATGGCGTTAATAACTATGATTGGAGTGGGATGGCAGTCAGTAATTTAGGCGATATAAATGGTGACGGTATACCTGACATGATTATCGGAGCAAGATATGCTGATCCATTCTCACGAGATATGGCTGGCACGGTATACGTTATATACGGTCAAAATATAAGTTTTGGTTCGAATATTGATCTTGCAAGTTTATCTCTCTCTCAGGGATTTGCTATATATGGTGCAGATACCTATAATTGGCTTGGGCAATCAGTAAATAATTTAGGGGATGTAAATGGTGACGGTATTGATGACATAATCATTGGCGCAAATGTAGCCGCTCCACCAGTCAATCGTTATGCTGCGGGCATAACATATGTTATATATGGACAAAGTACTAATTTCAGTTCAAACATCGACCTTGCAAACTTAACTCTATCTCAAGGATTTGCTATATATGGTGCAAATGTCAGTGATACTAGCGGATGGTCAGTCAGCGGCTTAGGTGATATAAATGGCGATAGCATACCTGACATGATTATTGGGGCTCCTGAGGCTGATCCCTTTGCTCGTTCTGAAGCTGGCATCGCTTACGTTATATATGGCCAAAATACAAACTTCTTATCAAATATCAATCTTGCAAACTTAACTCTATCTCAAGGATTTGCTATATACGGAGCTAATGCTAAAGATGAGGTTGGAGCATCCGTCAGCGGTTCAGATGATATAAATGGTGATGGTATACCTGACATAATTATTGGCGCATATCATGGCGATCCAGCCGGACCAGGAGCGGTATACGTTATATACGGGCAAAGTACTAATTTCAGTTCAAACATCGACCTTGCAAACTTAACCCTATCTCAAGGATTTGCTGTATATGGTGCAAATTCAACAGATATGATTGGGTATTCAGTCAGTGGTTCAGACGACATCAATGGCGATGGGACTCCAGACGTAATTATTGGTTCACAATATGCTTCGCCATTAGGCCGCGTTCAGGCTGGTATAATATCTGTGATCTATGGATTCTCTCCAATTAACTATACTATATGTGATGGCGAACAGTTGTGTATAACAAAGGGACTGCCAGTTGGCACTGTTGGCCAAGTATGTGTAGACCCCACTAATGTTTTTAATCCAACAACACAACAGGTCGTTAGGATTAACGATACTATATGTGATGGCGAACAGTTGTGTATCAGCTCTTCTTTATATGCTACCTGTACTCCACTTCTCAATAAGTCGATTGGTGAGTGCACTAAAAGTGCCAGCTCGTCATCAACTTTTAAAACATGGAGGATATTGGGGCTTGTAGGAATGATAACGACCGGTATTGAAACACTTGCTATCACTTATTTATTATACAAGTATTGCTATAAAGGATCTGGCAAGAACATGGTAAGAGTAGCCTCCGAAGTTTCTCAAGATCAGAGTATACTGAAACCAATCGGTATAACTCTAGAAGAAGGAAGGGAAATAAAATTAATTAAGCTTTCTAATTCAGATATTTATTTCAACTATGGCAACGGTCTTGTTAAGACATCGTGGATTAGCTCTGATGATGCGTTGTTAGTTTACGATCATAATCAAAACAACATGGTAGATAGTGGGTCTGAGATAGTGTTCACTACATGGTCATCTAATGCAAAAACTGACTTTCAGGCTCTCCTCAATGTATTTGATACAAACAAAGATAAAATTTTTGATAATCGTGACATAGAGTTCAGTAAGTTCTATCTCTGGCAGGATAAAAATCAAAATGGCAGAAGTGATAAGGGGGAATTGATTGGATTGAAGGATGCTGGATTAATTTCTATAGATTTTAATGCTCAACAAGAAATAGTAGATAGTGAAGATAATGCAATTCTTGGCATAGCACCTATAAATTGGGGAGATGGCAGAGTGACTGATGCTTATGATTTAGTATTTTATGGGACCGTTGAGAGATAGATTTTTGGATATCTTTGGATCATTTCAAGAGATTGATATTTTGATTGAGACGAATTGGGGAAGAAGCTCGTTACTGGGAATTTGTTAGCTATGGCGCTGTTATAGTCATGCCAGTTGACGCAAGGAATGAAAAGGCTCTATAGACCAGTTTGTACGGATAACTCAAATTCTCAAACGTCGCTACATCGTCCTTATGTCAACTGGCATGACTATAACAAAGTAGATTGAATGCCTTGATTAGCGCTAATGGGATGAATGAGGGGTCTATCAGATATTTTGTGTAAGTTGTAAATTCCCGATCACATTTATTTGCAAATCATTATCGCAAAGTATTGCGAATTGGTTTAAAGCAACAGCCCAATTTTTAATTGGCATTGTCCATTTTTTCTGTGCTTTTTGCAAGGATACATATATTATCTTTTGGATAGATTTATCATCCGGAAACACCCCTTTGTTTTTGATAATTTTCCTGATCTGCCTATTGATAGATTCAATTGCATTTGTAGTATAGATGGCCTTTCTCATCTCATCTGGAAAGCTAAAAAATGGCGCTATGCCTGACCAGTGCCTCTGCCACATATAGCCATGCCAGTTGACGCAAGGAATGAGAAAACTCTATAGACCAGTTTGTACGTATAACTCAAATTCTCAAACGTCGCCACACCGTCCTTATGTCAACTGGCATGACTATATCAGCGATAACTGGATATTTTTCTCCCCATTTCTTATCAAAAAATTTAAGCTCCATTTCCCCTTCTTCTTCACTTTTTGCTGTATAAATTTTCTTTAAATCAGAGACCACAGATTTTAAATCCTTATACGATACGTATTTCATCGAATTCCTTACCATATGCACTATGCAGAGCTGAACTATCGTTTGCGGAAATACTGCATTGATCGCCTCTGGAAACCCCTTCAATCCGTCAACACACGCAACATAAATCTTCTCAACTCCTCTGTTCTTTAACTCAGTTACAATTTGCATCCAGAATTTCGAACCTTCATTCTTTCCAATCCAAATCCCCAGAATTTCCTTCTTGCCTTCCGCATTTACCCCTATTGCCAAATAGACCGCTTTGTTTATTATTGTATGACTATCGCGCCCTTTGACGTATATACAGTCCAAATACATGATTGGGTAAACACTATCAAGAGGCCTGTTTTGCCAAGCAATAATTTCTTCTAATACACCATCGTTACCTTCGATATTATAGTCATGCCAGTTGACGCAAGGAATGAGAAGGCTCTATAGACCAGTTTGTACGCATAACTCAAATTCTCAAACGTCGCTACACCGTCCTTATGTCAATTGGATTGACTATAACTCAGCTGATACTGGAGTGGCATAAATTTCCTCCAAATGCCCCTGTATCTCTCTTATTGTCATACCTCTAGCATAAAGTGATATCACTTTATCATCAAATCCCTCAAATTGACGTACTCCTTTCGGTATCAAAATAGGCTCAAATTCCGCATCCCTATCCCTTGGAACTGCAATTTTCATGCTAGAGCCTTCTTCATCTAGGAGCGTTTTGTCATAACTACCATTCCTTCTGTTTTCAGACTCCTTTTCTTCCTTGGAATGCTTCTCATACCCAAGATGCACCTCTATCTCCTTTTCTAAAATCTTATTTACTAACTGTTTTTTCAACTCTTGGAATAATCCTTTCTTTCCAAAAATCTCAGATGGGGCTGCTTCAGATAATATAGCTTCTACAGCCTTCTGAATCCCGGTACTTACTATTTTTCCTTTCGTCATATGATGCCTCATAAGTTGTTTAAAGTTTTTTTAATATACGTATTTACTACTTTATCACAACTTACACAATCCTTAGGACAGACTCGAGAGAGCATGTTCCATGCTCTGCAGATCATTTTGAAATCGAGGACACATGGGTATCAATCGCGAACGCTTGCGTCCACCTGATCGGAACCCCTCTCGCTTCATAAATTTTAGGTTCACAATATCCCCCCTCATGTAGTTTTGTTATACCTGAAGTGAACAACATCACCATCGTTGACGACATAGTCTCTCCCCTCTTTACGCATTTTTCCAGCATCCTTTGCTGCCTGCTCCCCACCGCACGCTACATAGTCATCATAGGAAACAACCTCTGCACATATAAATCCCTTTTCGAAATCAGAATGAATGATTCCAGCTGCCTGGGGAGCCTTTGCGCCCCTTTTTATCGGCCAGGCATGAGCTTCTTTCGGCCCAATTGTAAAAAATGTGATAAGGCCAAGTAACTCATAGCTAGACAGAACAACGTTGTCAAGACCACTACTTTCAAGTCCTAGTGAACGTAAAAAATCCATCCTTTCCTCCTTATCTTTAATCTCCGCTACCTCAGATTCAATTTTTGCCGAGATAATAATATGCGGAACATTTTCAGATGCCGCTAATTTTGCTACACCCTTGGTATGCGCATTACCTTCAAACATATCGGTTTCCGCAACATTACATACATAAAAATAGGGCTTATCTGTCAACAACTGTAACGACCTCATTACCTGATCATTAGCCGCTGTCAGCAACACTCTTGCCAATTTCCCATCGGATAAAATAGGAATCAACTCTCTAACAAGAGAAAGCTGTTCTTTCGCAAAGTCATCGCTTTTTGCTCTTTTTTCTAAATTTGGCAACCTCTTATCTAAGCTCTCAATATCCGCCAAAACCAGTTCTGTCTTTATGATTTCTGCGTCCTCTACTGGATCCACCTTACCATTAACGTGGACCACATTAGCATCCTCAAAGCACCTCAGAAGATACACTATTACATCTACCTCGCGAATATGTCCTAAGAACTGATTTCCTAGACCCGCCCCCTTGCTCGCTCCCTTAACCAAGCCAGCAATATCGACTAGCTCGATCCTTGTAGCCAAGATTTTCGCAGATCCTGCAAATTTGGCAAGTACTCCAAGGCGATCATCGGAAACGAGTGCGCTTCCTATATTTGGTGCAATGGTACAAAAAGGATAATTTGCAGCCTCTGCTATATTGGCTCCAACTGAAGCGTTAAAGAACGTGGATTTACCAACATTTGGCAACCCTACAATACCGCACTTTGTTCCCATAAATTTTGGCTCACCTACCTACTACGAATTTACAAAAATCTCTCATCTCTTAAAACCCTGGATTTATTGATTCCAAACAAGTAGACGGGATTGAAATTGCGCCCCTCTTCAACACTTCCCTATGATTTTACCAAACTATAAAGGAATTTAAAACGTTTTTCAATCAATAGGTCAAGATCCCTACACGCGATACCGACATCATCCGTCGTTAGCCCCTCTTTCTCGCTCCTTACAGGAAGAAAGGGCCCGCAGTAGAAGGCGCAGAATCTGTCGCAAGGATATCTAAAGAGCCAGAAATCCTTACAAAAAACAACCGAAAGGCATATTAAGATTCCACGCATGTAAGTTATTGTCTTTTTATCGAATCTTCCGCCCGCTGACTCCAGGGATAATAGGGAGAAAGAGAGAGAATAATTAAAAACTTTCTAGAAATATTTTTTAGAGCCAGCATAGAATTCCGAACATAGTTTACTTTCATCCATTTTGCAGCTACCTTTATAGGTAAGATCTATTGATAAAGGCTTTTATAAATACAAGGCCGCATGAAATTTAGTACCACCAATGGATATTCATCTTGTAAAGATAACAAAGCTTGCTCGGGCAATTGCAAAAGTCAGCTTTTTGACCTTGATATCAAGGGTTCTTGGTTACATTCGGGATGTATTTATGGCCTCCCAACTTGGGACTGGAGTTCTAAATGATGTTTTTATCGCCGCGTTCAAATTTACGAATCTATTTCGAACCATATTTGGAGAGGGCGCGTTTAATACTACGTTTGTACCACAATTTTCTGGGCTATTAGCTCATAAGGGACCAAAATACGCATTTTTTTTCGCATCTAGAATGCAGGCCGTTCTGATTATCATCTTAACGACCTTTTCCGGAATTATGATGTTGTATATGCCAGTTATTATCACTATTACAACCCCAGGATTTACCTCATCTCATTATGCATATTCAACCGCCATTGACCTAAGTAGAATTATATTCCCATACCTTTTCTTCATCTCGTTATCCACCTTTTACGGAGGAATTATGAGTAGCTTGGGCATTTTTTCACCCTTTGCTATCACATCAATTATCCTAAATATCGTTATGATTATAGCGGCAATGTTTTCAAAATATGCCCTAACCCCAGCGCACGCCTTCTCTTATGGAGCTTTGGTAGCCGGAATGCTAGAACTGATGTGGATGCTTTTTTTCGCAGGAAGATATAAACTCTTGCTTCCAGTCATTCAGCCCAAACTAACCACTCAAGTGAAAAAGGCGTTAAAAAACATATTCCCAAGCTTGATAGGGTCTGGAGTAATGCAAATCAACGTGTGGGTAGACATGCTCATAGCATCATTCATACCAAGCGGCATGTCATATTTATATTTTGCGGACAGAATAATGCAATTACCACTTGCGCTGACTGGAACGGTAATAGGCATGGTACTTCTCCCAACCTTATCAAGATCAATAAAGTTAAAACACAAAGCGCGAACAGATGAATTAACGTTATTCAGCGCAAATTTAGTGTTATTCCTCACTATACCGGCCACTTTCGGTTTAATGGCGTTAGCAGAGGAAATTGTACAAGTGCTATTCATGCGCGGACATTTCGAGCAGCTTTCTGTTGATAATACCGCTCAAGCGTTGAAGGCTTTTGCCGTTGGACTCCCCGCCTTTAGCTTAAGCAAAGTTTTAATTACTATATTATATGCATATAACGATACAAAAACCCCAACGCGAGTCGCTTTTTACACTTTATTTAGTAACATCTTTTTCAGCATTCTCTTATTGGAGATTTTACAACATTCTGGTATTGCTCTGGCTTCAAGTATTTCAGGGTGGATAAATGTTGTATGCTTGATTATCATCATATCCAAACGATACAAGGTCCACGTATGTTTTTATAAAAATATGCTAAAATTTTTGATTGCAAGTATTCTGATGTTCGTAACATTAATGCACCTCAAGAGCGTTTACCCCATTGCGGGATGGGAGCATCTATTAATCGCAATTATAGTCGGGATGATTGTATATTCCTGCGCACTGTTGTGTATGAGGGTCAACATCCCGAAGATTTTGTTCTCCCATCTACAAACATAGGCTCTTGACAAAATCACTCTGCGGCGTAACTATACCCTTAACCCGTAGACGCTTTGTGCCGGTTATTATATGTCAGAAGAGAAGAGCATAATTTCCAAAATAATCGCTACTATGGACGAGTATATACGGCCAGTCATTGCTGAAGATGGGGGTGAGATCAAGTTTGTCAAATTTGAAGACGGGGTTGTATACATTCAGATGGAAGGAGCTTGCCATGGATGTCCTCATGCATCCGACACCATACAGTATGGGATCGAAGCCGTCCTAAAGCGCTATGTCCCGGAAGTCAAGAAAGTAACGCAGATCGCCTTCTAGCCAGAAATCTTCCTAACCCGTATGCCATCCTTACAAATACGCCTGAATCAATACCTTCAATCCAAATCAGAAGCTGAAACTGACCCCCGGATCCTGTTGCATTCATGTTGTGCTCCATGCTCTTGCGCTATCATTGACGTCTTCTTAGAAACGAGCGTTGTACCAACGATATTTTTTTATAACCCAAATATACACCCCCATCAGGAATATCTAAAGCGCAAAGAAGAAAACATCCGGTATGCAGCGAAACGAAATCTATCCTTCGTTGATGGAGACTATGATGCAGAAAATTGGCACATAGCGGTTCAATCTTTAGAAATGGAGCCAGAACGGGGGAAAAGATGCGTTGTTTGCTTCCAGAAAAGATTAACTGCAACCGCAGAATATGCCTTCAAAAAGGATTTCCAGCTTTTTGCAACATCGTTGGCTATATCTCGCTGGAAAAATATTGATCAGGTTGATACATGCGGAGAAGACGCTGCGTCAAAATATCCAGGCCTTAACTATTTTCGCTATCCTTGGCACCAGTATACTCACAAAATGAATGCAATTACGAAAGAAGAGATTTTCTATAAACAGAATTATTGTGGATGCGTCTATTCAAAAAAATATTAGAACCACAACGCACGTTGTTATCATGAGGTCGCCAAAGCTTATTCGCGTCGATTGCATTTTATAATCAATTTCAAGGATTGCCCACCGCTCTAAAAGCCAAATCTTAGCATTCTCTTAACAAAAGCCGAATTTTACCTTTATCCTCGCGCCAAAAATCTCTTTATAGTTGAGAAAATACGTTTTACTAGTAAAGACTTCTGAATAATGACGTTTTAAGATGATTTGTTGTATATTTCCACGTCTAAGGCAGTTATAGTCATGCCAGTTGACATAAGGACGGTGTAGCCACGTTTGAGAATTTGAGTTATGCGTACAAACTGGTCTATAGAGTTTTCTCATTCCTTGCATCAACTGGCATGACTATAACGTGTTTGTTTTGCCCTCAAAAATCATTATTTGTTTTGTTTTATATTTGTATTTTGCTTTATTTTGTCACCATTTTTCATTATTTCGATTACACCTCCAACATTCCAGCTGCCTTTAGCAGATTGAATGTTATGGCCTTCATGAGGGCTCTGCTCTGACTTTAGCAAGCGTCATATACGATGCTCTATCCGACTTAAATCGTCGTTTTAGCGTTCCGAACGCCTGTTCTATGGGATATCTCTTCTGGCTAATCATGCGATTAAATAATTTTTGCCCCTTTGTAAGCGGCTTATTCTTCACAGCTTTATGCATTATGCCATCTTTGATACCACTAAGGCCTAACAGCTCTCGATTTTCTGCGCTCGCATAGCCTTTGTCGGCATATAATCTTGCTGGACGCAAAAGGCCGATCGCTAGCTCCATAGACCGTACTTCCGATACATTGGCGGGGGTCACATCTACATTCATGATAAATCCATGTTTTG
>Ga0247837_1007690_pt1 | contig 14091 bp, 15 predicted proteins | sample LaCtaG_2_FD_187115 | JGI IMG/M metagenome (GOLD analysis project Ga0247837, IMG submission 187115) | Freshwater microbial communities from meromictic Lake La Cruz, Castile-La Mancha, Spain - LaCruzMarch2015_14.5m | ecosystem: Environmental > Aquatic > Freshwater > Lake | place: Spain: Castile-La...
TTGTTTACTTATTCAAAGGATTTAATCACTTCGTTTATTGCGATTTGATCTTCAGCAGTTAGATAAAAGTAGGGATTAACTCGTAGTTTCGGAAATAGAGTCTATATCACTGTTGAAGCAAAGGAAATTCAACCACGACTCCCTTTAAATGACTAAAACAGCCGCTAACCCACTAGGTCCTTAGCTGCCCTATAACTGCATCTACCTCCTGAGTGAGTAGAGGTTCAGGGTGAGTCGCATACCACTTCTCAGTCTTCTGGAAAAGCGTGTCCACCAGGTCTTTGGGACTTGCCTCCTCCCTGAACAGGTCGAGGAAGATGTTTTCGGAAACAGCTTTGCTGTGCTTGGCCACCTGCCTGCCGAACTCAGCCGCATCCCCATCCGCTAGGAACTGCTGGTAGAGCGGGTCGTACAGACGCACGGGCTCTATGCTCAGAAGTTGAAGATGAGGCTGGCGGGCTACTGCTTGAGTGAGTAACTCAGGAGTAGAGTGGTAGACGTGCACAGGGAAGCGACGGAGCGGCTCATGCGATATAAGTCCTTCCCTTTCCATTTCAAGCAAAGTGTCGTATCTCGGCTTGTGGGCGATTACATCTGTTATCATGTGCAGGACGAGGCGGCCTCCAGGCCTTAGTTCCGCAGCACGATGTGTGAGGAAAGTGTCCAGGTCCTGGTTGGACCGGGCTCTCAACTCTGCATGGAACTGAGGGTCGCTCTGCACGAACTTCTCGAGCTGGTCCTGGGCCTGGGAGTGCGTGGACAGCCAGTGCAGGGAGAAGGTGGTGTACCCGACAGACACGGAGTTGGCAGGGAACAGGCGAGAGTAGAAGCTGCGCCCTACTACTGCAGTGTATACGTGCGGGAGACTCAGGTAGGAGTGAGGACTGGAGAGGACGTTGGTGAAGAGGACGGACCAGGGGTTGGTGGGCAGGTCACAGTGATACACCCAAATCGGAGTCTGCGAAGTGAGTCTAAAGGCTTGAAATGCAGGCGAAAAGGTCTTAATGGAGTTTAGTCCTGTGGCGGATCCGAAGTCAGCCACTGTGAGCACTTCATCAAGCCTGTCCACCTGCTTCAGCGCCTCTAGCACCAGACTGATATGTCTTTGGTTGGCTGCCATCTGCACTGCGGAGTGCTCATCGTAGTTTGCGGATATCCCTGGGTTCTTCTCTGCCATACTACGATGTTACTCATCTTTGAGTTGAGTCTAAGCATCTGCATGTCCTTTGCAGGTTTGGCTACAGGAGTCCATTTAAACTTCTTCGTTAACAATAGGGCAGTTGAGGCAGTCCTCGAGGTCAGGGCAGGTCTGCAGGTCCATCCACTGGTCCAGCTGCCAGTGGAAGCGCTCGGTCTTGTCCAGCCTCCACTCCGGCAGCTCCAAGCGCTCCCAAAAGCCGTCCTGCGGCCACTCCAGCGGCTCAGAGGCAGTAGTCTTCTGCACAGGTCGCTTGCGAGGCTTCGCAGGTCGTTTTCGTCTGCTGAGTGAGGTCAGCACAGCTGATGTGAGTTGTTCGTCGAAGTGTTGGATTTGCTCTTTGGAGGGGAAACTGCCCATCTTCTTGCGACAGAACTTCCGCACAGTGCTGTAGAAGTGGTTCTTGATGTCGTTGTCACTGCGGCCGGGCAGGCTTTTGGCGATGTCCGCCCAGCGATTGCCCAATTGCTGGTGCGCTTCAAAGATCACTCGCTCCTCTTCGAGTTCCCAGGGCCTTTTGATGATGCCTGGGTCCAGGTGGTTGTGCCACCTCTCTCTGCACTGCTTGCCTGACCTGCCAAAGATGCAGTATTCGCCTTGCAGTAGCTCCGCTATGAGCGTCCAGCTCTTGGTGCCGTGCAGCAGCACTAGCGCCTTGATAGCCTCGTCCTCCTCCTGTGCCCAGTGTCGTCGCAAGCCTTTGGCGGGCTGAGACATTTTGATCTCAAATTACCACTACTGCCTATTAGAGCCGGGCCACTGGCTGCTAGTCACCAGCTGAGCCAGACGTCGTGGGAGGTGGCCACGAGAAGCCTGGGTCTCAGTGGACCGACTGCTTTCCGACCGCACCTGCAGACGCAGCATGTCTCCCAGCTCCTGCAGGTACTCAGGAGAGAAGTGCTGCTTCGGTCTCCTAGCAAAGGAAGTGGCTCTTTGCAAGGGGCGTTTGAAGACCAGGGGCGCAGGAGTGCGCTTGCCCTTGATGCGCACCTTAGCAGCTCGGAGCGAAGATAGCGAGGAGTTGGGTCCGAGACAGGGCGTTAGAGAGCGACTGGAAGGGGCTCTAATGAAGGCTGCTTTCTGCTGGCCATATGCGCCTCCGCCTCCAATCACATGGAAGCGTTTGCCTCTCAGTCTGGCATTGGGTAGGTTGCGTTCAGAAACGGGTCTTCGCATTGCCATCTATAGGTATTAGCCGCCTAGCATCTTGCGGAACTCAGCGCAGACGCCCTTGCCCACGCGCTTGACGCCTGCCTTGTGCGCCAGCGAGCGGATGGCAGTGTCAGAAACAGCGGGCTGCGGGGCTGTAGGCGCTTCCTTGCTTCTACGCTTCTTGACCATTACAGATGGATGGCCAATAGAGCTTAATAGAGGTGCTTGAGACGGGCCTTGCGCTGCTGTTTGCGCTGCTTCTTGTTGCGCTTGGTGTCCAGCCGGTCCAGCACTGCAGACCTTTCCTCTGTTTCTCGAGTGATGCCTTTGGACTTGAGGGCGAGAGGCTTGCGCGCCTGGGCTCGGTCTTGCAGGGCTTGCCGCACCTCTGAGTCGGACTTGTCCTCGTCCAACAACTCGAATATGTTCCCAGACCGCGGCTTTGGGTCTAGGTCCATATAATGTGCGACAAGCTGGTAGAGGGTGACTCCCGTTACGAAGTTGTGAAGTCCTACAGCAAGCCTTCCTGTCTCGCTGCCAACGACCAGCTGCAGCACTGCCTCGATGCCAGCGGCAAGGACTGGCGGAAGTGCCAGACGCAAGTGGCCGCGCTGAGCCAGTGCATGAAAGAGACCAAGGAGGTAGACAAAGGGTAAATGGCAGAGCAGCTGGCTGGCACTGTGGCTCGACACCTCACAGACATAGTGGCGTTAACAGAAGCACTGGTGCAGCAACTGGACTTTCAGAAGACTGCAGTGAAGGAAACACTGCAGATGGAGCCAATCGTGCAAAGCACTGTGCGCAGGCTGAGACAGGCACGCTTGGCTCTTGAGGACGACTCTCTGCTTAGACGCAAGTAGCGAACTATGATGGCTTAGGACCTCCCAGAGTCCGTGTGGTGGACTTTTAATATGCAGCAGGACTTCGGCTGCCTCATCTATCTAGCCTTGCCCAGCACTCGACTCCGCACTGGCACAGGCGTCTTCGCTTCCAAATTCACTGTAACGTCTAGGCAGGAGTACGAAGTCCAGTTCGCTCGCATTGGCTGCCCCACTCCTCAGTCGGTGTTCAGACGATATCGACAGTTCCATCAGCTATCCAGAGCTGTGGCAGCACTAGGAATCACTGAGCCGTCCGAAGCGCGTTTCCCTGCAAAACAGACATTGAGAAGTTTGAAGGCGGAAGTAGTAAGCTACCGCAGGACACAATTGGAGCAGTGGCTGAGGAGTGTGGCGGGCACCTTAGTGTGTCATACCTTTGTGTATGAGTTCCTGGGCGTTGGCGGGGTGGATGCACTGCAGGTCACTGGCATTGGCAGGGCGGAACTGCTGCTCACTTCTGCACTGCACCGCCTACTCTCGGAACCCCAAATGAAACTCGCAGCTCTCGAGACCTTCGACCGTCAGTTCTTCCCTCAGACACACGACCTGCACCGCGACTTCCTCTCAGTCCTCCTGATCTTCCTCCTGCCTCTGCTCGGAGACCAGCATGCAGGGCACAGAGCTCTGCTCGTGATGAGGAAGCTGATGTCCCGCTCCCAATTCATAGGGTCAGGGGCGGTACTGCTGCAGTTGGTGGGAATGGACTCTGATCTGGTGAGGAAGGCACGACTGGAGTTGCATTTGGTGAACGACAGGGAAGAGGCTTGCGAGGTCTTTCAAGTGTTGTACGAAGAGCGCATCACTCGAGGCCGGGAAGAGCTGCTGGAGTTGGTATTGGCTACCCAGGTAAACGGCAGTGTGGAGGCCCTGGACAGCTTCGAAGGCTGGTACCGGCGGCAGGCAGACCAAGAAAGTATCAGCCCTGTGTTAAGCGCCAGTCAGTGGCGTATACTGAGCGACCCTGGGAAGTCAGACCTAGGCTTGAAGCTGAGAGCTGTGGGGAAGGCTATAGAGTGCGAGGCGCAGATACTGGTTTACGCCAGTTTACCTCGAGTTGTGGATCTCATTCTCAAGCCTGAGTTGAGGGTGTTGTGGGACTTTCGCTTTCCTTGCTGTGCTGTGACTCCCACTGAGGCTCCTTTGAACTACAAATTCGAAATATCCTTCGAAGCCAACGGCCTTGTGCAGACTTTAGTGGGAATTCTCAGAGTGGTGCAAGAAAGCGACTCGAAGGTGACAATGTCCTTCGAGACACCGAGCGGGGAGATGCGAAGTTCCTACGAAATAACCACCCAAAGACGCAGTTCTACTTCGGAAACCCGGGTATTACCGCTGAGTTCCCAAGTGCTGCCTCAGTTCTCTGACGAGTGCTCTGGAGACTGGTCCACTCCTCGGTTTAACGACCTGCTGCCCGAGCCTGAAAGTGACCTGTGCCAGGTCATCGCTAGGAACTTCGGAAAAGAAAGCGTGGCGCGGCTGTTTGTGCCTGATTTACTGGGAGAAAGCCAAGTCCTCCTCTCTACCTGGCGACGCTTCAAGGCTTTGGCCGAAGGCAGCACAGCCGAGGAGGCGGAGGGCCCGGACCAGAGTTTGAGCGAGGCGCTGGACAGGAAGTGGCTGGGACACTTGTCAGGACGCAAGGAGGACTCGGCTGCGCAGTTGCTGGGTCACCGCAAGCTAGAGCGTCGCATGTTCATGCCCTAGCGTGTCCATGTCTGTCTTTAAAATGGACTTCGTAGTGTATCTTGAACAGCTGCTGGACTGCAAGGACCTCGCAGTTCTCCCAGCGCCTCCTGACACACCTCTCAGTGAGTCGCTCGCATGCAGGCTGTGGAACGCCTGCATCAAGCTTCAACAGCAGTTGGAGTCCAGCGGGCCTATCAGCTTGCTGCTGGATCTTTGTCAGATCCGCAAGTACTGCTGTACCTCCCTCGCACTCCACCACTCCCCTGAAGACATGGTCAAGTTCTGGGCTCGCACAGGCAAGGCGTTTCTGGACTGCGAAGATACCCAGTCCGCCAACTGCTGTCTGCAGCAGGCGGAAGACTGCAACAAAGCAGCCACCCTCGTCCCACCAGAAGCAGTGTTTCATCTCCACAAGTGGAGTTTGGAACTAGCAGTGAATAGAGATGGCGAAATAGGGAACTATGTCAAACTGCTGTGCGACTTGATCCCCGCGCTGCCCGGAGAGCGGCTCGGTCTCTGCTATTTCTTCTATCAACATGTGGCAACTCCACTCGCCCACCAGTCTCGACTCGCCCACGCCGCAACTGCCCTGAACGCCTGCTTGGCTCTCGCTGCAGAGAGTCCGAAACGCGCTGAAGAAGTGACTGTGAAGGCTCGCTCCCTCCTCTGCTCGCTGTACCTCGACCTGCAAGTGAGCAGTAAAGCCAGTGAACTGCTGAGTCTCCTTCCAATGAATGCAGCGACGCTTACTTTGCAGGTAAAACTGCTCATTCAAACAGATGCTTTGCAGTCTTTCTCAGGCCTGGTGGAGCGAATACTGCAGGAAGGACCTGCTTGTTCTCACTCTATTAGTAACCTGCTGCTGAGCAGTAACCAGCTGATGGATGCTTGCAGGCTACTGTGGGCTGCAACTCAACTTTTCCAGGGAAATGATTTCAGGGTCAAATGGGCCAAAGCCCTGTTTCGCCTTGTGGCGACGGACCCTTCTCTGAGTGACACTGCAGAGCATCTGAGCACCAGTAGAGCGCTGGAGGCTGTGAGTGGCGACTGTGAGGCAGTGCTGCCTTTCCTCTGGAACCTTGGGGTGGAGCGGAGCCATGCAGGGGACTTGGAAGGCAGCATTGTGGTGATGCGGAAAGTCGTGGACAATGCGCGAAGCCCAGAGAGGAAGCATCAGGCACTCGTGCTTTTAGCTCAGAACCAGGTCCGTCTGGGCCAGCTGGAAAAGGCGCTGGAGACTTTGGTGCAAACTACACTGAATGATGGCAAGCCTGCACTACTCAGACTCCAAGTCCTTCTGCGTATGCAAGGGGTCTCTCGTGACACAGTGGTCAGCACATTCGCTAGCCTCACCACAACGGAAGACCTGCTCACTGCGGCTTCGCTGCTATTGGAAGAACGCAATAACTTGCCTGATTGGCCGGAAATACAGTCACTAGTGTGTCAGCAGCTAATTTCAGTCCTGCAAAGTGCATCGGCAGACGACCGTCTCATGAAGGTGATTAAATTCGCAGTGCAAGTCGCCACAGACCCAACCACAGCTCTGCACTACCTCCAAGCCTGCGCTGACTGGGCAGGGCTGGATGAGGAGGCTCGAGACTGGCTGCACAGGCAAGCCTGGAACCTGGCCATTACCCACCCTCCAGACCTACGAGCTTACCACTTACTGCACACAGCAGCGCAGCTCACCAGATCCACTGAGCAAAAACAACGCTGTCTGCTGGCTGCCTGTCATGTATGCTTCGCAGGGAAACTCGAGGCTAAGTACCAGGAGGCACTCGAGCAAGTGCAGCGAATTCCAGCCAGTGACAGTCTGAAGCGGGAAGTGGAGTTCGAAGGCTGGCTGGTGACTGCGCCTGCCACCCTAGCTGAGTATCTCGAAAGAGGAAACCTCACTTCACAGGAGTTAAAGACGGCTGCAGGCGCTGCATTTCGACTGCAAAGAACTGACTTGGCAGCCATGTGTCTGAAGCAGCTGCTGCATGTGCAGAAGCAGAGCGATGTAGCTGAAACTGCAGCAGTGTACCGCACACTGGTGACGCTGGCGGCTTCTGCTGAGGAGAGCTTCTGCTACGCGGAGCAGGCAGTCAAACTGGCAAGCGAACGACCCTACCCCCGCGCAGAGGCGGAGTGGCTGCTAGCTCTGTGCTGGAACAGCGGGATCAAGAGCTACCACCAGGACAAACTGGTCTGGACAGAGCGCTGGCTGTCCGCTGCTCTGCAGCTAGTGGAGAAGAGCCACTCCGCCCACTCTGAGCAGATGCGCAAAGTCTACGCTGAAGTTCTTCGCCAGCGCTATGATAGTTAATGAGTTCAAAACAACTGCGCAGGCGCACTCAGTCTCGCGTGGAAGATCGCCTGCTTGCAAAGCGACGTCGTTACCAGCGGCTTTTCGTGGATGCGGACTTGTCAGTGAACTCCATCCTCGGTAGCAGTGCCATGGGACTGCCTAGACTGCGAAGGCCCAGTGCGCCACCGTCCATTAGCCCAGCTGACCGCATTGTGAAGCTCTACGCTGAAAGTCTCAAGGACAGGCCGAGGGAGCCGAGGGAAGTGGTGTTCAAACGCATCGAAGGCACAGTGGAGAAGACTCTGCGCAAGTACTACGGCCGAGTGCCTGATGAGAGTTTCATTAAAAGGCAGTGAGGAGCTAGGCTGTGGGCGAAGTTACCAACACTGAAGCCAGTTATCACCTCAATGTTTTCACCGAAATGAGATTGTTCTATTGCGGACAGCCTTTCTTGACCAGTTCCGCAATATTAGTAATGGGCTGCACACCTCTCCGCCGCACAGTGGATGCACTGGATGTGACCCAGCGCTTGCCTGCTTTCCCCGGCCTCCAACTCCAAGCCCATCTCTCGAAGTGTGAGAACTAGCCAGTCAGTGCACAAGAACTTCGCTTCCTCAGCAAGCTTTTCGGAGACCTAGCCAGCAGGTCTACTGGCCATACAGTGGACAGACACACTTTCCTGCGCTTCTTTCCGCTGCCTGTAAGACACATACAGGGCATTTGGGGCGAGCGACTCTTCGACACCTTCGACAAAAAGCAGCAGGGCTACATCGACTACGAGGAATTCGTGACTGGCTTAAGTGTGTGCACTAAAGGGTCTGAGGACGAGAGACTGCGCTTTCTCTTCTCTCTCTACGACTTGCGCGGTGACGGCCACATCGACAAATCTGAGTTGAAGACGATGGTAGTGCTTACTCAGATCCACAACACCTTCAAACACACACACCGAGCCTCTCCCATCAGCGAGACTTCCAGCGAGGACCGGGAAGTGACTATGCCCCGCACTCCCAGAGAACCCCGTAGAGGGCAACGCAGGTCCAGTGCAGCCCTCATCAAGCGAGATGACGACGCCTCGCCTGACCGTGTAGGGTACTTGGCAGACAAGATCATGAACGACTTGGCTGCCACGGACTCCATTGACTTCGAGCAATTCAAGATGTTCATCACGCAGAACCCTCGCATTATGGAAGTCTTCTCAGGCACTTTCCATGAGGATGTGTGGTCGAGCAGGCTAGGGGACATCCTGCCTTCAAGGACTACTTCACAAATCCCTCGTCGCAAGCGCTGTTTCTCCTGCTTTGGAGGGGAAACCGATCAAAAGGTGACCACGGCAGTGACACAAACCTTCCTCCAAGAAAAGGCAGGCTGGCTGTACAGGAAGACTCTCGAATCCACAGTCACTGACAAAGTGTATGTGGTACAGCGAAGCACTATGCTGCTAGTCTTTAGCAACCCCTCTACGCCCCTGCCCAACAGCGTCATCTTCCTGGAAGGCTGCTACATTGACCCTCTCGCAGAGTTCTCCCAGACACAGAGGCACGGCTTCAGTATTTCTCACCAGTTCGAAAGCTTCAAGCAGGTGAGTTTCTGGAGTGTTCACAAGGAAGACAGAGACGACTGGGTACGTCGACTGGGGCAGCTAGCGAAGACCAACAAGGTGGAGGACTTCTTCGAGTTCAAGGAACGCCTGGGCTCGGGCCGGTTCTCAGACGTGTTCACAGCTTTGGAGCTGCGCACTGGTATGGAGTGGGCCATCAAAGTAGTGGAGAAGACCAGACTGAATGAAATGGAGAGGGAAATGCTGAGGTCGGAAGTGGCGATCATGAGACTGCTGAACCATCCCAATGTGGTGGAGATGAAGGAGGTGTATGAGGACCGCACGAAGCTGTACCTCGTCATGGAGCTGGTGGAGGGCGGCGAGCTTTTCGACCGCATTCGGAAGAAGCGCGTGTTTTCCGAGTTCACAGCTTTCCACTGCACTCGCCAGCTCCTGCAAATAGTCCAGTACCTGCACGAAGTGGGCATTATCCACCGCGACATCAAGCCTGAAAACATCCTCCTCAGTGACGATTCCGAAGTGCCGACTTTGAAACTCGCAGACTTCGGCTTGTCGAAGTTGGTGGGTCCGGATGAAACGGTGCAGGTAGCCTGCGGCACGCTCGGCTATGTAGCTCCCGAGGTGCTGATGCAGCGGCCCTACGGCAAGGCAATAGACCTGTGGAGCGTGGGAGTCGTCACCTACTTGATGCTGAGAGGCCGCCTGCCATTTGACAGCAAAGAAAAGAAAGCGCTGATAGAGAAGACAATTGAGGCCCGATTGGACCTGGAAGGAACGTATTGGAGCAAGTATACTGAATATGCCTTGGACTTTCTGCGGCGAGTTCTAGCGAAAGACCCAGTGCAGCGGCTCACTGTGGAGCAGGCTTTGATGCACCCCTGGATTCGCATGGGTGAGGTGGTGATTCCCCGGAAAATCAACCGAGAGGCGATGGAGGAGAACTTCAAAAAGACTGTGACCACCGCCAAGATGCAGAACGAACTCTACTCAGAACACCCCAAGTCCGTCACCCTGGACGCCTCTGAGCAGCGACTCATCTACACGACTCCAGACCTCTTCGAAGACATGCAGCTAGAGCGCAAGCAAGCGGAACTCAGCCTAGCTGTGCGTTTGCAGGACTAATGTTTCTAGCGCAGATCCTGGCAACACACGCCCAGTCCGAGGGCACTGTCCGCCTGATTGCCGTGGGCCCAGACGCGACTGTTCCAGTTCACCCAGCCATTCGCCCTCGCCACTTGATACCCTCCACTGTGCAGCTCGATGCTGGTGCACAGGTGATAGCCACTCGGACAGGCCGCCACAGCGTCAGCGTATGGGCAGTTGATACAGCCCAAACGCACGTACCTTGGCTCCAGTTCTCCTAGAGCGCCACTGGCTTCAGCCTCGATTTCCTCTTCGGTGAGTTCGCGAGTGTAGAAGCGAAGTTCGTCCTGCAGATGACGGACCTGACAGTTCTCTGTGTACCCTGGTGAGCTGCCGATAAAGAAGCTGTCAGTGTTGGTGAAGGTGAAGCCTTCGGTGGTGTTCATAGCGTCGATAATTCCATTGACATAGAGGCGTATCCTCCTATCCCCGCGCACTAAGGCCACATGAGTCCAGCGCTGGTAGGGAATTCGAGCATTGCTTTCCACGAACTCGCCCTGGGGATAGGCGGCACTGGAGGTCGTCATCACGTAAGCGCGTAGTCCTCGGTCTCTGCGATCATAGAAGAGTGCAGGGGCGCGAGAGTAACTGCCCGAAGGGTCGTCTCTGCCTTTCTGCAGTATCGGGCACCAGCGAAAACTGTCCCCCGCCTCCGCATCACGGTAGAAGTAGAGCCAAGTGGTGAGAGTAAACAGCCGGACATCCAGGTCGAGAGCATCTGGCACTTCCATATAGTTGCCTTCGAAAAGTGCACTGGCGCCCTGTCCGCCCATAGCTGGGCCCGCAGCCACTGTCACATTGGCGTGGTGCTGCAGTCCAGATCCGTCCAAACCACTACCGTCGTCGAAGCTCCAGTGACCCACTAGTCCTGGAGGCGCTGCCTCAGGCACCAGCACTGTCTCTCCTCCGAACAAACACACTCCGCCCGACAGCACCAAGTCACACAGACCTGCGCTTTGACTCACACCCACAGTCGCTAGAAGCGCCAGCAGCACTGTCTTCATAGTAGAAACGCACAATGGAGGAACTGATTGCCAAACTTGTCCAGGAGAGAGAACCCACTCCCGAGCGGCATGTGTCCCCGCCTAGATCTGAGCGTCTCTCTCGTGCCAGCACTCCTGAAAAGGACTACATTCCCCCGAAGGGCCTCATTAGTGACGTGAGAACTGGGGTGGAACACTCCGACCTGCGTCTGGTGAAGCCCCGCTCCACCTATTACCCGTCAATAAGCGCCGCTGAGATGGAGAACTCCGCAGAACAACTGCTCCGAGCCAAGGGCCGAGTCAAGGAGCCAGCCGGCTTCAACGACCCTTATGTGCAATACACAATTGGTCGACTTCGGGAGTTGCACCAGGAGTTCCCAGGAACTCAGTCCTCTGTCCCGGAGGTGCCGGAAGTAGTGCGCATTGATGTGAAGAACATGGTGACTGTGTTCAAGGACGTGGTGCGAGTGCAGGAGCTCCTTGAGAATGCAGAGTTCCCTGTGGACGCAGTGCTCGAAGTGCAGGAAGGCAACTCAGCGCTTCATCTGGCCTGCGAAAACGGCTCTCTGGCGATGGCGGAAATGCTACTGCAGCATGGAGCTGACCCCAACCTCCGCACTCGACTCAGTGGACACACTCCTGCAGTGCTCGCAGCCTCACGAGGACATGTGCTCTGCCTAGCAGCGCTGTGGCTAGCAGGAGCAGACCTGGAGACCGGAGACTCGCTCGAGGCCAAGAGTCCACTGCACTGGGCAGTGTGGTTCGGCCAGCTAGAAACTGTGAGGTATCTAGTTCAGGACTGCTGTGTGTCGCTCACTCAGAAAGACTGTGTATGATTCACGTAGTTCGGCCGCACTGCACTCAGTCTGGCCCGCCAACTTGGACAAGGCGATTGCGAGCGCTATCTTCTCTCTAAGTAACTGCTCCCTACTTACTGCTGATATAGTAATACGTAAATGATCTAAGCACTGAGGAGGGGTAGATTTTTTTACGAACAGCAGACCAATCTAGGTTAGTTCTAGGCGCGGAATTGGATCTGGACACGAGTCTTGCTGCGGTTCGAGAGATAGAAGGAAAGCGCCTCTGAGCAGTTTGACACAGAAAAAATGCGAAGTGGGTCGGATGCTGTAAGTGTGGGAAGTACGCTAGAGACTTCCCGAAGGATAGTTGCTGCTTTGGCCGGGTGGCGTTCCACCCACTCTAGCAGCATTAACAGCTCAGCTCGCTTGTCCTTCTCTGAGCGGGGCACACTCCAAGCCTCCATGAACCCAATCTGAACATGGACAGCGCCTGGCTGCAAGGCTGCGAAGATCTGCTCGCTAAGAGTGCCGCCCACCATTTCAAAGGCTGCTGTGACGTTGTGTTGTCTGCAGAGACTACGGAGACGCTGGACAAAGTCTGGACTTCCTGAATAGAGCACAGGTTCATCGGTCTCTCTGTGTAGCTTCTCCACGTATTCCTGCTTGTGAACGATTCTAATGCAGTGCATTCCCTTTAGCTTGAGCCAGGCTGAAGCTAGTCTACCCAGACCTGACAAAGGAACAGTCATGACCACACTAGTGCGGGGACTTATAAGGTGCATAGCGATACCCAAAGTCATTGCATTTGTCATAGTTGCCCCATCTGCATAGCTGAGATTGTCAGACAGCACAACACATTCCTCCGCTGGAGCAATGAGGTAGTCAGCCCAGGCTCCCGCCGTAGTAATGCGCACAAGCCGAGCCACTCGTTTATGCAGCAAGCTATCAGCCAGTTTGCCACCCCCACTTTGCACCACTAGTCCTGAGGCCTCATGCCCCAAAGGTACTCCATAGGTGGAGTAAGTGTCGATGTTGAGGATAGAGGCATCATGCACTTCAATCAACACTTGGCCAGAATGAGGCTTCGGAACTTTGCTTTTTGGAACTCGCAGTTTTAAGCCGCTTCCCAATGTTAGCGATTTCATCAGAAGGCTGGGGGCTTCGTTCTGGTCGTCACACGTACTCTCGCGCACCCCTGCGGACCGTACCAGACCCAACCACAACACGAAAAATATTCGCATTATCGTGCTACTATCACAATGGCTTAGAGAGGTTGCTTATACTTGAGTATATTCTCGCAGTTGTCTGCCGAATCTCGATAAACTTTATTGGGACCATTGAAGCAGTAGACTTTTGTAATGCCTTGTGAACACAAGCAGCACATCTCCTGGTCACTTTCAGTAGGCGCATAAATCCCCCTCAAACACCTTTATGGTGTTATTGCTACCTCCGCAAAGGTGCACCGCCCTTTACCAACTGTTGCTGTGAAGCAACATCTTGTGCATTTGAGGCATGCTTCCCAGGTAGGGTTGTTCAAGCTAAGACCTTCACACTCTCGGTCTCCACCACCGTAGTAAGAGCCGAAGATTAGAATCTCCCCTGCCAAAAAGCAGCTACTACCTTCGTTTGCTTGGATATAAAAACTTACACTTCAAACCACTGTATAGTGTTTCAGTGACCGAAATATATGCAGTGTGTCGATTTCTAAATCGCTCACAAAGGACTTGTATATGATTTTGATAGGTCGCCCAGGTCTGGCAGAAGGCCTTGAGACCAGGGGAGTTAGTGAGTAGTGGAAGACTTGTAAGTCTTCTAGCGGGAAGCTCCACAGAGCCTGTGCCAACTCTATTCCTTGATCCAGTTAGAGGCTTCTTGCACTGTAACTTTGCATCAAACTGCGGAATTCGTGAGAGAACCACTTCATTTTGTCCGGCTTTCTTTTCCGTTCAGCTGTTCTTAACGCCAAAGCTTCATTTGTCAGCAGGTACTCTTGGTATCATGGTTCAGCGCCAAAAGCAATTCCTAAGCACATCTGCTATTTTTTCTGCGAATTACGTAGGAAATGCTGGCAGTTTAAAGAGCTTTCTAGAGCCTCATATATGCTTTCATCGCTTTCAATTGCCACCCCAGTAATGTTATCTATGGCTGAAAATCTGTTTTGCGAAGAGATGGGCTGCGGGAAGTCCGCACAAACCTTCGGATTTGTGGACAGAAAGAAGTGGAAGGCCTGCGAAGCACACACCCACTCTCTCCTCCACAAGAGAGTAGTTGTCTACGACATTGCAGCCTTCTCCTTCATTGACACACCCGCAGACGGCCCTCTCTACCAGCAAAGGAGTGAGTGGGTGAGCAAGGCGCAGGGAACTCTCACTTCTTTGGAAAACGAGTGTGAGAAGGACT
>Ga0247837_1007691_pt1 | contig 14089 bp, 11 predicted proteins | sample LaCtaG_2_FD_187115 | JGI IMG/M metagenome (GOLD analysis project Ga0247837, IMG submission 187115) | Freshwater microbial communities from meromictic Lake La Cruz, Castile-La Mancha, Spain - LaCruzMarch2015_14.5m | ecosystem: Environmental > Aquatic > Freshwater > Lake | place: Spain: Castile-La...
GTTTCTATATTGGAAAAATCAGGAAATGAAAGCTATTCATTAAAATATAAATGGGCATTTAGGTATGAATTAATTATTTATCCAAATGAGCGCAGATAAAATTTATGATTGTGCCATCATAGGAGGAGGATTAGCCGGTTTGTGTTTATCTATTCAGCTTGCCCAGAAAGGATTTGAGGTAGTTCTGGTCGAAAAAAACAGTTATCCTTTTCATAAAGTTTGTGGGGAATATATTTCCTTAGAAAGTTGGAATTTTCTCACACAATTGGGAATTCCTTTAACAGAAATGAATTTACCAATCATTAAGCAACTGCAAGTTACCGCTGAAAATGGATTTGAAATAAGCGCGCCATTAGATTTAGGCGGTTTTGGTATTAGCAGATTTACACTCGATGAAAAACTAGCTCATCGCGCCAAACAAGCTGGAGTTGTTGTCTTGGAAAATACCGTAGCAAAGGACGTTTCCTTAGAAAACGAGATTTATACCATTTCCACTAATTCAATGCAATTCAAAAGCAAATTAGCATTCGGTAGTTTCGGTAAAATAAATCCATCGTTCATTACAACAGAAAATGCCACAAAAAAAGGTGAATATATTGGTGTAAAATATCATATAAAAACAAATTTCCCGAATAACTTAATTGCTTTGCATAATTTTAAAGATGGGTATTGCGGCATTTCGAAAATTAACAATGAAACCTATTGTTTATGCTACCTAACAACTGTAAAAAATCTAAAGGAGAATAACAACAGTATTCCCGAAATGGAAAAAAATGTCTTGATGAAAAATCCCCATTTGAATAAGATATTTACAGAATCAACATTTTTGTTTGATAAACCATTGGCAATTAGTCAAATAAGTTTTAGAAAGAAAAAAACCTATTCAAACAATTTAATACTGCTTGGAGATGCCGCAGGAGCTATTGCTCCTCTTTGCGGCAACGGAATGAGCATGGCTATGCGCGCTTCTAATTTCCTCTCTCAATATGTTACTCAATTTCTTGATGGAAATATTACAAAGGAAGAATTGCTGGATTCCTATGAAAAACAATGGAATGCTAATTTTTCACTGCGCATAAATACCGGTTTTTATTTGCAAAAATTGTTAGGAAAGAATTTTCTTACTTTTTTGAGCTTAAAACTTCTAAACACCTTTCCAAGCTTGATGAACAGGCTAATTTCGCTTACCCATGGAAAATCTTTTTAATTGAGAATTAAGCGTAAAATGTCGTATGAACGACAATTCAACTTTTGTGAAGAAATTAACTTCGCACAAATAATTAAAACAATGAAAAATATACACTTATTATTGGCGCTGTTGCTACTTCAAATGGTTGTAAATGCTCAGGAAAGAATAGTTTTACTCGAACAATTTTCTAACTCCAGTTGCGGGCCATGTGCGCAGAGTAGTCCGCCTGTTTATAATTTTGCAGACAATAATCCTGAAAAAGCTGTTGCAATTTCTTACCATACAGGTTTTCCATATTCCAATGACTCAATGTACCTTGAAAACCCAGTAGACGCCAATCAACGTGTGAGTTTTTATTCTGTTTCTGGCGTTCCGCATACCATCATGGATGGAAATGTTTTCAGTGGAGGTAGCAACAGTTTTGTTTCTAACATTAATTCGAGTGTAAACAACAGAAAAGCTGTAAATCCGCAATATAATATAGCAACCACGGGAGTTTCTTTAACCAATAATATACTTTCAGGATCTTTTCAGTTTGAATCGCTATTGGCGGCAAATGAGAACGAGAATTTAATCGCACACATTGTAGTTATAGAGAAAAATGTATTGAAAAGTTCTTATCTCTCATCTCCAGGAAATAACAGTGAAACTGAATATGGTTATGTGATGAGGAAAATGTTCCCAAATGCTGCGGGAACAATTCTAATTAATAAGGATTTGAATGGCATCGATGAGGTAAATTTCAGTTGGACCTTAGATAATATTAAGGATGAGAGTGAAATTCGAATTGTTGCATTTGTTCAGAATCTAGGTACGAAAGAGGTATTCCAAAGCCAATTGTTTGAAGTTGGAAATGGAACTGTTGGCATAGAAAAATCTATAACAACCCAAAATGAAATGCAAATTTTCCCTAATCCAAATAATGGTGCATTTACTTTACTTCTAAACAACAACTTATTTATTGAAAGCATCACCATTGTTAATCAATTAGGCCAGGTAATAAACAGACAAACAATAAATTCTGAAACTATTAACATTTCCAATTCATTTCAATTAGAAAAGGGAATTTATTTTGTTAAGTTGAAAACAAAAGGAGAAGAGATAGTTAAGAAAATAACGGTTATTTAATTTAAAATATGAATTTTAAAAGAATAATATTGCTGGTGATGTTTGTATTTGCTTTAGGCAATATAAAAGCACAAGAAAATCCTGAATTTAAAAAGGGATTTAAATACAACAACAATTTTGATTTGTCTTTGGCTGCAAATTCAGACCAATTTGTAGGAGCGCTCTCGCGGGTGCATTTTATTCCAACTGGTAAAAAGCAGAAATTTAAAATAGGTTATGGGCTGAGATTTAATTCTCAATTTGGAAGTAAGCTAAATTTTGTAACCGCTCCTGCCATTATCACCTCTAAACAGAAAGGTCCGCAGGTTTTGTTTTCTGAGACATTCAACGAGAATGTTGATACTTTATTTGTTTCCCAAAGTCAGGTAAACTCCTTAAATGCCAGTATTAATTTGCAATATACTTTTAAAAATAAATTAGATGTAGGTTTTAATATTGATGCTGTTGGATTTTCATTCGGAAAGGAAATATCCGGAACTTATATAGACAATCAATCTTCAGTTTTATTGAATGGCTCACAACAATTGGCAAAACCAACATCTATCAATGCTTTGTTGGTAAGCGACAACGATATTGGTTCTTTGAATTCTGAATTATATGTGAGATATTGGTTCAATAAAAAATGGGCAATTAAAGCAGGAGCTTCTTTCTATTTTACGGAGTACACTACAACCAATAAATTGCGTTTAGACAATAATCGTTGGAGGAATAAAAGCCTGATGGGAATGATTGGTGTGACATTTAATCCATTTAATGAATGAGAAAGTTTTTTTTTATTGCATTTACATTTGCTTGTTTATTAGCGAATGCACAAAATAAAGAGTGGAAAGTTGTTTCTTCCTCCATTAAATTTAAAATTAAAAATGCAGGATTTAATGTAGATGGTTCCTTTTCGGGGCTGGACGCCAAAATTATTTTCGATAACAATAAAATTATTGGAAATTCTATAGAGGCAAGCCTAAATGCAGCCTCCATCAATACAAATAATGGCTCAAGAGATGGGCATTTAAAAAAGCCTGAATATTTTGATGTGGCAGCATTTCCAAAATTAACAATGGCCGCCACGCTCTTTGGAAAAGATAAAGATGGTAATTGGAGAGGTTATTTTAAGTTGACCATTAAAAATAAAACCAAAGAAATTGCGGTGCCATTTGTTTTCATAGAAAAAGATGGAAAAGCAACAATAAAAGGGAGTTTTACAATAAATCGCTTAGATTTTGGTGTGGGTGAATCGAGTATGATTCTTTCAGACTACGCCACTATCAATATAGAAGTAATTGCAAATTAAATTTTGATTAGTTTTGATTTAAGGGTTGAATAATTTCGTGTTATTCAGCCCTGTTTTTTTATCTCATCAAATACATCTTCCCAAAACCTCTTTCAAAATAAGTATCAGCAGAAGTTTCACGGCGTTCTATATCTTGCTTATCAATAGTAGTCATTACACGGTATAAGTAAATTCCGTTTCCGAGCGGGTCGCCAAATTCATCTGTACCATCCCAATAATACTCTGTAACATTTCTTCCAATTCTTATTGGGCCTAATTCGTCTCTTCTTATGTCTTTTACTACTTTACCTGTAATGGTCATAATTTGAATGCGGAACTCCTCAGGAATAACAGAACCTGTTAAGGTGAAAACGAAATGAGTGCGCGTGCTAAAAGGATTTGGGTAATTTAAAATGTTTGTAATGGTCGATTTATTTACCACCTCAAAAGATATTTTGTATTCAACAGACCCACTTTTATTATTCGACCTATCTTTTGCTTTAACAATGAAATCATATTTCCCGTCGATGTTAAATGTAGGGCGATATTCAATCTTTGCCTTGTTTGCTGAGGTAGAACCTGGTATAAATTGAAGGGCAGCATTTCCATCAAAATAAACCTGAGCAGCGTTGGTTTCTCCTGGCATTCTTAAATAAAGTTGGAAAGATGCTGTATCGTCTAAAGCCAGGTAAGGGTTTTCATCGGCCAATTGAATTACAATTTCGGGTTTAGGAGAAATAATATCTCCATTCAAAATATGCACATTGTCGAAAGTAACATCTAACAAAGGATTCACATTATCGCTTGTTACTAAAAAAGAAAGGCTTCCCAGGTTGTTAAAACGATATTGTTCTGGTTGATCGAAATTAGGATTTGCTTCTACCCAAATGGAATTCAGTCCTAAATATGGTAATGTTGAAACTGAAATAGTATCAAATAATATTTCTCCTGCAGCCAATGGCTTTTGTCTTGAATAAGTTATTGGAAAAATGTTTCTCTGAGCATCTTGAATCCAGCAAGCAACCAGCATGCTGTCCATTGGTAATTCGCTCACATTCTGAATGGCAATTGCTAATTTCAACTCTTCGCCTTGTTGCAAAGTATCTTTAAAGAAATATAAACCAGCCAAGGGATTTAATGCGCATTCTGGTACAGGGTCATAAGTAACTTGCCAACGGTCTAATTGCACTGGCGAACGCAATGAATCATCTCGCATAAAGGCATTCAACTTCAAATAAGTATACTGTGTAGTTCCAATAATTGGATTTAAATCCATTTCTCCAACTACAGGAGATAAGGCATCAACAATTACATCTTCAACACCATTTGCCCGCACACCTATAACTTGTACACGAATACTGTCGTGCACATTGTCTGCACCTTTTACTTTATAACTCAAAGTATCCCAACCAGAACCTGGACCAATAAGGGTTGATGTAAAATCACCACTTACCCAGCTGTTGAACATTGGTGCTGATAAAACAAGATTCGCATTTGCAGAATCTGCAATTAATTCAACTTTAGTTTCGGGATGACCTTTTTTAACAAAAAACACATAAGGTGCTTCATTAGGTAAAGTTTGAATACTATCTGCACCTAAATCCTGAAACGCCTGAATAACGCTTGGATCCCAATTTTGATAGTTTCCATAAATCCACGTGTAAGCTAAAATGTAATTTCCATTAGGAACATTGTTAATCATGTCGCGCATAGAAGCCAATTCTGCAGGATAACCTTCTGAACGAAAAACGAAATTCGCCATTCTGTTTCCGCTTTTACATGCGCAATTGCTATTGAATTGTCCAAACTGATTGCCTTGGTCCCAACAGTTTTGAGGAGATAACCAAGGTAACAATGTAACCGAATCAATTACTGCGATATACACAGCAGGATCTAAACTACAACCCGCATCAGCCCAAACTTCTGCATCAATTTTATAAGAAGTTCCCCATAATTCATCAATTTCCCAAGGAAAGCCATAAGCATAGCAGGTAAGCTGTTTTGCTGTTGGCACAAAATCGAATTTTCTTGCTATTCTATCGTAGATTAATTGGTTGAATCTGTTCTTTTTGTATTGGAAAAAATGGTCTTGAGACCAGCCTCTTTTGCCTTGTATATGTTGAAAAGAGCTTTCTTTCCAGCTATATCCTCCACCAGCAATACTATCAGGAGAAACTCTCCAGAAATAAACACCGCTATCTTGAAGTGTAATAGTTGGTGACCAATTTAATACTCCACCAGCCTGATTAATTGTAGTTGTTAATTTGAAAGGACTATTAAATAAGTCTGTAGTATCGAGTTCGAAAATGTAATTTCGCGCAGGAGCAAATGGGTCTCCTGTAGTCGCTTTTAAGGTAATTGTATTGTTAGGAACTAAAGCAAATTCGTAAGGCCACACAGGCAAAACATCTGCCGACCTAATAAGTAAGGTGCTATTTATAACATTGTTATTCTCATTGAATTCTGAAATAGAATTTAATGGGTCCACTTTCACTACAAATGAATTGATACCAACACCACCTTTAATTATGTTGGTTACAGGCATCCTAATAGTTAAAGTATCTCTGTAAAATAAACCTTGAATGGCTTTTGAATAAACTGTAGTTAAACCTGTACCAGGAAACGTTCTTGTAACTTCTACAATTACAGGAGTATTTACAGCCATTCCAATATTTTCAATTACAATATTCATGGCAAATGAATCTACCTCGGTTGTTACATCTGAAGGGTTATAAAAAATACTTTGTTGAGTAATACTATAATCAGGACTTGGTTGGCTGTTCATTACTACACCAGGGTCTCCATGCAAAGTAGTTTCTGATATTACAGCCCTACGAAGCGGATCGTTTTGATAAATAGCGCGCGTAACCCTTTTCATGTTCATTCCCATTGGTTCACCATAATATTTACGTCCAAAGAATTTATATAAAGAATCGGTATACGTGTGCAATTGACCTGGTATTCCTAATGAAACAGAAGAAATATAGCCAATTGTTCCTCTATTAGGAATCAATGTAAATTCTTCGCTTTGACTAAAACCAAAACCTGGAGGCTGGTGAATATCGCCAGCATAACATGAATTACCAATCAGAAATGGATATTTCCCTTGGTTTGAATAGGCTGAAGGATTATCGATACTCACATCAAAACCGCTACCCGTAGCGTGACCGAAAAAAGTCATTAAAGAAACTCCATTGTTAATGTAATCTGCAATTAGCGCGCTTTGTGTTTGCTCTATAGGTGTAGATGTAGTTTTCTGATACGTATAAACAGAGCCTCCGAAAAGTGTGCTATCAATAGTTTGTCTATAAGTGTTGAGGTAATTGAGATACGTTTGTTGTTCACCCTGGCTTTGTCCTCCGCCAAAATGAAGCACTTGTTTCATCCACATTGCTGGAGGAGCCGTTTCGTATTCTTGCAATTTGTTGAGGTAAGCAGTTACATCAGCCCCATTTTTTGCAGCAATTCTACCAGTTGCTAAAGCAGGTTCTTCAGGAAATGTGCCATTAAGACCGGCTGTTAACATTACATCTGAAGATGGAAAGCCAAAAGTTGGTACTAAATTTTGGCTCCAATGCTCTGCATCTTGTCTGTTAAAATGTGCAGAAATAGACTTTCCTAATAGCAATAAATATTCTGGTTTCTCTGTCCAATAAGACAAAGCTGTATATGCCAAATTACGAACTGCCATTGGATGTTGTGCAATACCGTGGGCAAATTGGTCATAAAGTTCATCGGTATAAAAAATACTTGTACTGAACTTACTATTTCTATAATTTCTGTAGGCTTCCGCTTCGGGTGCGAGTGAGCGGTGGCTCACAATTAGGAATTTAATATTGTTTAAATCGCGAACTGGCGTGAATTTTCCCGGTTGGCCAGCTAAGTAATTTATTTGTTGGATGTTGTTTGCGCCAATAGAAGTAATTTGTGTTTCATTGGCAATAAAGCATTCTTTTAATGCCCCATTTCCGTTGGGAACAATTACTTTAAATGTTCCTGATTGATTAACAGCTTGGATTCTTTTCCCATTTATTAAGTCATAAAACCAGACATTACTTGCTGAGGCATTAAAATTAGTGATGTTCAATAAGTACTTGGTATTTGCAGCATTATCAGGAAGCAACATTTTATAAGTACCTTGATTTTCCAGATTAAAATTATGCGGATATCTCCAAGTGTAATTACTGTAAACACTATTGGACGTAACTAACTGATTAAGTGAATTGTTAATAGCTAAATATGAGAACTTAAAGGGTGTTGTAGCTGCCCCTAAAGCAGATGAAGCCAACGATAAATTAAAAACGCGGCTGCCATGACCTTCAAAAGTCGAATCTAAAATAGCGCCATTACCCAATTGTACTTGGTAGCGATGGTCGTTAAACCAAGCAGCATTGGAGATGGATTTATACACCACTTTTAATTCAGCAGCTGGACCTGTTCCAACAAAATTTGCAGAAGGCAAGTTTGAAATTTGATTGAGCAATGGTGCAGAAAAAACTGGCCCAGACCACCCTTCGCCAGAGGCGTATTCTGGCTCTGTTGAATTGTTGGCATCTGTTTTTCCAAAGTAATAATCAGAATTTACTTGATTTACAACTTGACGTATAAAGTATGGGGCAGCTGTATATGCTGTAAAATTTTGATCCGTTTCAATTGTTATTCTCCTGTTGGTTATTGAGTTATTCCATGTTAGGAAATAAACTGCAGTATCGGTAAATAATGAATAGTAAGGATTGCTTTGTGCATTATTACTTTGATAGAATTGCCTGTCAAACCAACCATCGTTTTTTCTTCCGTAGAATTCTATGAAATCTCCATCATTCCATTGACCATCTGCCTCTCCTTCAAGGTGAATGGGCAATTCTTCACCTCTTCCAAAGACTTGTACATTTCTTGGGTCAACAGTTGCAATTGCAGGCACTGCTGTTAATAGTGTTGACCATGAAATTCGGTAAATTCCATCATTCCAAACTTTTATACGGTGATATTGCTGGTCGTATGATATCCATTCGTTTCCAAACATTTGAGCTTTTGAAAATGAATGGAAAATACAAATGGAAAAAATAATGAGTAGTAATCGTTTTGTCATAAGCGGCTTACTTAGTTTCTTGAGTTTTGTTTGTAGCAGATTTAGCAGCGTTAATGTCGAATCTTAAAGAGAAAACATTGGAAAACAATGCAGTACTTTGGTCACCAATGTCTGTGAGTGCATAATCAATTGTAACTCCTTTAATCTTAAGACCAAGCCCTAAGTTTGGTTGGAAAGTCATTTGGCGCCCATCTCCAGCATCATTCACAATGGTTTGAAAATTACCTACACCACCCCTTAAGAAAACAATGTTTTTAAATCCAGCTTCGAACCCAAAAACAGGGCTTGAAGAAAAAGTCTTGTCCCGGATAAGCGTATTGCGCATTCCATCGAAAGTAGTTTGTAAGTCTAATTCTGTAAGTAAAGTGAAGTTTTTACCAAACTCGAAATTTTTAGCAGCACCTAATGTTAATGTTGGAAGTGTTATTTCTAATGAGTTTTCTGGAATCGTATTGTTAGTTGCAGCAAAAGTTGCACGTTGTGCATCTGTTAAATTAAAACTCCATGCATTGAAAGTTGAAGAAACATCTCTTGCCATTGCAGCAAATTTCCATGATTTTTTGGTGTATTGGATTCCTGCATCTATTCCAAATCCCCAAGATTTTGCAAAATCTCCTACTTTACGGTGCACTACTTTTGCAGTTCCACCAACGCTCAATCCTTCTTTTAGTTCTCTTGCATAAGAAAGCATAAATGCATAATCGGCTGCTGAGAATGTTAAAATTCTATCGTAGTTAATTACGCCATTTGCGTCAATCAACTCTGAAGTATCAGGAATGTCATCTACACCAAAACGAACTACAGAAAAACCTATTACACTCTTCTTATCTATACGAGTAGCCAATGCGCCATAATCGTATTTGGCGATGCCTGCAAAATATTCAGCATGCATCAAGGCTCCTTGAAACTTTGCATTTATACCTGTAAGTCCAGCAGGATTCCAATAGCCAGAAGTAACATCAGAAGCGGCAGAAACAAAAGCCCCCGACATTCCTAATGCGCGTGCACCAACTCCTATAGCTAAGAATTCATTGCTGTACTTTCTTGCTGTTTGTGCCGAAAGTTGCAAAGAAAAAAGGGTGAAGAGAAAAATAGTTAAGTGTCTAATTTTAACCATAAGTAAAATATTTTTTTTTAATGGATATATTTGTTTGTGAAAGCTTTGCATAGGAATGTATGTGTAAAATAGAGAACACATAAAGCGTAAGGAAGGTTGATTTATTTTGCAGACCACGAAAGTTTTTTTCCTTTGCAGTATAATTGGCTGCTATGTTGCGCTGATTGTTTAATTTTTGAATGAAACGATTAATTAAAAAAACGCACTTTGATAATGTTAACGCCATGCGTTTCTTCGCATTATTTACCATATTTTTTGCGCATTGTTTCATAACTAATAATCAACAAATAAAGGTTGCTTCTTTGTTTCTTGACCTGAGGCAAGTTAGCTCCAATCTTAACACTGCAGCATACAGTTTTCTGTTTATACTAACAGGGTTTTTAAACACATGGAGCATTTTCGAAGAAAGGTTTATCTACAAGACTATGAACCTATTACGCTTTTATATGCGTCGTTTTCTTACCTTGTTACCCCTATATTTTGTTCTTTTTTTTATTGGAAATTACATAATTCAATATATTGGCTTCCACTCAAATTTAGGTTCTGACCATGAAATATCTGCAATAAGGTATCTTACTTTTTCTTTTAATTTTAATTATTTAGAGACATGGGAAACTGATGCAATAATTTTGGGAAACATGTGGTCGGTTGCTGCCTTATTACAAATTCTTGTTGTTTGGCCAATACTTATGAAAATTTTCAGAAGAAACGAGGGCATTATGTTTATTTTATTGGGAATAACCTTTATTGTAACCGCTTGGTACGTTAATGCACTTCCTGTTTCTATCAATAAAGAGGGAATGGCAGAATACCATCCTTTTATATTCAATACAATAAATGTAATGTTCGATTTTATGATTGGCAGTTACATTGCTTATTTCAGCTTCTTTAAATATAAGACTTATGGCTTCTTGAAAAAAGTTTCAAAGCGTACTATAGGATTTTTGTATTTAGGTTTTCTGGCTTACTTAATTTTTAGAAATCGTTTGTTGTGTGATTTCGGAAAAGAAGTTTCTCCACTTTTGTTATTCTTGGCAGATAAAATTCTGGTTTCAGCCTTGGCTGGTTTCTTTCTTTTTGAACAAAATTTTTGCTCCAATTCGGTTTTTAAACTCGCAAAAATTAAATTCCTAAGTGCCACTGAGAAATACATGTACGGTATGTATGTTATGATTCCTTTCGGAGCCTATTATGGATATAAGTTGATTAGTTTCTTTAAAAGTGAAGAAACCTTGACAATGGTGCTTTTTGCAGAGCCCTTGTTAGGTTTTATTATAACCATAGTACTAGCAGTTCTTTCTTATGAGTTCATAGAAAAATCTTTCCTAAAGATGAAAAAGGAATACCAACCAACGCGTGATTATGCTCCAAATATTGCGAATGATGCTAAAGCGTAATATTCCAAACTATATAACACTAGGTAATTTAATTTGTGGTTGCCTTGGCATTCAACAATTGTTTGCCGGAAATCCAATATTGGCTTCCGTTTTTGTTTTGTCTGCAGCTTTCTTAGATTTTTTTGATGGAATGGCCGCGAGGGCTTTAAAAGTAGGCTCGCCTATTGGAAAAGATTTAGACTCTTTGGCAGATGTAGTAAGTTTTGGAGTGCTGCCAGGTTTTATGGCCTATTGGCTCATGGCAAGACCTGCAATTTCATGTGTAAGCGATAAAGAAGTAATGATTAGTGCAGGATTGATGTTTCCTGCAGCTTTTGCCTTATTCATTCCTGCATTTTCGGCATTTCGCTTGGCAAAATTTAACCACGATACAAGGCAAACAGAATCGTTTATAGGAATGCCAACACCTGCCAATGCTCTATTTTGGTCTGGCATGATATGGATGCAAGCAGATGGTTATTTAGCAGGAACAAGTAATAAAGTCTGGATATATTTGTTTTTAGTGGCCCTCACATGTTACCTATTAATTGCAGAAATACCTATGTTTTCCTTTAAAATGAAACACCTTGGTTGGAAAGGAAATGAGCTGCGATACATATTTATTGGCTTATGTATTCCATTATTTATTATTTTGAAGTTAGCAGCTTTGGCACCAGTGGTTTTGTTATTTGTGTTAGTATCTATTATCAACAATAAAGGATTCGGCGTTAAGACTCCCTAAATCGATTTAATTAAATACTTAATATTAGATTTTTAAGCTAGCAGGCTCTTTTAAACTTAACTATTCTTTCACAACCAAATTAAAACAAAACCCGCTTATTTATAATCTCAAATTACAAAAATCAATAGATAAGTTAAGTCCCTTTCAAGAAGGAGTTCACCACTCTTTTCAATCCATTTCCCACATTCTTAAAATCACACCCTTTTTTTAAACTCAATTCCCGCATTTTCCTTTCCATTGCTTCTGCAGAAATGGCATTTTGATGCATGGCAACACATCCAAAATGCTCCTCAAAATGCCTCGTCAAATAATTTTGTTCCGTTTGTCCTGGTGTGGGAATAAGTATTGCGTTTCTGTTTAATTGTATTAAGTCCATCAAAGTAGAATAACCCGAACGAGCAATTATAAATGTAGATGCTTCCAAACTGCTAGAAAATTCATCATCACTTGCATTTATTTTCCAATTAATCGTTACATCGTTGCTAACTTTTAATACAGGATATTCATTCACAGAAAGAATTACGACTTGCTTAACCGTTGCTGGTAAATTTTGCAAGATGCTTTGCAACATAATTTCGGGCTGAGGCGCAGGACCAGAAAGGATAATTGCTACATCATATTTGATTTGTGTTTGGGATTGTTCATTTTCGAACCTGCTAAGGGGACCAATAAAATGAACGTTTTTTCTCGTCTTTATTTCCGAAAGTTTGCCACTAAAATTTGGTTTACCTTCAACATCAGGAACCCAAACTTCATCGAATTTACTCAACATCTTATTTACATAGTTCTGAGCTATAAAACCGAAAATCCTAAGTGCCCAAGGAATTGGAAGATTCAACTGGTGCGTAATAATTACCGAAGGAACTCCCGAACCGCTCAAACCATACCGATTATCAGAAATTACCGCATCAATTTTATGTTGATGAACAATGCCTTTCAACAAATATTTTTCCTTGGAAATTACCTTTTTTATCAGTGCAGCTTGTAACAAAACAGCTAACCATGCTGGTAAAATTTTACTGTATTTAATTTCTAAATCGGGTAAATGAACTTGCTCCAGTTCAGGAAAATCAGCATTCAACCTTGCTAAAACGCGTTTGCTTCCTGCCAAAACAGGAATTGCGTTTTGTGCCAGCAATGCTCTTATCACAGGAATACAACGCGTGGCATGACCTGAACCCCAATCAAGCGGAGCCACCAGCACGCGTTTAAATTCGTTGTGAATCATGCTACAAATTAAGTATAGAAAACAATCAAACGCTTACTTTTGCAAAATGAAAGTATTAATTACGGGTGCTACGAGCGGAATCGGGAAGGCAATAGCACTGCACCTTGCTCACTTGGGTTGCAAGATAATTTTTCCTGCAAGAAATTCCGAAAAAGCAAAGGCATTAATCGCCCAATTGTCCAAAATTAATGACACAGTGCACGACTGGAGAATGTGCGACATTACTGAAGAAATTACTTTAAAGGCATTCAACGATTATGTGCAAAAACAACATGGAACTCCTGATGTAATTATCAACAACGCCGGCGTATACGACTTTGGAGCGGTACTCGAAAGTTCTGAGGAACAGTTAGAAACAATGCTAGACCAAAACTTCAGACATGCATACCGCATTTCACAATATTGGATGCCGTATTTGAAAGAAATAAAAAAAGGAACCATCATTTTTATTGGCTCACAAGTAACTAAAGAATTGCGAACAGGTGCTGCCGCTTATACCATGTCAAAAGGCCTTTTAGAATTTTATGCAAAATTGGTAGCAGAAGAAATGCGAGATGCAAATGTTGGCGTTACGCGCATTGTTCCAGGTTCCGTAAATACGCCTAGCTGGGGCGATATGGATGTGCCCAAAAGTACATTTGTGCAAAGCGAAGATATTGCCTTAGCAGTAGAGCAAGTTATCCGCATGAAACCAGGAACCTGGGTAGAAGAAATTATTATAAGAACTAAAGATAGAAAGTGGTAAAATGGCCAAAAGAAAATTGAAAAATTTCGCTGAATTGTTAACCTTCGATAACGTGATTCAGCATGTGTTTGGAGAAGAAAAATACGACCTTCCATTAAAAGGAAAATGGGGCAAGGAATTTTTTAAAAACGATAAACCAATAACTGTGGAGTTCGGCTGTGGAAAAGGTGAATATACTGTTGCGCTGGCAGAAAAACACCCCGAAAGA
>Ga0247837_1007698_pt1 | contig 14076 bp, 12 predicted proteins | sample LaCtaG_2_FD_187115 | JGI IMG/M metagenome (GOLD analysis project Ga0247837, IMG submission 187115) | Freshwater microbial communities from meromictic Lake La Cruz, Castile-La Mancha, Spain - LaCruzMarch2015_14.5m | ecosystem: Environmental > Aquatic > Freshwater > Lake | place: Spain: Castile-La...
AAGGAGTTTTTTAATGCGGAAAGTTTTATCTGCCGGGACGATTTCTCCTCCGACCATGAACTCGCTGAGTACGTCCTGCATGTGGACGACACTCCCGAGCTCTACGCCAAATACATTCAAGCCCCACCCTTCTATAAGAATATACCCAACTCAGCATACGACATGAACACTTTACTCGCTTTTTTTGATCGGATTTTTCGACAACCTCAAAGACCTGTGGCACAACGCCGCTGGTTTTTCGGCCTCACGAAATGGCGCCTTGCGAAGAGAAATAAACTGTCCGGGGAATAATGTTTTCTTTCCTGCCTTCGCCGATCTTCAGCTAGCCACTGAGGCCTGTCCTTCAGCCGCCTTTCAGCCCGATAAGAATATCTTCAAACATTTTATTTAACCTTCGGGCATCCCAGAGATTCTTTGCAAATTTTCTACACTGCTCTCGCATTCGACTAAGGCTTTTCGAATCGGTTAAAGCTTGATCTAGGCAATCTTTTAACGATTTGCCTGTCAACTCTGTCGCTAAAAATCCATTTTCCCCAGATTGGATCATTTCTGGAATTCCACCGACTGCAAAAGCCAGTACCGGCGTTCCACAGGCGAGGGATTCCTGAATCTGACAGGGCGCGTTCTCCATTCGCGCGGGATGCACATAAAGATCTGCCGCCTGGTAAGCTAGCGCCATTTCCTCATCTGATCTCACATTCCCAAAATATCGCTCCCCCGGCCGGTTTTCGCCATGTCGTCCGAATAGGGCCAAGGTTGTCTCATTCCTGCCAGCCGAACCCCATGCTTCCTGCAAAAGATCAAAACCTTTCCTAGGATCCGCCAAAGAGTCCGCACCCGCCAAGATCACCAAGCCTTCTTCGGGAAGACCCCAACGCTTTCGGGCTTCAATCCGATTCCCGGGGGAATAAATTTCTAAATCGATCGGGTTGGGCAGAAACACGCAATCCATGCCGGTCCATTCTTTCGCAAGGCCAGCCAACCACCGCGACGGTGCCGTCAAGATAACTGGATATTTCCCAGGTTTCCCACACACACTTTGCACCCTTGAGCCATGCCGCTTTCCGCTTTCCACAACCGAGTCTTTTTGCCAGTAGGACTCGCGGCTGTCACCGAGCGCCCACATATCGTGCAGAGTCCAGATCACCGGACAGCGTTGGCGTGCAATGGAGATCATCTCTTCCGACCACCCCCATTTTCCTCCACCCGCAATGTTATGAAACCATACTAAATCTGACTTTTCTTTGGATAAAATCGATTCGAGTTGCTGGTTAACTTCTAACCTCCTGCTTAAAGACTGGTCTCTAAAACACTCGAGAACCCGCTCCCAACCCCGCGCCGGCTTCCCGGTGAGAAGGGATCCCCTAAACGGCTTCTCGTCTCCGGTGATTTGCTGAACTGCTACGCCCTGCTTTCCAAGCAGATCAACCCAGCGATTAGCTGCCTTGGCAGCTCCGCCAGCGTTTAGATGGTCCTGTAGAATCGCTATCTGTGTCATTTTTTCATTTAAAGTAAGTGATTAGTGACTACCTTTGAGTCTAGACCTTAATGATTACCGGAAAGCCACATCAAGTTGCCATCAAATCCATTTTTGCCTTGTTTGGAATTTATCCGACACGCACTAAGGCATACGAACTGCTTATCGCCGACCGGGCAAAAATGCAACAGCTAACGACTTGGCTAAATCTGCTGAAAAGAATTCCAGACGAACAAGTTGCGTATTTTGCCAAGAATCTTGAGTTTTCCAATTCCCAGTTTTTTCAGGATCTTTTCGTCTCTTCGGAGCTTGCAGGAAAACATCATGGTTTTTTTGTGGAAGTCGGTGCTTGCGACGGACAAAGATTTAGTAATTCACTCTTTTTTGAACGGAATCTGAATTGGTCAGGCATTCTGGCAGAACCTGCAAAAGCGTGGCACCGGGATTTGATGCTGAATCGCAAGGCACACATTGACACGCGGGCTGTCTGGCAGTCGTCAGGACTCAAATTGCTTTTTAACGAATCCAAGTCCAAAGAAGTATCCACTTTGGCCCAGTTTAGCGACTCGGACTTTCACGCCAACCTCCGTAAAGACGGTAACACGTACGAAGTCGAAACTATCACCCTCGGGGATCTTCTGGAGAGCCATGCTGCGCCGCCTATCATCGACTACCTTTCCATCGATACGGAAGGATCTGAATTTGAGATCCTTTCTAGCTTTGACTTCGAGAAAAGGCTAATACGGTGCATTACCTGCGAGCATAATTTCACCGCAAATCGTGATAAGATTTTCAAATTGCTCACCTCGAAAGGCTATAAGCGGAAGTTTGTCGAATTTTCAGATTGTGACGACTGGTACTTTATCGGCTCCCACTAAGTGCATATTTGAAATAGAAAGCCGAACGCACCGGGTAGGAATCGCCGCCTAATGTCTGAAGATTCTTCAAGAAACACACTACATTTCTTTGAAGACAGAAAAGACAAGACCAAGAAAGATCTTTCCCAAGCCGACAAAGGATCCGTTTCATTTCACGGATATTAAAACACTCTTTGCTTAATCAAAAGCCTCGAAATTCGAATCGTGATGTTTTTCCTTAAGTATTCCAACTTTTCGCCCTTGGCGAACGCCAGATGCAGATAAAATTTTTCGAGTATAGGAAGTAGGGAGATGCCCTGCAAAAATTTGATCAATCCGTTCTGTATAAGATGAAGAATTGGATAACACATCAAGTACCCTCCATATCAATCGGCTTAGCAAAAGGCTCCATTTCAGTTATTCCTTTTCCGAATGCCATTTTAGGATAAGCATTTATCTCAGTTGGAATAGTAACTTCGAGTAGAAAAGGCTTATCTTTCTCATTCCAAAGGCAGGCTAGAGCTGACTCTACATCTTCCTCATGCTCCAGAATCTCCGAAGAAATTCCATAGGCGGAAGCGATCGCCTTAAAAGATGGAGTAGAATAGCCCCAGACAGTGGATTGAACTCTTCCATGGAAATATGAATCCTGAAATTGACGAACCATACCGTGGCAATGATTGTTAATAATCACAATTTTAATTGGCATTTTTTGACGCACAATGGTCTGAAGCTCTTGGATATTGACTTGGAATCCACCATCCCCCGCAATCACCACCACCGCTTGGCCGGCCGCTAGGCAGGCTCCGATGGCCGCAGGCAAAGCAAACCCCATCGCACCCATTCCACCCGAGGTGAGAAAACGCTGGGAGGAGGTTAATCGAACCGATTGGGCAGCCCACATCTGATGTTGGCCGACATCGACTATAAATGCAGCGGCACTGCAGGATTTCTCAGACAATCTATGCATAAAAGAATTAGGATTGATCCCTGGCATGCCTGCCTGCTCGTTTGCATCGGGCCACTTATCCTTAAGCTCAGAAATTCTTGCTTTCCAAACTGGATGTCCTGACCCAGGAGGGAGTTTTTTTCCAGCAGCCTCAATAAAAGGAACCAGTTCAGATACCAGGCTTTCGCAACCCTCTACCCTGTTATTGATTTCGCCCGGCTCGCAATCTACATGGAAGATTTGCTTCTCGCCTTTGAAGTTTTGCGTGTCGGCTCCGGTCTGACGAACATCAAGGCGGCTTCCCAATACCAAAAGAAGATCAGCTTCGCTGATGGCAAGATTGGCCCAACGGTTGCCATAACTTCCAATTAAACCCACACGGAGTGGGTGGTTGTACGGCAATATGTCTACTGCCATGAGAGAGTTCACGACAGGAATTGCCAGTCTCTTGGCCAATTCGCGAAAGGGAGTGCGAGCGAGGCCTGAGTTCACCCCTCCCCCTGCAAGAAGAAGAGGTTGTTTGGCTTTCGCAAGCGCCAAGCCGAGCCGTGCAAGAAAATTGCATGGATCGGTATAGTTACGTGTTGATTCGGGCCTTGGAATCGACAATCCAGCAACCTTAATGGCCGCTCTTTGCACATCCATGGGAATATCAAGCAGGACGGGACCCGGACGGCCTGATATCGCCAAGGAAAAGGCTTCATCAAGAAGCCGAGGTAGCTGATCCGGGTCAGCAACGAGTGTGGAAGATTTAGTGATGGGCCGGGCCATAGAAACTATATCTGTTTCCTGAAAGCCTAACTGGCGAACACCTCTGTCACCCTTCATTTCATGACGATTGACCTGTCCCGTGATAAACACAGCTGGCACCGAATCGAAATAACAGCTGCCGATGGCGGTCAAAAGATTAGTCGCGCCCGGACCACTGGTGGCCAAAGCAATTCCCGGGACACCTGTAATACGCGCGAAACCCTCGGCGGCAAATCCCGCGGCCTGCTCGTGGTGCATGCTAATAATCTTGATGCGTTTCTGCCGATGTAAGGAGTCAATTAAAACGGCAATCATTCCCCCAACTAATTCAAACACATGGGTCACACCACGCTTTTCCAAATCACGTGCGATGTAGTCTGCGACTGTCATCTTGGCTAATCTAACCATCGAACTGTTTTGTTGATGGCGTCCGGTAGTGCAACGTTCTCCCGTAAGTTCAAATCGCGCCTAGCTCTTTGACAATTCGGCACACATCGCGATGATTTTGTTGCTCCAATTTGTGGTTGTGAGATTTTGACCGTCAAGTTGGCGCCTACTATTCTGGCCACGAGAGATGCGAGTTCTAGGATCGAGACTTCTTTCTCAGAGCCCACGTTGTAGGCTCCGAGAGTGCCCCCCCGAAAGAGAATTGTCCAAAGCCAGATGGCAAGGTCTGCAGCGTAGAGATATGAGCGGAAGGGTGAACCATCTTTGATATGAATCGATTCACCTCTTAACGCGTCTCGTATGAAGTTGCCAATGGCAAAATGAGCATCGAGTGGCAAATGGGGACCCACAAAAGCAAAACATCGGGCAATGGTTGCCTCGAGACCGTGCTCCTGATGCGCAATCGCACAAAGAAGTTCCCCTACTCGCTTCCCTTCCCCATAGACCGAGTTGGGGTCCATCGGATCCGGTGAACCAAGGTACGTCTCGGGAATATGGGTCATTTCAGAAGGTTGCTTCCCGTAAACTGCACCAGAACTCACAAAGAGAAAACGCTTGGCACCTGCAGTCGCCGCAAACTCAAGTGTGCGCTTTGTTCCGCGGATGATCGTATCCAGCATTTCGGATGGCAGAAAAGGAGCCGAGAAAGTTGTGCCGGCATGAATAACGTGTGTGAAAGATCCTCGGGGAAAGTCAAAATCACGGACGTCACCGCGATGTAAAGCGATCGAGCTTTCTTGGGCCATATGGGGGACTTTTGCATGGAAGGCATCCGGATCCCGAGACAACCCCACCAAACTGGCCCCAAGGTTCAAATTTTTATTTGCAAAAGCAAAGCTTTCCAAAAGCCAAATCCCAAAGAACCCAGTAGCGCCTGTGACAAAAATCTTACCACCACGGAATTGCTCCCAAAGAGGCCGGGTATGAGCAAGAACATGCTCCAGATCCTCCTTGGGAAGTGGATGAGCCATAATGTTTACCGCTGCAGCGCAAAATCCCTAATCTCGCTAATCTCGTGTTCTAGCATCTGCTTGCTTAGGCCTGGGTAGGTGCCAAGAAATAGTGCCTGATTCATGATCTCGTCCGCTCCCCTCGTTTCTCCTACCTGTCGGAAAGAATTGGGCTGTTCTTTCTTTAACTGAACAAATACAGGTTGCCGCGTTAGATTCCCTCCAAACAGCATCCGATTGCCTATTTTTTTCTGATCCAAATGCCTTGCTAAGTCCCGAACCTTAAATCGGGCATTCGGCCGCACTCGGATCATGAAGCCAAACCAAGAGCAGTCGGATATGCTTCCTTTACCATCCCAAGAAAATCCCCCACCTGCCGTCCACCTTGTCGCATGAGTCGGCAGGGAAAAGTCAAATATATCCCCGAGCTCATCAAGTCCTCGCCTTAAGATCTCCCAATTGTTTTTTCGTGCCTGAATAAAATCGGGTAATTTTTTTAACTGAACACGCCCAATAGCAGCCTGAATATCGAGTGGTTTAAGATTATAACCGAGATGACTATAAATGTATTTGTGATCATATCCCTCGGGCAGTTCTCCCAACTTCCAGTCAAATCGTTTCCCGCAGGTGTTGTCTTGGCCAGAAGCACACCAACAGTCCCGTCCCCAATCTCGGAAGCTCTCGACCAGCTTTTTCAATGGCGGATGCGAAACGATGTTAACCGCCCCACCCTCCCCCATCGTCATGTGGTGGGGCGGGTAGAAAGACTGAGTGGATAGATCCCCCCAACTCCCAGTATAACGAGTAATGTGGATCCCATCTGACGGAATTCCGGGCGAGTTTTCCGAAAAGCCAAGGTCCTTAGCTTTTGTCACTGGCATGGAGTAGGTGCTTCCTAAGGAATCGCAGTTATCTTCAATCAGCCAAAGATCATACTTCCGACAGAAGGATAGAACCACGCCAAGGTCAAAAGGGTTTCCAAGGGTGTGAGCCATCATTACCGCTTTCGTCTTTCCCTCCTGAAATGCCATCTCCAGTTGGTCCACCCGGACATTTCCGGTGGCAGGTTCATTGTCGATGAACACGGGAACCAGCCCATTTTGAAGGATTGGCGCCACCGTTGTGGGAAAGCCGGCCGCACAGGTTATCACCTCGTCTCTAAGCCGTAATCTGCGTTTTTCCGGAATCTTGTGACTCGTCAAGGCCGTCAATGCAAGCAGGTTGGCGGAGGAGCCAGAGTTGACCAAAAGCGTGTGTTTTACGCCGAGGAACGAAGCCAACTCATGCTCAAAAGCCTCCCCCTCTGGACCCAAGGTCAGCCAAAAATCCAATGTCGCTGAAACAGCTGCCTCCACCTCATTCTCTGTAAAAACACGACCCGCATAAGGAACAAGGGTATCACCTGCCATAAACGGAGAGCGGATGGGATCATCACCCGGCCGCTGGGCGGCGTGGGTAATTCTTGAATACTCGCGTGTGAGACGAAGTATTTCCTGCCTGATTTTTTTGGGGTCGATTTCTTGGCTCATCTTGGATTCAGGTTTGAATATTCTTTGATTTGCTGACGGCAGGTCTGAAAAGCATCAAAGTTCGGCTGGATAGATGCCTGATACCAATCCATGGTCATGGCGACGGTCTGGGAAAAGCTCAATCGTGGTCTCCATCGAAGCTCATGCAAGGCATGTTGGTTATTAAGCTGCAGACGACCCGCCTCGTGAGGCGGGTTTTTTTCCCGAATGCGTCGCCAACGTCCTGGCCAGTTTTTCAGAATTTGACGAACAAGGGTAGAAACCGTCTTCTGGTCCCTTGGAGATGGCCCAAAGTTATACGCTCGCCCCGTTTTTCGATCCCTGGAAAGATGAAGTGCCAGAGCGAGGTAGCCGGCCGTGGGCTCCAACACATGTTGCCAAGGGCGAATGGAGGCAGGATTTCGTACTGGAATCGGTCGCCCCGCCTGGAGTGCACGAAATGCATCCGGCACAATACGGTTTTCTGCGTAATCGCCACCTCCGATTACATTCCCAGATCGGGCGGACGCAATCCGCACTGGGTGGCCTTGGAAAAAGGAGTCCCGATAAGAGCTGATGAGAATTTCGGCAGCCGCTTTGCTGGCACTATAGGGATCCTGTCCTCCCAACGGATCCTCCTCCCGAAAGGCATGCCGTCTCTCCTCGTTCCGATAGACTTTATCCGTGGTGATGAAAACCGCCGCGCAGGGGTGCCGCAACTCGCGGAGCGCCTCCACGACGTGGGCGGTTCCCAAGGTGTTGACCTCGTAGGTTTCCAAGGGGCGAAGATAGGAATCCCGAACCAGAGGCTGTGCTGCAAGGTGAAGCACAAAATCAGGACGGCATCGGACGATGGACTTCCGAACCTTCCCGGCATCGCGCAGATCGCCGAGTTCGTGCCTAAGCCGATTCTTGAGCTTTAGCTGTGAAAAGAAAGAGGTCCGCGGAGCCAAGGAGAACCCAGTGACTCTAGCGCCCATGTCCGTCAACCAGACCGCCAGCCAGCCTCCTTTAAACCCGGTGTGACCGCTAAGCCAGACGCGCTTGCCCCGGAAAGCGCTTGGCAAGATCACCAGTTTTTCCAAGGGGCTTTTCCAGAAGCCCACAGCTCTTCGAGATATTGCCTGTCCCGCAAAGTATCCATCGGCTGCCAGAAACCCTGATGCTTATAGGCGTGCAACTCCCCTTTTGCACAGAGGCCCCTTAAGGGTTCCTGCTCCCATGTAGTCTCATCCCCCTTGATCATTTCCAGAACAGAAGGTTCAAGAACAAAAAAACCTCCATTGATCCAGCCCCCGTCCCCCTCTGGTTTTTCGATAAAACGGGTGACTGACTTGCCTTCAAGATGCATGGCTCCGAACCGCCCTGGCGGCTGAACCGCAGTCACGGTGGCTTTTTTTCCGGCAGTTCGGTGCGCGTCAATGGAATTCGTAATGTCGACGCTTCCCACTCCATCCCCATAGGTCATGCAGAAAGTTTCCTCCCCCACATAAGATGCCACCCGCTTAAGACGCCCACCTGTCATGGTTGCTTCCCCGGTATCCACCACCGTCACCCTCCAGGGATCTGCGTTGCGCTGATGAACCTCCATGGAGTTCTTCTGCATGTCAAACGTCACATCGGACATGTGGAGGAAGTAGTTGGCAAAATACTCCTTGATGAGATAGCCGCGATATCCGGTGCAGACGACAAAGTCACGGATTCCGTGGACGGAATAAATCTTCATCACATGCCAGAGGATTGGCTTGCCCCCAATTTCCACCATGGGCTTGGGCCTAGTCTGAGATTCCTCAGCGATGCGACTGCCAACGCCCCCGGCAAGAATTACAGCCTTCATGGCGTTATGTGCTTCATTTGTAGAGAGATATTACTAAATATCGTTATCTTTGCGAGCTTTCGATTGGAGGGCACCCGATCTCGGCAAGATGGCTTGAAGAGTATTTAAAAACGTCTGCGCATAGGTCTTTTGGTCGAAAGGCTTTGCCGACTGGCTTTCCAAATAGGCTTTCCCCGCATCACGCAAAGAATCTTTTTTCTTTCGGGTCATGGTTTGAAGAAAGTGCACAAGCTTTTTCCCACACGAAAAACGATCCATGGGAATAAAGATATCTGATGGCAACCAACGGGTGCACTTGGGGTGTCCTTGGTAGATGGGGATACAACCCGAAAAAAGTGCATTAAATATTTTCTCCGTAATATACCCAGGCAAGGAGGAGCAGTTTTCGGGCACTAGGGCAAATTCGCATCGGGCCAATGCCTCCAATTTCCCATCTCCAGGGGGAAGCGCACCCCGATAGGCCTGATTGGGCCAACCCCAAAGGACCTGATTTAAGCGGGGAAAACGCTTGGCCAGGCTTCGCTGCCATTTGTGCTGATATACCAGATGACGTCCCCATCCAGCGCCGGCCAGAAACATTTTTTCCTTGAGTGTTTTTCCAGCCTCAATCGCCAGCCGGTTCCGAACGGCATACAGATCTCCGGGCATTTCGCTTTTTTTCCATGAATTCAACATGCCCAAAAGAAAAGGCCTCCCCTCGACCCGAACCGAATTTCGGAAGCACCGGCCTGCCTCCAAATCCAGCCCGTAGGGCAGCCAAAAGATATGCTGTTGATCGACTTCATTCTCTTGGTAGGTGAGAACACGGCCGGCCAAAGATTTTATTTTTTCGTATGTTGCGTTGGGCTGGAGATGCATGTTTTCTGAAATCACCAGCAAAAAAGGTACTTTTTCGCGAAGACAATATTGCAATTCCCGGTCTTCTATTCTTGGACAGTCCCAAAAAACAGCGGCCTTCGGCTTTTTTCCTTCCCAAAAGGGAAAGGGGCGTATTTGCATCCCTTTCCTTTCTAGGGCTAATCGGACGAAATGACCGGTCCGCAGAAGCTCAGGCACAAGGCTCGCATTTGCCTGCATGTCATCGCCATAAACATTTTTCTCGGCTATCCGGATCATTTTTTTGGGGGGCTTGGAAGTAAAAGGCGCCGGAGAAGAGCAAGTCTGTTGCTCCGGGCAAACCGGTGCAGGGCTGAGAGGGATGCCCGGTCCCAGCGCCAGGGTTCCTCTAGGGGCTCCCCTTTTAACCAGGCGTTGAGCCAACGGGAAGTCAGCCTTTGGTTTCTTTTTTTTACCACATACCGTTGGGTGGGGGAGTCCTCCGCGCAAAGCCCCACTTGCAACTCCCAGCGCTTGGTCTCCTCCCACCACAAAAAACCGAAGGAGTCTTGTCGGTCATGCCTGCGATAAGAAAAACATTCGCTCGCCAGCACCAGGATCGGCTCCCTTTGGACCACGCACGAAAGAAAGGCGACATCACAACACCGTCCGAACGAGCTGGCGAAATCCAGATCCACTCCGAAATTGGGTGACCAGCGATACACTGTGGCGGGAAATGGCACATACCCTTCGCAATACCAACGCGCGAAATCCAAGGCCCCGTCTAAGAGTAGATCTTTTTTTAAATTGGGTAACAATATCCCATTTTCCAGCCCTTGATCATTAATTACCTTGCCGTTACAGGAAACGGCACCCGCTGCTGGGTGAAGATACAAGGCTGACTTCATTGTGGCGTGAAAATGGGGAAGGAGTAAATCATCATCATGGAATACGCACAACCAGGTGGTTGGGGGTCGCTCCATAAAGGCGCGCCTAATATTTGCCGCCGCCGGCACTGCCCGGGGTAAACCGCAAAGTCGCAAGGATGGGAATCGGCTGCGCAAATCCTCCAGAGGGAATTCACTCCCATTGTCATACACCTCAACATGGTCAAAAGGTTCAGTTTGCGAAAAGGCCGATTCTAAGGCTTGCTCCAGAAACTTTCTCCGGTTGTGAGATAAAATGCGAAGGGTGATCCCCAGTTGAGTATTTGTAGTTCTCACCATTTCTTTTTTCCCGTAAGCCGATCCCGCAGCTTCTCCCATAGGCTACGTCTTCCCTCCAGTTTTTCATAGTGGCTACTAAAAACCCGGTCATCCAATAACTCATTAGGAGCTTTTTCTTGAGGCATGCTCAGGGGAAACGTCATGGACTGGGCATGGTGCATCTCCAATTTCGCAAACTCTCTCTCTACGGTGTGGGTCGCCTGACTATCAAAACCGATATTCCGCACAAGGTTGACCCGAGGGATGATGCATGCCATGTGATGATTCCATAACGATAGAGTCCAACGATAATCCCAAGCGTCTAACTTTTGTGCATAGGTCCGCTGGAAGCACCTCTCCCAATAGGCCCACTCCCTGCGGGATAGTTTTATCCAATTTTCTTTTTTGATTTTCGGAATTTCAGAAAGGAGTTTTTCCTCCCGATCGAAACACTTCCACGCCCTCTTCCAGGTTCCCCAGCCCCAGGAATGGTGATACCGCGTTAATCGGTAACTGCCTTCGCTTGTCCAATTTTTGGAATCATCATAGTTGTTTCCGCAGACTGCCCCGATCCTCTCATTCTCCCTGTATTTCTCTAGCAACTCAGCAGTGAACCGGAAGAAGGTGAGATCCGGCACCGTATCATCTTCCAAAATGATCGTCTCGTTCACCTCTTCGAATACCCAGTCCAAACCTCTGGATACGCTTAAGTAGGAGCCTAAGTTGGTCTCCCTTTCCAACAACTCCCACCGGCAGGGCCAGTCGATCATTTCCCGAAATACCTTCCGTGACTCCTCCACCCCTTTTCGGATCTCCTCATTCTCGGGCTTTGGACCGTCCGAGACACCAAAAAGCACCGCGGGCCGGGCCTCCCGGATTTTGGCCATTACCTTCCGAAGATGTTCTGGCCTTCGATAAAAGAACACGCTGACTGGAGTCTGCAAGTTGTCGCTCATCGCGCTATCTTTTTGACCGCATTTTCAATCGGCCGCAGCATTTTTCGGTCTAGACGGTAATCTAGAAACCTTCTCCAATACGAAAGCGGGCTGGCCTGCCCGTGCCAGCTTCCCTCCGCGAGGTGGATTCCCAAAGTGCGAAAAGTCGGCTGGAACCCACGCGCCGAACTTCCGGGGGGATAGAAAAAATCTGAATGGTAAATACGGATATCCCCAAGCTCCCAGAAATCACGCCCTGGATTTTCGTCCCGCAGGGAGCCCAACCCCCTGGCCTGCAGGCTTTGCGTGGTCAGAGTGGTGTTCATCACCGCCCTCCGCAGTTCGTCGTACAGACTTCTGAGCTCCACCACCCAAGGATGCTGCGGAACAGAGGCAAAGAAGCCCATTGCCGCTGAATTCTTGCTAGGACGATTCTGGGCCGATAGAAAGGCTAGTACGCAGGGCTTTGCGAGCAATGGAGTCACATCCCCTATCAGCTCCATATCGGTATCAAGATACAAGCCGCCCTGACCTGACAAGGCATGAAGGCGGATGTAGTCCGACGCAAAAGCATATTTTCGCTCCGCCAACATTTTTTTGACAAAAGGGTGGTCCACGGGGCTGTTGTTCTCATCCCACCGCCGAATTTCCCAACCCGGGAGATATTTTTCCCAACTCCTAAGACATTTTTGGCCGATCGCTGACAATGGCTTTCCCCCGAGCCAAACGTAGTGGGCGATCTTGGGAATAGCCACGTCACTAGCTATCGGCCCATGATGAAAGTTATCTTTTCGCACGATCTGTTTGAGTTTTTTTTCAATCGGCCGCAAAAACCTGCGGTCCATCCGATAGTCCAAGATACGCCTGAAGATATTTTCAGGATCCTGTTTTCCATGCCATGCTCCCGTTCCATAATGGAGGGCGACCGATCGCGAGCGGATTAGAGGCGTCGTCTTTCCTCTTTCCTCTTGTAGGACAGGGTTGAAATAGTCCGGATGATAAAGACGAACCCCTGACTCGTCGATAAATTCGAAGTTTCCATCTCGAGGTATTTCTCTTCTGCTAAAAAGCGGAATGATCTCATTAGTGAATATAGTGTTATTCATGATCGCCCGTTTCAGATGATCATACTTGCGCTGGATATCTCGTATTACTGAATTCCCTGGCTTTGTCGCAATTAGGTTGGTAGCCACTGAACATTTGGCTAGGCGGTTCTGAATCGTTAAAAGCCCGAGACTTAACCTATCAGCTTCAAAAAGGGGAATGGGATTCCTCAAAAGTTCTACATCAGTGTCCATATACAGTCCGCCATATTTCAGCAAGGCATCGAGCCGGATATAATCCGAAGCGAAAGCATATAGCTTTCTACTCATCATATGTTTTGTAAACGGATGATTCATAGGGCTGTTAGACTCATTCCAAATCCGCAAATCCCAATCTGGAAGATACTTTTTCCAGCTCGACAGACACTTCTGCCCTAATTCATCCAAGGGTTTTGGGCCCAACCAAACACAGTGGATAATTTTAGGAATCATAGTCGAGTTCCAAGAAAAACCTTTTGGAACTGCCTCATCACTGGTTCTGGAGAAAAATGTTCGAATTTTTGCCCATGTCGAAAACTGTCAACCGGGCGGTTCAAAAGCTCTCCTAGCTCTGTTTCGTTCGCATATTGCAACCCAGCCTCGCCCAGAATGCCTAGATGGGCTAACTCTGGGGAGCCCGAGTAAGTCAGGACCTTTCGCCCCGTGCTGGCAAACTCCAAGCAGGCGAGGCCCAGCGTCTCCCCGCGCTGCCGCCCGTGAATCATGGCGTCACAAGTATTGATAAAGGCCCTTTTACGGATCGGGTCCGAGGTGGCCGGAAGAAAGCAGATATTAGGCATTCCCCGTGGCATTGGAAATTCCCGAGTATTCATAAAAACAAAGTATATATGAGAGTTCTTTAGGGCTGTTTGCACAACAACCTGTTGAACCCAGGGAATGTCAAAAGAATCGTCCCCGCCATATCTACCATAAACACAAACTTCCGGAGAAATCCCTAACTCCATCCGTAAGTTCTCCTGATTTTCGTCTAAACGAATCATCCAAGGGGCAACGGGTGCTTTGCCATAAGTCATAACGTCGGAAAGCCATTGAGAAATGTAGGCGTAGATATCCCCGTGAAACTCCGATTCGCGAAAGATGGCATGGATCCCCGTGGAAACCTTTCTTGAAAAAATCCCATCATTGAACCCATTTTTGATGCAGAAAAAAAGATCCGCTTTTTCTTCTGCAAGAATTCTCTCTCGCTCCTCACTTGTTCGATAGAACCTAAGAGGCGCAATATCTCTCATTTTTTTTGCCACA
>Ga0247837_1007708_pt1 | contig 14064 bp, 2 predicted proteins | sample LaCtaG_2_FD_187115 | JGI IMG/M metagenome (GOLD analysis project Ga0247837, IMG submission 187115) | Freshwater microbial communities from meromictic Lake La Cruz, Castile-La Mancha, Spain - LaCruzMarch2015_14.5m | ecosystem: Environmental > Aquatic > Freshwater > Lake | place: Spain: Castile-La...
GGCAGTTTCACTTCAGGTCCACTGGTGACAAACGACGTAATAAGCACTGTTTCCTGGGGGCCTACATGGGGCTCGACGGCTACTAACCTGCTCACAGGACAATCTGCCTTTTTCGACCTTGCATTCACACTGACGAATGCTATACCGCTAGGGACGAGCAATGGATACATCACTATCACGTTCACGGAAACGATAGCTACGATTGACACGAATTGGATGGGAGCAGGGTCTGTGAACTGCTACATCGTCACATACCTGGGCAATGGGGTGGACTGCAGTGCAACTACTAATACGCTCACTATATCGGGACTGCCGGCTGTTGCCGCTGGAACTGCGATTAAGGTGAGAAACATCCTCACCATAGTGACAGCATCCGGAAGCACCACTCAAATAACCTCAATAAACACCTTCCAAGGAATATCCGGCAGTCCCTCTACCGCCGGCTACCCAGTCGACATCGGCACCAACCTGGGTGCATTCGCTATCGCAACTTCTTCGACATTTACAGCTATCACCGGTTTGTTAGTTGGGTATCATGCGTCAGGGACAGGCGGAACGCTTGTGTCGACTGCTGGAGGGAGTTATACAGGCGGGGTACTGAATAACTACCATTTACAGTTTGCTATTAGTGGGACTACGGGAGCGACATTGTCGGCTACTTCTCAATTCACGATAAACTGCCCATTGAGTTCGACTATTGATGATTTCAGTGTAGCGATTCCGTCACCAGGAAGTTGGAAATTCACGACGACAGGTGTTTCAGGACTATTGGCTGATGTGGGAAGTAATGCAGCGATTACTCCGACAGTGGCCTATGGAACTAGTGGAACAACCCTGGGCAGCATAGTCTTTGCAGGGACTATAGTTTCCCCCTCGACTTTCAGCAACCACCAACACCTGTTAGTGCAAACTGGCACCGGCACTTCCTATATTGCCCTGCCACGGGTGGCTAACAACTACGCCACTGCCTACGAGTGCAGAGTTGCAATTTCCACCACTTCCCAACCCACTCAAACTGCCTTTGTCCGGCTCGCTATCACTAGCCAGCCCTGGCAAACCGCCGCAATTACAATCAGCTGCAAGGACAGATCTGAGGGTCTGCCGCTGCTTATGACTATACAGCCGAATGTGGCGTTGGCGACTACTACTACTTCGCAGAGTTACTACGTGGAGGTGTCCTTTGATAGCGGAAATGCGGCTGTAGGCCTGGGCTCCGGTCTTGCGTATAATTTGGTTACGACTGGAGGGACTTCTCGCAACCACGACCCCATGAGTCAAGCGGTGGACTACCCCTACGCAAAGCCTGGAACTGTGCCAACCAGTGCGAAAATGTACGCAGTCACAGGCGCAAGCACACTGGCTTTCGGAGGCTTCGGGGCCGTCACTCCTTCTTCATCTGTGAGCTTCTACGCCCCAATCGGAGGCCTCGGAACCAACGTTTCCCTACAAGGCACAATCAGAAGTCTCTACTTCCTCGCCTCTGACCCGAGGTACAAATTCACGACTCACAGCGGCCTTTCTGCCTCTCTAACACTGGCGGACGCTGCTTCTTGGTCGAGCTTTACGGCAATTAGTGGAAGCAACACTGGAGTGAATGGAAGTCCTCAAGGTGGACTGACCTTTAGTGCGCATAAAACTGGTGCAGTCACAGGAATTGCTTGGTCGTACCTTGTGCTACCGGTCGGTTTTAAGTTCCCAACTAATGGATCCATAAAGAACCTCGTATATAACGCAGGAGCAGGCGTTACCTTTTCGCAAGCTTACTGGTTTTCCTCCCCGACCAGTGTATTTGCGTTCCCTGGAGTGCTGTTTAGCAACTTCGTGTCCGCGGGAACTCCAAATGTGTATGCGGATATCCCCAGTGCAGCAGCGGTTGGAGGCACGTTTACCCTCACAGGTTTCAACCTAGCGCTAGGGTCAAATGCGAGTTTGAGTGTTCGCTTTGCATCGGGAACCGCCGAGGGTAGTGCTTGTGAAGGGAACGGAACATTGGCGTTTAGCAGTACTCCGGGGACCATCACTGCTGTCAGTATATCTCCCAGTAGTATCAAACAGCGGGGACCAGACGGAGTCAGCATTTCTCACACTGTCAGCTTTACATTGCAGCACGAAATTCCCACTGGAGGGACTATCGTTATGACGTTCGATAATTCGAATTGGAACAACCCTGCGACTTTGTGCACTGGTTGCTCGGTAACGGGACTCACTGCTGCAACCACAGGAGGACTTGTCACCTGCAGCTTGTCTTCAGGCACAGTCACAATAAGCACTTTCGCACCCATCACGACCTCCTCTTCAACTGTAACAATCACAGTATTCGGCTTACTGGCGCCTATCAGCGTAACTAGCACGGCTCTAAACTTCGTAACTGCACTGACGACATACACAGGCAGCGCCATAATTGACCAAGCCTCGAGTGTGACCGGATCTGCAGTCTCTGTAACAGCAGGGTCTCCCACAGGACTAACGACCTGGACTACTAAAAAGACCTACCCTTCGACAGCTGGAGCCACACTTGTGGATATGTACCTCAAGTTCAGTATGCCGCACGCCCTGCCAGCTTGCGGCTCTATCGCGATTTCCAGTCCGCTGACACTCAAACAGAGCGGAGATGTAAAAAACGCATGTTTCTTTTCGCCTCTGCAGTATAGCAGCTGCAATACAAGCGGCAGTGTGATTACTTTGATTCTGGCTCAAGCGTATACAGCTAATTCTGTGCTGGAACTGTATCTAGATGCGATGGTGGATAACCCGACTACTACGGCGAGTACAAGTACAGGATTTTTACTAACTGCATCATGGGCTAGCGTTAATGTTGACATCGACAATGGCTCTCTGCAGAGCTCACAGACGTACTCAGCCACATCCGTCCTCTCCACCACAATAACTCCATCCACTAGCAGTGCTCTCAGCTTCAGTCCCAAAACTTCATGTGAAGTGGCCACTTACATCTTTGACTTCAAGGACTCTGCTAACTTCGCAGTCACCGACCAGTACTGGATCGTGTTCCCCAGCCAATACGACTACTTCCTAGGAGATATATGGACCTGGTTTACCAATGAGCCAAATGTGTACTACATTGATTGCTCAAGTACTCAGCTGGGCGTTACTTGGTGCCAAGTCGACCACAACATTGTGATAGTGTCGGGAAGCAATGCTATCACTGCAAGTACGCAAATCATCCTAACCATCAACAATATAGTGAATCCGATAGTAGGACAGACCTCCGCCTTCCAGGTGTATCATGTAGACGGGAATGGGAATTACTTGACAGTGAACCAGAACTACGGCACTGTGACTCCCACAGTTACAGCCGCCTTTAATATCGGTGTAAGGTCTCTGGTGATGGGGGAAAATCGCCTATTCAAAAGTTCTGATTATACTTGGAGACTGTACTTTGCGGATACCATTAATACGGACAGCCAAATTCAGGTGTTGTTTCCTAGGGAATACAACCTGCGTCTGGTTGATAAGAAGGATAGTTACACCTGCTCTACTACGTGGCTGGACATTAGCAACAGCGCTACAATCAAGACCCAGCAGAATTGGAACTCCGTTTCCTCATGTCCTGCCAGCGGCAACCTGATCACTCTGAGCGCACCAACCAACTCAATGACCTTTTCCAGCACTAATATAGTGACCCTCTCTGTGCAGTCAGTGGGCAATCCGCAGTTCGGCCAAACCAGAACAGCTCTTTCCACTACCCAGGACTTTGACGTGACAGACAGTGTATTGTGGCCTTTGTGGACTTACTGGGTCAGCAAGTTCACTTTCTTTGTATACCGCACTTCTGCGTCTAGCCTAGTCTACACCTCTCGCAGCTACCCTAATATGAACGCTGCCTATGCAAATCTGTATGATGGGTACCGGTCGCTGTTGGTGAACGGCTACAACCCGCAATCCAGAGCCAACCGCATTGTCGTGTATGCAGGCACTCAATCCAGTGATGTGCTTATTACGACAGTCTCTACTGCATTGCCTCTCGCAGCCAAGACAATTGTGCTCACGCCTGTAACCAATAGTCGAACTCCTGATGGAGGGAAACTCAAGTACACTTCGGTGCAAGATGAATGGACGCTTTTCCAGAGCTACTATTCCATTCAATTCCGAGTCTGCGCGGCCATTGACACTACGAAGGGTCTTTACTACATTGACTGGTCTAATAACGAAACCAAGCAAACCGGTCTCAATGACGTGCAGTATAACATTCCCGCCAGTACTTTGGTAGAAGTTGTGGGCAAAACAGCAGGCAAATACACTTTCGGCGTTTCCACTATTCCAAACGTGTCCACAGGCTTCACTAGTGTGCCGATTAAGGTGACTATTTCGAATGCGCCTTGCTTGGACGTGACAGTGAACATAGCAGTTTCAGGCGCTCCCGCTAACATCTCAGTGACTCCTGCAACCCTCACTTTCAACCCCGATGTGAACATTCTGTACTTCCAGATCCAAGTGGCAAGCAACTACGACCTGACTCTGGGCACTGTGCAGACGCTCCTACTTACCCTTACAGGCACAGACGCATATGCCTACTCTATAGCAGCTTCCACAAAATTCACAATCACTCAGTCCAGCGTGTCTCAAACTCCGGGAAATATCGTGACCTGGGGCCTAGGCCAGCCCGCTAAGACCTCCATTTCAGTCTCACCTTCGAGTGACCAAGTAGGCGTCCTTTACTATCAACTCGCTGCTTCAGGAACTGCAGTGCCCTCCTTCTCCACTCTTAAGTCCTCAGTCACAGCACTCATCAACTCAAATGGAACTTCGACAGGAGGCGGAAAGGACAACGGGGCCAACAGTCAAAGTGACCCGCGACAGGACGAGACTTGGGAAGACTTCCAGCGCAGACTCTATAGACTGCACTTGCAAACCAAGTGGACTGGCTCGATTTCCATGTACGCCACCACAGCGGTGACTTCCCTGAGCTTCACCTGGCTCTGGGCAGCATCTACCTATCAGATCTCAGGGTACCTAGACAACCTGAGCACATCCTCTACGACTCCCCCTGTCCGCACTGAAACTTTCACGACTCTGGCTATAGCGGATAGTCAGCCTGTTTCTCTCAAGTTCACAGGCCTCGTGGCTGAGTCTTTCAGCAGCACACTCGCTGCTAACTACGCCAGTGTCATTGGAGTCAACCCCACACGTCTGGCGTACCCTGGATATATTACCTCTGCTAGTCGTGTGCTGCAAACAGGCGCAACTGTGGCCTCCACCACTTTCTCCTATACGCTGCTAGTGAACCGCTTCAGCGAGTCGCCGAGTCCAACGGACCAAGCCAAAGTTGCAGGTACCTCTCTCACCAGTCTGAACAGCTTACTAGCGGCCGGCGGACTGACAAATGCGCTGAACTCAGTGACAGCCACAGCAGTGCCGACCCGAGTAACACCTGCCTGGACACTGGTTCCCTCGATTGGAAGTTCGACTGTTAGTTCGGTAGTCGTGAATCTGCGCTCGAGTACTGTTGGAAGGACTTGCTGTGTGGCGCTCACTGGGTCGTCCTTGGCTCCCACTGCTGAGCAGATCATGCTCGCCCTGGATGCTTCCAATGGAGCTGCCTCGGGCACTTGCATGAATACAGATCTGACCCTCGCTTCGAACTCACTGCAAATCGTCAATCTCCAGTCCTCCACTTCCTACTACGTGTACTGCACTGCCACCGACAACTACCCCCTGTGGCCCACTTACATGGTCTACTCCACTACTTCGCCTCAAGTTCCAGTGACTATTACTACGCAGAACAGCAGTCCAGTCATTGCGAGCGGTGCTAGTCACTTGGGCGAACTGCTGGCTTTGCTGACACTCCTCTACGTCTAATAGGGATAGTAGGGCTTAGTCCTTCGGCAGTTCATCTGGTTTTAACAGACTAGGGAGCTGCGTAGTTGAACAGGTCGGAAGGGAAAGGAGGTAGTTACCTGCGGAATGCCTGAAACAGTAGATTTCTTGGAAAGGCGATTAAGCCACAATGCATAAGTCTCCTGAGTCCTGTATACGAGAATATAAATGTGTGTGCGACTACTGCTGCTCTTCACCCTGTGCACGGCTACTCAGAATATCGGGCAAGTGGACGCTCAGCTGGACCCCGACCGTATAGGCTGGTGGAGAACCAAATGGGCCCCCGCGCCAATTCAACTCTCTGTCAATAACCGGGGCCAGGCCAGTTCCGTCACCTTCTTCCTGTCCCCAGCCACCAGCATTGCGAATGGCGTGCTGGAAGTCTCCTTCCCTGTGGGCTTCACACTTCCAGCTTCCTCGTTGCAAACTGCCAGTGGACAAGTGCTGCAACTCAGTGGCCAGACCTACACCGCCGGCCAAGACTACTCCGTCACACTGACTGGACTCACTAACCCCAACGTAGCAGGGCCCTACGGCCCCTTCGCCCTTCGCACCAGGTACAGACCTGCAGGACAGCAAGTAGACGCTAACCTTATCTTCGGGTGCGTATATATAACAGGGAGTGCTGGGACTTTGGGGGCGTTCTCTGTGACTGTGGTGGGTGCAGAGTCTTCTTCGACTGTAATAAACAAAAGCGGAAATACGCTTTCGTTCAAATTCACCATTGGAGTCAGCCTGTGGCGATACGACACTTTTACAATTACAGCTGATTCCCGCTGGACGATAGGCCCAAGCGCAACTTGCAGTTCCGCAGACTACCAGGGGAAAGTGAACAACTTCAACGGAACCAGTGCTTCCAGTCCCCACTCCCTGCAGTGTGTGGTCGCACCCAAGGCTTTGTCTCCCAGCCAAGTGGTGTACATTTACGGCCTAGCAGTGGACGGAATCGACCTATTTAGCAGCATGGATAACCAATTCGTGGACCTGCGAGTGACAGCTGTGAGCAGTCCGGACTCAGTGTACTCCACCAGTTATTTGTGGACTGTGACTACGAGTCGCTTCGGGACTGCGACAGTGCTGGAAACAGCTGCATTTTCCCAAGGTCCACAGGTAAGCAATGATGTTGTCAGTCTTTGTTCGTGGAGGCCGACTTGGGGCTTTCCCACAGCCTCGCTGTTCACTGGGCAGTCGATATTCATGGACCTGACCTTTGTGCTGACCAGTGCAATTCCGTCTCCACTTGCCACCAGTTATATCAGCATCACTGTATCGGAAAATATTGCTTTGGGAGACACCACGAATTGGTTCGCGCCTAATTGCTATGTAGTTACGTATTTCTCAAGAACGGTGGACTGCGGAGTCGTTGGAAATGTGCTGACAATATCGGGACTGCCTGCTGTATCCTCAGGAACAGTGGTAAAAGTACGCAGTGTAGTTGCCTTCACATCAGCAGGCGGCAGCACTGCCCAAGTCACATCCCTGAAGACCTACCAAGGCCTTCTTTCCAGCCCAAGCACGCCTGGCTACCTCATTGACTCAGGCTCTGGCTTGTCCCCTTTCCTCATTGCCACTGCAGCCGCAGTCCTCCCATTCACCCTTTCCCTTACTCCGCATGTCTATAATGATCGAGGCACACCTCCGCCTGGAGGCGCAGGCCCAGGCTTCGCCCCTGTGACTCCGCTCTGGCAGGCCGGGGGGACTGGCGGCAACTTGGGACTGCAATTCATATTCAGCGGAACTAATAACGCAGCGCTCAATATCGGCAGTGTATTCACAATTTACTGTCCATTCACTCAATTAGTGGATGACTTCAGCTTCACAGCTCCTTCGCCTGCCTGGACATTTGTGAGTTGGAACATTGCAGCGACTATAGAAATGGATACATATGCGTTGGGAGCTGGAGTATCCCCAGGACTCACAATGGGGACCAGTGGAGTCAGTCCGGGGACTATAGTGTTCACAGGGGGAATTGTAGCGGGCGGTGTTTTCCCTCATGCACATCAACACCTGATGATCTATAATGGGTCTGGCACTTCCGCGAACCTCCAACTTCCTCGCATCTCCAATAACTTTGCAACCGCCTATGAATGCCAGGCAACCATTGCAACCTCGTCTCAGCCTCTCCAGACAGCCATAGTCCGCTTTTCCGTCTTACCTCAGCCCTGGGCCACTATCGACTTCTCAGTCCCATGCACAGATCAAGTGGAAGGGGTTCCCGGCATATTCACCATTCAGCCCGGAATTCTGCCTCTGCTCCCTTCCGACACTATAAAAAAGTTCTACGTAGAGGTGGAGTTCACAGCTGTGAATGCAGCCCTTGGACTAGGAGCGGGACTCACTTACACACAAGTCAGCAGCACGAGCAGAAATCACGACCCGATGACTTTCGCAGTAAGTTATCCGTTTGATAAGGGAGGAATCGTACCTGCAAATGCGCAACTCTATGTAACCAGTGCAGCTTCGACCGTAGTCCTCGGGGGCTTCGGAACTGTACCTGTAGGAGGAACAGGCACAGTCTTTTATTTCCCAATAGGCGGATTAGCAGGGAAAACCACTGTGTCAGTAACTATTCGCAGTCTCTATTACTTAGCGTCGGACCCTAGATACAAGTTTGTGACTTTTCAAGGGACGGACTCGACTGATTTGGGAACCCCTGCGAATGCTTGGACCAGTGTGGCAGGGGCTGGCTTGGCGGCTGCTCAGGGAAGTGCGACGGGAATCAATGGAAACGCTCACAGTGGTCTCTATCTTAACGTCTTTCTATCCACATCTCCCAGCGGCAGCGAGGCCTATAGCTATGTGGTGCTACCCACCGGAGTCACTTGGCAAACTCCCCGAGGCATCAAAAACCTCATCAACCCCGCGAGCACAGGCACTAACTACGGAAAGGTCTACTGGTTCTCTTCCACTCAAAGCAGCTTCGCTTTTCCGGGAGTGCTCTTTAGCAGCTACCTGGCCCTGGCTAGCTTCCTGCCTTTCCCTCAATCCACCTCCTCCACAGGTACTTTGCTCCTCTCAGGGTTCGTACTTCCACTCGGCGCTTCCTCTTCTCTATTAGTCACGGTAGCGACTGGACCTGTGTACACGTCCTGGGCAAGCGCTGCAGCAGGAGCGTGTCTAGCTCGGAGTTCCATCAGCTTTAGCAGTACTTCAGGTCCGATCACAAATCTGCTCGTATCTCCCACAGCAGTGAAGCAGAAAGGGGCAGATGGGGTAAGCGTGAAGCAACTGGTGAGCTTTTCACTAAGTCATGGCATACCGACCGGAGGGACAATTTCCATGACATTCGATGTAAACTGGAGTAACACGGGTACTTGCAGTCTGTGCCTAGCAGGCGGGCTTACGCCCGTTACAGGGAACACTGTGCTCTGCGCACTGACAGGGAACTCCGTAGTCGTGAGTGGTTTTACCGCTTTTGCAACTCCCTCGACTTCCCTGACTATAGAAGTCCGAGGCCTGCTGCCTCCCCAACTGGTCACATCCACTCCCCTTTCCTTTGTCACATCTCTCTCCTCGCAAACTTCCAGCGGTTCAGTGATTGACTCCGCTTCCATTTTCAGCGGAACTTTAGTAACTGTGACTCCTGGGTCGAATCCCGGCACAACCACTTGGGCGGCCAAGCAAACTTTTCCCTCAGTCGCTGGCACGACAAATGTGGACCTGTATCTCAAGTTTAGCTTCGCTCATGCCCTGCCCACCTGTGGAATTATCACACTCACTAGTCCTCTCGCCTTTAAACAGACTGGTGACATAAAGAATGCCTGCTTCCTTTCGCCACTGCTGTATAGCAGCTGCACACTTAGTGGCAGCCAACTCTCTATCACCCTTTCACAGGACTACTCAGCCAATACACCTTTAGAACTATACCTGGACGCGATGGTGGACAACCCTTCCAATGCCTCTCCGACCAGTCTGGGCTTTTCAACAACAACTTCCTGGGCAACAGTCACAGTAGATACAGACATAGGCACTGTCCAGGGCAGCCAGAACTTCCAAGCAGCGCCTGCTCTAACCACTACGTTATCTTCCACTTCAGTAGTCAGCTTCGCGCCCAAAACAGCAGGCGAGGAGGCTTCGTATATCTTTGAGTTCAAGGACACGGCTAACTTTGCAGCGAGTGACCAATACTGGGTGGTGTTTCCGCAGCAATATGACTACTTCCTCGGAGATGCGTTGCACTGGTTCTCCTCTGAGCCCTTCACCTACTATCTAGACTGCACTTGCTCCCAGTTGGGCACTGCCTGGTGCACTGTGGATCACAATATAGTGGTCGTGTCGGGAAATTTGGCATTTACAGGCGGAACTCAAATCGCCATTACACTAAATGGAGTAAGGAATCCATCTGTAGGGGAGACTTCTTCTTTCCAGCTATATCACGTGGACAGCTCGGGCAGCTTTATCTCAATCAACCAATCATTTGGCTCGGTTACCACAGTAGCGCTAGCGGAAAATATGAGCATCCGGTCAGTGGAAGTAACAAACAACCGACTTTTCAGGACAGCGGACTATACCTGGAGAGTGTACGTAGTGGACACCATGTTCTTGGATAGTCAGCTGCAGGTGCACTTTCCCCCTGAATATGACTTGGAGAAGTTGGACCAGCGCAGCAGTTACGCCTGTCAGTCTGTTTACACTGATACCAGTCCTGGGGTCTACAATAGTTCACTCACTTGGAACTCGGCTTCTTCCTGTGCTGCACTGAGAAACACTATATCGCTGCCTCCTCCAGCCACTCAACTTTCCTTCTCCGCTGCACAAATTCTCAAATTTACTGTACAGCAAGTGGGGAACCCGCAGTACGCACAGAGTAGGAAGTCGCAAGGCATTGGAATGGACCTAGAAGTGACTGACGGACAGTTGTGGCCGCTGTATCCGTACTGGGTAAGCAAATTTACGCTGTTCGTCTATAGGACGGGTGCTGCGAGTTTGAAATACACAGCGAGGAGCTACCCGAATATGAACGCGGCCTATGCAGGGTTTTATCAAGCAAACCGTCCACTCCTTGTTAACAACTACATTCCTCAGTCCAAGTCAAACCGCATTGTAGTGTACCCTGGAACTCAGACTCCCGACCTCTATATCACCACTTCCTCACCTTCCCAGCCCCTGGCGGCCAAGCAGATTGTGTTCAGTCCCGCTACCAGCACTCGCACCCCAGACGGAGGCCGCCTCAAGTACACCTCTGCTGTGGACAAGTGGACTCTTCTGCAGAGTGCCTACTCGGTCCAGTTCCGAGTGGCAGCCGGCATTGACCTGCCGAAAGGACTGTACTACATCCAATGGTCCAATAATGAAACCAAACAAACTGGCAGAACGGAGGTGCAGTATGACCCGCCTGTCAGTACGCTGGTGGAAGTAGGGCCTAAAACTCTGGGGAAGTACGTCTTTAGTGTGGCTGCAATTCCAAGTGTTCCCGCAGGCTCGCTCAGTCTCCCTATCAAAGTGTCCATCACCAATAGTCCCCACACAGACGTTATCTTCAACATCTATGTGGACAAAAGCTCGCCCGCTATCTCTATTCTGTCTGCTGGACTGATTTTCGGACCTGATGTAAGCGAACGGTATTTCCAAATCCAAGTGGCGAGCAACTTCGACGTAGTCAACAACTCCGTGCAAACCCTCAAACTAACTCTGAGCGGCACAGATGCAGCAACCTACAGCACTCCCAGTTCTCTGCAGTTCTTGGTCATTTCGCAGGCCAGCGCTATTCCTGGAACAGTGGTAAGTTGGGGAATTGGACTGCCTACACGGACTACAGTGACTATCAGTCCTAAGAGTGACCAGCCTGGGGCTTTGTATTACTTCTTGGCAGCAAGTGGGGCAATAGTTCCTTCGTTTGTTAATCTCAAAGACTCAGTACCTTCGCTGTTGAGTCAAAACCACACTAGCTCTGGCACAGTCTCAATACCCAGCGACCCTCAAGACAGAGAAACATGGGTTGAATTTCAGCATCGCCTGTACACCGCACATTTACAGTCCTCTTGGGTGGGAGCCTTGGCGGTCTACCCTAGTAACAGTGAGTTCACACTTACCTGGAACTGGCTGTGGGCAGGCACGACTTACCAGCTTTCCGGGTACCTGGATACCTTCGGAGTAGGGATGCCAGAGGTAAGGACTGAGTACTTCACCACTCTACCAATGGCGGAGAGTCAGCCCTTCACTGTGCGTTTCCAGGGAGTGGTGCAGCAGGCACTGAGTGGGAAAGTAGCGGAACAGACTGCTGCAGTGATGGGAGTGAACCCTCTCCGTCTCTACGGCTCAGTCTATGCAAGCAACCCTGGACGGGCATTGCAAGGCGCCTATACCACATTCACCTACACACTGCTTTCTAATAGGTTCGTGGACACCCCCAGTCCCTCAGAGCAAGCAAAGCTAAGTCAAAGTGCAATTGTGGTCTTGGCAAGCAGTCTGGCAAGCATTGGCATAACCAATACGCTGGACTCAGTGTCTAATAACCCTATTCAATTCCGCGTAGTGCCTCAGTGGATTTCTCCCCCTACGAGCCAAGACTCCACACCGAACTCAGTCACTGTGTCTCTGCAAGCCAGTGTAGAAGGAGAACTGTGCTGTGTAGCCCTGACTAGCAACACAGCCCCGCCCAGTGCAGAGCAAGTGGTGCTGGGACTTGACGCCACCAACACTCCCGGGAGTTCAGTTTGCATCCCTAACGACCTGCAAGTCAGTTCTCTGCTTATTCCCAACCTACAGTCTCGCACTTCTTACTTTGTGTACTGCACTGCGACTGACGCCTACCCGCAGTGGCCAACTGTCATGAGCTACTCAGCAACCAGCCCAATGAACCCTGTAGCCATTGCGACGAAGGGAGTGTCGGAAACCTCGGTGACTACTTGCGCTCAATACTTCGCAAGTGTGTTCGTGCTTCTCCTAAGTTGCTAGCACTAAGTCACATAGCGAACTTGGTGTACTGCATTATGGACAACTTCGAGCGTCTGTGGGGTCAAGAAACAGCAATTCGCGTAGAGCGGCTCAGAACACCTTACTCCCACTCCTCTGTACGTATCCACACACTCCGCCAGTCTCCAGCACAAGCGCAAGCGCTACTGGCCTCCGAGCTCGGCAGGGAAGTGGAACTCTGTCCCTTCCTCCCAGATGTATTGCGCATCAGAAACAACGGTCCTGACGTGCGCACTCCACAGTCCACAGCAGTGCTCGTGGACATTCCCTGCGCCGAGGCAGTTTTGAGAGGGGCGGACGTCTTTGTTCCCGGAGTGCTGGCCTCGACTTGCGCTTGTGAGGGATAGATAGTCCAAGCTGGAGAAACCGTCAGCCTATATGCAGCAATCGAGCCGCTACTGAGAGGTACGAAGCTAGATTCAGTGCCAAGAGAGGCAGTTTACTTGGGCAATGGTACTATGCAGATGAGCAGGAGCGAGCTCTTTTCCTGCACCAAAGGACTAGCGATGAGCATGACAGAAGCCATCTACGGCTGTCCGCGACTGCACGACCTCCACCCAGACTGGCTCTTCGCTCAGCACCTGCCCTCAGCCCTGGCCTCACACGTACTTGCTCCTGGCCCAGAAGACAGAGTGCTGGATATGTGCGCAGCCCCAGGAGGCAAAACTACACACATTTCTACTCTCATGGGCAACTCTGGAAGTGTCATTGCGCTGGAGCGTTCGAAGACTCGCTGTCAGATATTGAGGGAAAACGTAGCTCGCTGGGGGGCAGACAACGTCGAAGTCCGGGCAATGGACGCATCCAAGGCTTCACAAGTACTTCCCGCGAACAGCTTTTCCAAAGTACTGCTGGATGCGCCCTGCTCTGGCCTGGGACAAAGGCCTCGACTTCAGCCAGGCCGGGAAGTAGACATAGTGGCCTATGCGAGTTTCCAGCGGAAACTACTTCAGGAGGCTGTGCGTTTGATGACGCCAGGAGGTGGATTGGTTTACAGCACTTGCACAGTCACTCCTCAAGGTAACATTCACCTAGAGAATGAAGAGAATGTGGCTTGGGCACTGGAAAACTTGCCCTTAAAGCTAAAGCAGCAAAAGATTTTGATTGGGAGAAATAGCGGCCCCGAGAATCTTTGCCAATTTTTCGACCCAAGCGAGTGGGATTTGGGATTTTTCATAGCAAGTTTCAAGAGACTTCCTCTTTAAGCAAGAAATTAGACTAAGCTATGAATTCCACGTTGTACTTGAGTTTCGCAGTGTATGGAGTAATAGGGCATAAATGTCCGCTATAGCAAGGGTTTCTTATATGTGAGAT
>Ga0247837_1007709_pt1 | contig 14061 bp, 10 predicted proteins | sample LaCtaG_2_FD_187115 | JGI IMG/M metagenome (GOLD analysis project Ga0247837, IMG submission 187115) | Freshwater microbial communities from meromictic Lake La Cruz, Castile-La Mancha, Spain - LaCruzMarch2015_14.5m | ecosystem: Environmental > Aquatic > Freshwater > Lake | place: Spain: Castile-La...
AATAACAAACTATAGCTAATTTGACCAGCTGCGCCAGTCACAGCAACACGAACGGGTGCTTTCATAACAACTCCTTGTAGGTTTTAAATAGATTAACAAAGTGTATATTGTAGCAAAAAACTTAGTTATCGGGTAGAATAACTAACTTATAACAAATAATCAATTAAGGACATTTGAACTTATGCTAATTTACCCGTCAATTAATCCTGTTGCGTTAAGTCTTGGTCAATTTAATATCCACTGGTATGGCGTAATGTATTTGCTGGGTTTTTTATGTTTCTTGTATGTCGGTAAATGGCGGATTAAACATTATGGTCATCCTGTTTTAACTCCTGAAATGATGGATGATTTTTTATTTTACGGCGCACTGGGGGTTATTTTAGGTGGACGTTTAGGCTATTGCTTATTTTATCGTCCCGAAATATATTTACTGCATCCCTTGGATTTATTTAAAACCTGGGATGGTGGGATGTCATTTCATGGCGGATTAATTGGTGTCTGCCTTGGTGTTTATTTATTTTCGCGTAAATTAAAATGTAGCTTTTTATTGTTAATGGACTTTGCCAGTGTCTTAGTACCAATTGGTTTATTTTTTGGGCGGGTTGGTAATTTTATTAATGGTGAATTGTGGGGGCGCTTATGTGATCCAAATTTACCGTGGGGCATGCTTTTCCCAGATGGCGGACCATTTCCACGTCATCCTTCGCAAATCTATGAAGCTTTAGCTGAAGGCGTCTTATTATTTGTGATTATGTTGTGGTATATTCGTAAACCACGCACAATTGGGCAAACCTGTAGTTTGTTTGTCATTTGCTATGGCGTAATTCGCTTTGGCTTGGAATTTTTCCGTGAGCCAGATTTATTTGCAACAGCGGTAGTAAAAATTACAGGACTTTCTTTAGGGCAGTTATATTCTATTCCGATGATAATAATCGGTGTGGTATTTTATGTTTGGGCGGGAACTGGTAAGTTTAATTCCGCATCGCTTCAATCTAATTAATTTTATATGGTGTTGTTAGTATGTTAATGTATCCTCAATTTGACCCAGTTGCACTTAGTCTAGGTCCAGTTAAATTTCACTGGTATGGTTTAATGTATGTGCTTAGTTTTATGTTCTTTTTATATGCAGGTAAATGGCGGATTAGGAAATATGGTCATCCAGTTTTAACTGAAAAAATGTTGGATGATATTTTATTAAGTGTCGTGATTGGTACCGTAGTTGGTGGGCGTTTAGGTTTTTGTTTATTTTATCAGCCAGCATTTTACCTTGCCAATCCATTTAAAATATTGCAAACCTGGGATGGTGGAATGTCATTTCATGGCGGTATGATAGGGGTTTTTGTTGCATTGTATTTATTTGGTCGGCGGATTAAAAGTAATTTTTTTGTCGTTTCAGATTTTGTGGCTCCATTTGTACCAATCTGCTTATTATTTGGTCGAATTGGTAATTTTATTAATGGTGAATTATGGGGACGTTTTTGTAGTTTAACTTTGCCGTGGGGGATGGTTTTTCCTCAGTCTGGTTCAATGTTACCACGTCATCCATCGCAAATTTATGAAGCCTTAACTGAAGGTGTGTTGTTATTTTTAATTTTGTTAATTTATACTACGCGTAAATCACGTAAGCTAGGGCAAACCTCGGGTGTCTTTATGATTGGTTATGGTTTTGCACGCTTTTTCCTAGAGTTTTTCCGTGAACCTGATTCTTTTGCAACTGGTGTGGTTCAAGCGACAGGCTTTTCTTTGGGGCAATTTTACTCATTTCCAATGATCTTGGCTGGATTGCTAATTCTGTGGTGGGGTAGCAAAAGTAAAACCAATCTTGAACACTAATAACGTTGTTTCAATTAAGCTGGCATTTTGCCAGTTTTTTAACGTCTAAACCCAGAAATAATTTATTAAATTGGTGTAGATTATGGCTGTTAGAATGAATGTTTCTAAAGATAGTTGTATCATAGAATTAGTTTTATTAAATTCAAAGTCTTAATTCTTAGTGGTGATAAAATATGAATAAGCTTCAATCGATTAGTTTAATGCTCACCGCTGGTTTGCTCGTTGGGTGTAGTAGTGCATCGTTAGGATATAACGCACATGGGCAAGTTGCAAATTCCTTGCCTACGGATAATAGTTTATTGTTCCAAGCAAGCGATGTTGCATCAGTAAACTCTCAACAAGTTATGCAAATTAATCAACTAAAAAATACGGTTTATGGACTTTTCTTTAAACAAGGGATTTTTGCGGGGCAAGATAATTTAGGTTCGCCAGATTTTAAATATCAGCGTTGGCAAGTTCCATTGGTGATTGGCAGCATGATTGATGTGAACCGTAACTATTTGGGACAATTTCATGATTTCTTGCCAAATTTAGCTATTCAGAGTGGCTCTAAATATCCTGACTATCAAAGTTTTTTGGAGACGGTATATCGAGTGAATAATTGGGATACATTTGCGCCGAATGAGCAAAAATTACTTTGTAAGAGCACCGTGCATTGTTTGTATATTGATGACCGCCTTTGGTGGGTTAATGCTTTTTTGAGTTATGCCGAGGGTTTATTCGTAAATAATCCACAAGATCCAAATTTTGTAAAGATGCTCGGTTATGCATATAAAATATTTGTTGATGGGATTACGCGCGATGACTACATTAATGAAATTGCGACACCTGGGGCACAAAGTGTCATGTGGTTTAGTGGTGTTGGTCAAACTACAGAGTATAAATCAACTATTTCAAATTCACTCTATGTAACCGCAGGTGCGCGTTTAGCTAAGTTAATTAAATTTAAGTACGGTGAAGATAATCCACAATATAACTATAGACAAGTTTTAAATGATACGCAATTAGTTGCCGATGGTTATTTTTTAGACGATTTTGATAAATTAAATTCAGCTGGATTGTTAATGGATGGCGTAACTACGCGCGGTTTGAATGCGAGCAATAAGGCCTTAAAAGGCAAGGTTGTAAATCAAATGTTTACTTATAATCAAGGTGTAGTATTGCCTGGAGTGGCAATTCTCGCACAATTAACTGGCAAATCAAAATATCTTGAATTCGCCAAAAAATTGGTTTTGGCAAGTTATACATCTAGCTTGCAACATAAGGGTTTTTGGGATGATTATGGCTACTTGCAAGCAAATGGCTGGTTTGCAGATGGTGATGGAATTGCATTTCGTCTGGCGTATTGGCAATATTTCAGTCTGTTCTTAGAGAATTATGATTTGGGATCAGATTCAAAATTCCGTCAGTTAGTTGAGGATTTTGTGACAAGGAATGCGCATCAAGTTCAAGTTCGCTCAGTTGATTTAACTAGTTATGGCATGCCAATTTATCTGAAGACGGCGATGAGTCCCAATCATAATAATTTTCCAAACCTACCAAGTGGTAAAGCATATACTAGCTACCCAGATGGGTATTCTGTGCCTAGTACTGCGGGGGCATTAGAGTTATTAGTTTTGCAACAGCGTGTGCAAAATTTTAGCAGGCAACAAGAAAATTAACTAAATGAGTTAAATAAAATGTCACGGATTAAATCAATGGCTGATATTTTATCAAACGTGGATTTATATCTTGTTTTAATGATGAGTTTACCTCAAATTAATCAAGTGGGTTAGCTATTACGACAACCTTATTTTTACCAGTACTTTTGGCTTGATAAAGTGCATGATCTGCATATTCAATGATAGTGCTAGGATTGCTTTCTATTTGTGGAATTATTGTACAAACCCCGAGACTTATCGTTACAGTTTCCGCCGTTGTCGAAAATTTATGTACAATACCTAAATTTTGAATTGCGCGCCGACATTTCTCCGCAACAACTTCAGCGTGTTGGGTTTCAGGTAGAATTATTGCAAATTCTTCACCACCATAGCGAGCACAGATATCGGCAGGTCGTGATAATGTTGCAGCTAAAGTTGTGGCAACTGTTTTCAAACATTTATCACCGTTAACATGACCATAATTATCATTGTATAATTTAAAGAAATCTATATCAATAAAAATGAAAGATATAGTTGATTGATTTCGAATCGCTCGAGACCATTCATGGTTAAGCATTGTATCTAAATAACGCCGATTAGCTACTCCTGTTAACGCATCGGTGTGATTTAGAATCATTAATTTGTTATTGGCTAACTTTAGTTCTAAGGTCTTCTTTTTTACCAATTCCGTGATGGTTCTAGTTCGTTTTATTATCGCCTGCAAATAAGCAGTAAGAAGCAAGCTAAACGTTACCCCTAGTAAAAACACCAACTCAGGGATTTTATTTTGTCTAATTTTAACGTAATTCTCTGATGGTGTAGCTACGATACTCCAATCAATACTGGTGTAATCCTCAGGTAACCTAGCGATGGTAGTTAAATTTGGTACTAGTTCTGAACCAATACCAAAGCTAGCATGATGGTAGATTATATTATCTTTACCTGAGGAAGTATTATCAATGACTTTGATATCAACATTAGATAAATTACTATCTAAAACTGATGAAGTAAAAATACTCTTTAGATCTAACACAGCCAGCATAAATTGAGATGTTGAGCTAACATTGATGTTTTTTACAGATGAATGTTTGCTATAGATTGGCGCAATTCCTAATAATAAATTACCGTGTAGAGAGCTTTGGTGTGAAGTAAGTACAGCATTTACTTTTCTTGATTCATTTGCTATTTGGATCGCCTTTAACACGTCATGGTTAGAACCAATGTCCAAACCAAGGAGCGTATAATTTTGTTCCAATGGAAAAATATAAACAATTGGAAAATATTCTTGACGGTTTTTCGTGGCAATTAGTGTTTTGGTATTACTTTCTACCAAAATATGAAAATTTGGCATGACCAATTGTTGCTTATGTTCAAAGGTACGTAGATCTTTATTCTTAACTTGTGTTATCAGTGCCAGCGATTTAATTTCTTTAGTTGTATTGATTGCTTTTTTTGCGTTAAGATTAAAGTAATCAAGACCTTCTTGAGGATTAAACCCGGTGCTAAATAAATCTAAGGCTGTAAGGCTATGGTTTAATTCACGGTAGAGTGATAAGGTTTGGAGGCTCAAGTCTTTTTGAAATTCACTGATGATGGCACGTTGTTGCTGTTTATGAAGATACCAGCCAGTAATGCCTGATAAGGAGATACTCATTGCGGTGATTAGAAATAAAATTATTTTTTGGTATTTGACAATTAGCCTTACAGGTTTTTTGAATTTGCTTCTCATTTAAGCGCCTAAAATAGCCCTATCAAACAATAAGTAAAATTATATTACTTTGCGGATTTGAGCAACGTTGTTGTGATTGTTAATTGGTAGGGTTATCCTGAGTGCACCACCAATATTTTGGTTATCTTCAAATAGATGGCTTAAGAACCATTCCCTTTATTTTTCTTTACCTTTGAGTTTGTCATAAATTTCATTGTAAAATTTGGTCATTTTAATCTTGTTAGCAATAAAAGACTATGAACGATCTCTTTTTCAAATGAATGCTCTAAGTTTTGGATCTGCCTTTTGATTGCAGTTTGCGAAATATTTAAAAGTTTTCGGCAATAGCTATAGTTTTGTTTTCAAATGCTTTAAGGAAAGAAAATAATTAATCGCATGAGATCATGATAATGATTAGTATTATCTAAATAACTCGTGATTATAGCATACTGGAGAATTAAAGGTTGAGTTCAAGTGCGAAATGCATAAATTAATTTTCCTAATTTTCGAAGATGTTATTATAATTATAAATGTTATACATGCTATATGTTAAAATGATAGGTTGTTTTATTTGTATTGAGTGATTCTATCATAAATTGGTGATCTTTCTGTTGGGGTATTGCTTTAATTGAATCTATCTGGGCTTAGTTCATTGTTGTTAGTAGTGACTTAATTTTTAACAAAATCATATTTGCTTAGTAAAATTTTTAGATGGTTAAATTAATGGTTATGCAAAAAAAATATCTTGCTCGAATGCTTAATACTCTGTTAATGGTGGTGGTATTGTTTAATGCAAGCTGTTCACTTATGCCGCGAACCGTTTTAGGTTCTGACTCCAGTGAGGTGATTGAATCTAGCGTTAGCAGTGGGAAGTATAAAATCCATGTTTATCCAATTGATGCAACATCTGTTGCGCAGAATAGTAAAACTAGTTATGTTTACACTATTGGAAGGCGCGACCAATTAACTATTTATGTTTGGGGTCATCCTGAATTTAGCTCGCCACTTGGTGCGTCATTTACGAACGACCGTAGTCCGTTTTTGATAAACAATAGTGGTCAAACAGATATTAATGATGCATACATTGCAAAACAAAATATTATGGATAATGGTATGAATTCATACACTGTTGATGAACAGGGTAATATTTATATCCCACTAATTGGAGAAGTTAAATTAGAAGGCAAGACTATTAGCCAAGTGCGTAAGGAATTATCCATCCGCTTATCTAAATATGTGGTAGATCCACAGGTTAGTGTAAGAATGACTTCGTTTCGAAGTAAGCTGGTATATGTTTTAGGCGAAGTTATGAAACCTAATGCCATTAATTTAAACGATGTTCCGTTAGATTTGGCTGGGTTATTAAGTTTTGCTGGTTGGGTAAATTTAGACTCTGCGGATGTTAAAAATATTTATATTTTACGCTTGGTATCTGAAAGCGACATTACAGTTTATCGACTTGATGCAACTAGCCCAACAAACTTGTTATTTGCAAATGGTTTTCTTTTGAAGTCAGAAGATATTGTATTTGTGACAACCGCAGGCGTAACGCAGTTCAATCGAATAATGTCTAAGTTCCTTACTGCAGCACAAAGTATTTGGTTTACAGCAAATATTGTTCCTGTAGGAAATAAAATTATTCCTGATTAGGAGAGAAATGACAAAAGACTACGTACGTGAGATAGGGCTAGCCACATTAATTAAAAGTATTAAAATTAATATTAAAATAATTTTATTAGTTTTAATGCCATTTATGATTGTGATTGTAGCTTTGGTTGTATTGGCAAATCAACGGCAAATTAGTAAATACACTACGACTGGTGTTATTCAGGTTAATAATACTTCCCCTTTAACTTATTCGGATTTACCATCATTAGATTCTAGCAACGATCGCTCAACTGCCCAAATAAATACCAATGGACTATCTACAAATAGTGAAATAATCGTCTCGTTGTTAACTAGAGATTATATTCTAAAAGACATTATTATAAAAAATAATTTTGATATTGAGGTACAAGAGCTAAAAAGTGATGGGTGGGCTGATAAATTAAAGAGTATTTTTAGCTCTCATCGACCACCGGTATATCCTATTATTAATAAATTTGAGGTTTCGCATCGCTATTATAATCATAAATTAAAATTGGTATTTACATCGCAACAGGAGTATGTTTTATATGATAATTATGCTAAATTAGGCAATGGTGTTGTAGGTAAGCCCTTAATTACCAAAGACGTTACGTTATTAATTGCTTCGTATTCTGGTATTAGTAAACAAAAATTTACTCTAATGAAGAAATCGGTTGATTCTGTGGCTGGTGGTTTTATCAAGAAGATAAAAATTGATCCAGTGCTAATCATGAAAAAAAGTGGTCAGAGCGATACTGGGGTAATTGATATCTCAATAACTGATACTAATCCAATTCAACAAGCCGCGCTAATTAATGATATTATAGATGAAGTTCGAATTAAATCATGGGAACGCCAACGCCAAAGTTTGAAACAATCAATTGAATTTATTGAAGAGCAAAAAAAAGTTGCAAAAAAAAATATGATAGAGGCTCAAGAAGCATTAGTGAGTTTTCAAGATACTAATCATATTATAAATTTGGATGAACAAGCTAGAAATGACTTATTAGAAATGACAGATTTAGATGTAAAAGCGTTAGACAAGCAAATTACGCTTAATCAGTTTAAATCCTTATATACTGCAAATCATCCGATAATTATTGCGTTGAAGCTTCAATTAGCCCAAGTTGTTAAGAAGCGCGATGCGGTACATGCTGACTTTAACAGATTACCGGTTAGTCAATCTAGGTTTGCAACCTTAAAGAATACTTTTGATGTAAATCAACAATTATATTTATTGTTGTTGAATAAGTCGCAGAATCTTAGAATTCAGTACGCAGGTATCAGTAGTCCAATTTATGTTTTGACTTATGCAACAAGTGATGTAGCACCGATTCTTACGCCTTTATCGGCAAAATTAATCGCTTCAAGTTTAAGTGGAGTTTTATTGCTTGAAATTTTCTTTGTGCTGTGGTTTACGATTTGGATGACTGGAGATCCTAATTTATTACCACATTTAATTGATTCTAAATTATTGGCGATACTTCCATATTTACGTGATAAACGCAAAGTGGTTAGTTATCGTCATCCAGGATTTAATGTGATTAATGCTTATTTTTTGCTTAAATTAGTAAACAGTAAAAATACTAGTGTGTTTTGTAATTTTGGAAGCCTCAATGCTGGAAGTGGTAAAACTTTTGTCATTGACTCCATAAGTGATTACTTTGTTAAACGCGGTAAACGTGTGTTGCAAATTTGTTTTGGGACTAATTATAAATTTATATCAGTTAAAGATGTTTATCAGCATCTTGATGGTGAGTTGGGTTTTAGTGATATCTCCATTAAAAAAGTTAAATTGGAGATGAATATTGCTAGTTCGATGGATGTAAATGGATTTAAACAGTTATTTGGTCGAGTATCTAATTTTGATTTTGTTTTTATTGAGTCGTGGGCTATTTTAGATTCTCAGGTCTTTATGAACATTTCCAAATTAGTCGATGAAAATATTATTATTAGTGAGCCACGTGATACGCCAGGATTAGTTAAAATAATGGCGGATGGTTTTTCCAATTTGGATATTAATATTTCACGAATTATCTATAATCATCCAAAAAATCCGTTGTTAAATTCAGTTTACTCGATAAATAAAACCGATTAGGAGTGAAAAATGAAATTAGTATTAATTTATCGTAATCGAGTTGATGGTGCGAATAGTATTGAAGAATTGTTTCATACTTTAGCACAGGAGTTTCGTAAAAGATTTGAAGTTATTGAATATCAAATGGGAACTCGTTATAATTTGCTCCGTGATGTTTTTAACCTACGCCGGCTCAAAGCAGATGTCTATCATGTTACTGGTGATGTGCATTATGTGGCTTGCTTTTTACCAAAGCGTAAGACGGTGTTAACGATTCATGATATTCATCATTATAATTATACGCTGCACGGTTTTAAAAAATTAATATATAAATGGTTATATCTTACGATACCACTGCGCTCGATTTGTTGTTTATCAACTATTTCAGAGGCAACTAAGCAAGTTCTGGAACAACAATTTAGCTTAGGTGTCTCTGTGAATGTGATTAATAATTGTTATAATAAAACTTTGTTTGTAGCAAAACACAAAGATTTTAATTCTGCTGAACCAGTGATTTTACATCTTGGAACTAAAGCTAATAAAAATTTACCTAATTTAATTACTTCCTTAACAGGTATTAAATGTAAGTTAATGGTTATTGGGCGTTTAAATCCCGAGTTGATACAATTATTGGCAGATAGTCAGATTAATTATACTAATCTTTTCAACTTGAGCTTGTTGGAAATTTATAATAATTATGTTCAAGCTGATTTGGTAGCTTTTGTTTCACTCTCAGAGGGTTTTGGTATGCCGATTATTGAGTCTCAGGCAGTTGGTCGGGCGGTGATTACTTCGAGCTTTGACCCGATGCTGAGCGTGGCTGGTACGGCAGCTTGTTTAGTTGATCCATATTCGGTAGCTGAAATTCGCTTGGGGATTTTAAAAATTATTAATGATGCGAAATATCGTGAGCAATTAATTACAGATGGATTTGAGAATGTCCAACGTTATTCACCCCAAAATACTGCAGAACAATATTCTAAGCTTTATTTAAGTATTTTGGAGTAAAGTAAGATTAGAAATAACTCTAAAATTGAGCATCGGTTATTAAAAACTACGTTCGTATCACTTTTATCAACCGCTCTATCAATTATTATTCAATTAATCAGTGTTCCAATTTGTTTGCGCTATTGGGGTAAGACTACCTATGGAACATGGCTGGCACTGTCTGCTGCATATACAATATTACGAACAGTTGATGGTGGATTTACTGCTTTTGTTGGCAATAAATTGAATATGTTATATCATCAGGATCAAGATGAAATGCGTCGAGTTTTATCCTCTGCGATTTGGGGTGTTATTTTATTGGGTAGCACGCAAATTATTATTGTACTGGCGCTTTATTTTAGTAATAGTCTGGGTTTAATTATGGGGGGGGCGGCTAGTCAACTTACTGCCAATCAAACAATTTTTGGTTTAATGGTGATGAGTATAACTTGGATTTTAACCGGTTCATATATTGGGGTTTTGCATCGGTTTTTGATTCCAAATGGGATGTTGTATCAATTGCTGTGGTGGGTAATGTTGTTGCAAGTTTCGCAAAGTTTGTCGATAATGTTGGCTGCATATTTGCAGTTGAGCGTGTTTAATGCTGCGCTATTTTTTGCGTTTGCTCAGGCAGCTGTTTACATTTGTTCAGCATTTTATATTAAATGGCGCTTGCCACAGTTTTATCCGTGGTTGTCAGGGGCCAAGTTAAAAATCGGGCTAAGGGAGATGGTACAATCTTTTCCGATGACCATTAATGGGGCTGTTCAACAAGCAGGGAATAGTGGTGTAGTTATTTTAATTTCTGTAGTACTTGGCGCAGCTGTAATTCCAATTTACTCAACTATGCGGACGTTAAGTAATTTATGGACAACAGTAACCAATATTGTAACGGCACCTTTGTTGCCTGACATTGTTCGTTTTCACGCAACTAAAGAACCACGTAAATTTATCATGATTCATAAAACACATATTTTATTAATGAGTATAATTATTAATTTATCAATTATGCTTGCTTATCCATTAATTGATACAGTTTATCTATATTGGACTCGAGGGAAATTGCCGATTGATCATCGGTTGATTTGTTTGTTATTAGCATCGGTATCGGTATTTGCACTAAATTCTTTGTTTAATACTTTTTTAACAGGATTAAATAACGGTCGCTATTTAATAGTTATGGGGTTGATGCGCGGGTTGTTTGTTTTAATTGCTGGATATTTTTTATTGCCAATCTTTGGCTTAAGTGGCATTGGAATGGCTATTTTATTAGCCGAGGTTTTATTAATGGTAGCCAATACCTTTATTTTTATTCGTGGTGAGTTGAAATCAATTGGTGCTAAACGTGAATTAATGTTTACGTGGTATGATGGATTATGTTTTTTATCAGTATTAGGTTTTTTATTACTTAATGTATTTATCACCAATTTGAATATGATGTATTATTTGATTAGTCTTATTGTATTATTAATTGGTATTATTTATTCTTGGGTAAATTTAGATATTGAAATTAGGTCAAGAATATTGCGTATGTTTAAAATCATACGCTGATATGGATTAAGTTTTATTTGTGGGAGTGTTTATGAAAAAAGTCTTGGTGATTGGTAAGTTTAACACAGAAAGTTTTGGTATGCATATTACCGAAACATTGAATGATATGGGATATCAAGTATTACGCTTTGTACCAGGATGTAATGCACCACAGGGTGGGAGTATTTTTATGCATCGTATTAATCAGGCTCGTCGAGTATTGTATGACGTAACCAGTGGAATTCCTCAGGTGCGTGTTCGACGGATGAAGGCATTATGGTCACTGGTTAAAGATCACCATATTGACTACGTGATTGTATGCCATGATTTTTTACAACCAGCAGAAGTTCAGCTCCTTAAAGATTTGACAAACGCCAAAATAAGCATGTGGTTTCCTGATGCGTTAGTTAATTTTGGCAAAGGATACTTTATGAATGCAGCATATGATGGATTATTTTTTAAAGATCCATTTATTGTTAAAGCATTATTAAATGTACCACAAAGTCCAGTGTATTATATGCCAGAATGTTTTAATCCCAAGCGACACAAATTAGCAGAAGGTATTGCAATCGCTAATGAGTATAAATGTGAAATTACTACGGCTGGCAATGCACATTCTTGGCGCGTTGCTTTTTATCAACATCTTAAAAACTATAACGTAAAAATTTGGGGCCCGCCTGCTCCGTTATGGATGCCTGTGGCCACAACAAAGCAAATGTTTCAAAATAAAATGGTGTTTAATAGTGATAAGGCTCAAGCTTTTCTTGGCGCCAAAATTGTTTTAAATAATTTACACTATGGTGAAATTTGGGGGCTGAATGTACGTACGTTTGAAGCTGCAGGCATAGGTGCTTTCCAAATGGTTGATTGGCGTCCTGGCTTAGCTCAACTTTTTAAAGATGGTGAAGAAATCATTAGTTTTAAAAACATGGCTGAACTACCTGAGAAAATTGATTATTGGTTAAATAATCCTGCCGAACGTGAAAAAATTGCGCAGGCTGGCAAAGAGCGTGCCCATCGAGAACATACTTATGAATTACGCTTAAAGTTGATTTTAGCTACTTTAGATCAGCAAGCACAGGGCTATCCCATGCCTGTAGTCTAAAAGTACAATTAGAGTATAAAGACAGTGGCAAATAGAGTTTCAATCTCGGTACCAATGGCGGCAATGACGGTTTTAACCGCTGCGGGTGCGGTATATTATTCTGGCGCGGCTGGGTTTATTGAATATTCGGAATCATTAATTATTTTGACATCAATGTTATTGGTTTATTTAGCGCTTGAAGTTGTGCGCTTGTATCGCCTTGATAATCGGCGGTTTTTCTTAAATCCTGCATTTTTATGTGCAGTGATGACCTTAGGGCTTTATTATGGTATTACGAATACGTTATATTATATGCCCGCTGAAAAAGTTGCTGCGGTTGGGATTAAGCCAATTGTTACTGATGCGATGACTAAATTGGAATTTATCGCAATTATTGCTGCGGCTGGAATGTGGGTCGGATATTGGTCTAAATCTGCGCAGAAAATGATTGATTCTAATTATGCACAGCGTATGATTAAACGTTATTTTACGTATGATGCTGAATTAAAAGACACTGCGATTATTTTCCTGGTTGGCGTTGGTTTGTTTAGTCGACTTTTGCAGTTATATATGGGCGTGTATGGCTATTCTGGGAGTTATGAGGCATTTATTAAAGCCGCTGTCTATACGCAATATTTTAATCTTGGCGGTTATTTTGGTAAGATTGCTTTAATTGTAATTTCGCTTCAGTATTATGCTAAACCTCCTTCATTAAAAACAAGAATGTGGTTTTTCTTTGTTGTCTTTTTAGAGGTGTTTTTTGGTGGGTTTTTAACTGGATTTAAGAAAATGGTTATTTTGCCATTTATTGTTATTATCTTAAGCCAATATTCACGTACTGGTAAGACAAATATAATTTGGGTATTGCTAATTGTGATTAGTATGAATTTAGCTTATCCAATTATTGAAAGGTTTCGTGCGATTCGTAATTCAATGGAAGAAAGTTTTCCTAGTACATCTCTGGTGGATATTACTCAAATGATGTTTTTCCCCACCGATGAGCAGCTTAGTAGCGCATCTTATGACGATGATGAAGTTGATGATACACCAACGTATCTGAAAGTTATGTCACGGACCAGTATGTTGCAAATTGGTTCGCTGGGGGTTTCTTTTTATGATAGTCGAGATGAGATGCCAGAGGGAAGTCCACATGTGATTACAGAGGTCTTACTCTCACCACTCTACTCTTGGATCCCACGCTTTATTTGGTCGGGTAAAACGTTGCAAAATATTGGATTATGGTACACCCAAGTGGTAATGGATTTGAAGTATTCGTTTTCTTCTACTGCAATGGGGATTTTAACTTATTTGTATATCGGTGGCGGGTATTTGCTGGTATTAATTGGATTTATGTTTATCGGAAGCATGCAGCGTTTGACACTTGGCATAACTCAACCATGGAGAACTAGTGCTGGTTCATTGGTTGCAATGAGTACAGTTGTGATGATTTCATCAATTGCAGAGCTAAATATGGATGCTTTGATTGTGTTATTGGTGCGGATGGTACCCATTGTAGTTTGGCTGCAGTCAATAATCTATAAGCATAATGAAGCTAATCCAGATTTAAATGGTGATA
>Ga0247837_1007713_pt1 | contig 14052 bp, 11 predicted proteins | sample LaCtaG_2_FD_187115 | JGI IMG/M metagenome (GOLD analysis project Ga0247837, IMG submission 187115) | Freshwater microbial communities from meromictic Lake La Cruz, Castile-La Mancha, Spain - LaCruzMarch2015_14.5m | ecosystem: Environmental > Aquatic > Freshwater > Lake | place: Spain: Castile-La...
GACGTGGCCGGTCGTGATCAGGTCGACACCGGCCTCGGCGAAAATCCTGGCGGCCGCCTCGCCGCGCTTGACCTCGCCGGTCATGGGAGCGCCGATCATCTCGACCAGAGGGTGATGGCAGGCGAGAATGCGCAGCGCCCCCAACGGCGCCTGGCGCAAGGCCTTGGCTGCCTTGCGGGTCTGATCAAGATCGATCACGCCTTTCGACCAGTTCGCGCGTGCCTGCCAACCGCGCGCGGTGACGACGCCGCGTACCATCAAATTCGGGCTGAGGAACTGATGGTCATGAGCCGGATGGCCTGTCGCAAGCTCAAAAGCCTTCCAGGGATTGAACACCCGCGCAAACAGGCTCCAGTAGGGAACATCATGATTGCCAACGACGACGAACCGTGGGTCCGGCATGCGGGCGATCCAGCGGCCCGCTGCCTCGAATTCGCCCGGCAACCCCTGCTGGGTGATATCGCCGGTAATCAGGATCAGGTCGGGAGCGCTGGCATGGGCGTAGTCGAGGGCGGCGGCGCAGGCGTGCGTATGCTCGCAGCCGAAATGAATGTCTGAAAACTGGAGGATGCGCCCCACTAGACGCCTTCGGCCCCGGTCGGTGGATTGGGTACAAGGGCGCGGAATGCCGTGCGGATGAAACGTACCTTGATCACATGCCGCAGCAGGACGGGTTCGCCGTCGATCACAGAAGGTATACGCGACCGCGCCCGGACCGTCGCCTGCTGGATCGACCGGGTGGTCACAGCCGGATCCTGGCGCCAGCCATCGAACACAGCGTGGGCGGCGAGGCGGAAGGCCTGAAGCGCGTCAGCAGTATTCATGACAGCGGCCTCCAGTCCGGCGTGTTCGTCAATGGCCTTTGAAATCATCGGGCTGATAAGAACAAGCGCCTCTGCACGGCGGTCTGCGCGACCGTCCAGGGAAAAGCGCAATCGGCCGGAGAAGGCCCGCCTCAGCGCCCGGCGGCCATAGGCCGAGGCCAGGCCAAACTTGCCTTCCCTTACCGCTTCGCGGGCGGGCGCCCAAAGCGCGGGCGCTCCCAGAATTGCAGCGCAGAAGAACGACTCACGGATCCTGCCATCGCTGACCTCTCCGCCGGCGACGGACTGTTCGGCACCCTCCTCAAGGGCCTGCCTCAAGGCGCTCTTCCAGTCAGAAGTGCCATACAGGGCGCGGGGCAGCATATTCATGGTGCCGCCCGGCAGCGGCGCAATCAACGGGCCCGCGGGTCCCGCCCGTGAAGCCACAGCCCTGGCCGTGCCGTCGCCTGCCAGGACGAACAGGGCATCCGGCCCCGCGTCAAGCGCCTGCTGCACCTGCACATCAAACTGCCCGCCCTCAAGCGCGATGATGGCGGCCTCAAGGGCATAGTCTGCGAAAATGCCCGCCGCCTCCGAGGCCGCGTTCGGTCCGACTCCGCCCGACAGCGGATTCACCAGCATTATCACCCGCCCGAGCGCGACGCGCGGAGTCAGGGCGCGCGAAACTGCAGTCCGGATGTCCACCGTCGCGGCTATATCACGCGCGAAGCGTCCCGTACCGATCATGACGCCCGAACGTCCCGACCGGAACAATGTTCCGATCGGGACCGGCCAAGCCTGGCTATTCCTTCTTGGTCCCGTCGGAAGCAGCGACGGCTACCGCCTCGGCGGCAGGTCCGGCGGTCGCGGCAGCAGGTTCAGCGACATCGGCCGCGGCAGCGGCCTCAGCGCCCCCCGGAAGGACACCGCGAACGGTATCGACGCCGCTTGTAATCCAGCCGTCCATCATGGCCCCGCCTTCAGCCAACGACTGCTCCTTGACACCCAGAACGGCTGTCAGGACGCCGAAGAGCGCCAGGAGGGTGATAATGACCCCGACCAGGGCATTGCCCCCGGAGCGGCGCTTGGTGCGAGCCCATACCGGGCTGTGTTCACCACCATCCGCCATTCGAACCGGTTCAGAAAAACGCATACGAAACCCCCGTCTCAACTCAGAACACCGGTGCCGCAACCTCCGTGCGGGACCAATCAAAACCTGGTGCAGGTTTGAGATATACTATAGCCTCGGAACTGCTACGCTTATCCAGTGTTCTCACCCATGGGGCGAACCCGAGAGATCAAGGAAACTCACATGAACAAGGCAATTATTGCGATCGTCGGTGCCGGACTTCTGGTCAGCGCCTGCGCGACGGACGAGTACGGCAACCCCAGTGAGGCGACGAGGCAGGGCGCTATCGGTGCCGGCATCGGGGCGATCGCAGGAGCAATCATCGGCAACAATGTCGGCGACGGCAACGCCGGACGCGGTGCCGCCATCGGTGCCGTAGTCGGCGGCGTTGCGGGTGCCGTACGCGGCTCGCAACAGGACCGGGCAAACCAGCAGCGCTACCGGGACAACCAGAACCGCTACTACTATTGCTATGATGGCCGTCAGGACGAGTGCTACTGGGAGAACGGCCAGCGTCGCTACTAGTCGTTTGCTGACGGGTTAAGGATTCAGGGCGGTTCTTCGGGGGACGGACCGCCCTTTTCATGAGTGGACGCGGCACCGCGGCAAGGTATTGGCGCCGGCGAGCACGGGGCGCGGCGCGGGGTCGCTGACGGGGGCGGTGACGGATGGCGGTCTGGGCGACTAAGGTGGCGCTGACCGTTTCCGGAGGCCGTGTGAACCCGTTCGTTCGAGTGTTGATCCTGCTGGCCCTGAGCCTTTGGCCCGCGCAGGCCATGGGCCAGACTGCGGCCGCGGGGGCGCAGCGCACCGACCGTATCGAGGCAGAGCTGGTTCCAATGTCGGCCTGGGCCGCCCCCGGATCGACGGCCGTGGTGGCGGTCAAACAGACCATCCGGCCGGACTGGCACACCTATTGGCGCAACCCGGGGGATTCCGGCGGAGCCACGACCCTGACCTGGACCCTGCCCAAGGGTGTCAGCGCCGGCGACATCGTCTGGCCGGTGCCCGAACGGCAGCGGATCTCGGGGCTGATGAACTACGGCTATTCGGGCACGGTCTATCTGCCGGTCCCGATCGAGGTCCCGGCCTCGGCGCGACCCGGGACAACCCTGCCCCTGATCGTCAAGGCCCTGTTCCTCGTCTGCAGCGCCGAGATGTGCGTTCCGGACGAGCTGACCCTGAGACTCGACCTGCCGGTCCGCGACGGTGCCGCGCCGCTGAACCCGCGCCATGGGGCCGCGATCACTGCGGTTCTGGAAGACGCGCCACGGCCGGCGGGGATCACGGCGCGGATCACACTGGAGGACGGCGTGCTGACCCTCGGCGCGGCCGGTAGCCCCCTGGCCGGAAGCGATCCGGGCCCCAGCTATTTCTTCCCCTTCGAGGGCGGGATCATCGACCATCCGGCCCCCCAGACCGGCGCCTGGGGACCGCAAGGTCTGAGCCTGCGACTTCGGCCGGGCAGCGAGACCCGGGCGACGGGCCTGACCGGGCCGGTCGGGGGTGTGCTGGTGACGGCCGCCGGAGCCTGGGAAATCCGGGCCGAGCCGGGTGCGGTGCCCGCAGGCACATCCGGATCCGGCGTGCTCGCTGCGGCTGCCGATGCGGATGCCGGGGCGGCGGACCCGGACGGCGGCAGCGATCTGGCGACTTTCGCCCGGGCCCTGCTGTTCGCGGTCCTCGGCGGACTCATCCTCAATCTGATGCCCTGCGTCTTTCCGATCCTGGCCATGAAGGCCGCCGCGCTGGCGGCCTCGGCCCATGATGAGCGCCACACACGGCGCGACGGACTGGCGTTTCTGGCGGGCGTGCTGACGACCTTCCTGCTGCTGGCGGGTGTTCTTCTGGCCCTGAGGGCGACCGGCGAGGCCGTGGGCTGGGGCTTCCAGCTGCAGTCGCCGCCGGTGACGGCGGGTCTGGCCCTGCTGATGCTGGCCGTCGCGCTCAATCTGTCCGGCGTCTTCCATGTCGGCGGGGGGCTACAGGGCGTCGGATCGGGGCCGCTGTCGCGCCTGCCCGGCGGTCTCGGTGCCTTCTTCACCGGGGCCCTGGCGGTGGTCGTGGCCGCGCCCTGCACCGCCCCCTTCATGGCCTTTGCCCTGGGGGCAGCGCTGGTGATGCCCTGGCCGCTGGCGCTGCTGGTCTTCCTCGGCCTCGGCCTCGGCCTCGCCCTGCCCTTCGTCGTGATCAGCCTGACGCCCGGACTGCTGGCCCGGCTGCCGCGGCCCGGGCCATGGATGGAGCGGCTGAAGAATCTTCTGGCCTTCCCCATGTATGCGACCGCCCTGTGGCTGGCCTGGGTGTTCAGTCGCCAGACGGGCCCCGAGGCGCTGGGCCTGTTGTTCGTGGCCGGCCTCATGCTGGCGCTGGGTGTCTGGCTGATCGGCTGCGGCCAGACCGAGCGTGGCTTCGGGCGGAGAGGCGTGTTCCATCTGACCGCCGGGGTCGCAGCCCTGCTGCTGGCGGGGGCCGCGCTGATCGTTGCGGCCCGGGTTCCCGCCCCCGCCATCGGCCCGGCAGCGCCCGCGCATGGCGCCGGCCCCGCGAGCGCACCGTGGTCGGCTGCGGCGGTCGAGACGGCCCGGGCCCAGGGTCGGCCGGTGCTGGTCAATTTCACCGCCGACTGGTGCGTGACCTGCAAGATCAATGAGCGGACCTCGCTTTCCACGGCAGGCGTGACGGCCGCGATCGAAGGGTCAAACGCCGTCTATCTGGTCGGGGACTGGACCCGGCGCGACGATGCCATCACCGCCGAGCTGCTGCGCCACGGGCGGTCGGGTGTGCCGCTGTATCTGCTGTATGCACCGGGCGTCGCGGAGCCCCGGGTCCTGCCGCAACTGCTGACCGAAGGGGTGGTGGTGGAGGCGTTGGGGGATGGGAGGCGGTAGAACCAACCGCTGATCCCTTGGCTTTCGTCATCCTCCAGCGAAGCGGCGCAGCCGCGAAGACCGGGGGACCCAGCGGCGCGCGAGAGCGCGAACCTGTCGCGGCGGCATTGTTGGACGGCGTGCCTGAAAAGGTCGCCTTCGGCGCCGCTGGGTCCCCCGGTCTCCCCCCGCTTTCGCGGGGGTCGCCGGAGGATGACGACAGCAGGAAGCCCTCAACACGGCCACCCCTCAGCCGTGCCCGGCGGCAGGCCCGCGTCCTCGCGCCAGTCGTCGCGGTTGGCCTGCAGGGTCACCTCATCGAGGTAGGACAGGGGGTGCAGCCACCCTGTGTCGCTCCAGAAGGCCGCGGTCCAGCCGTGGCTGAGCGCCCAGTCCCGGTCACGGGCCGCCTGATCGGGGGGCAGGTTCTCCGCCCGCCATTCCAGCACAAAGCCGAGGTGCCAGACCGGAACCTGTTCCAGCGGCTCGCCCCGCATCGCCTCGGCCAGTTTGACCGCCAGCAGCCGCGTCTCCTCCCGCCGGTATTCGAACCCGGCCTGTTTGCGTTGGGCGTAGCGGTGCCAGCCCTCGGCGGGTTCCGGATCGGGCTCGGCGGGCGGACGCCGTTTCCAGCCTTCCGAGGCCCGGCGCCGCCAGAGATTGGCCAGGCCGACATCATATCGCTGGGCCAGGGAGGCCCCGGTCTCGCCCGCCTCCCAAGCGCGGCGGACCGCGCGCCAGGTGTCTTCGCAGCGGATTTTTCGGGCCTGTCCCTCGTACATGGGCGCAGGATCGGATGCCGCTGCGTCAGAATCGGTCGTGTTCTGACCGCAGGGTCAGGCGGCGGCAGCCGGGAGGTTCATCACCAAGGACACGAAGGGATCACAAAGGACACGAAGGGAGCGGGGATGTGGCCACGCCAGGAGTCTATCCTCCTGACCTCTGGACTGCGGCTTCGCCGCCTTGGTCCGGTCGACAAGCCGCGTCGATAGAGGGCCCGACTCTATCCTCCGCACAGACCCCTTTGTGTCCTTTGTGATCCCTTCGTGTCCTTCGTGATGAACCAGCTCCTGTTGGCGGCGAGAGAACGGAAGACGGGTCACCTCAGGCGAGGACGGCTCTAGACCGGCGGCTGCGGGGGTGCCGTGATGACCTCGACGTTGTCGTTGAGGAGATAGGCCAGGTCTTCCAGGGCGACGCGGCGTTCAGCCGGGGTGGCGGCGGTGCGGACCGCCTCGACCTTGAGCGGCATGTCCTCGGCGATACCGCGGAGGATGCATTTCAGGTCGCCGTCCGTGCCGCGGTCTTTCAGGATCACATGACCCTGCATGTCGAGGGCGGCGAGGTCGGTGGTTTCGACCGTGAACCGCTCCAGCTCCGAGGGCCCCATGTACCAGTCGGGCGTCGAAGCGAGGTTGGCGCTCCATTGGCGAACAACGGACCGGAGCGCTCCAGCGCGCAGGACGATGTTGGCGAACAGCGGCTCCCCCGCGACGGAGACCGGCGCATCCGCCGCCGCCGGCGGCAGGGCCGCAGCCAGGGCGATATTGGGGTCGGTGAGCAGCAGGGAGACCGCCAGGGCGACGCCGCAGGACATGGCTAACCTCATATAGTTGGCCGAATCGCAGATTCGGCGTTGAACCGGCTTACGCCCGACCCGTAAACGAGGGTTTACCCTTCCGAACTCCGAGCTTGCCCGATGACCGCCCGCACCCAGGCCCTCGAGATGCTTCGCGCCGTCGCCGGCAAGGACGCCGACGGACGCATCGTCCATCAGTTCGCGGCTGACCCCGGCCGGATCGAAAGGATGGGGGTGGACGCCGCGGGCCTCTATCTGGACCTGTCGAAACAGGCCTGGAGCGCCGAGGGGTTCGAGGCCGCGCTGGACCTGGCCCGCGCCTGTGACGTCGAGGGGCGGCGCAAGGCCCTGTTCGGCGGCGAGGCGGTCAACAACACCGAGGGTCGGGCGGTGCTGCATCCGGCCCTGAGGGCGGCCGACGACGCCGATTTCCGGGCGCTCGGTGAGCCCGTCTCCGCAGAGGTCGCTGCTGCGCGCAAGGCCATGGCCCGGTTTGCGACCGACATCGGCTCGGGCGCCGAGGGCGGCGGCACCGGCCAGCCGTTCACGGCCATCGTCCATATCGGCATCGGCGGGTCGGACCTGGGACCGCGCCTGCTGTGGGACGCCCTGCGGCCGCTGGAGCCGGTCATCGACCTGAGGTTCGTGGCCAATATCGACGCGCGCGAAATGGGCGAGGCCCTGGCCGGGCTGGACCCCGAAACGACCCTGGTCGTGGTGGTGTCCAAGACCTTCACCACCCAGGAGACCCTGGCCAATGCCGAACTGGCCAAGGCCTGGCTGGCCGAGAGCCTGTCGCCCAAGCGGATGGTCCATCACCTGATCGGGGTGACGGCGGCACCGGAAAAGGCCAAGGCCTGGGGCTGTGGCCGGACGTTTGCCTTCCGCGACTGGGTCGGGGGGCGGTATTCCCTTTGGTCGGCGGTCAGCCTGTCGGTAGCGGTAGCCCTGGGGTGGGATGTGTTCGAGCGGGTGCTGAACGGTGCCCGGGCCATGGATGAGCATTTCCTCGAGGCGGATCTGGAGTGCAATGCGCCGGTGCTGCTGGCCCTGGCCCAGATCTACAATGTCGAGGGTCGCGGACGCATGGCGCGGACCGTCGCCCCCTATGCCCACGGCCTGCGCCGGCTGCCGGCCTTCCTGCAGCAGCTGGAAATGGAGTCGAACGGCAAGCGGGTGAAGCGCGACGGCTCGCCCGTCGACACCGCCACCAGCCCGATCGTCTTCGGCGAGCCGGGCACCAACGGCCAGCACGCCTTCTTCCAGCAGATTCATCAGGGACCGATGGTGGTTCCGGCGGAATTCATCGTCGTTGGCCACACCACCGACGCCGCCATGGATGCGCGCGAGGGCGATGCGCCCCTGTGGTCCAACGCCCTGGCCCAGGCCCAGGCGCTGATGGTGGGCAAGACCGGGGCCGAGGCCCGGGCCGAGCTGATCGCGGCGGGCGCCGACGCCGCCGAGGCCGACCGTCTGGCCCCGCACAAGACCTTCCCGGGCGACCGGCCCTCGACGACGATCCTGATGGACGCCCTGTCGCCCGAGGCCGTCGGGGCCTTGATCGCCCTCTATGAGCACAAGACCTTCGTCGAGGGGGTGATCCAGGACATCAACAGCTTCGACCAGTGGGGCGTGGAACTGGGCAAGGCGCTGGCGAAGGCGGTGCTGGCCGATGTCGCGGCGGGGGAACCATCCGCCGGGCTGGACCCGTCGACGGCGGAGCTGATGAAGCGGCTGATGGTCTAGGCGCGGAGCGGGAAGCGGAACGAACGCTACCACCTGACCCTGTCCGGAGGTTCACCGGCGGTTTCACCGCCATCGCGAGGGCACCGTTCTCTCGTCCGTTGACGTTTCTATCAGAATTTTGTGGCCCATTCTTTTGGAGCAATGGTCCCCGGTCGTGCGAGCTTATGACAAATCCTTGCCTCAGATGCACGGTGGACCAGAACTGCTGTCGGGACCTGCATGGGCTTCTTTTGAATGAAGCCGAGTATCAACGCCATTTCGCAGGACGGTCAGACCATCTGTCGATCGCGCGAGCCGGTCGCGTTTATCGATTGTCTTCAAACGGACAGGGGCCCTGCCCGAATTGGGACATGGGGTGCACGATCCATGCCGATCGGCCCATGGATTGTGCGCTTTACCCCTATACGATCGGGAACATCTTCGAGGAAAAAGGGAAGGTCTACGCGACCTATCACAGCCGCACGGAATGTCCTCTGAGCGCAGAGATCATTCAGCCCAGACAGCAAGCTGAACAGTTGATCCGCGACTTCCTGAAGCGGACTTACGGAGAAGAGACGGAAGTGGTTGTGCGCCATGATGAAGGCGCTGCCAGGCTTTACCACCTCGCACGTCGCGCAGCCGCAAAGTCAGTCAAAATTCTCTCGTCGGTGACGAGATGAAGGTGAACCAATTCAACCGGCGCGATCTGCCAGCCAACAGGACCGGCAACACACTCGTCAAATGACGGGATTTGCTTTCGTGCCGGAATCAGACATGCCGAAGGGCTTCTCAGGGTCGAGATCAGCCAAAGGCGTCAGTCCGGAAAGTGGACACCCATGGACACCGAAAAGGCGGCCCCGGCTTCCGGAGACCGCCTCTCTCGTTCCCGGCGGGTCAAGGACGATGCGACCGGACGAATGACGGTCTGACTACCAGCGACGCTCGTAGCGATAGTCGCGGTCATATTGCCGGTCGTCGCGGCGGTCGCGGCGCCAGTCGCGGCGGTCTTGCCGGCGTTCATAGCGATCATAGCCGTCGCGGCTGTTGATGCCGTGCTCGCGCTCCCAGTGGCCCAGGTTCCGGTAGCAGCGGCCGCCGCGGTAGTAGTCGCAATCGCCGTCGCTCGAGCCGGCCGCGAGCGCCGCGCCGGCCAGGGCCCCGATGGCGACGCCGATCAGGACGTCCCCGGTGCTGTCATCGTTGCGGTCGCGATCCCGGTCGCGATGGCGGCTCTGGGCGTCGGCCGGGCTGGCGGCCATGAGGCTGAGCGCCATGGCGCCGATCAGGGCCGGCGAGGCGAGCGCGATCTTCGGGAACATCGTCATGGTCTGTCCTTTCATGGCCGGAGACGGCGCACCGCCGGGGTTGATCCACGGTCTAGTCAGGGGCGTCTGAACACGTCGCGAGGTCGTCGTTCATCAGGCGTTCATCCCCGGCGGCTGCCAGCCACTAGCGGGGATAGGACATCAGCACGCTGAGATCGGCGCCCGAGGCGGCCACGGTGAATTTCACCTGGTCGAAGGTCGGGGTCGCCCGCAGGGTGTCGCCGTTGACCATGGCCCAGCCCTCGGCGGGCATATAGCCGTTCATCTTCATCTGGCCGTCGCCGTCCTCGTCGTGCAGCACCATCAGGGCATAGTCACCGGCGGCGACGTTGCGGAAGGTCACGCGGACGGCGCCGGAGGCCGGGTCGGTGATGCGCTCGCCATAGGTGCCGGCCGGCTGCATGAACTGGGCCTCGGTCTGCAGGGTGGCGAGAATGACGCCGCCGCGGGCCTGGACCCCCGTAAGGGTGACGGTGACGTCCTCAGCCATGGCGGGGGCGGCGAGCGAAAAAGCCGCAGCGGCGGCAAGGGACAGGGTCTTGAACAGCATGGAAGCCTCCTGGTCAGTGAGCGACAGGCCATCCCGTCGCACCATGTAGAGCACTTTATGTTGTAAAGTGCATTGCGTCAAGATGAAAGCAGCCGGCCGGCTTGACGCCCCGGGTCGCCGACCCTATCTGCCCGCCGTTAGCACTCTCGCGTATCGGCTGCCAAAGTCGCGCGGGAGGGCCTCAGGACACTCTCAGGGAGACAGACAAATGGCGTTTCGTCCGCTCGGCGACCGCGTGCTGGTCAAGCGCGTTGAAGAAGAATCCAAAACCAAGGGCGGGATCATCATCCCCGACTCGGCCAAGGAAAAGCCCCAGGAAGGCGAAGTCATCTCGGTCGGCCCCGGCGCCCGCGATGAGGACGGCAAGCATGTCGCCATGGACCTGAAGGCCGGCGACCGCATCCTGTTCGGCAAATGGTCGGGTACCGAGGTCAAGATCGACGGCGAAGACCTGATCATCATGAAGGAATCGGACGTGCTTGGAGTTCTGAGCTAACGCTCAAAACTCCAGTGGCGAGAGGTTAGTGGCGAGTGGCGAGTGAGACCGTTCCGGTCATCCGCCTGCGCCGCCCCATCGATCTCGCCACTCGCCACTCCCCACTCACCACTCATTCAAGGAGCTGCCAGATGGCTGCCAAACAAGTGATGTTCTCCACCGACGCGCGCGAAAAGATGCTGCGCGGCGTCAACGTCCTGGCCAATGCGGTCAAGGTCACCCTCGGTCCCAAGGGCCGCAACGTCGTGATCCAGAAGTCCTTCGGCGCCCCGCGCTCGACCAAGGACGGCGTCTCGGTCGCCAAGGAAATCGAGCTCGAGGACGCCTTCGAGAACATGGGCGCCCAGATGATCCGGGAAGTCGCCTCCAAGACCAATGACAAGGCCGGCGACGGCACCACCACCGCCACCGTCCTGGCCCAGTCGATCGTCCAGGAAGGCCTCAAGGCCGTGGCCGCCGGCATGAACCCGATGGATCTGAAGCGCGGCATCGACAAGGCGGTCACCGCCGTCCTCGCCGACATCAAGGCTTCCAGCCGCAAGGTCTCCGCCAACTCCGAAATCGCCCAGGTCGGCACCATCTCGGCCAACGGCGACCAGGAAGTCGGCGACATGATCGCCAAGGCCATGGAAAAGGTCGGCAACGAAGGCGTCATCACGGTTGAGGAAGCCAAGACCGCCGAGACCGAACTCGACGTCGTCGAGGGCATGCAGTTCGACCGCGGCTACCTGAGCCCCTACTTCATCACCAATGCCGACAAGATGGAGGTCCAGCTCGAGGAGCCCCTCATCATGCTGCACGAGAAGAAACTCTCCTCGCTGCAGTCGATGCTGCCGATCCTGGAAGCCGTGGTCCAGTCGGGCCGCCCGCTGCTGATCATCGCCGAGGACATCGAGGGCGAGGCCCTGGCCACGCTGGTCGTCAACAAGCTGCGTGGCGGCCTGCGCGTCGCCGCCGTCAAGGCTCCGGGCTTCGGCGATCGCCGCAAGGCCATGCTGGAGGACATCGCCGTCCTGACCGGCGGCACGGTGATCTCGGAAGACCTCGGCATCAAGCTGGAGAACGTCACGATCGACATGCTCGGCAAGGCCAAGAAGGTCACCATCACCAAGGACGACACCACCATCGTGGACGGCGTCGGTGAGAAGGACGCGATCGAGGCCCGCATCGGCCAGATCAAGGCCCAGATCGAGTCCACCACCTCGGACTACGACAAGGAAAAGCTGCAGGAACGTCTGGCCAAACTGGCCGGCGGCGTCGCGGTCATCCGCGTCGGCGGCTCGACCGAAGTCGAGGTCAAGGAGAAGAAGGACCGCGTCGACGACGCCCTGAACGCCACGCGTGCGGCCGTTGAAGAAGGCATCGTCCCCGGCGGCGGCATCGCCCTGCTGAAGGCGACCAAGGCGCTCGAAGGCCTGAAAGGCGACAACGCCGACCAGACCGCCGGCATCGCCATCATCCGCCGCGCCATCCAGGCCCCGATCCGTCAGATCGTCGAGAACGCGGGCGTCGAAGGCTCCATCGTCGTCGGCAAGGTGCTGGAAAACCCCTCGGCCACCTACGGCTTCAACGCCCAGACCGAGGAATATGTCGACATGATCCAGGCCGGCGTCATCGACCCCGCCAAGGTCGTGCGCACCGCCCTGCAGGACGCCGCCTCCGTGGCCGGCATCCTGATCACCACCGAAGCGGCGGTTGCCGATGCTCCGAAGAAGGCGTCGGCCGGCGGCGCCGGCGGCGGCATGGGCGGCGGCGGCATGGGCGGCATGGGCGATATGGACTTTTAAGTCCACGCTCAGCTCACGCTGAACGAACAGGAAGGGCGGGTCCGGAGACGGGCCCGCCCTTTTTCTATGGCTGGTCGGCGGCCGGTCCTCACCCGCATGCGGGAGAGGTGGCCCGTCGATCGGCGCAGCCGATCCAGGGTCGGAGCGGGACGTCTGCTGAAGTTCCCCCATCGTCGCTGGCCTCGCTTCGCGAGGCGACGCGACACTTCCCCCGCAAGCGGGGGAAGGCGGCGATCGCGGCGCGGGACGAGCTGGCGAAGATTGAGCCGTTGCGGGCAGCCTAGCTCTCTCCTCCCCCTTCCCCCTCGACGGGGGAAGGGTCGGGGATGGGGGTGGAGCCCCGGTGGTTGTGAATAAGGAACGGGAGGCACCGTCGGGGCCGCCCGTCCGGACGTCGGTGAGCGCGGCGCGCGCACCCCCACCCAACCCTCCCCCGTCGAGGGGGAGGGTTTTTCTGCGGTCGGCCTACTGCGCCGGACGCACTTCCACCGGGAGGCCGAGGGCTTCCAGCTGGGGCCTGACGACCGAGGCGTCGCCGACGACGACCCAGACGAAGGTCGAGGGGTCGATGGTGGCGCGGGCGGCGGCGTCCATGTCGGCGGCGGTCAGGGCGCGGGTGCGGCTGGCCAGGGTTTCCTGATAGTCGTCCGGACGCCCGTAGAGGGCGTTGGAGCGCAGGGCGCCGAGGATCTGGCCAGAGGTCTCGAAACCACCGGCCAGGCCGCGGGTGTCGCCGTTGACGGTGCGATCCCGCTCGGCGGCGGTGACGCCGTCGGGGCCGAGGAAGCGTTCATACTGGGCGATCAGGGCGGCGATGGACTCGCCCGTGCGATTGGCCTGGACCGGGGCGTTGACGATATAGGGGACGCGGTGCTGGAGCGTGTTGATCGAGCCGCGCACGCCGTAGGACCAGCCCTTGGTCTCGCGCAGATCGGCATTGATCCGCGACAGGAAGTCGGTGCCCAGCACGGTGTTGGCGGCCTGCAGGGTCAGCAGGTCGTCGGTGCCGGAGACGTCCAGGACCGCGCCGCCATAGATGATCGACTGCGGCGATTGCGGCCGGTCGATCAGGACGATGCGGGCCGTGGTGGCGGGGATGTCGGTCGGGAAGACCTTGGTCCCGCGCGGCGTCGAGGGCGCGCGCCAGTCGCCGAAGGACCGCTCAAGCCGGGCCGTGATGTCGGAGAGCGGCAGGTCGGAGACCACGAAGATGCGGGCGTTGTCGGGCCGGACCCACTGGGCGTGTTCGGCGATCAGGTCCTCACGCGTCAGGGCGCTGATGGTCTCCGGCGTGCCGGTGCCGGCGAAGGGACGGCCATAGGGGCTGGCCTCGCCATACATCAGCGGCGGCAGGGCGCGGGCGGCGATGGCCGCCGGCTGGGTCCGCTCATTGGCCAGGCCGGCGAGGCGCTGGGCCCGCAGACGCTCGACCTCGGCCGGGGCAAAGGCGGGGTTGCGCACCATGTCCGCCAGCAGGACCAGCGAGGAGTCGAGGTTGGTGGTGACGGCGGTCAGGCTGCCGGCGGTGCGGTCCATGGAGGCGCCGACATTGACCGAGGCGCCGAGCCGCTCCTGGGCCTCGGCCAGGGCGTTGGAGTCCCGGGTTGTGGTGCCCTCGTTCATGAGGGTCAGCATCATGGAGTGGACGCCGAGGCTGTCGGCGTCGTCGGCCGCATAGCCGGCGTCGAACTCGACCGCCACGCGGGTGACGGGGACGGTGGTCGACTGCGCATAGACGATCTCGACGCCGTTCGAGAGGCTGGCACGCTGGACTGTCGGGAAGTCGAG
>Ga0247837_1007720_pt1 | contig 14040 bp, 2 predicted proteins | sample LaCtaG_2_FD_187115 | JGI IMG/M metagenome (GOLD analysis project Ga0247837, IMG submission 187115) | Freshwater microbial communities from meromictic Lake La Cruz, Castile-La Mancha, Spain - LaCruzMarch2015_14.5m | ecosystem: Environmental > Aquatic > Freshwater > Lake | place: Spain: Castile-La...
AATCCCTGAGGCATTACCGTACTTTTCCAAAATTGCCCCCTTTCATACATATAGCGGACTCTGCCTATCAACTTGAGACCTTTCCAATTCCTTAGATTTCCCTTATTTCCCTCTTCGTTGTGCCTGTTTCTTTCTGTTTCCAGACTGAGCACGCAAATATGCTAATACTAGGCCGCGTTTTGCCTGTAGCTTCCAAGCAGATTTCGTCTATTGGTTGGTGAATCGGGCTGATGTGACTATATCCAGCTATTGTCAGTTACTATTGAGGCTTTTTGGTAAAGACCGACACCAAATCTTCTACGCTGCTGAGGTGTACATCACTTTCCAGGAAGAATTAGCCAGGAACCTGTTGAGTTCCAGTGAAGGCAGTGTTTCGCAGTACGTGTCTGCTACCGAGGAAGAACTCAATAGTCGGATCAGGGTTTTTACGAATGGATGCACGCAGTTTCCGCAAACAAGAAGCTAGACCCGACCAGCAAAAAGAAGCGGAAGTGGGACGCGCAGTGGAAAACTCGTCTGTCGAAGAACGCAGACACGGGGAAAAAGAAACAGCTGTACCTGGAGTACAGGGCGAAGATGTTGAAGCGCACTGGTAGGTGCTAAGTCCTAGCAGGATCGATGGTCTAATAATGGAGTCACGAGTGCAGTTATCAGTGGACAAGCTCTTCGCTATCTGCGTGGATAGCTTCCTGCGCAGCGACCAGCAAGTCCTCACCACCGTCCTCAGCCATGCCACTTACGCGCAGACCTGGGAGGCTTTCATCAAGTGGTCCATAGGGCAGTTCGAGCTAGGCAGAGCCGTCAACTGCCAGCCTTTCGGGGTGTTCGGGTACGGCCCTGCACAGGGAGACAGCAGGTCTATTCAGCTGCAAGTGGCGGACCAGTTCCTCAGGCAAAATGGACTGACGAGGTATGTGAGTGCGGAGACTGAGGAGGCTGAGGACTTCGTGCCAGGGCCGAGCGTCAAGGTCAGCTACGTCACAGTGTCCAAAATCAGCGGTTTGGCCAAAGGGATTGTCACTGCCGCCCTTTCCAATATCTTCTCTCTCATTGGGCAGTTACTTGCGTCCACTGCAGAGGTGGAGATCGACCTGGGCATGTTCGGCCGAATCGAGGGCAAGGACCGGCAAATCCGCTTTACATCTATCAACAAGTCCAAGCCGAACTACCTCTTCGGCAAGTCCACAGTCCAAAGTCTCCTCGCAGGCTTCCGCTCCGCCACAGTGGAGAAGGAGCTCTCCGACCAGGCCCTCCCTCGTAGTATCGAAGACCTCGAAACCACTACTAAGAAAATGCAGAAGTCCGCCACTCTGCCTACTCACCTACTCAAAACTCGCCCCAAAATGCTTCCCACTCTCAATGTGAACCTGATCCTAGCAGGCACGAATCCGAGGGCGAAGCAGCAGGACTTCTCGGCGCTCGCGGAGGATGTGGAGAAACTGCTGTCCACCCACTTTGTGAGGCCTCAGGCTGTGCCCACTCGCTTTCCCCCGGTGCTGGATGAGTTCTCGCGCACACTGGCTTCGCCTTACTCGGGCACTAAGCAGTACTTGTCGCCTTCGACGAGGCTTGGGTCCAACTACACGCCGAGCGCAAAGTTGCTAATTATCGACGTAGAAACCCGGAAAATCCGCTTCCTTCCCCAAGAAAACAAACGCGTCCTCGAAGCCAACATCGACCCAATGGTGGACCAAATGGACACCGAATCTGGCCTCAAGATCCGCGCAGAAGGCAAAGACACCGAGTCCCTCAAGCGCGACTACTGCTTCAAGCGCTACGTGCACTACATCGAGTTCGAAATCAGCACCGAGGTCATAGCACCGATCCGCGACATGTGGGTGGCGAAGATCCTGGACATGATACCGTCGGATAGCCATTTGCCGCAAGAGACGAAGTCGATGATGATAGATGCGATGATGAATGAGACCAATAAGGACTATTATAAGGCGGGCAGGAAGGCCATTTTGGACTATGTGTTGAAGGACCCGGATGAGAAAAAGCGCCTTGGACTGGAGTTCAACCCGGACCCGCCCATTGACTATGGCTCGAGACCCTACATGGGCATCACTCCCAGCGACCAATGGCAGCGCAATGTAATGGCCGCTCGTATGTTGGTGTCGGACTCGCTTTCCCTGTCTGAGGCGACTTTGGGTCTCATGCGGCTCTGGGCGGACTACGAAAACTACCTATTGGTCAACATCCCCGAGCGCTTCGAGGTCATAACGCTCAGCGAATTCATCAGTCGGCAGGAGGAGCGAATGCAGACAGTGCACGACCTGCTGCGCACTGAGTGGAGTGTCCGCGCTGGGGAGATAATTCAGCCGGAACTCGAGAACTTGGACCACGAGCAGGCTTTGACCTTCTTTGAGTCTGTGAGCACGCTGATGTCCAATCAACTGCGACAGCTCATCAAAGCCTCGGTCACTGCGTACGTCCAGTTCTTCCTGTCCTTCAAACTCACCCGCTACCCAACCGCAGACGAAATGATCACCTTCCAGGGACCCACCTGGCCCAACGCCTTCCTCAAAATCACCCTCGGGGCCGAAAACGACACCTTCATATTCACTGAGCCGCTGTCCAACATAGTCAGAGACTGCCTGCGCATGGTGGAAAGTGTCGTCCGCAAGTCCGAAAACATCCCCCGGCCCGACAACGCCTTCACCCGGGACGAAAAGAAGCAGTTCCTGTGGAGTGTGTCAGTAGACGACGAGATGGTCAAAGACGCAGTCACAATAATTAGGAAAACCGTGGAGGAAAACCTGCAAGTCCTGGACAAGACCTTAGTGACCTATGACACCTACATATGGCTGATATCGGAACTAAAGCAGGTGGAGAAGTTCATCCGAGAGGACCACTCTATTGAAGACTACCGGAAACTGATCAGCAAATATGTGGCTGTGGAGAAGGAAGTGCGTGCAACCTGTCCTGTGCGCATCCGCATGAGCATGGCAGTTGTGGAGTGCCAGGAAATCAACAAGTACCTGTGCAAGCAATGTGACGAGTTCGTGTATCAACTCACCAAGGACGTCGCTATGAAGAACAAAGGCCGAATGAGTGAAATCTACTCCAGCTTCCAAGACATGCACGCGACCTTCAGTCCCGCTGTAGAAACCGCTGAGCGACTGGTGCAGACTGACGACTACTTGATGAACTGCAAGGAAAAGCTGCTGCCCGCCTTGCTGACGAAGTACGACGATGTGAGGAAGTGGCTGGGACTGCTGTACGACACAGCGTACAAAGTCACTCCGGACGACATTGACCAGCTGCAGAAGTGTGTGTGGTTCGTCAACAACATCGACCTGCAGATGGAGGAGCGACAGGAAAAGCTGCTGAATGAGAGAGCGAGTTTGGAGGGCAAGCTGAAGGCCAGGTGCAAGGACTACACTGTGGACTTGGAGGCAGTGGAGCAGGAGTTCAGCAAGATCAAGATCAAGAACGAACGGCAGATGTACAAAAGTGTGTGCGAGGAGTTGGACAGTATGAAGGCGAGATTGGAGCACTCTGCGAGGGAGTTGGAGGAAATCAACCAGAAAAGAGAACTGTTCGGCTGGCTGCCCTTCGAAAACAACAAGCTGGAGGAGCTGCAGCGGGTCATGAAGCCCTTCGACGAACTGTGGCATTTGGAGAAAAACCGCAGAGAGAAGATGGAAGTCTGGGAGAAAAACCCTATCAAGTCGCAAGACCCGGACGCCATCGACAAGGAATCCAAGCAAATGCACTCCCAAGCCACCAAACTCGCCAACCTGTTCAAGGACAAGTTCAAAGCTCCGGCTGACGTAGCGAACCTGATAGCGGGCGATATGAGCACTTTCCGCCTGACCATTCCCGTGTTCCAGGTGATCTGCACGCCTGGGATGAAGGAGCGGCATTGGGAAGAGATCTCGAGAGTAGTGCAGAGAGAGGTGAAAGTGACCGAAGCCAGTACCTTCAGGACGCTGGATGGGAAGGAAATGGTTCCCTTCGTGGAGCAGTTGGTGGAGGTGGCGCAGAGTGCGTCCAGGGAGTACAGCAACCAGAAGACTCTGGAAAAGATGGAGGCGGACTGGGCGGAAATCCGGTTTGAGCTGAAGGACTGGAGCGATACAGGGACGTACATCCTGCTAGGGGCGGCTATTGAGGTGATTCAGCAGCTACTGGACGAACAGACTATTACGACCCAGACAATGAAAGGGTCACCATATGCCAAAGTCTTCCTGGACAGAATCATCGACTGGGAGGACTGGCTGCTGGGCTCCACCCGCAACATCGCGATTTGGATAAAAGTGCAGACTCTCTGGATCGGGCTCGAGCCTGTATTCGCCTCAGAAGACATCAAAAAGCAACTGGCTCAGGAGTTCACTATGTTCAGTGACGTGGACAAGCAGTGGCGACAGATCATGGAGCAGGTCAAGAAGGACACCCTGGCTACAGTGGTCACTCGGATTCCCAGTCTGCTGGAAATCCTGCAGACCGGTCTGAGCAAGCTGGAGCACGTCCAGCATGAATTGAACCAATTCCTGGAGAAGAAAAGACTGCAGTTTCCCAGGTTCTTCTTTCTGTCCAATGAGGACCTTTTGTCGATCCTCAAAGAAACCAAGAATCCACGCTTGGTCCAGCCTCACTTGAAAAAGTGCTTCGAAGGGATCAAAAGTCTGCAATTCGACGAGGACGATAAAATTTCCGCAATGATTTCTCAGGAAGGCGAAAAGGTGGACTACTTGCGACAAATCGACCCCGCGGCAGCTAAGGGCTCCGTAGAGCAGTGGCTGAAAGAAGTGGAGCTGTGCATGTTGGAAAGCACCAAAGACATAATCATCAAGGCGCTGCAGGATGCACATAGAGACAGAAAGGAGTGGGTGCAGCAGCACAAAGGTCAGGCAGTATTGTGCGTGTCCATGACCAAGTGGACGGAAGATGCTGAAAAGGCCATGCGGGAAGGAGGACTTCCAGGGCTGAGCGCCTTCCTACAGACCTGCAACAGTCAACTAAGCGCCATTGTGAGTCTGGTGCGCGGGAACATTTCTGACTTGGTGCGGTGCACATTGAAAGCTCTAATTGTGTTGGATGTGCACGCGAGAGACGTAATCAACCAATTGGTCACTGACGGGTTCGCAGACGTCACTGACTTTTCCTGGCTTGCTCAGATGCGTTACTACTGGGAAAACAACAACACAGTGGTCAGAATCATCAACGCGGAGGTGGACTATTGCTACGAGTACCTCGGGAATTCCGAGAGACTGGTGATCACCCCTCTCACAGACCGATGCTACAGGACTCTTTGTGGGGCTGTTCATTTGAATTACGGTGGAGCTCCGGAAGGCCCAGCCGGCACAGGCAAGACTGAGACCGTAAAAGACCTTGCGAAGGCTTTGGCCAGAATGTGTGTAGTGTTCAACTGCTCGGACGGGCTGGATTTCAAAGCCATGGGGAAGTTCTTTAAGGGACTGGCAGCCACTGGAGGGTGGAGCTGCTTCGACGAATTCAACAGAATTGACCCGGAAGTGCTGTCAGTGGTGGCTGAGCAGCTCCTGACCATCCAGCAGACCATCCGCAAGGGCATGACTCAGTTCCAGTTCGAAGGGTCGCTGCTGCCTATCAAGAAGACCTGCAACTGCTTCATCACTATGAACCCAGGCTACGCCGGGCGCTCTGAACTCCCTGACAACCTGAAAGCGCTTTTCCGCACAGTGGCTATGATGGTCCCCGACTACGCCCTAATCGCTGAAAACTCCCTTTACTCCTACGGCTTTCACAATGCGAGGCCACTGGCGCAGAAAATCGTGGCCACCTACAAACTGTGTTCCGAGCAGCTGTCCAGCCAGCACCATTATGACTACGGAATGAGGGCGGTGAAGAGTGTGTTATTGGCTGCAGGCAATTTGAAGAGGAAGTACCCGGACCAGGACGAAAGCATACTCATGCTCAGAGCTATCAATGATGTGAACTTAGCCAAGTTCCTGGCCTTTGATTTGCCGCTGTTTGAAGGAATTACGTCTGATTTGTTCCCTGGAGTGAAGCTGCCTGAGCCGGACTATGAAGCTTTGTTAAATGCAATGCACAGGGAGTGCTTAGCGCTGAAACTGCAACCTCATCCTTACTTCATGAAGAAGATCATTCAGCTGTACGAAATGATCATTGTCAGACATGGACTTATGATTGTAGGACTGCCTTTCTCGGGCAAGACCTGCGCTACCAAGGTGTTGGGGAACTCACTCACCTACCTGCATCAGCAGAGTCTGATGAATGAAAACGAGGTGCTCACATTCCGTCTTAACCCCAAGTCCATCACGATGTCGCAGCTATACGGCTCCTTCGACCCCATCTCGAAGGACTGGCAGAACGGAGTCCTGTCCACCGGCTTCAAAGACTTCGCCCGTAACGACTCCAAGCAGCGGAAATGGCTCATCTTCGACGGACCAGTGGACGCACTCTGGATCGAGAACATGAACACAGTCCTCGACGACAACAAAAAGCTATGTCTCAGCAGTGGAGAAATAGTGGCTATGTCAGAAAACATGAATCTCATCTTCGAGCCTATGGACCTGGCGGTGGCCTCCCCAGCCACTGTGAGTAGATGTGGAATGGTCTACATGGAGCCGCAGGAAATGGGCTGGAGACCGATATATGAGAGTTGGCTGGAAACTCTGCCCAAGGCCTTTGGAGAGCCGGAACTGATGGAGGTAAACATGCTCTTCGACTGGATTTTGCAGGCGTGTTTGGACCAGGTGAAGCTCAAAATGAAGGAAATCGCACCCACGATGCCGCAAAATTTGGTGACTTCCCTGCTAAAACTCATTTCTCTGACCTTCAAAGTGTTCGATGACGCGGAGTTCTTCGAAAACACTGAAGAGAAAGACAGGGTCAAAATCATCGACTGCTACTTCTTATTCGCCCTGATTTGGTCAGTTGGCGCCTCAGTCATCAGCTCTCAAAGGCGCAATTTCGACATTTTCCTCAGACGATTGCTGAACGGAGACCTACAAGAAGTGAAGAAAGTGAAGAAAATCGTGCCCTCGATCCCTGAGCGCGGAAATTGCTACGAATTCATCTTTATCCCTGCAGACCTACAGTGGAGACACTGGACTGAAGCGGGAGTGGGCAACATCAACGCTGATATTCCCAACAACATGCAGCCCAACGAGATAATTGTGCCCACAGTGGACACTGTCCGATACACGTATATGCTGGACAAGATGCTGAAGGCGGAAATCCCTGTGTTGCTATGTGGGAACACAGGCACAGGGAAAACGGTATATGTCAAAGACGTGATTTTGAACAAACTCGACCAAAACGCATATATGGCGGCTGAAATCGGCTTCAGTGCACAAACAACTGCCTTCAAAGTGCAAGAATTAATCGATGAAAAGATCTCTGCCAGACAAAAGAAAGGCGTCTTCCGTCCTCCAAACGGCAAAATCTGCGTCATTTTCGTCGACGACCTGAACATGCCGGAGTTGGAGACATATGGCGCTCAGCCACCTGTGGAAATCCTCCGGCAGCTGCTGGATATGGGCGGGTGGTACGACTTGAAGGAAAACACCTTCAAAACACTGGAGTGGACGAGGTTTGTGTCTGCTATGGGGCCGCCTGGAGGCGGCAGGACCTTCATTACGCCTAGGTTTCAGAGACATTTGGCGCTTATTTCGCTGGCGGACTTTGATGATGAGACGTTGATTCGGATTTATAGCACTATTCTGCATTGGTTCTTTGCGAAGGGACGATTTGGGGAAGATATTACGAAGATTGAAAATAAAGTGGTGCAAGCGTCTATGGACGTTTATCAAACCTCTATGCAGAAGTTCCTACCGACTCCGCTGAAAAGCCACTACACCTTCAACCTGCGAGACTTCTCCCGAGTGATTCTGGGCATTTGCATGAGTGACGCGCAGACACTGGTTCGCACAGATCAATTAATTCGTCTGTGGGCTCACGAGGTGTTTCGAGTATTTGGGGACCGACTGGTGGACGATGATGACAGAATGATACTGCTGATGCACTTGCGAGATTTGACGAAGAAGACTTTCGGAGCCAATTTCGACAATGTGTTTAGTCACTTGGATATGGATAAGAACGGCAAGGTCGAGACTCTGGACGAAATCCGCAGACTGCTGTTCGGCTCACTCATGGCTCCTCTCGGCGGCTTCAAGCACTACGAAGAGATGCAAGACCTGAACAGCCTCACCCGCAACTGCGAAACCGCCCTGGACCAGTACAACCAGAGCTCCACCAAGCCTATGGATCTAGTGCTGTTTTCCTTCGCTATTGAGCACCTCTGTCGCATCACTCGTATTCTCAGTTTGCCCGGAGGACATGCGCTGTTAATTGGTGTGGGCGGCTCAGGACGCCAAAGTCTTACCAAGCTTGCAGCCTTCTTATGCGAATTCGAAGTCGTGGAAATCGAACTAACCAAAAACTTCGGGAAAGAGCAGTGGAGAGAGTCCCTAAAGTCCTTCCTCAAGAAGGCAGGCAGCGGACTGCCCACCGTCTTCATCTTCACTGACTCGCAAATCAAGGACAAAAGCTTCCTCGAGGACATCAACACTCTGCTGAACACCGGCGAAGTCCCCAACCTCTTCCCAGCTGATGAAAAGGCGGAAGTGATGGAGTTGGTTCGAAGTGCTGCCAAGGTCGCGTTCAAGGGAGTGGATGCCACCCCTGCGCAGTTGTTTGCCTTCTTTATAGTGCAGTGCAAGAAGAACCTGCACATAGCGCTGTGCTTCTCTCCGATTGGGGAGGCGTTCCGCACCCGTCTACGCATGTTTCCCTCTCTAGTCAACTGCTGCACTATTGACTGGTTCTCAGAGTGGCCGGCGGACGCACTGGTGTCTGTCGCCCGCAAGTTCCTGAACCAAGTGGAACTGACCGACGAAGTGCGTCTGCAGTGTGTAGAGATGTGCCAGCTCTTCCACCGCTCCACCATTTCCTGGTCCAAAAGAATGCTTAATGAGCTGAAGCGGCACTACTACGTGACCCCCACCAGCTACTTGGAAATGATCACGACCTTCAAAGCACTACTTGCAGACAAGCGCAAGCAGATTTCCGACGAAAAGCGCAGGTACGAAGTCGGCCTGGAAAAGCTCATCACCACCGAAAGCTCAGTGGAGAACATGAAAGACGAATTGACGAAAAAACAGCCCCTGCTAGAAGCTGCAAGCATCGAAACTGAGAAAAAGATGAAAATCGTGGCTGCGGAAAGCGCAGAGGCTGAGATAGTGCAGGAATCAGTGGCCCGGGAGGAAGCGATTGCTAAGATCTCCGCAGACAAAGCAGGCGCAATCAAGGAAGACTGCGAGGCGGAGCTGGCCAAAGCCATGCCCATACTGAACGAAGCCCTCAGCGCCTTGAAAGTCCTGCAGAAGAACGACTTCATTCAGATGAAGTCCTACACCAACCCTCCAGAGCCTGTGAAGAAGGTGATGGAGGCGGTGTGTATTTTGAAGGGAGCGGATGTACAGAAGAAGTATGACCAGAATATGAAGGCGTACTACGACTACTGGCCTGCCAGTCAGAAGCTGCTGGGCAACCCGGACTTCAAGGAGGAGTTGGAGCACTTTGATAGGGACAATATCAAAGAAAAGTCCATCAACGCCCTCCAGAAGTACGTAACCGACCCGATCTTCAACCGAGAAACCATGATGGGCGTCTCCAGTGCCTGCGCCGGCCTCTGCCAGTGGGTCACCGCCATCGAAAAGTACTACCACGTGCACCTCATTGTGGCTCCCAAGCAAGAAGCCCTGGAAGTCGCGCAGGCTGAGTACAACACAGTGATGGAGGGACTGCGGATAAAGCAGGCGGAGTTGAAGAAAGTGCAGGACAGGGTGGATATCCTGAGGAAGGACTTGGAGGAGACGACGGATAGGAAGCAGGCGTTGGAGAGGGATGTGGAGGACTGCAGACGGCGCCTGCAGCGGGCGGAGACTTTGATCACAAGTCTAGGTGGGGAAAAGTCCACTTGGAAGGAAAGAGCTGAGAAACTCGGGGAAGTATTTATCTGGCTCACAGGAGATATCCTCGTATCCGCAGGGATTATCGCCTACTCCGGGCCCTTTATCTCCCTGTACCGCTCCACTATGGTGGCTGAGTGGGTCACTGAGTGCAGTGAGCGCCGTATTCCCTCCAGTTTAGTCTTTTCCCTGGTCAACTCCCTCGGCGACCCTGTCAAAATCCGCTCCTGGCACATCGACGGCCTGCCAAAAGACGCTTTCAGCACTGATAACGGCATTATTATGACCAAGGCCAGACGCTGGCCGCTCCTCATTGACCCTCAAAACCAGGCGAACAAGTGGATAAAGAACATGGAGAGCAAGGAGGGGCATTTGCTCATAATAAAGCTGTCGGATGACAACTTTTTGAAACGGATGGAGGCGTCGATTACGGTGGGGAACTCGGTGTTGATAGAGAATATAGGGGAGGAACTGGACCCGACGCTTGAGCCTTTGCTGCTCAAGCAAATCGTCAAAAACACCCTCAAACTCGGTGACACAGTGATCGACTACAGCAAAGACTTCAAGCTCTTCATGACCACCAAGCTACGCAACCCCCACTACCTCCCCGAGCTCTCCACCAAAGTGACCCTCATCAACTTCATGATCACCCCCGAAGGTCTGGCCGACCAGCTCCTCGTCACTGTCGTGGCCGAGGAGCAACCGGAACTAGCCCGGCGGAAGGAGGAACTGATACTGCAAAGTGCGAAAAACAAGGAAGAGTTGAAAAACATAGAGAACAAAATCCTGCATGTGATTAGCTCCAGTGAGGGCAATATACTGGACGACGACGCTGCTATCACTATTCTGAGTGAGTCGAAAAGAGTGTCCAATGAAATCGAAAAGGCGCAGAAAATCGCCGAAGTGACGGAGACGGAAATCGACAAAACTCGCATGAAGTACAAACCTTTCAGTGACTGCATGTCTCTGCTGTTCTTCTGCATCACTGACATGGGCAACATCGACCCGATGTACCAGTACTCTCTCGAGTTCTTCACCAATCTATTCAAACGCTCGATATACGACAGTGAGCAGTCTGAAGACCTGGACACCCGCCTCACTAACCTACGCAACCACTTCAGTTACTCCCTATATGTCAATATCTGCAGGTCGCTGTTTGAACGGCACAGGATCCTGTTCGCGCTCAGTCTCACCCTCAAGTTCATGGAGTATGAGAAGTCGCTGGATAGTGACGAACTGAGGTTCCTCATGACAGGGGGGATCGGACTGGAGGAGCGGATGCCGGAGAAGCCGCAGGTGTCCTGGGTCACGGACAAAATGTGGGGGGAGCTGTTCCGCCTCAATAAGATGGCTCCCTACGCAGGCCTTGTCAATGATGTCGGCAGAGACGTAGCAGTGTGGCAAGAAATGTACGACTCCGCAAGTCCCCACGACTTCCAATTCCCAGGCAAATGGCAAGCCGCTCTCAACCCTTTCCAGCGCCTCCTAGTCGTGAGGTGCATTCGCCCGGACGCAGTGATCCCGGCAGTCGTGGACTTCGTCAGTTTGAAGATGGGCAAGAAGTTCACAGAGTCGCCACCGTTCAAACTGAAGGAAATTTACAAGGATTCATCCAGTGTCACTCCCTTGGTGTTCATTTTGTCCCCCGGCAGTGACCCTTTTTCAGCACTCAACAAGTTCGCAGTAGACAAAAGGAAGGAACTGAAGTCCAAGTCGTTAGGGCAGGGACAGGGGGATGCCGCCAGGGACACAATCCTCGAAGCCATCCCTAATGGGGACTGGGTGGTACTGCAGAATTGCCATTTGGCTGTGAGCTGGATGCCGATTTTGGAGAAAATCGTGCAGGAAATCGACCCGAAAGCCACTCACAAGGAGTTCAGACTGTGGCTGACTTCCTACCCCTCTCCCTCCTTCCCTGTCACTTTGCTGCAAAACGGCATCAAAATGACCAATGAGCCGCCGAAGGGACTGAAAGCCAACATAACCGGCTCCTACTTCAAAGACCCAATCAACGAACCCAACTTCTTCAACTCTTGCAAGAAGGAAAAAGAGTGGAAAAAACTGCTTTTCGGCCTTTGTTTCTTCAACGCGGTAATTCACGAGCGCCGCTTATACGGTCCTTTGGGCTGGAACATTCCTTATGAGTTCAGTGACAGTGATTTGCGCATTAGCGTCCAGCAGCTCCAAATGTTCCTGAATCAGTATGACAAAGTCCCGTTCAAAGCGCTGAAGTACCTGACAGGCGAGTGCAACTTCGGAGGCAGAGTGACAGACGACAAGGACCGAAGACTGATCATGACCCTGCTCAACGACTACTACGTGGAGGACATCTTCACAGAGAGTTACAAGTTTTCGGGCATTGAGCAATTCTACGCGCCGCCCACAGGCGACCATCAGGACTACTTGGACTACGTGGAAAGTCTGCCGCAGAGGGTGCCCACGGAGATATTCGGCTTCCACTCGAATGCGGATATCACCAAAAACAACAAGGAAACGCAGATTCTGTTCGATTCCTTGCTGCTGACAGCCTCTACGACTGGCGGCGGGGATAAAGGAGGGTCCTCGGTGGAGTTGATGATCGAGAAGATAGCGGATAGCATCCTTGGGGAGCTGCCTGGCCAGTTCGACATCACAGCAGCCAGTGTCAAGTACCCTGTGCTGTACACAGAAAGCATGAACACTGTACTCACTCAGGAACTAGGCCGGTACAATGTACTCACAATCACTATCAAGAACTCCCTCACTGACCTCAAGAAAGCCATCAAGGGACTTGTGTCCATGTCTTCCACCCTGGAAAACACGCTCAGAGCCTTATTTGACGGCAAAGTGCCGCCTGAGTGGAGTAAAAAGAGCTACCCCTCCCTGAAGCCACTGGGCTCCTACATTTCCGACCTCAAGGCTAGACTGGAGTTCTTTAAGGACTGGATTTCCCGCGGCCAGCCAGAGGTGTACAACCTGTCCCGCTTCTACTTCACCCAAAGCTTCCTCACAGGCGCCCTGCAGAACTTCGCCCGGAAGTACACTATTCCCATCGACGAGATCTTCTTCAACTTCGAGGTGATAGCGGCGCCTGCTCCCTCGCGGCCTGCTGATGGGATCCTAGTGAATGGGATGTTTCTGGAAGGGGCGAAGTGGGACTATGGTCGGAAGGTGCTGGCGGAGAGCGACCCGAAGGTACTGTATGTGGACTGTCCTATGATCTGGCTGAAGCCTGCGACTGAGCGGGACGTGTACCCGCACTATGAGTGTCCGCTGTACAAGACCAGTGAGCGCAGAGGGGAACTGAGCACGACTGGACACTCCACCAACTTCGTCACGTCCTTCTGGCTGGCTTCCGACCTGCCGGAGAAGCACTGGATCAAGAGAGGAGTGGCGATGCTCACGCAGCTCGACTTCTAAGTCTAGTAGAGGTAGTAGTGCAATGGACCTATGGACGTTGAAGCCGCTTGAGTTCTACCACTACGGCATGTGTGTGGGGATGTTGTGTGCGGTGCTAGTAGCAGTGCTCTTCGGCAGAGAGGCAGCGAAGCCGCTGAAAACCGAAGTGGTGACTGCCGACAGAGTGATAAAGAAGAAGTCTCCGAAGGCCTTCACTCTACGCTTTCCCCAGGGCATGGTGGCACTCTGCACCTACTGCGACCGCTACTTAGTCGACGATGATCAGGCCTCCAGACACCAAGCAGGCAAACGGCACATTGAGAACGCCGCTGGTGCCACTGTTTGGCACGAGTTTCGGCCTGCTGCAGAGGCTGAAAGCGCTCCAGTGCGCCCTGCTGCGGGCGCTGAGGAAGAAAAGAAGCAGGATGCGGAGTGGGAAACGGTGGAAGCGGCCAAGCGCAAGCCCAAGAAAGCGCACAAGCAGTCGTAGAATAGGAACTACCCTAGCGAATACACTCTCCGGGTCTAGCAGTATATTGCACTGCTTGGGAGTGCGGGAAATTGATGTAGTACTCAAACGACGCTAACTAGTAAGCTGTACAGGCGAAAGTCAGTGAAAAGGCTGAGTTGAAGCCTTTGATGCTATCTCAAATTAATGATACAAAGATGCAGCACGGAGCAATAAGAGCACGTCAACAAAAGGAACAGATTTCCTACTGTCATTATGCCGATCTCCTAC
>Ga0247837_1007721_pt1 | contig 14040 bp, 13 predicted proteins | sample LaCtaG_2_FD_187115 | JGI IMG/M metagenome (GOLD analysis project Ga0247837, IMG submission 187115) | Freshwater microbial communities from meromictic Lake La Cruz, Castile-La Mancha, Spain - LaCruzMarch2015_14.5m | ecosystem: Environmental > Aquatic > Freshwater > Lake | place: Spain: Castile-La...
CGGGGGTGATGCCCACGGACTGGATGCTCTCGTCGCCAGGCGTCAAATACTGGCCAATGGTGAGCTTCAACGACGAGGTATCAGGGAAGTCGTAGAGCTGCTGGACCGAGCCCTTGCCGAAGGTGACGTCGCCGACGAGGAGACCGCGGCCACGGTTCTTCAAGGCCCCGGCGACGATCTCCGACGCCGACGCCGACCCGCCGTTGACGAGGGTGACGACGGGGAGGTCCACCCGATGGTTCTTGGCCCGGGCCATGACCTCGCGGCGACCGTCGCTGGCCTGGCCCTCCTGGGTGACGACGATGACGCCGTCTTTCAAGAACAGGTTCGAGACCTCGATGGCCTGGTCAAGGAGACCGCCGGGGTTGTTGCGGAGATCGAGGATGACGCCCTTGAGGGGAGCCTTGCTCTTGGCACGGGCCTTTTCGATGCCGGCCAGCACATCCTCGGCTGTATGACCCTGAAATTGCTTCAGTTTCACATAGGCCAGATCTCCCACCCGCTCCGCGCTGACGCTTTCGACGCGAATGACGGCGCGGATGATCTCAAAGCGGTGGGGCTCTTCCCAGCCCTTGCGGGTCATCCAGATGACGACGGGGGTATTCGGTTTGCCACGCAGGCGCTCGACGGCCTCGTCGAGGCCCATGTTGACCGTGGACTCCTCGCCAATCTTGACGATTTTGTCCTGGGCCTTGATGCCGACCTTGTCAGCGGGGGTGCCGTCGATGGGGGAGATGACCGTCAGGCCGCCGTCACGAATCGAGATGACGATGCCGAGGCCGCCGAACTCGCCCTTGGTCGAGAGCTTCATCTCCTGGCTGTAGCGGGGCTCCAGCAGCACGGAGTGGGGATCGAGCTTCGAGAGCATGCCGTTGATGGCGGCGTATTCGACGTCGCGTTTCTCGACGTCGGTGGCGATGCGCGGTTCCAGGAACCGGAAGATGGCATTGAGCCGGAACGAGACGTCCCACAGGCTCGTGACGTCGTGGATGTCAAAGATGCGCTCCTCAATACCCGCCGCCGTGCCGATGGCGACCTTGAGGGTGTTGTCGTCGACGTCTTCGACGAGGACTTCAGGCACGCTCTTCTCGACGGCGTCGAGGGCGGCGCGCAGCATCTCCTTGGGCTGGATGCGGTTCGGCTCGACGTACTGCTCCTTCACCAACAGCACGACCTTGTTGAAGACCCGCAGTTCCGTGAGCTGTTCGCCAGCGGCCCCGGCGCCAAAGGCGAGCAACAGGCCAAGTGCCGGCACCAGGCGTGTCGTGCGGAGAACCAGGGATCGAGTCGATGCACTCATGGGCGTCCTTCCAGGTCAGCCACTCACCACCGTCTGGCGACTGTGGTGAATGCACGGATGACCTTAGCGAAAGGTCTGGTGTTCCCGCACGTCCCCGGCGTTCGGCCAGAAGGGACTGATCTCGTCGGCCAGGCCGACGTGCGGTCATGCTGTGCTGTGTTGGGTGTGTGCGGGCGCCTGGCACCGCCCTGCAGTGGGGCGGCGGGCCCTGAGCCCGCTTGCCGTGACGCGTCCTGACGCGTCACACGGGGCTATTCCCGGGGAGGCTCGTCCGGCGAGGGGTCTGGCGCCTGCTGCCCCTCAATCTGCATGGAGGAGACTTCCTGGGTGTGGGCGGGGGCCTGAAACGCAACGGCCTCGGCCTCAATCTGGGCCACGGAGATTTCCTGCGTCATCGCCGGGGCGGCGAAGGACTGGGACAGCACCGGCGGCATCGAGGGCGGCGCGATGGGGACGGGGCCCGACGCATCAAACGGCAGCGGCGGCAAAATCTGGGCGAGGGAGACTTCCTGGGTCATCGCCGGCATCGGCGGGGCTGCCGCCGACGACTCGGGGGGCAACGATGGATTCTGCAGCTCGGGCGGGATTTCCGACGGTGGAAGATCGCTCAAGCGCATGACGCCCGTGAAGGCGTTGCTGCGTGGATGGGTCGCCTTGACCTCGCCCTGGCCCTCAACGAAGGCGGGCTCGGGGTTGCGGCCCCGCTCCAGCGTTCGCCGGCGGGTGTCGTTGTACCAGGGGATCCAGGTCTCGGCCGTCGGGGTGGTGGCGTCGGCGCCAAGCAACTGGGCACCACCCTCACCAGTCAACGCCCGCTTGATGCCATCGACGGTCAGGGACTCATCGCGGCCAGCCTGTTCTCCCAGGCGGTTGGCGATGACGACGAACCACTCCACGGCCTCCTGGATAAGGCCGATCAGATTGGCCTGGTCGAAATGGGGGCCCCGGGCGATGTGGTCGGCGAGACCGAGGCTCGGCGGCAGCCCTTGTTGTTCAGCAGGGGCGACCTCGGCAAGGAGGCCGCGGGTCCAGCGGACCAGGGTGTCGCGCCCCGGCTTGGCACTGAAGGTCTCTTTGAGGGCCTGATCGACGTGGTCAAAAGTGCGGCGGTGGAGGTCGGCGTCGGCCAGATCGGCCACCGACCGCCATTCGACCTCGAGGTCGCGCACATTGGGCACGCAAGCCTGCAGCCACAGGCGGGCCTGGGCCCGTTCAACGGCGGGACGCTCCCCGGGCGAAACCTGGGCCATCACCGAGGCCAACTTGGCTTCAACAAGTTCGTGGGACAGGGCCCCGAGGGTGAAGGACAAGCGGGCCATGGGCCCGAACTCGTTGCCACCGTTCAGGTAGGCCGACAGCAAGTTGGCGCGGGGCGTCGACGACGCCTGCAACTGCTTCTGCCAGCGGGCAGCATCGCTGCCCCCCGAGAACAGGCGACGGAAGAACGACATGCCTTTTCGCTCGACGCCGGGCAGCAGAGGCAACGTGGCCCCCAATGCAACGAGCGAAGGGCGTCGCGCGAGGCTCTCACCGATGAGCGGGTGGAGACCTTCGGCGAGGCGGAGCCGACGAGCAAAAGGGAGATGGAGGAAAAGGTCGGCCATGAGCGGCCCGAATCTAGACGCTTCCCGGCCAGAAAACCAACGTTGAACCACATCGGCGACGTTTTCGCGCCTCTTCGTGCCTTCGCCGAGGTGGGGATGCGACGGCGCCGACAGCCAGAGGCCCCAAACGGGGCGAGGGCGTTGTTAGGCGGTGTCGTGCTGCTACAGCCGGGCAACGCATTGTTTCCGTCGACAACAAAGGACCCTCGAACGTGATGAAGCTCGCTGCCGTGTCCGGTGCCCCTGAAGCCCGCGCCGCCGACCTCCTTGCCTGCGGTGTCTTCGTCGACGCCACGCCCCCTGCCAAGACCGGGACTCGCGCCAGGAAGGCCCCGGCGACCGTGCCCCACGGCCTGCAGGCCATCGACGCCGCCCTTGGCGGGGTCCTCGGCGACACCATTGCCGCCGAAGGCTTCACCGGCGCTGCCGGCCAGTCCCTGGTGCTGCACACCCACAGCAAGCTCGCGGCGGGCCGTGTGCTCCTGCTCGGCCTCGGTGCCGCCGACAAGGCCGGCCCCGACACCATCCGCCGCTTCGCCGGCCAGACGGTGAAGATGGCCGAGAAGCTCAAGGCCAAGAAGGTCACGGCCGTGATCCCCGACACCGACCGCGTCCGCCTCGACGTCGCCGTCGAAGCCGCCGCCGAAGGCGCCTTGCTGGCGAGCTACCGCTTCACCAAATACCTCACCAAGGACACGTCAACGCCGTCGATTCAGGTCTTTGAACTCGCCATTGGCGGTCGCGCCAAGGTCGAAGGCGCCATCGCCCGCGCCGAGGCGATTGCCGCCGGCGTCTGCCTGGCCCGTGACCTCGTCAACGAGCCGCCAGCTTCCCTCACCCCCGTCGAGTTCGCGCGCCGGGCCCAGGCCGCGGGCAAGGCCGCGGGCTTCAAGGTCACGGTCCTCGACGAGAAGGCCATTGCCCGCGAGAAGATGGGCCTCGTGTTGGCGGTCGCCGCAGCGGCCATGCCGTACACGCCGCCCCGGGTGGTGCGCCTGGAGTACCGCCCCAAGGGCAAGGCCAAGAAGCACATCTGCCTCGTCGGCAAGGGCCTGACCTTCGACTCCGGCGGCCTCGACATCAAGCCCGCCGACGGCATGCTCGACATGAAGATCGACATGTCGGGTGCCGCCGCCGTCCTCGGTGCCATGCAGGCCATCGCCCGCATCAAGCCCGACGTCGCCGTCACCGGCTACCTCGGCTGCGTTGAAAACGGCATCGGCGGCAACGCCTTCCACCCGAGCGACATCATCACGTCCCGCAAGGGGCTCACCGTCGAGATCAACAACACCGACGCCGAGGGGCGCCTGGTGCTGGCCGATTGCATCGACCTGGCCCTCACCCAGAACAAGCCCGACCTGCTCATCGACCTGGCGACGCTGACAGGGGCCTCGATGATCGCTCTCGGGCCAACGACCGCCGCGGTCTTCACCGACGACGACACCCTGGCCGCCGACATCCAGACCATCGGCAAGCGCTGTGGCGAGGACTTCTGGCGCCTGCCCCTCAACGACGATCTGCTGGGCCAGCTCAAGAGCCCCATCGCCGACACCAAGAACACGGGCACCCGCATGGGGGGCGCCATCACGGCGGCACTGTTCCTCAAGATGTTCGTCGATGGCCGGGCGAATTGGGCCCACATCGACCTCGCTGGTCCGGCGTCGTCGGACAAAGACGGCGACTACCAGCCACGCGGTGGGACGGGCTTCGCGGTGCGCACCCTGGTGGGCCTCATCGATCCCCGTTGATGCCCCGCTGATCGCGGCCGGCGGTGTCGCCGTCGACGGCGGCGCCTCCGACCAACGAAAAGCGGCTCCTTCGGGAGCCGCTGTTCGTTGCTGCAGGGCTGAGCGACGGCCTCAGAGGTGCAGGACGGTCTCTCGGTGCTCGGGGTAGCCGCCCACACCCGCGGAACCGTCGGCCCACCCACGGATGCGGATGTCGCCCTTGCCGGCCCACACCGCGAGGTCGATGACGATTTCCGGGGAGACAGACGCGGTCTGCTTCGTGGGTGATGGCTTGCTGCTGCCGAACTCAGGGGGCGAGTTGCCCTTGACGTCGAACTTCTTCAGCTCGCGGGTGCCGTCCGGGTAGACGACCTCGAGGTTGTAGACGTTGGTCTTGGCGAAGGTGTCGAAGTTCTTCTGGCACTCTTCCTCGGTGCTGCCGGCGTGGGTCGAGGGGGTGGCGATGAGGTTCATCGACAGTTTGCCGTCGGCGGGCACCTTGGTGAGCCAGGCTTCCATCGGCTTGTGGGTGCCGTAGCAGTAGGTGAGGGTGTGCAGGGTGGCGTTGTTGGCGACGACGACGGCGTTGCCGGCGTCGCGGCTGTCCTTCATGTCCCGCAGCATGGGTTCGAGGCTGCCGGCGGGGAGGCGGGCGCGGTCGACGCTGCCAAAGGGCATGTCCCGACCGTCGTAGCGCACCGTGATGGGCTTGCCGGTGGCGTCGGTGAACTCCGCCGCCTGGCGCTTCTCGGTGTCTTTGAGGGCGGTGGGGATGCCGTCGCGGCCCGCAGCGGCCTCACCAGGACGAACAGTGGCCGTCGTGCCGGTGATCGTGGAGATGATGCGGCTGATGCTCGGCATGGGCGACTCCTCAAAGGTGCGTGGGGTTTAGCCCGTCGTCGGCGTTTTTGGCGGTGGTTTTGGCGGGGCCTTTTTCCAGGCGTGAAACGCCAGGGCGTTGCCGGCTCCTGGCGGGCGTCCATGACCGGGGTCCGTCGGGGCGGCCGGGGCAATGACCGCCTGGGCCTTTTTCAGATGATCGTCATCGCCGAGGGAGGCGGCGGCGGCGGCGGCATCGAGGGCCGGGCCCCGACGACGGGGCGGTGCCTTCAGCAGTTGGCCGGAACGGGGGAAGCTGAAGCCCTCGGGCACGTCGTCGTCGCTGGTCACGGTCTGAGACTAGCAGCCGATGGTGACCCCGGGCACTTTCCCATCCGCCAGCCCCTGACATGTCGGCCTCAGACCCACACCTGTGGGCGGCGAGATCCACGAAGCTGGATCCGCACCAGTGGGGGAGGACACATCGTATGACGTGCACCACCCCACACGAGGTCCGCCCCATGAAGAATCCGTTCCTGACCGTTGGCACCGCTCTCCTTGTCGCCGCCGTGCCCTTTGCCGGCTGCGCCACGGCCCCGGCCGCCGCCCCCGCTGCCGCTGCCAAGACCACCGAGGGCTCCTGCGGCGGCGAGAAGAAGGCCGGCGAAGGCTCCTGCGGCGGCGAGAAGAAGGACGGCGAGAAGAAGGCCGGCGAAGGCTCCTGTGGCGGCGAGAAGAAGGCCGGCGAAGGCTCGTGCGGCGAAGGCTCGTGCGGCGGCAAGCGCTGAACGACGTCGTCAGCAGGTGCCCGTTCAGGGCTGAAGCGGTGCCGGCGGTTCGTCCGTCGGCGCCGCTTCTGCTTGTGGGGCCTCGGGGACCGCAGGGTCAGGCGGCGCAGTCCCTGGCACCTCGGACGGCGAAGGCTCGGACGCCGCCGGCGGCGGAGCGAGTTCCCGAGGCGGGCCGTCCGGCGATGGTCCCGTCGTCGTCGTCGGTGGGGGCTCCGTCGGCGAGCCAGACACGGCTGGCAGGGCCTCGGGGGCTTCCACCTCGGGGCGGGCACCCATGGCGCCGCCAAGCCCACCACCAACGGCGCCGCCGACAGGCGCACCGATACAGAAGCTGCCGATGGCCACACCGACGAAGAGGACGCCGGTGACGGCCGCCGCGCAGCTTTGGGCGCAGTCGGCGCTGGCGTCGGCCTCCTGAAAGGACGCGGCGGCACCGAGCATCCCCGGGGTGGCACAGGCAGCCCCGAGCACCGTCGCGCCAGCAGCCGCCGTCAGCGGTGCCGGTGACAGGGGATTGCCAGTGATCGACGTGCCGATGAGGGCCCCCACCGCCGCACCGGCCAACACGCCAATGGTGGGGATGGCGAAGACGTCGACGGTGACGACGGCACCGGGATCCGTGATGCCCAGGGAATTGGCCATGCTGATTTGGTTGTCGGCCATCAGCAGCACCGCGCCAAAACCAGCGAGGCCGCCGACGACGGCGCCGACACCACCGCCGACGGCGCCGGCGACGGCTTCTCCCGGGACGGCTCGAGCGGGCGTGGCCATGGCGGCCACCACTGCCGCGACGCAGACACCGGCGCGACACCCTCGTGAGGCTCTAGCGGCTCGACGGCAGATCATGGCTCCATGGTCCTCCACAAGCCCTGGCCCCACAAGCCGCGCGGCCCCGTCAGCCCGTTTCGGCGAGGGCGTCCTTGATGACCGCCCGCAGCTTGTGCACGACGAGGTCGAGGGCCACGCGGGCATCGCCCTCGGGGATGATGAGGTCGGCCCACCGTTTTGAAGGCTCGACGAAGGCCAGGTGCATCGGCCGGACCGTTCGGTAGTACTGCTCGCGCACGGACTGAAACGTGCGTCCCCGCTGCTCGATGTCACGGCGGATGCGGCGCATGACGCGAATGTCGGCGTCGGTGTCGACGAAGAGCTTCACGTCCATCGTCTGGCGCAGGGCCTCGTTGTCAAACACCAGGATGCCTTCGACGACGATGACCGGCGTCGGGTTCACCCGCACGCGCTCCGTGCGGCGGCTGTGGGTGACGAAGTCGTATTGGGGAATGTCGACGGAGTTGCCCGCCTTCAACGCCGTCAGATGCTCGACCATCAACGCCGTCTCGAGGCTCTCGGGATGGTCGTAGTTGAGCTGGGATCGTTCGTCGGGGGAGAGGTCCGAACGGTCCCGATAGTAGTGGTCGTGCTCGATGGTGGTGACGTGCTCGCTGGGGATCGCCGCCGTCAGCGCCCTCGCCAGCGTGGTCTTGCCCGAGCCGGTGCCGCCCGCGATGCCAATCACATAGACCATGGCCACGCCGCTAGCCGCAAATGTCGGCCCCGTCGACCGGGTCAGGCGATTGTCGTGAGTCCCTCGACAGGATCGTCCACCAGGGAGCGGCGCAGTCCGTCGACATCGATGCGAAATTTCGGCACCGGCAGGGCCGCTGCCAGGAACGACGTCGACGACGACGCGTGTGACGTCGGCTTCGTCGCCAGCACCCGCTCCAGCCGCGCCGACACCGGGCAGAACCTGGTGTGTGGGGCATAGCGCCACGGGCGGCCGTCGTCGTCGAAGACCAGGCCCCGCTCCACCGCCCACGCCAACGCCACAAACGACACGCCTTGCTCGCTCGCCGCAGTCACCGCGGCCACGACGTCGGCGTCAGCCCCTCGATCGACGTCGACCGCCTGGTAGCCGAGGCGGCGATAGAGGGCCGCCAGATGAAAGCGCTCGGGGACCGTGACCAGGCCATCGCGGCCAAGCCGTCGGCACAGAAGCACCAGCAAGCCGTGCACGATGCGTCCGAGGCCCGTGCCTGGATGGCGCTGGCCGGGCAGGCGGGGACGCTCCGCCGAGAACGGCTGCCGCGGGTGCTGCATCAGCAGCCAGTCGACGACGACCACTGCCACGGGATCGCCGTGGACGACGGCGGCCTCCCGCAGGTGCAGGCGCATGTCCATGATGGGCTGGCCGTCACTCAAAACGAGTTCGAGGCGGTGACGGAAGTCGTCCTCGCGGGTGATGCGCAGGGTGTGATCGCCCAGGCCCTTGCGGCGGAGGGCCTCATCGAGCCCGTATTCCTGCAGCACCCGGTGGAGGCCGGTGACGCTGTAGACGTCGACAAACGGCCGCTCGTCGTCTTCGAACAAGTCGCTGGTGTCGCCGGAGTCGGCGCGCAAATCCGCCGCGGTGAGCCGCGCGGCAATGCGCTCCAAAGCTGGGTCGACGCGCACAATGGCACCACGATAGCGCAGCGCGTCACGCCCGTCGCCGCCGCGCGTCCGGGTGTCTCATCCCGCCGGACGATTGTCGATTCGTGACCGCGAAGCGTTCAAGACCGCGAAGCGCACCCGAGCGAAGCCCAGCGGAAAAGGGCCGCCCGCGACGGGTATTCGGGAGACGGAATCAGCTCTTGGCGAGGCGCTTGAGTTGGCTTTGCAGGCGGGCGACGAACTGGGGATCGCTCTCGACCATTTCGCCGACGACCTCTTCCATGGCCTTGGCGCCCTTGCCCGTTTGCTTGCCGAAGCGTTCCTCGACGACGAGGCCCACGAAGCGCCGTGAGGCTTCTTCTTTGGTCGCCTTGCCAGCCTCGATGTCCGCCGCCAGCTCAGCGAGGGCCTCCATCATGCGGCTCTTGCCCTGGCTCGGCTGGTCCGTCGACGAGCCCGCCCGATCGACCATGCCCGCAAACTTGGCGCCTCCCTTGGAAGACGTCGTCGACGCCTTCTGGGCCTGCTGCGCTTGCTGCGTTTGGGTCGGCCCGCCGCTCTTGATGCGCATCGTGTTCCCGTGTGGGCCGTGGCCGTGGAAAGGGTCTGAACTGCTGCGCCGTTGCCTGGTGGCAGCGACGACTGCTGGGGAGTGTAGCGGTTGTCGTCGCCCGCCGTCGATCGGGTGCGTCGCGGCTCACGACGCCCCCGAAAACGCCGCGATCAAGCGCTCCGGTGTTCATGCCAGTCAACCGCGGGCGCGCAGTTGATCAGCGACCGACGGCGCCTTGCCCGTGGGCTTCCAGGAGGGCCTGGGCGAACGCCGCGGGCGCCCCCCCGGGTTCCATCTCGATGGCCTTCTGCAACGCCTTGACGCCGTCGTCGACCTTCTTGAGCCACAGCAGGGCCTCGCCGATGTGGGCCTGGGCGAGGGCGCTGTCGGGGCGGAGCTTGAGGGCCTCCTGGTGGTGCTTGAGGGCCCGCTGGAAATGCCCCTGGGAGAACTCCAGGTTGCCGAGGGCGACGTGGGGCACCTCGGAGTGGGGCAGCAGGGCCGCGACGCCGGCGAAGACCTCCTCGGCCTCACGGGGCTTGCCCATCTCCATGTAGAGGTACCCGGCCTCCAACAACAACGCCGCCTCGGGCTGCGGCACATCAATGAGGCCCTTCAACATCTCGTCGGACATGCAGATCCTCGTCCAGGCAGTCGGCGCGTTCGCCATCAGAAGTTCTGTTGGTCGGGAACGCTAGCACAGGCGCCCTTGTCGACGACAAGGGTTCGCCCCCAAGAAAAAAGCCAGGGCGGGTGCCCTGGCTTTTTCGGTCGCCCGTGTGCTGACGTGCTTCGGCACCGGCCGAAGCAGCAGACATCAGCGGACGTTGGAGATGGAGCTCTTGGCGGTGTCGTGCTTCGTCTTCATGACGTTGGACACCGTCGAGAACGAACGGTTCTCGGACTGCATCTTCTCTTGCAGCTGGAGGTACTGCAGGTTGAAGCTCTGGGCCATCTCCTGCATGTTCTTGGTGGCGTTCAGCATGTCCATACCGCTGTTGCCGGTGGAGCCGCCGCCAGCCGCCTGGCCGCCAGCGCCCTGCTGGGCACCGAGGAACGAACCGCCCACGGGGATGCCGTCAGCACCGATGTTGGTGGAGCCCGCGATGCCAGCGCCGCCGCCGCCCGCGCCGCCGAAGCCGCCGCCGCCGCTGACGTTGCCAGCCGCACCGGAGACCGCCGCCGAAACGACCGCCGCGCCGGGAACGAAGGGAGCAGCCACTCCGATGGCCGCGCCAGCCACGCCGCCGCCGGCAGCGACGCCGTTGCGGACCTGGGTGCCGAAGTCCGTCCGGGCCGACGTCCGGGGGGTGGTGGACGACGAGTTGAGCTGGACGCTGCCGCTGCGAGAACCAGGACCGGTGACGTTCATGGGGCCTTCTCCTGCTGTGGGCGCCGGGTTCGGACCGCCCAATGGTCAAAAATCTTCGAGGGTGGTCGGCGAACCGCGCAGCCTCTTTTCAAGGAGGATTATCGCGGCGGCGGGGGCGGCGTTGCGCGACCGTCCCGGGATCTCCTCCCGATGACGGAGCCGCCGGCCGGATCATGGCTGGGGCTGAGCCAAACGCGCTTTGGTTTCAAGGAGATAGCTGAGGAGGGCCTGGGCGCGCTCGTAGGCGCCGGCGGCCTTCTTGGCCGCGAGCTTGTCTTTGTTGCTGCCTGATTTGGCGAGTTCCCGCAGGGCCTCGAGGCGGCCCTCCATGCCTCCGAGGTCGCCGGATTCAACGAGGGCCTCGATGCGGGGGAAGCCCACCGACGGCGGCGGTGCGGCGGCTTCTTCCTTTTTGGGGCGGGCGCGGTCGACGGGCTGCTTCACCTGGTCGCTGATCTTGAAGCCCTTGAGGTCCGACTTGTCCGACTTGGTCATTGCATCCTCGGTGTCTGTCGTTGCGCCCCGGCGTCGAGCGATCGGGAGCGGGCGAATCAGGGGTTCTTCGTCGAGCGCCAGAAGAACGCGAAGCCACTATAGGACAGGCCCAGACCCGCCGCCAACGAGACGTAGAGGCCGAGGCCGATCTCGAGGGTGGGGACCTCGAAGCGGCGCACCACGCCGTAGACGAGCAGGAACCACGTGCCGGCGATGGTCGACAACAACGACAGCAGCAGCATCCACAACGCCGTCCGCCGGGCCCGCTGACGCTGTTTGGCGGGGGTGGGGCGCAGGCCACGCTCGTCGAGGGAAGCTTTGTCCCGCTGGATCAGCAACCAGACGCTCAGGCAGGCGATGACGGCGTGGACGACGCCGCCGCTGCCCATGCCGAGGACCACTTCTTCGTGGGCCCGACGGAGCCAGGGCAACATGGTCCCCAGCAACGTGAACATCGCCGACGCCAACGTGATCTTGTCGGCGAGGCTGAACCCCCGCCACAGGGTGCCGCCCTCGCGCAGGAGCTCCTCGGCCTCGACGGCGACGTCGTCGATGACGCTGGCGCTGCCGTCGATGTGCTGGGCCGGGGCCTCTTCACGCAGGGGCGCGCGCTCGGCGGGGCGGGCGGAGGGCTGCGGTCGCGGCGGCGGACGCTCACGCTCGACGGGGCGCTCACGCTCGGGGGCTCGCTCCTGCCGTTCGGCGGGGCGGGCCGCGGCGGGCGTTCGGCCCTCGCGACCGGCGGGATCAAGCTCGGGGACCCGGCTCTCGCGACCGTCGGCACGCTGGTCGCCACGCTGATCGCCGCGCTGATCGGCACGTTGATCGCGGTGCTCGGCACGCTGCTCGATCCGGGGCTCGGGGCGGGGGTCTGGACGACGGGGCTGGACCACCGGGGCACCGGGCACGCCGGGGACGCCGGTGGCGCGCCGCTCGGCCCGGGCCTTCATCTCGCGCTTGTTGGAGTGCTCCCGGCCCAGGCGATCGGCCTCGGCCGCCGCATCACGACGGCGCTCGTCGTCGGCGATGGGTGGGGACGGCTTGGGTGGCGGCGGCATGCCCGGGCATGGTCGGGCACGGCGGCGGCGACGTCAAACGGCCAAGCGTCCGATGCACTCGCCCGGCACAGGCCGCCGCAGTAGAACCGCCAGCGAAACCCGGCGCGGAGGCGGCGATGACGACGAAGACGACCCCGGCGGCAGTGGCGACGGCGACCGCGACCGCGACCACGACGGCGACAACAGCATCGACGACGACGTCCGCTCCCTTCCTGGCTGGCCAAGCCCGCTGGTCGAAGGAGATGGTGGCCCGGGCGGCGACGGTGTTTGCGGAGCTTCCCCACCTGCCGTCCTGGGACGCCGAGCGCATCGCCGAACGGGTGGCGGCCTGGTACCGCTTTGTGGACGTCGTCGCCGGCGGCCACGTCGACGTCGATGCCCTGCCGCTGGCGGGCGAGGTCGTCCGCTTCGGCGCCGCGTTTCTGACCGCCCACCCCGAGCATGTGTTGGTCGGGGGCGAGGCCTGGCAGGCCACCGACGTCGAAGGCGTGGCCCGCTGGTTTGGTGCCGTTGGCCCCCGGCGGAGTGCTGGCGCCGACGTGGTTGCCCGCGTCGATGCCTTTGAGCGGGTGGTGCGCTCCCGGCTGGTGGTCGACGAGGCCATGCCCCTGGCGCAGGTGCTCCTCGACGCGATGAGCGGATGGCGCGCCGCGCCCTGACAGATTGCGCGCCTCGCCGGGAGATGGCGGGTGGAACGAAAGCCATCTCGCCCGGCCCGCGCACCATGGCTGGCGACGCTGGCGGCGCATCCCCACGCCATCGGGGCCGGGGTGGGACCTGGTACGACTTCTGCGGTGGAGGTGGTCGAGGGTCCCACCATGCAAACCGTTTTGTCCGCCACCGTCTGCGGCGTCGAAGCCCTGCCCTGTTCTGTGGAGGTCGATGTGACCCCCGGCCTGCCCGCCATCGACGTGGTGGGCCTCGCCGAAGCCTCCGTGCGGGAGGCGCGGGTGCGGGTACGGGGAGCCATCGGCCACACAGGCTTCGGCTTCCCCGTCGGCCGCATCGCCGTGAACCTGGCCCCCGCCCACCTCAAGAAGGACGGCACGGGCTTCGATCTGCCCATCGCGGTGTCGCTGCTGGCGGCCCATGGCGACGTGCCGGCCCGCCGCCTCGACAACGTGTTGTTCTTTGGCGAGCTCAGCCTCGATGGCTCCGTGCGGCCCGTGCGCGGGGCCCTCCTCGCCGCCGAAGCCGCCCGCATGGCCGGCTGCAGCGTCGTCATCGTCGCTGCGGACAACGGCGCCGAAGCCGCCCTGGTTCGTGGCGTCACCGTACGGGCCGTCAAGCACCTGCGCGACGTCGTCAGCTACCTGCGCGGCGACGACACGGCGGCCCCCATTGCCCAGCCGGCGACCACCGTGGTGCGGACGTCGCTGCCCGACCTGGCGGAAGTCCGGGGGCAGCCCCTGGCCCGGCGGGCCATCGAGATCTCGGCGGCGGGGGCCCATCACATCCTCCTGGTGGGAGGCCCGGGTTCGGGCAAGACCATGATCGCCCGTCGCCTGCCGGGGATCCTGCCGCCCCTGCTCCACGACGAGGCCATCGAGGTGACCCGCATTGCGTCGGTGGCGGGGTTGAACATCGGCGGCGGGCTGGTGGGGCAACGGCCTTTTCGGGCCCCCCACCACTCGACGACGTCGGCGGGCCTCGTCGGTGGCGGCGCGCCCATCGCGCGCCCCGGTGAACTCAGCCTGGCCCACCACGGGGTGCTGTTTCTCGACGAGCTGCCCGAGTTCAACCGCCAGACCCTGGAGATGCTGCGCGAGCCCCTTGAAGGCGGCGAAGTCGCCCTGTCACGCGCCGCTGGCGTCGTCGTCTACCCGGCCCGGGCCTTGATGGTGGCCGCCATGAACCCCTGCCCGTGCGGCATGCTGGGCCATCCCCGGCT
>Ga0247837_1007725_pt1 | contig 14032 bp, 20 predicted proteins | sample LaCtaG_2_FD_187115 | JGI IMG/M metagenome (GOLD analysis project Ga0247837, IMG submission 187115) | Freshwater microbial communities from meromictic Lake La Cruz, Castile-La Mancha, Spain - LaCruzMarch2015_14.5m | ecosystem: Environmental > Aquatic > Freshwater > Lake | place: Spain: Castile-La...
CCACAGGGCTCCGTCTCCCGCTCTACCACTGGATGTAGTCTGCCGCCCGACCCCGCCTCACCGGCCGCATGGTTGGTCAACAACCGCGCCGATTACCACAGGGTTGATCTTGCCGAAACGCAGGGTTTTTCTTTGGGGACTGTGTGTGCTCAGTGTGCCGGTGGTGGCCCCTAGGGGGCAGGGTGGTCGACCCCCTACGCAATCCAGAGTGGTGCCCAGGGCGGATCTCCACCCTGGGCCGTGACAACGGGTCCGTTCTGTTGAGGAAGATTACGAGTGACGAGTGGCTCCGGTCTCCGGGTTGGTAATCGTTTCTGAATTGATTCGATCGGAGGCCTGGTCGCATAGCATTTTTTTATAAAAAGCATTTTTTGTATTTTGTAAGCCCCATGGTGTAAAAATCACCTGGTGGATGCTAAAATACCCCCATATTAAAAAAAACGCAGCAACTACCTTTACCCAGCAGTGCCCCGATTCTGTATACACGCCAAAAGTGACCACACCCCAGTGTTTCTCATTTTTGGAAAATTTGCACAGCTGCCAACACACCCACTGCTGTATAGGGTCACACACACAGCCAACTGTATAAGTACAGCATGCACATTGGTAAAATGATCAAACATTATAACAAGATTTGGACACCGGTATTTTTTGCAGCAGCAGCAGTCACTTATTACTTGAATTGTTCAGAAGCAATCTGTCATCACAATCATCATGGGCACGGCCATGATCAATCACATTTTACAGGGATGTTTTTCATGTGGCTGGCCATGGGATTTGCACATCTGGGTGCCTGGTTCGAACACTGCGATTGCAAGTAGACTCCAGGGCAGATACACACCCCAGTGTTTCTCAGATTTAAAAAATTTGCTGCTGTGTTTTTTTGCTAGCTGTATACCACGGTGCAGCGATCATGTGCCGCCAATCTCAGATCCCACCAACTGCTGGGTCTTATGGTCACATGCTTGTTGCTGCCATCGGGCAGGGTCTTGCCAGAAGCACGGGTGCAGATGCTGAGATACACCCACTTGCCGCTGTGGTCAAATATGTCTTGGATCACCCAATCCACAGCAGACACAGGCACATGTTCCATGACGTCGGTGCAGATCACCATGTCATACCTGCCCACGGGTCGCACGCTATAGGGTTCGTACGCGGGATCATAACCTGTGATTCTGCCCTGCCATTGTGCGGGCCAACACTGAGCTTTGCCACAGCCGTAGTCCAGTATGGTGTCACAGGCATGTTGCTGCAGCAGCCGATCTATCGCTGGTATGTGTGGCACCAGGCTCTTGCCCGAGAACGTGCTGTTGCGGGCATGCTCCAGGCGGTGCTGCTCTATGTAGTAGTCTCGCTCGTCCATGTTGCCAGTATTTAATGCTGGGCGTCAGTCCGCCGTGAGCCACTTGCGGCCGCAGTAGTAGCACACTGCTGTGCGGGTGCCATCTGCCCGCTGTTTTAATGTGTAGTACACGCCCGGGTGCGTGGGTTCCTCCTGATAGCGATCCCAGCCCTCGCAGTAGACCTGTGTGTCCTGATCTTCCATGCACATAATTAGCCACGGCGGGCATAATTAACACACATGTTCATGGTGCACTCGCTGATGAAAGGCCACATACACAACGCCCGCTGCGCTGGTTCGTTCCTGCGATCGCAGTGTGATCATGTTGACGGCTACGAGGCCATGTTCCCCCGACACCAGCCCACCAACACCCTGTACCCGCACTATGAGTGGAGCATGATCATCAGAGATCCCGTGGAGAGATTCATCAGCCTGTGGCAGCATTGGCTGCAGCTGCCGCAGTATCGGGAGCGCATCGTGCTGGGACCGGGCGGCCTGGTGTGCGAGCGGTCAATCATGAGCAACTGGCACAGCTTCGTGGACTGGCACAGGGACCATCCCACCCAGGATCATGGCGACACGGCCTGGAGCTCGCAGGGGCACAGGGCCACGGCCCGCACTGTGTTCTTCCGCTTCGAGGACGAGATCGAGGCCTGCGTGGCGTGGATGGGCGGCCGAGTCACCGGGGCGGCCATAAACCAAAGCATCAGCCTGCACACCGGCATCACTGCGCAGCAGCGCACCTACATACAGCAGCACTATGGCCCTGACCAGGCGCTGTGGCAGAGCCTGCGGTAGGCAATCAGGTTGACCCATCTGCAAGGGCGTGCTACAATAGTCATAAGTAAACAAGAACAAAGTAAGGTAAAGCAAGTAGAGACAACGACACATGGGCACATTCAGTGCACCAGGCTAATTTTCCCCACTAGAATTACAGTACCTAATAATAACAACAACAAAAAAGAAAGACAATGACAACAATGACACAAGGAACAGTAAAATGGTTCAACGCCCAAAAAGGGTTTGGATTCATAGCAACAGAAGACAAGGACGTGTTCGTACACATAACAGCGGTTCAGGCAGCAGGCATGGACACTCTCAACGAGGGTGATGCAGTGATGTTTGACCTGGAATCCACAGACAAGGGTCCAGCAGCAGTCAACCTATCCGTCCAGTAGATCATCACATCGAGCCCGGCTGCACCAGCGGCCAGGGCCTGTAGTGCAACTTCAATATCACATCCTCCACCACTATCCGCCCCCGGGGCTCTGTGCCGCACAGATACTGCGTCAGCACGCTCATCCTGTTGATCTCCTGGAAGGTGATCTGTGTGCCCCATAGGTCATTGGGGCCACCATAACAGGGTCCACCCTGCCCTGCTCGATTCTCCCCCACGGCCTCGCCATCCAGCTGCAGGCGTATCTGGTGGTCCTGCACGGGTCCGGAACGCTGCGCCACGACCTCCAGCTCCATGCCCGTGAGCTGGGCCGGGATCCAGTGGCAGTGGTAGTGCCACAGGCTGTGGCTGTCCGTGGTCAGGGTCTTGATGGGTCTCAGGGTCAGCACATGCATATGTGTGTTATTTAAAACACTCCGGCCGTGGCAGGCAATTACCAAAGGTTGACACACTGCAGCGTTGTGCTACAATACACCCATCAACAACGGAGAACACAAATGAACAATTTGTTTTCATATAGAAACATTGCCATCGCAGTAGTGGTGGTATTGGTTGCGTTGGTGGGCTACTACACGCTGAAGCCAAAAGCCACAGCGCCAGCGGCCAAGCCAGCAGTGACAGCACCGGTAACACCGGCTGCACCAGCCAAGAAGTAACACACAACATTCACAGGGCGGATCCGTCTGCCCTGTGAGTAACTGATCACATCATGTTTAGAATATTTCGCCCCACACTGGAATGGATCCATCGCGACTACCGCAGCTATCCCCTAAGATTCTGCGTGGAGTTGTTGGCCTGGTGCTTCAGCATCGGCTGTTCCATCACCATGAGCGCCACGGTGCCAAACCCACCCTGGCTGATACTGTACCCCATATGGATCTCGGGCTGTGGCATGTATGCCTGGGCGGCCTGGAACCGCCGCAGCTTTGGCATGCTGGCCAACTACCTGCTGCTGACCACGATAGACTCCGTGGGCATGTTCCGTCTCTTGATGCAGTGACGACACCACCCATATAACTGGGTGCTTTACTGCATGGCGTGAGCAGTAAATAATCCAGCATGAGGCACAATAGATATTCCCAGAGCAGGATGATCACACAGCCCGACCTATGGTTCCGCCGACGCCAGCGGCTGTTCATATATCACTACCTGCACCAGCCGCAGTTCGGCGCACCCAAGCAATGGCAGGACCTCGCAGGCACGCACTGCCAGTATCGTGGATGGGTGCACCTCAGCAACTGGCACCGCGGCGAGATATGGACCTACCCCACGCAGAAACATCTCATGCTGGTCAAGATGCAGGTCTGCAGGGACGATCTCATAATGCGAGAGGACTGGCAGAAGATCATGCGAGACAAGGTGCGCAGGGAGCGCGAGCACCGCCGGCAGCTGGACAGGCTCACGAAGCATCACGGCGAGCAGTACACCTGGTGGAGCCCGGATAGATAATATTTTTTCCATTTGTTAGCATGATGTAAATAGTTGGCATGGAAAAGGTATTGTCAACTTATTATCCCGGAAATGGATCAAGGGTTTATTATGGTTTATACAGTCCATCGATACGGAGATTCCTTCTAGTAGACGACCATAATATATTTGCACTGTATAAAACAGCGCAGGTGTTGTCATCAAAAATAAACACAGTGTTATTCATATTGCAAGAACACAATAGATTTCCCAAAATGACCAACGACAATTGTTTTAAATTTACTTTCCAACACCACAAATTTCAAGTTGAAACCAGCGGGGATGGATTGAGGCAAAGTCCAACAGCAGCATATCTTAGGACCGACGGAAGTACCAAAATACAAAAAGTTGACCTGCCCGCGGAGTTCCGCCATGAAGATAGGAAAAATAAATTGTTAGAAACACAAGACTATGCAAAATATGTCAACTGCTGCATGCATGCCATAATGTTGACGTCAATGATCTACCAGCAGATACACATCGAGCAAGAACACAACGAATACAATTCATTCCTTTACAATAAACCCCTAGAGCCCACCCTCACCACGCACATGATGAATATTTTAACATATGCAGAAAATATTACAGAAGCCCAGGACCAAGTCAACGTTTTTTGGTATCAACTTATAAGCAAAAATCTTAATGAAAGAGTTTTTTACCCCGAGAAGTGGCAAAATGAATTTAAAAAAAATTGTATTGAATTTTATAGTATCATAGGTACCGAGATGCCCAAAGACATTCAAAAGGTCTTCAACAATGCTTGATATTAAAACCGACCTGCATCATTTCAGCATAAACGTCAACAGACAGACCCAATCGTTTTGGCACGACGTAAGAGAATCTGCGAGCCCTGCCGGTCAGTGGCTGATCGATATGGCAAAAACAGATGTCTTTACCGCGGTGGGCAGGAATATGGGAGCTTGGTCCTTGCCCTGGAAGTTAAAGATTTTGGATAGATTTAAAATGCCAGCGTACGATCACACCTTCAAAAAAAATTGGACACAAATAACCAATGAACGGGCCAACGAGGTAAAAAAATTAATACAGGAAAAAAATATAAAATTTTGTGTGCTCTATTCCGGAGGCATCGATAGTTTATTAATCACCACGGCCTTGTTAATAAATCTATCCAAAAAAGAATTGGAAAATGTTTCTTTTTATTGCAACACTGCGTCAATAATAGAAAATCCTAAATTTTATAAAAAGTATATCCATGAAAAGTTCGTCACGATTGACAGCACAAAATATTTGACCGAGGATGTTGTAAACATGGGCTATATCATTATATCTTCCATGTCCGGAGATTCATTGTGTGGATCCAAGGGGTGGCTGGACCTGCATAATAATTTTTTTTACTACATCAAGGACTTATCCACAGCCTCAAAACAAAATATTATCAAGCACTGGCCCATGGCACATGATCCCAGTGTGCATTACACTGTTTTCAAAGATCTATTCATAAGCAGGTGGGGAGAAACGTATTGGCATAAGCTACAAAAAAATATATTGACCAGTGATGTGCCTGTGAATAGCCTATATGATGTGGCATGGTGGTCTTTGTTTAATTTGAGATACCTTAACATAGCAATGAGGACGTATACGCATGATAATTTTAAACACGGCTTTGATTACATAGATACCAATCTGTTTGACTGGTACAACACCCAGGATTATCAAAAATGGAGCATGGTCAACAACAACAATGGCGAAAAAATAAATGTTGATGTCAATCTAGCACAAGCATCGCTCAAGTGGTGCGCAAAAAAATACATCTATGAATTTGATAAAAACGAGTGGTATCTTTTTTACAAACAAAAATTAGCGTCTGGAGAGATGCAAAAGCTAAGGCAGAAAGATCACTTGGTCCACGCAAATAAAAACCCAATGACGTTTTTTGCGCTTACAGACACATTACAACCTTTATATTTGTTTGATGAAGGAGTTAAGAAAAATATCCTATATCATTTCGCAAAATTTGAAAAAGATTGGTAATCCCACATAATTGACAATCTCTTATTATCGTGTTAAAATAATTCAGATATGCCACTCATACCAGTAGTGATCGAACAAACATCCAAAGGCGAGCGCAGCTACGACATATTCAGCCGACTGCTGAAGGACAGAATCATTGTGCTGGAAGGCCCCATCGAGGAGCATTCGGCATCTGTTATCGTAGCTCAATTATTATTTTGTGAATCACAAGCACCAGAAAGAGACATAACCATCTACATCAATTCACCAGGCGGATTGGTCACAGCCGGCATGGCCATATACGACACCATGCAATATATCCAATGTGACATACAGACCATTGTCATGGGGCAAGCCTGTTCCATGGGATCATTGTTGGCCTCGGCAGGGACCAAAGGCAAGAGACTGATACTGCCACACGCTCGACACATGATACATCAACCCTTGGGCGGAGCATCGGGCCAGGCCACAGATGTTCAGATCCAGGCCAACGAGCTGTTGCGCTGGAAAGCCGAGCTGACACAAGTTTATCAAAAACACACAGGACAGCCACTAGAAAAATTGCAAGCGGACATGGAGCGAGACAACTTCATGACAGCAGAGCAGGCAGTGGCATATGGACTGGCCGACAAAGTTGTCACCAGCAGAGAAGTGGACAATAAATAGGCATAAATGCCTAACAGCAAAATATTCTGTAACATTCCTTGGTTTGAGTTGAACATCAACAATGATGGCAGTTTCGATCTCTGTGGCTGCCAGAACGACAAGATACTTGGCACCCCGCTGGGACAAGTGTGGAACATCAAGAAGATGTCCATAGAAGAGTATTGGAACAGTCCCCGCATGCGCCAGGCCAGGATGATCAAGCTGGGCGAGATACCCGACCCCATGTGCAGGGCATGCCAACTCAAGGACGAGGTGGGCTATGAGAGCCCGCGCAGGAAAGAAAACATGAAGTCCTTGGTGTTTCTTGATTCTTTCGAGAGGAGCTATCAGCAGAGTCCAAATCTGCCGCGTTTCCAATACAGCGAGGACAACCAAGGACTTACCGAGACCACGGTACACAGCCTACACGTCAATCTAGGAGACCGATGTAATTTTTCATGCAGGATGTGTAATCCGTACTTCAGCACACCATTACAGAGAGAATGGAAAGAGCTTGGATGGATAGATACAAACAACAATTTTGACCATTGGTCTGACGATCCACAGGGGTGGGCAAACTTCATGGATTATCTCGAGAGGCACCCAGACAGCATTCGAGTGATGCACATCATAGGGGGAGAAGTTGCATTCATACCTAAATTTGATTTTCTTCTAAATTATCTAGTGGAGAAAGACATGGCAAAGAATATTAATTTTAGTTTCACAATCAATGGCAGTGTGGATTATACAAAATACTTTGATAGATTGGCAAAATTTAAAAGGACTGAGATAGGCATCAGCATAGAGAGCGTGGAACCGGTGGGCGATTATATCAGACAGGCAGGCAGAATAAAAAATATAATGTCCAACATAGAAAAATTAAAAAAACTGCGACCAGACAACATGGCTCTAGCCATAAGAACTGTGCCAAGCATATTGAGTCTACCAACCTATGCAAGCCTAATCAAGTGGTGCTACGAGCTGGGCATACCAATTGATAACAGCATGCTGGTCAATCCGTTGTGGCAACAGGCCAAACTATTGCCAGACAATCTTAAACAAAAAGTAATAAAAGAAGTATCTGCAGTACTCCACACACTGCCCAAAACAGAAAATAAAGAATTTAACAATCAAAAAGATCCACACAAAATAGATATCAGCATGAGAAACGAATGTGAATCTATTATTGGGCTAGCAAAAGTATCTGCGCCAGTGGATGCAGAACAATTGAGAAAAACCTGCGCAGATAAGCTGGACCAATGGGACAAATTGAAAAAAATAAACATAAAAAATTATTCCTCAGAGCTCTACGAATTCCTGTCTGCATATGGATACCAAGGACACGTAAATGCGTGACGTCAAATTAGCTCTGGACATCCAACCAATATATTGGGCAGAACAACCAGTGGTCAAGATCCAGTTCAACGAACAGGTATTGCACGAAGGCCACATGGGAGAACATAAAACTTTTGAATGGCTGCTGCCCGCCGCAGATAACAATCGCATCAGTGTGTTCCTATTGAACAAGACAGATAGAGACACAGTGGGCGACAAAGACAAGGCCGTGATAATTAAAAGCATAGGGATTGAGGGATTTCGTTATTCCAGTTTCATGTTGCAAAGTCAATATAGGCCAATATACACCAAGGGCTACTACCAATATGCCAAAGAAAATAACATCACAGCGCAGCCAATAATGAAGTCAAATTATATGGGATTCAACGGTGAGTGGTACCTGGAGTTCACCTGGCCTGTGTATCAGTGGATCTTCCAAACAGAGACCCAAGGCATGGGATGGATATACGAGAAGAACATATGACAGACATCAGGCAAGCAACCATGGAGCAGCATCGCAGAGCCGAACAGCAAGAGTTCGTCTCCACAATGATGTCGGGCAAAATACATCCGCGTCTGTATGCGACCTATTTGTACAACCTGGCACATTGTTATGGTGCGCTGGAGAAAACTTGCCAGCGGCGAGGACTGTTGGATTCTCTGCCCGGCATAGCCAGAGAGCACAAGCTCAGGCACGATTGCCAGGATCTCTGGGTGCGCATCACGCCTCAGCCGGAAGTGGTACCAAGCACGCTTGAATATGTTTCGCACATTGGCACTATTCAAAATGATCCAGCCAGATTGTATGCCCACGTGTATGTGAGGTATCTGGGAGACCTGTACGGGGGTCAAATTATAAAGTCAAAAACACCCGGACCCAACACATATTTGGAATTTGATAATGCCAAGCAATTAATATTATCCATCAGAGAAACAATAAATGATTATACAAAGTCTGCTCCGGAAAACGTTGTTGAGGAAGCAAAAAAGTGTTTCGAGTATGCTATAAAATTATTTATTGAGATGGAAGAGCTTAACCAGAGTCAATATCGGCAACCGCATGAAGTTTAAAATATGAATTATTTGAGCAACGACTTATTGTAAGTTTCTTTGCTTAACCAAGCACACACCGCAGTGTTTAGACTCAACACGGCCATCAGTATGCCCACTCCCACAAGACTGCCTGAGGATATTGCTACCCAACTGGCCAGGGCAGGCACCACACCACCTCCCAGTGCCGCGGCGATCTGATTGGCCAGGCTTGCCCCAGTATAACGACTTGCAGCTGAAAAAGATTCTGGCAATATAGCAGCCAGTGGCGCCAACATCACTGCACCGGCAACCAACCCAACAACTAACGGCAGTTCGAACTGTCCCGCCTGCATGGTGGACCATATGGGCATGGCCAAAACAGTCATTATGGCAGCAGTGTAGAGGAAAATCTTCCTCCTGCCTATGCGATCGGAAAGATATGCCGCGGCGGGTATGGCCACGATAGATATGAACATGGCCATGAATATGTAGTTCATCACGTCGGCCCTCGCCACTCCCAAATTGTTCACAGCCCAGAGCGGAAAGAATACCGCGGGCAGATAGCCCCAAGCTATCTCTGATGTCTTGATGCCAATGCCCAGGAACAACGCTCTCTTCTCATGCTTGAACACATGCATGAAGGGAACCTTCAATAATTTTCTTTGTTCTTGCAGTTTTTTGAACACAGGGGTTTCCGAGATGCGTGATCTAATCACCAAACCAACAATGACCAACACAATAGAAAGTAGGAAAGGCACCCGCCATGCCCATTCCAGGAATTGATCGCCGGATAGATTGATAGTAAGCAAGAAAACTCCAGACGCCAACAAGAATCCAATTGGGTAGCCCATCTGCACCAAGCTGGCATAGAGACCCCTGTGCTTGTCTGGAGCATGCTCCAGGATCATGATGCTTCCCCCGGCCCATTCTCCTCCAAAGCTCAGCCCCTGTATGATGCGCAAGGCAACTAACATGGCCGGCGCCCAGAGGCCCACTTGTTGATATGTGGGCAGCAAGCCAATGGCAAACGTGCTGAGGCCCATGATCACCAGAGTCCACAGCAGCATGGATTTGCGGCCGACCCTATCTCCAAAATAACCAAATATCAAACCGCCCAGCGGCCGCACTACATAGCCAACACCAAATGTCAACATGGACAGCAATATTGCAATGGCGGGATCGGTAGCGGGGAAGAATAGATGTTTGAAAACCAATCCTGTGGCCACGGCATAGATCAAAAAATCATACCACTCAAACAGCGTGCCAAATCCGCTTGCGAGAGACACTCTCACAATGTTTTTATTTTTTACCATTTTTTAAAATATATAGATATGAACTATTTAATTTTTGGATATTTGCCAACAAAATTTCTTGGCTATAAGTATTTCAAATATGATCTGGGAAAAACTTATACAGTGCAAAGATAACATCGTGGCGTTGTTGGACCAGCACTGCGTGGAATACCAGGAGGACGGCATGCACAAGTTCAACAACACTGGATGGATCAACAGGACCTGGCGCAACGACAATGTCAGGAGGGCACACATAGACGTGGTGGATGCTCGTGATACCAAGGGCCTGTGGATGATGCACGTGTGCCTGTTCCCAGAACTGACCAACGGTGGCCCCATTTATGGCTTTGACGTGATAGCCGGCAAGAACAAGGTCACGGGGGCGTTCCATGACTTCTCGCCTCTTCTCAACAAACAGCATGCGTTGACCCAGTGGTTCGTTGACAGCGCCAAGTCTTACCAACCCAGCAAGGCCAGGGAGCTGCCGGACTGGGCCAAGGCCATTTTCAGCGGCGGCATGATAGCCGCGGGCAACATACAGGAAGAGCAGGAACTGACACAGGTATGCAACATGGCTGAAAATAATCTAAATCATTACCTGCAGCACATAGGTGATTACAAAAATGATTCCTCACGTGAGGATGTGATCTCAGCACAGAACTACTACTGCGAGCATCAGATGAAGAATCCGCACACGCCGCGGGTGATGCTGAGCCTGGGATTACCAGAAGATCTTGTGAAAATATTCGTTGCGGAGAACCTGTTCCCTAAAGTATAATACAGTAATGAAAAAAATATTATTGCTATTATTGTTATGGACCTCAGCGGCGTTTGCTGACGCAGACAAGATCAAGCAACTGGAGCAGAGAATAGCCAACCTGGAAACCAATAAACTTTCCATACCCAAGGGCGTGTTCATCACGGGCGAAGTAGAGGCCTACTATGATGATCGCACCTACGACAGCGGAGTTGATTCTAGAGCGGAGCTGCAAGTGGGAATCAATCACAAATTTAATAATGCCTATGTCAATTGGACCGGAGCCTCCATGCTGTATGACACCTATTACTCATTGGACACAACACTGAACAACACCGTGCAGGAGAAACAAATGGGAGTGGGCAATGACTACTACAGGCTCTACCTGGGTGAGACCGACGCTCAGCGTTTGGGCTTCGCAAAAACTGCCAAGATAGGCGCACCACTAATCATCACACAGACCAATTCAAGATTAGATCACAGAGAAAAGGCAGTGCTGGCCATTGGTGGTTTCAATTGGGACGATCAATTTGATTTTGATTCATATAGATTAAGACAAGACTTGCCTGTGGGGTTGGTCGTGGGTTGGGACAACGAGAGAGATGCGTTATACACCAGTGCAACAGTGGGACTGTTTGGTTATGCTGATTTATCTTACATGCAAATCAAAAATCCAAAAAGTTCAACAAGTGTTTCTAGTTTTAATGAACGAACACAAAAAGGTTGGTCATTGGGTGGCAGTTTGTATCGTTGGAACATTCCCTTAATATGGGGGGCAGAAGTTTGGGATGACATGGACACTGGGTTCGCTGACAAGAACAGATATGACTATGGATTGCTGTACAGTTTCAATGATCGCATCTATGGCACTGTTCACAGAACGGAAAATGACGACCTAGGATTCACCGGCAACTATTGGGGGTTGGTTTACAACCTGCACACCGAAGACGATAAACACAAAAGACCAGACAAGAGAGCTGGATTGGAAGTCGGACTCTATTATCATGACAAAGAGCAGACATCCGTCAACACAGGTTTATACAAGGACTATAATCCACAGTTGTTGGCAACCATTCGTTACAAGTTTTAATATTTTGTAGATAAATACTTTTATGTTTTACTTTTGGCACACATTATTGGTCGCAGCTTTCATAGCGATAGCGTTCGCACTTGGTTACAAGTTAGGGCAAAAAAAGCTAGCAAATAACAAAATTAACATACGTTAAACAATGGCAGCACTGCCAAGCAATCAAGAAGAAATTATAAAAGAAATAGACAGCTTATCTCTGCCCAATAATTATTTCAATCCATACATGGCGGCCCCCCAACAGTTCCTTGATGATCACAGGGCTCTGAAGGCCGAGATGTATACGGCAATAGAGAGATCCCAGATCAAGATCATGGCAGTGGCACTGACGATCTTGTTGGCAGTTGTACTGCTGTTTAGATAAAATTTTTATTTGGATATGCCCGTTGGGGACCTAGGCCCCCAAAGGCATGAGGTGTTTATTTTTTCTTCTTGAACCAATTTAATGGATTGATCTTCTCGCCAAAGTTCTCAACTTTCTCGTTGACAAACCAACCTGCGGCGAAACCTAGAATGAACGCTATGGTAAGCATTGTGTTCTCCTGTTGTTGTAGAAATATTTATGGGCTTACCAACCCAGTATCAGCTGTCGTATTTCAGGATCCAGACTCTGCGGGCTCCACTGGGGGAACATGGTGATGCGCACATGGCATTTGGCAATGCCCTCCACGCTCTGCACAGCATTTTGTATGTCCACGGGTATGATGTCGGCAGCGGGGCAGAATGCAGAGGTCAGGGTGTGCAGCACATGGCACTCGGACTGATCCGTCACTTTGATGTCATATATCAGCCCAAGATCGTAAATATTGATGGGCAGTTCAGGATCAAACACAGTCCTCAATCGTTCCACAATTTTTTGAATGTACAACAATCGAGTAGCTTCATGATCCACAACATCGGCCAAGGTTTGGCTGACATCTTTGGTAATATCATTCATACTAGAGTATAACATGACTTTGACAGAGTCACAACCTGTGTTACAATTAGAGAGAGAGAAATGTTCAACAAAAGAAAAAAATTCAAACACAAAAAAAAGTTTAACGGCAACAGCAACGGCAATCACCACCAAGGCAAGGACACATTTGACAGCAAGGTGCATCACCGCAGCAACGGCAGCTCAGGCTATGGTCTGAAGCGAGGCGTGGAGCAGGACCCACAAGAGTTGCATGGCAGCTCGCTGCAGGGCATGCTGGACAAGTGGAACAGCAAAGATTAAAACTTAGGTAAGGTAATTTTTTCCAGGACCTGGCCCACGCGGTCCATGGGGCTGGTTTTTTCCTGCGTGTTTGTTTCAGCGGTGGCACAGCCAATCACGAAGAACAGACACAATATTGTCAGTGTTTTTTTCATATGGTATTTAATCTATATTATAACACAAAAACCAATTGACGCAACCTGCAAAATAACATAGAATAAGTATGACAAAAATTAATAAGGCACAATGACACCACTGTTAAGTTCAGCATTTGTTATATTCAGAGAAGGGTTTGAGGTATGGTTGATCATGGTCCTGGCCCTGGCCTCTACCAATGGTAATTCACAGCAACAAAAAAGCATATGGATCAGCTCTGCAGCCGCATTTGCAGCCACAATTTTATTGGGCAGTGCAACTGCTGCTTGGCTGGGAGATCATGCAAATTTAGAGCGCTTTGAAGCTTTAATCGCCATTATAACGGGTGTTATATTGGCCTGGGTGGCCTGGTTCTGCCATAGCGCCGCACAGCACGTAAAAGACCTACCCCGGCACAGCGCATGGGCCCTGGGCATCACTGCATTCTTTATCATTTTCAGAGAAGGTGTGGAAGTGGTTCTTTTCCTCACAGGCATCTATGCTGACTATCCCAATGTGGCTTTGATGGGTTTGGGCATTTTGGTGGGTTTGGTGGTTTTGGTAATAGCTGTTAAGGTTGCGAACTACCAGATCAAG
>Ga0247837_1007728_pt1 | contig 14030 bp, 9 predicted proteins | sample LaCtaG_2_FD_187115 | JGI IMG/M metagenome (GOLD analysis project Ga0247837, IMG submission 187115) | Freshwater microbial communities from meromictic Lake La Cruz, Castile-La Mancha, Spain - LaCruzMarch2015_14.5m | ecosystem: Environmental > Aquatic > Freshwater > Lake | place: Spain: Castile-La...
TTCGCAATTGCAAGACGTGTTGAACGAAACTGAATACGAGTATTCTTTCGTTTCCGGAGTTGAGAAAGAAAACATATTTGGCGTGCAGTACCATCCAGAGAAAAGCCATGATACAGGAGAGCAGCTGCTTAAAAATTTCTTGGCTATTTAAGATGACTATTCGGTTGCAGGTTCCAATTTCTAGGGTGATTAAAGCAAATAAGTAAGTAAGGAATGTTTAGACCGCGCGTTATTCCAGTATTGCTACTGCGCAAGTTGGGTTTGGTTAAATCTATTGGCTTCAAAAACCACAATTATATAGGCGATCCCATCAATGCCGTGCGCATTTTCAACGACCTAAGAGCGGACGAACTTATCTTCCTAGACATTGATGCCACCAACGAGAATCGCTGCATTTCCTATGATTTTGTGCGTCAAGTGGGCGAAGAAGCCAATATGCCATTTGCCGTAGGCGGTGGAATTCGTAACCTGGAGCATATTGGTCAGCTCATCAAGGCTGGAGCCGAAAAAGTAGTTATAAACGCTGCAGCAGTGAACAACCCAGATTTTGTTCGTCAAGCTGCTGATGCTTATGGTTCGTCTACCATTGTTGTTTGTATGGATGTGAAGAAGAAATTTCTTGGAGGATTGCGCACTTGGACCAGCAACGGAACCAAGGCTTCGCAGTATTCGCCTGTTGAATTTGCCCAGCAAATGGCCAAACTAGGTGCAGGAGAAATAGTAGTACAATCTATCGAATGCGATGGTTCGATGACAGGATATGATATTCCTCTCATTAAAAGCATCTCTGAGGCGGTTACTATTCCAGTAGTTGCCCTTGGTGGTGCAGGAAGTGTAACAGATTTAGAAAACGCCTACACACAAGGATTTGCCAATGGTCTAGCGGCTGGAAGCATGTTTGTTTATCATGGAAAAAAGCGCGGTGTTTTGGTGAATTATCCTGAAAAAAGTGATTTGAATTTTCATTCAATCAAGAAGTAAAACGTATCACTTTCGTGGGTTAATTTGGTGCCGTGCAAAACGCTCCAATGGCCTCCTCAAAATACCAGATTTGTACGCGATGTGTTATGGACACAACGGACTTGGACATCACCTTCGATGCTCAAGGCATGTGCAACAATTGCACTGATTTTTTGGACAAGAGGATTAAGCACAAATATCAAGGTACAGCCACAGAGCAGGAGCTTTTGAGATTAGTTGCCCAGATAAAAAAAGCAGGACAAGGCAAGGAATACGATTGCGTTATGGGTATGAGTGGCGGAATAGATAGCAGTTATGCTGCCTATATAGCCAAGCAACATGGGCTTCGTGTGTTGGCCATACACATGGATAATGGCTGGAATTCGGATGATGCCGCGCTCAATATCAAAAACGTAACCCAAAAACTGGGTATTGACTATGAAAGCTGGGTGCTTGATTGGGAAGAATTCAAGGACTTACAACTGTCATTCCTTAAAGCGTCTGTTCCTGAAGCAGAAACTCCAACTGATATGGCTATTCCCGCTGCAATGCACGCAGTAGCTGCCAAATATGGAGTAAAGTATATCATAAGTGGAGGAAATTTTGCTACCGAAGGCATACTTCCACGTTCGTGGCACTACAACGCCAAAGACACCACCTATCTACAGGACATTCAAAAAACTTTTGGTACTAAACCTCTTAAACGATTTCCTTTGTTTGGGTTCATGGAAGAGATTTATTACAAAGTGTTTAAGCGAATTCAAATTATTTATCTTCTCAACTATGTGCCATACTCCAAAAAGGATAGCATGCATATTCTGGAAACAGAATTGAATTGGAGGTACTACGGTGGCAAGCATTATGAGTCCAAATACACTGGGTTTATCCAATCGTATTATCTATTCAAGAAGTTTGGATTTGATTATAGACGTGCAACCCTATCTACTCAAATTTGTACGGGAGAGGTAACCCGAGAAGATGCTTTGCTTGAATTGAAATCGCTTCCATACGATGAGGTGAAGGTGAAACACGAAAAGGACTACATTGCCAAAAAACTTGGAATTACGCTAGCTGAGTTTGAGCAAATTATTGATGCTCCTGCCAAGTCCTATCGCGATTATCGCAACAACGAGAAATGGTTGGGCTTTATTTACGATATGTATCGAAAACTCTACAAGAAAGAAAAGCTAGCAAACTTCTAGATTAGTCTTTTTGTACTTTTTTGGTATGCTAAATCAAGCATATGACGCAATTGTTGTTCACCTTTTGCTGTCATAAATAGTTCTGACCTAAATCATTTTGGTCATTCTTGATTGAGTTAGTTTTACTCATTCTGCAAACCATCAATTGACAATTATGAAAATTCACTCAGGGTTCAAATTAAGTGTGGTGTTCGTTTTAGTGAGCTTGTTTTCGCAATGCACTGACGATGCTGTTCCTCCAACAGATGGTCCAGACAACACTACTCCGTTGTATTCCACATTGGACAGCACTTTTGGATTTGGAGTACTTGCCAAGGTAAAAGGCATTTGGAATGGCCCAGTAACGTCCACCACTCCATTGGGCGGCTTTCCAGAATGGGTGGTGGATTTTCGGCCAATTTCTGCCCATCAAGTATCGGCCAAAAACGAGCTTGACACACAAAACGACATTCACATGAGTTTCTTCATTGCCAAATACAATGGAAGTTATCGCGTATGTTTTCGCAACGGTGGCTCGTTTGCTGGACAAACAAGGGTGTCTTACTTTTTGGCCGATAGTGTTGTGGAAACTGCGTCCGAGTCATACTATCGTTTCTCCGAAATTGTAAAGGGCAGCAGCCGTGCCTACACCGAAGTCATTTTTAAGAACGACAGTTTGATTTTAAAGTCCTACACCAATAAATACAACACACAAGCCACTTCCACGCCCCACATGACATGGCGCGCCAAGTTGCAGGACGCTACATCGGCCCAGAATGCTGTGACAGTTCACGATTTTCCAAAGAAGGAACTGACCAAGGATTTCACCACCACATTTAGCGGTCAGGCAGAGGCCATCTACTATAGCATCACTGGTGGTGATCCTTATCCCGAAGAAGCACAGCCTTATCTAGGTCAGGCCACCATCAACTATTCATTCTCAGGTGGTTTTTCGCCCGACCCAAACAAGAAAGTATTCTTAATCATTACCACACAACCGTTGATTGCGGGTTTCAGCATCAATCAGGCGAACATGAAGTTCCGTTCGCGATATGTAATACTTGGTGCTACGGACAATAACTACACCTTCAATTACATGCATCCAGGTACCTACTATCTCTATGCGTTGTATGATACGGATGGCAATATGACCTTTAGCAGTGGCGACCGTGTTAGCACTGTCAACACTACGTTTAGTCTATCTGCGGAAGGGACGGTTTCGGCAAGCGCAACAATGAATTTTGTGATTCCTTAAGGAATTTGCTGCGTCAAAGTCAGAAGCTACTGAAATCTTGAGCTACTGCCCCCATTTCATTATGGTGGCGAGAAATGGCTTAGAGAACCATTTTGGACTTCCCCCAATCGAAACTAGTGTGTCCAACACCCATGGATATTTGCCAATTAGGTTGGAGAAAAATTCTCTTCTTCTCAGCAAGCTGCCAAACTTTTTCTCCATGTCTTTGTCATAGCCTTTCATGTAATTCGCAGAAAAGTCACGCTTTTTAAAGCACTTGATGGCATGGAATGCAGCAATTCTGCCAGATACTACGGCTAATCCTATTCCTTCGCCTGATAAAGGGTCGGCAATAGAAGCGGCATCACCCACCAGCATAAAACGATTGCCTGAGATGGGATAGGAATTGTATCCAAATGGAATTGTCCAGCCACCTATTTCCCCAACCAGTTTGGCATTTTTGAAGCGTTCTTTCAATATTGGAGATTCTTCAATTAAGGTTAAAAGTTCTTCTCTTAAGTTCACTTTTTGATTGATAGCAACATCCGATGGAATGCCAAAACCCACGTTTGCATTCCCGTCATGCGAAGGGAAAACCCATAAATAACCCACAGGAAATTTCTTGTTGAAATACACTTCCAACGTATCGCTTTCTACCGCAGAAACTCCTTCAAAATAAGCTCTCACGGCTGGAAGATTAAGTTCTGGGTTTACCTTGAAATCCGTCAAACTTCTTCGAACTAAGGATGTCGCACCATCACAGCCAATAACTAGGTTGGCTCTAAATACTTGACCTTGTTTGGTGGTTACTTCTGCCCAATTTTCATTGGTGGAAACTTGATTAACCTGCGAATTTTGAAAATAGGTTACGTTGGGTAGTTTGGAAGCAAGCTCATAAAGAAAGTTATCGAATTCATAACGACTTGCGACAAAGAAACTCTCTGGAAATTCAAAAGTTCGCTGCGTTCCATTGTAGGAAGTGACAGAAAGTTTGGAAGTTTGAAAAGGGTGCTTAAACGTTCGCAAAGCATCTCCATATTCTGGAGAAATTTTGTTCAACGCCTTCACGATATACGGAGCGAAAGCATCGCCACACACCTTTGCTCTAGGAAAACTACTTTTTTCAATAACCGCAACCCTCAGTCCGGAGTCTTTGAAAGCCAACGCGCACGTGCTACCACCTGGGCCACCGCCACAAATAATTACATCGAATTTTTCGATTTCGGCACTCATGTTTGAATTATAACTCGCGAAGATTAGGAATTATTGATAATTACTGGTTTTGATTGCTAACAAGTAAAAAGGGTTACACTAACATAATAGTGTAACCCTTTAAAACCGTGACCCTGTAGGGATTCGAACCCCAAACCTCCTGATCCGTAGTCAAGTGCTCTATCCAGTTGAGCTACAGAGCCAATTCCCTTTTTGTAAGGGGCTGCAAATATATTTAATCCTCCGTCTTATTTTCAAACGAACGAACAAAATTCCTTTTCTGTATTTCGGTGCTCAAAACATAGGTGAAATTGGCCGCTCCTTTCTCACCTTTTTTGGTTCTGCTGTCGTCTTTTGCATCGCGTATTTGGCCGTTAAAATCGTCTGAAGCGCCTATTGCGCCTAAGATTCCTCGTTGATAATTGAAGAAAAACCAAACGCCATCGCTAGGCTCCAAATAAACCGTTAGCACATCTCCGTTACGTTTCTTTTTTAGCTCTATTAGGCCAAACATCATTTTGTTTACCTGGAAATCTCCTATCGAAGAAACTCCAATAAAGCCTTTATAGCGGTAAGAACCTGTTTTTGCATCCCATTGCAGTTTCACATCTGTGAGTAGCAATGTTTTCCGAAGTTCCTTGGGCAATTTTTTGAAACTTCCGTAGAGGTTAAGCTCTTGAATAAGCTTAGTGGTCTGCTCTTTTCCAACCAACTCGATGAGTGAATTTTCATACTCTGTGCCGTAGAATATGGGGTCCAATGGAGGGAAATGCACGCTTAGCTTTTCGGCCATTATTCGCAAACATTCATCGTTAAAGAAGAAGTCGAGGCCCATGAGCACATTGAACTGTGTAGAATCGTTGTTCATGTTGTGGACTACCGTTCCAGTAGTGGTCATTTCGAGCTGACCGAAATCGAGGCCCATTTGCAATTTGCCTTGGCCTTGGGCAATACATTCGTTGCTTAAGCTCACGTAATTGCCTGCCACCACAGCACCTTTTAGTTTTTCTTTGTTTGAGATGCGATATTCTTGGCTCGCATTGTCAAAGTGCAAATAGCCATCTGCTGCCACAATGTCGATGTCGTTTGCCTTCCTTTTGTTGGAAAGGAAAGTTGGATAAACCGTGGTACTATCTTTACTAATTACAACGCCCGATGACATTGATTTTCCATTAGCATCTTTAGGATCCGCGGGAATTGGAATGTAAATGTTTGCAGGATCTATTTCTTCTTTGAATGCCAACCAATCGCGGGTTATGCCGGGGCAATCGTGTTTGATACGTGTGCTACCTTCATATTGCAAGTGTTGGCGGCTAGCCGAAAGTTTTGCCTTGCCTTTGTAGTCGAAGTTTGGACTAAGAGTGAAGGCGGCATCCTCAGCAATAATGCCCTCGCCATAGGTTTGTTTTACCGAATCGACTCGGATATCAGCAAAAACGATGCTCTGCTTTTTTCCAGTTACGTCCTTGTAGTCATACTTTGCCGAGGCGGTGTATTTCCATCTGCCCGTGATATTAACTGCAGCCTCATAGAAGGTGTGGAATTTGGTGGTGCGGTTGGCCACAATTCCAGCGTTTTGGAGCGGATCCATTACCGCATCTGCTCTAACAGTTACAGCCCCACCGTCAGGCTTTATTATCGCATCGGCCACGTCTATGTAAGCCACTTTGCTAGCTGATATGGTATTCGTTTTCAAATCAAACAAAGCCGAAGGCGATTTGAATTGAAGCGAATCCTGATTGGGATGCGTGCTTACGAAACGCGAACCTTCGCCTTGGTCGGAAACAATATCAATATTTTTCTGATCGATATTCCACTTAAACTCATCTATATAACACAGGTATTTGTTAACTGGAAAGTCAACGAAATCCCCACCAGTATTGGAGCGGAACCGACCTTGACGCGTCTTCAAATCGATGTCCATTTTCACGTTTGTTGTTCTAAAAGCAAAGGCATCCGAACCAGGTCCTTTAAGTTTGAATGCAGCTTGATCTGCATGAAAGTCTTGAAATTTAAAGTTGAAGTTTTTGGATTCCATTTCCGAATCAGCAAAATCAATTTGGCCAGCGCCATCAAGCCCTTTTGGCGATAAGTCTAGCATACCATGATGGGCCAATTCGCCTCCATAAATGTCAAACGCATTCTGAACCTTGTGCGCATAAAAGTGGTCTTCCTTGGGCATCCAATGGATGCGAACATCCACGCCTTTTACGGGGGGATATTGCACACCGCTGCTTTGGCTAGCCATGGTGAAATCTTGGGCAATTCCATTTACCGAATCTGGGAAAAACAAAAGGTCCTTTGATTTGGAAACTGAGGTTAGGTATTCCAATTGGCCATCACCACGAAGTCCCTCATGACTCATATTGATAGTGGCTTTGTAGTTGCCTTTGCCAGCAAATACGGGATAGCCTTCCGCAGGTGTTTCTCTCACAAATCCAAGCGAAAAGTCGGGCTGCAAGCGCAGTGTTTCCTGAAAATTTGGGAATATTCCACCCGAAACAAATTCGCCAGCAAATTCTAATCCTTCCTTGGTGAAATTATCCAAGGAGTCGATTGTAAATGGAACGAGGTGCATGTAGAAGTCCTCTTTTTTATATGCCCCGTCTTGAATTGAACGGCTGTCGTAATAGACATACGAATCTTCCAAACTATTGAAAACGGGATAGCGAGGATGGTCTTTTACTCCAGATTTGTTGTCTTGCCTATCCACCAAAAGTTCGCCATTGAGGTCGCGCAACAGCGTTTTTACCTTTTTTAGTTTTTGTTTGCCAAAGTCGTCCATTGGCCCGTCTGGAACCGACAAGCGCAGAGAATCCACTTGCTTGAGGTCAATTTTAAATTCATCGTAGTGGAAGTAAAATTGCTTGCCATAGAAATCCAATCGGCCAGCCAATATTTTGCCATCAAATGCAAAATCACGGTTCTTTTTCACCGTTAATTCTTGGTCATATGGGAAAATGGTCACGTTTTGTGAGTCGGATAGAAAAACACGTCCCACGCCATTCAAGTCTAAGTCCCAATTTAAGAGATTCAATTTGCCGTTAGGCAAACCTTTGATTACCGATTCGAATTGCAATACATCATAATCCGTCTTTTTGGATTTCGACAATACATAATGGTGCAATTTGGGCTTCACATCAACCTCGTCTTTATCGTAGTTGTAGTCCATATAACCAGCATTGGCAAGGTTTATAAGGAACACTTTGGTATCGGTAATGTCTGCTTTCAATACACCAGCAGCTTCGTCCAATCGAAGGTTTTGTCGATTGTTCTTTTGGCAATAATCCCGAATTTTCCACAGCGGGTGGGTATCTGCCATTCCTTTCACGCGGTCGTATCTAAACTCGTCATAATAGGTTTCCGATTCAAACATGGCACCGCTTTGATCGTCACCACTCTTGTTTTCGAACGAAAGCCAATCCTCTCCCAATTTCCAAGTTAATGCCTCCACATGCATTTCTACCTTATGGTACGAATCGAAAAATGGGCTTCTTCCCGCTCCTTCTTTGTCCTTGGTGAACACCACTGAATGGCTTTCTACGTTGTAATTCATCTGAATTCCAGGGTGATAAATGGAATCTTGTTCATACAAGAGTGAAAGCTTTACTTTATCTGATAGCACTTTGTCTTTTTTGATTACAAATGCTCTGGAACGCGCAATAATAAAGGGCTCTACTTTTTTGGTGATTTGATTTTTCTTTTTAAACATGAACATGGCCTCGAGCCCAACACTGCCCGAACCAAGAAATTTTACCCCATGTTGCGAAAATCCACCAGAGTAATCCACATCTTTAAAAATCTCCTTAATCTCAATGCGCTTATCATACGAATCGAAGCGAGGATAGGAGGCTTTGTCGTCTTTTACGTCAGCAAGTATTTTTTCAGTCAAGGTTCCTCTGTGCGGTTTCGAAAGATATTTGGGGTGATAAAACGTTACAGAATCAATCGTGTAACCCGGTTTGCTCACATCCAAGATGTAATTTCCTAGTTGGGCATAGGTTTCGGCCGCGTCAAAGCCTGCACGCACCCAATCCACTTTGCCTCCCTTACCTTGCCATTGCTGACGCGTGGGGAAATAAACGCCCGAAGTGCCATAAATAATAGAACTATCGCCTTTAGAGTAAGCTTTTAGGTCGATTTTACCAAATACCACTTTGGGGATGCTATCGTATTCAAGCGAATACTGTTCGGCTTTGGCCACCCATTTTACACTCTTAGAATCGAAAAGAACGAAGTCGGTAAATAGCCCACGGCACATCTCCAAATAATCGGTGAATTGTTTCCGTGATAGTTGAGTGACCACCTTTTCCAAACCGTCATGAAATGCGTCAAAATCGGTGGACGATTTCGAACTATTTGCAAACGCAATCAGCGTGTAGATGTAGTTTTCGAAATCAACGGCTTTCTTTTTTTTGTCCACCATCAAGTTGCTCACTTTGTAGACGCGGTCTTTTTGTGTTGGACTAAAATGGCCACTATTCCAAATGGGAAGCACCGTTTCTTCAAAAAATTTTTCCGCCTTTTTCTCGTCTCCTTGAGCAAATAAGGCCTGTAATTCCTGAATGTATTTGTCACTGTCGGCAGTGAAAGGTTTCATTTGTTGCCCCTGCACCGACAGGGTAACCAGCGCGAATAGAATTCCAAAAAAAGTGCTTTTCATCATGGCATAAATATAGCGGGCAAAGGTGGAAAAAAGGTTTGGCTACGAATTTGAAATCAACAAATTCACCACAGTTGAATGCACGTAAAGTGATGTATGTTTGTCATTCATTTTAATCTTAAAAGCTATGATAAATCGGTTTTTACTAGGTGGTTTTGTTGCAATTTTAATTGGATTGCTTTCTTCTGGTTGTGGAAATATGGATATCACTAAGCGGAGATATATGCCTGGATACCATGTAGAGTTGGGGGGCAAGCATCAATCAATGAAGCCAAAAGCAGAGGGAGCAAGCGAAGCAACCATACGCTTAAATGATAATGCATTGATGGAAACCTCACCTGATTTGGCATCTATTCCTAGCAATTATGATGGAAGCGCACCCGAAATGGATGGCAATTTGACAGCTGCATCTACTGCGGGATTTACCCCTAGTGCAATGCCCAAAAAAGTGGGCAAAATTGAACGCGTGACTACCGAGGTAGTGCTAGAACCTATGCGTCAATTAAAGCACGACAAGTTGAGCAGTGCCTTGCGGAGGTCGGTATTTCCAGAAGAAGGCGATGAAAAATACGGTTGGAGCGTGGTTGGAATCATTGCCATGGCGCTAAGTGTTATTGCGTTTATCGCATTATTGTTAGGAATTATTACCCTAATTACGGGTGGTTCCTTTTGGTTTGTACCACTCATATTGGGCTTCATTTTTGGCTTGGTAGGGATGATACTTGGCATAGTTGGAGTTCGTCAAACCAAAGCTGGTGGTAAAAAAGGACGTGCTTTTGCCATAATTGGAATGATTCTCGGCATTGTGAGTTTTGCCGTTAGCCTTATTGCCTTGGTGGTTGGTTTGGTGATAACGTTGCGCGATGGCAATGGTATTTTTGGGAATTAACTAGCGCAAACTACTTTAGGTGAAAAACTTCAATTTCGCCTAAAGCTGAGGTTTTTCGCTTTCTGTCGGGTGGTGGGTAACGTTGCCACTTGGCATTCCTTACCTTGCGGACCTTTACAAGGAATGGATAAAAAGTACCTGCAACTCATTTATGAGAACGTAAATGTGGCCCTCACGAGCATTAGAGGGCAGTTATTGCGCACCATTCTTACCATGCTCATCATTGCTATTGGCATTATGGCATTGGTTGGCATTCTTACATCTATTGATGGTATTCGTGGTTCCATTAACAGCAATTTTACAAGTATGGGAGCCAACACCTTCACTATTCGCAACAGAGGAACCCAAGTAAGAATAGGCATGGGCGGTGTGAAACCCAAAACCTACGAACGCATCCATTATCGTCAAGCTGTTAAATTCAAAGAGATATTCGATTATCCCGCGCAAGTTTCAATTTCGGCAATGGCTAGTTTTTCCGCCAAATTGAAGTATGAAAACGAAGCCACCCAGCCTAATATTAATGTAATGGGTTGCGATGATGCTTATTTCGCGGTGAGTGGCTATGAGATTGAGGAAGGTCGCAATTTTTCTGACCCTGAGTTGCGGTTTGGTATTCCTGTAATTGTAATTGGGAAAGAAGTGCGCAATACCCTTTTTTCCGCAAATCAAGACCCGATTGGCAAAGAAGTTTTGGTGGGAGCGTATCGCTATAAAGTGATAGGCGTGCTGGCCGAGAAAGGCTCGAGTATGAGTTTTGGAGGCGATAAAACCTGCATGATTCCTCTCACAAATGCCCGTCAAAACTATCTTGGAGGAACTACATCGTTCACAGTTAGTGTACTAGCTACGGATGCCACGCGTTTGGATGAAGCGATAAGTGAAGCAACGGGTTGTTTCAGAGTTGCACGTGGACTAAAAGCAACCACGGAAAACAATTTTGACATTCTGCGGAGCGATAATTTATCGCGTATACTAGGCGATAACCTCTATCAAGTGCAAGTGGCGGGAATGCTCATCGGTATCGTTACGTTGATGGGCGCAGCAATTGGTTTGATGAACATTATGTTGGTTTCAGTAACCGAACGCACTAGAGAAATTGGGGTGCGTAAGGCTTTGGGAGCCACTAAAGCATTTATTCGACTTCAATTTCTTGTTGAAGCAGTGCTAATCTCAGTTATTGGAGGAATTGTTGGGATTTTGCTGGGAATAGGAATAGGAAATTTAGTCTCCTCTTTTATTGGAGGAGGATTTATTATTCCATGGCTTTGGATAACCGTAGGCGTGGTATTGTGCTTCGTTACCGGTGTGGTTTCTGGAATTTATCCAGCCATCAAAGCTTCAAATCTCGACCCTATCGAGTCGTTGCGATTCGAGTAGCTGTCTCCGAACTAGTCAAATACACCAATAGTAAGTCCTTCGCTTTCTGAAGGCCAATTACGCACATTTAATGTTCTTTGATTGAAAGTGAGCGTTATGGCTTGAGTTTCTATGGTTGGGAAAAACACGTCCACACCACTTAAGAACGAAAGACTTCCAAATAGACCTACGGCATTAGCATCGGTTTGTCCGTTTCCATTATCGTAAAGGAAAAATGCAATCGATGTATTGTCTGCTGAGGCAAATTCTGGAGTGCTGAGTTCCACACTGTTTGCAAATAATTCATCGCGACCAGTAATTACAGCTTGACTAGACGCAAAAGCAATAATTACCGCTTGTTCGTCATCCGCTGGTAGACTTGCCAATAGAATTCCAGCCAAGGAAGAAGCAGGCGGCATTGCGCGCAGATAAACGATATTATCAGAAGTGAGAAAAGGCTCTCTGTAATAGTGCAGCTTGCGCCCAGATGCTTCTGCTGGCGTTACTTCAAATTCATAAAATGCACCTTCTTCAGCGTTAAAACAGCCCCATTGACCATATTCATTTGTAGTATAAGTTATTAAAGGTTCGTTCGCAATTCGCAATCCCGTAGCTCCATCCACCTCAAACACATGCACGGTTGCACCTACGAGCGGCTCGTTTTCTCCAAGTGTTAATACCTTCCCACCAACAGCTCTTACGTTATCCGAAATTATAACGGAAGAAGCCGAAGCAGTTCCTCTGAAAAACTGAAACATTGCTTCGAATGTTTCTGGGGAAGTGGCAACCTCGTAATGATCCTTTCCAGCTAACTGTACGTTTTGAGCGCCTGGAATATCAGCCCCAGCAACAATCGCATCATAAGGCGACCAAATATTTAGGGTTGGCACCTCGCCATTGGGGCCAGCTGGAGCAGTCTGAGGGCTGCTTCCCAAGTGCACATAATGCGCAACTTTTGCGGCACGTGTGGCATCTGCTAAATAATCGTATCCCAATCCACCAGCTGCACTATGTCCAGCCAATTCTACTTGAGAAGCTCCAGTTCTGGCCAAAACACCTTCAATAAATGCGTCTAAGGCTTCAACATTAGAACCGCCTTCAAGGGAATTCCAGTCGAACACATAAATGCTGACGCCACAATAATTATTTTGAAGAAATCGCTGTGCTTGCTTGGAATAAGTGTCTCCTGAAGCCAAAAAACCATGACACATTACAATGGGCAGAAAGGTTGTGTCGCATGTTTCTGATTCATCCACAATGTTGATTATATCATCATCGGGTGCGCAAGCAGAAAGAAATACTGAGATAACTGCTGAAAGGAAAAGAAGTTTTTTCATGTTTGAGAGTGAATTGAACGCTGAAATTAAGAATTACTCCAACTCAGTTATAGCATCAGAAACCAATTAGATTCGCCCAATCAATCGAATAGTTTAAAATCATGATTACCCGCATCGTTAGGCTCACATTCAAACCCCAACATACCAATCAATTTGAAGCAATTTTTGAACGTAGTAGCCCGTTGATTCATGCATTTGAAGGATGTCTGGGAGTGCGTTTACTGCGCGATGTGCAAGATTCGTCTGTCTTTTTCACTATTTCTAAGTGGGAAAGCGCGGAGCATTTGAATCGCTACCGGCATTCGGAGCTGTTTGTAGCTACCTGGGCAAGCACAAAAAAGTTGTTTGCCGCGCCAGCAATTGCCCATTCGTTGGAGGATGTGCATGCAGCACACGATGTCTTGTCCCAGTAGGATTGTCGTAGATGAATCGTTCCGAACTATTGCATTTTATTGCCACATCATCAGGTGTATTGGATAATGAAGGCATTGCCAGTTTTGTAGCTGCGCATGATGAACCCACACCAGTAAGCATTCGGTTGAATCCATCCAAATGGAGAGGAATTCCAAGCTTGCCGGAAGTTCCTTGGGCCTCCAATGCGTATTACACCGAAGGAAGGCCGTCTTTCACTTTCGACCCACTGTTTCATGCGGGCGTGTATTACGTGCAAGAGGCTAGCTCGATGTTTTTGGAACAGGCAGTCAAAGCGTGTGGATTTGCTGAAAAGGACATCCTAGCCTTGGATTTATGCGCTGCCCCTGGTGGGAAATCAACCCATTTACTTTCCATTTTGGGGAACGATGCCTTGCTTATTAGCAATGAAGTGGTTCGCCCACGGGCCAAGGTGCTCTGCGACAATGTGACCAAATGGGGGCAGCCCAATGTGTGTGTAACGGGCAGCGATACGGCTCTTTTTCTTGGCCTGCCCGATTATTTCGACTTTGTGGTTGTAGATGCACCGTGCTCGGGAGAAGGATTGTTTCGCAAAGATTTGGATGCGATGCAGCATTGGTCTGAAGAGGCGGTAAATCATTGTGCCACCCGCCAAGCGGGTATATTGGACCACGCTTGGGCAACCCTACGCCCGGGCGGATATCTCATTTACAGCACGTGTACCTACAATCGTTTGGAAAATGAAGCGAACGTGCAGCGCCTAATCGATTTTGGAGGTACCAGTATTTCAATTCCAATCGATTCG
>Ga0247837_1007752_pt1 | contig 13983 bp, 11 predicted proteins | sample LaCtaG_2_FD_187115 | JGI IMG/M metagenome (GOLD analysis project Ga0247837, IMG submission 187115) | Freshwater microbial communities from meromictic Lake La Cruz, Castile-La Mancha, Spain - LaCruzMarch2015_14.5m | ecosystem: Environmental > Aquatic > Freshwater > Lake | place: Spain: Castile-La...
CTTTGGGCAACCCACGCGTGGAGGCCGAAGTAATTGTAGTAGAAACAGGCGCAAAGGCCATTACCAATGCCGAAGGCCGCTACAACCTGCCCACCACCGTGATAGGCACTGCCACCGTGCAAGCCACCTATCCAGACACAACACCTGCCACAACTACCGTCCTCATTGCCGACCACGCAGAGGAGGTGACCATTGCGGTGGGAGATTTGGTGGTGGGGTAAATGCTAAAAAACTAAACTAAAAATTAAAACCAAAAACCAAATGAAAAAAATTCAACTCCTTTTCTTTCTACTAATGGCAGCCGTGCAAGCCATGGCGCAATCTCCTACTACCCATATCATTTATGCCATTTCTTCGGGCGGCACAAATGTGGACGTGACCCTTGAATCGCAACCCGTAAACGTAAACTGGACGGTTGGCCAAGCGGTTATTGATTTTCCTACCAAGGAAAACGACAACCAGACTCAAGGGTTCAATCAGGCATTTACCTGTGTTTGGAGTGGTATAGATACCATTTGGACAGAGGTAACGGGCATTAACGGTGAAATTTGGTATGAGAACTCTGGTACCACAGGGCCTAATAATCACCCGTATGTGTCCAACTGGTGCATTACTGCGGTAGAAGACATCGCCAATTTGCCCACAGCCGAAAAGGTGGTGGTGTATCCTAACCCAATGGTAGATATGATTACCATAGGACTACCCAGCCATTTGGCAATTGGAACCCGGCTAGAACTGTTGGATTTGACAGGCAAACTGCTGCGCAAGACAATTACAACCGAGGCAAACATGCAACTAGACCTAAGCACCCTGCCCTTGGGCACCTATCTGCTAAGAGCCTCTAGGCCCGATGCTACGCCAATAAGCGTGCATCGCATAATCAAGCAGTAGTTAACCAACCATTCATCTTTAACATTTCAACTAATCTCATTTTTTAACCAAACACAATCATGAAAAAACAACTTCTCTCCCTTTGCCTTGCTGCTTTAAGCCTTACGGCAGTAGCCCAAACTCCATCGCGCATCAGTTATCAAAGCGTATTGCGTGGTACAGATGGAGCCGCTTTTGTGCCTACTTCTGGAACGGTAAATCTTACCTTTCATTTATATGAGGGTACAAGTGGAACCTATGTCTATACCCAAGATGTGAACAACATTGCTGTGAGTGATTATGGCGTAGTGAATACTGAATTTGGCCCGAATGGAACCAACATTAGCGGTACTGCGGTTATACTATCCACCCTAAACTGGTCTACAATAGGTTACGAACTCGAAGTATTGGCCGGAAGCACATCGCTTGGCCGTAAGGCTTTTGGCACAGTTCCTTATGCCTTGTATGCCAATAGCGCAGGAGCCACAGGGCAGCAAGTATCTATTACTGGAGATGGTGTAGGCGGTGCTTACCCCAATTTCACAATTACGGATGCGAATACTACTTACACTGCGGGAGCTGGGATTGCCATAGATGCGAACAACCAAATTACCAATACTGCCATCACCCCTGCCGGGACTATTGTGGCCTTTGGCGGAACAACAGCACCAGCGGGTTGGGCACTATGTGATGGGGCAAGCTATTCCACCACGGGCACTTATGCCAACCTGTTTGCCGCTATTGGAAGTGCCTTTGGTGGAAGTGGTAACAATTTCAACGTTCCTGATTTCCGTGGCCGTTTCCTACGCGGGGTGGATGGGCCCGATGGTTCCGCATCCGATCGCGACCCGAATAGTGGAACTCGTACCGCCATGAGCATTGGAGGTTTGCCAGGGAATAGCGTTGGCAGTATTCAAGCGGATGCATTTCAGGGGCATAGACACAATATACAGAACTACAATGTCGGTGGCAGCCCTAACCAATTCCTTCAGTATGCCGCTAATGCCAATCCTGTCAGTAGCACTGTATCATCCCTTGATCCAATAACTGACGGAACGAATGGCACACCGCGAATCTCTTCAGAAACTCGCCCAATTAACGCTTACGTGAACTATATCATCAAACTCTAAGGCAAAGTAGACCCATCAACAACCAATAGCACAACCGATGAAAAAGTATCTGCTGCTCTTTATGATGCTCATTGCCATCTTCACCATCAACTCCTGCGAAGAAGATGACACGGAAGGAGGTGTCACAGTCTCAGGTTTAGTCGTCAACGAGAGCGGGCAGCCCATCAATGGGGTGCAAGTAGCCATTGGCAGCGCAACAGCCACCACGGATGCTCAGGGCAGCTATAGCATTTCGGGCATTTCCGAGGCGGCCATCAGCGTGAGTGCCGAGGCCACAGGCTATTTCAAAGCATATCGCAATGGCGAGAACAGAGATGGCTCGGCAGTGAAAATCGACCTGATGATGATAACCAAGTCCGACCTTGGCACTCTCAATGCCGATGCCGGGGGCAGCGTTACCGATGGCGACATCACCGTTACGGCCTCGCCCAGCGGTTTCACTAATGCGGATGGCACAGCCTATTCGGGCAGTGTGCGGGTTTCGGGCAGGGTTATAAAAGACAACGATGCCAACATAGGTAGCCTTATGCCCGGTGGCGACTATGCCGCCACAAACAATTCAGGTGAGGAAGGCATGTTGCAGACCTTCGGGTTCACCGCTACGGAGTTCACCGACCCATCGGGCAACACGCTCACACCAGTCTCCGGTCAGGTTACGGTCAGCTTCACAGCTTCGTCCACCCCCCAAGATGCTCAGCTATGGGTGTTCAACCCCGTGTCGGGCACTTGGAGCTATGGAGGCGAACTCACCGTTGCAGGCAATAATGTAATGATGCCTGTTACCGGAGGAACGTATCACAACTGCGATGCCTTCAGGACTACCACGGCCATCATCGAGGGCATTGTAACCGATTGCGATGGCAACCCCATCGTCACCGCAGTGAAACTCGACAACGGCTATGCTCGTTACACCACCGCCACCAATGGCAATGGACGGTTCAGAGCAGAGGTGGTCATGCTCGTTGGCGGCCCCGATTATTCGGTGAACGCTGCCGGGGTCAGCGTCATTGCAACCAATACAAGCGCACAGACCGTGAATCTGACCATAGAAGTGGACCCCGAAACAGGGCAGCTGTGTGTGGATGAGGTGCAAGGACAGTTCGTTGCCATTGGCAGCAACGCACCTATCCAATATCCTGACGGAGCAATTTGCGCAATTGACAACGAGGACAACTCCTTTATCCTGCGTGTGGAAGAAACGTTGAGTGTAATGGTCATATTCCCTAGTGAGCCTGTTCCGGGCAGCTACAATGTAGGAAACACACCGGGCTCCAGCGCCTATATCTCTATACTTGCTTACGACCAAGGGACACAATGGATTGGCCAAGCAGGTGGGCAAATAGTAGTGAGTATAGTAGGTGGCAAGAAATCCGTTGCCTTCTCCAACATTCCTGTTTTGAGTGATACTCAAGTGGCATCTACCGCTTCGGGCAACCTCACGTGTGGGAATTGATTTCCGGGCATCTAAGCACTATAAATAGCCTTCATCCTATTCTACGAATAGAAGTAAGAGAAGAAATCCAAAAACCTACAAAAACCTAAAGCAATGAAAACAAAATTCCTCACCCTCGCACTTTCGGCCTGCACATTTGCCGCCATGGCACAGACCCACCGCACAGGCCATCACAGGGAAAAGACTCCCTCCCCGCGAACTGATGCGGCCCGGACGGCTGCTGCTACCTGTCTACTGGACAGTACATACCGCTATATCACAGGAATGTTGCTACTCGATAGATACATTTTCCAGTATGATAAGCAAGGCAACAGAACCGAAGAGCTTGGTCAGAGCTTTGAGAACCCCGTGTGGGTCAACTCTTCCCTCACAGCATACACCTACGATGGGCAGGGCAACATGACCGAGGAGGTCCGGCAATATTGGAATGGCACCGCATGGGAGTCTGATTACCGCGAAACTTACACCTACGATGGGCAGGGCAACATGACCGAGGAGGTTCGGCAATATTGGAATGGCACCGCATTGGTTTATGATTACCGTTACACATACACCTACGATGCGCAAGGTAACAGGGCAGAAAGGATTTCTTATTTCTGGGACGGGACAGAGTGGGACAACACTTATCGGTCTACCTACACCTACGATGCACAGGGCAACATGACTGAAGAGGCCGTCCACTACTGGAGTTGGGATGGCACCTCGTGGTTATGGTACGACTCTTCCCACACCGCCTATACTTACGATGCACAAGGCAACGTGATCGGATTGGTCTATCGGTACTGGAACGGCTTCGCGTGGGTCAATGATCAGAGCGAGACCTACACCAACGATGCGCAGGGTAACATGACCGAAGAAATCTCTCAGAACTGGAGCGGTACAGCGTGGGCCAACGAAAGTCGCACCACATATTTCTACGATGCGCAGAGCAACATGACTGAAGAGGTGCGTCAAGGCTGGGATGGCACCGTGTGGGTCAATGCTTATCGCGACACCTACACCTACGATGCCCAGAGCTACAAGACCGAATGGGTCTATCAGTACTGGGCCGATAACGCGTGGGTCATAATCGATCACTTCGAATACTACTATGCCTGTAGCGGGGTCGGGGTGGCAGAAGCAGTTGAGGTGCAGAACCTGCGCATTTGGCCTAACCCCGTCACCTCCATCCTATCCATCGCCACAGATGAGCAGGGGCTTCACACTACCGCCATCTACACCATCAGCGGTCAGAAAATGAGCGAGTCGCCATTCGTCCCACAAGTGGACATCAGTGCCCTGCCTACAGGCATCTACTTCATAGAAGTGAGAGGTGATGATACGGTAGTGAGGAAAAGGTTCGTGAAGCTGTAAGGTTGTTCATAAGGCATTTCAAAGCCCCGTTAGGACCCATCTAGAGGCAAAGTACAAGGCGCCCAACCATGTAAAGAATTGTTGGGCTGATAAAAGGGAGTCAATTATTCCGTGGTGTCTTCGCTGGCTTATTCCTTGCAACCCTCCCTTGAATACAACCAACAGTCGGCAACTTGCCTGCACAATCCCGCAGTTCCCGCGCTAAACTTTACATTTGCACCGTTTTTAATCAATAACCCATTTATGGAAAATACAGCAACACAAGTGAAATACAAGGTAAAAGATATTTCTCTGGCCGAATATGGCCGTAAAGAGATAGAATTGGCAGAGGCAGAAATGCCCGGTTTAATGTCGTTGAGAGAGGAATTTGGCCCAAGCCAACCGCTTAAAGGAGCGCGCATTGCAGGCTGCTTGCACATGACGATTCAAACTGCCGTGCTTATAGAAACATTGAAAAGCCTTGGGGCTGAAGTAACGTGGTCTTCGTGCAACATTTTCTCTACTCAAGATCATGCTGCTGCTGCTATTGCTGCTGCTGGCTACCCAGTATATGCTTGGAAAGGCATGAACGAAGAGGAATTTGATTGGTGCATTGAGCAAACCCTTTTTGCCTTTGAAGGCGGAAAGCCGCTCAACATGATTTTGGATGATGGTGGCGACCTTACCAACATGGTATTCGACCGTTTTCCTGAATTGGTTGCTGGCATTCGTGGCCTTTCAGAAGAAACAACTACTGGCGTACATCGCTTATATGAGCGCGAAAAGAAGGGCACACTTGTGCTTCCTGCCATCAACGTAAATGATTCGGTTACCAAATCGAAATTCGACAACAAATACGGTTGTAAAGAATCGTTGGTAGACAGCATTCGCAGAGCTACCGATATTATGATTGCAGGCAAAGTGGCTGTTGTAGCAGGTTATGGTGATGTGGGCAAAGGCTCGGCCGAATCGCTTCGTGGTGCTGGTGCTCGTGTGGTAGTTACCGAAATTGACCCCATTTGCGCGCTGCAAGCTGCTATGGACGGTTTTGAGGTAAAGAAAATGGCGAATGCTCTTCCAGAAGCAAACATCGTGGTGACTGCAACTGGCAACAAAAACATCATTGTAGACAAGCATTTCCATTTGATGAAAGACAAGTCTATTGTGTGCAACATTGGTCACTTCGACAATGAAATTGATGTGGCTTGGTTGAACAAAAACTTCGGTTCTACCAAAGTAAATATCAAACCGCAGGTGGATAAATACACCATCAACGGAAAGGACATTATCCTTTTGGCAGAAGGCCGCCTTGTGAACCTAGGTTGCGCCACAGGCCATCCTTCGTTTGTAATGTCAAACTCATTCACCAACCAAACGTTGGCACAATTGGAGCTTTGGACAAATACCGCTGCTTACGAGAATAAAGTATATACCCTTCCTAAGCATTTGGACGAAAAAGTAGCGCGTTTGCACCTTTCTAAAATTGGTGTGGAATTGGAGGAACTTTCTGCAGACCAAGCCGAGTACATTGGCGTAACTGTAGATGGTCCATACAAGCCAGAATACTACAGATACTAGTAGTTAGTGGAATTCATAAATCCAAGCCGGTCGAAACCTATTGTGTTCGACCGGCTTGTTTGTTAATCAAAGCTTGGCTGTAGGTGCCCACAACACAAGGAATTTAGGTTAATTTGCACCATTCTATCCCGACACATGACAGAAGAAAACGCACTTTTGATGGAATACAATACTTCGCGCAATCACATGCAAATAGCGGAGTATGGTAGAAACATCCAAAAAATGATTGCCTACACCAAAACGATTGCCGACAAAGAAGAACGCAATCGGGCGGCACGAGCCATCATTAAAGTAATGGGTCAAGTAAATCCAACGTTGAAAAACACCGAGGATTTAACGCACAAGCTGTGGGACCACATGTTTATGATTGCAGATTTCGACTTTGATGTCGATTCGCCTTATCCGCTTCCGAAAAGAGAGCAATTTCTGCAAGGTCCAGAGCGTATTGCCTATTCCGAAACCGAAATTAAAGAGCGTCACTATGGCCGTATCATTGGCAAGATGATAAACCAATTGGCGGAGGAACAAGATGAGGAAAAGCGCATGATTTATGCCTTTGCAGCCGCAAATGCCATGAAAGCTGCCTACCTTAAATGGAATAGAGATACGGTTGAAGATGTGATTATCATTAAAGATTTGAAGCGCCTTTCTGGTGGAAAAGTGAATCTTCCGCTCGAAACAGTGCTTTCGCGTCCACAAGATTTGGTGGACCACACAATGCAAGCCGTTGGAAGTAAAAACCAACGCAACAAGCGCAACAAGCGCAACAACGGTAAAAAAAGACGTGATCAAAGAGGTTAACCTATGGCTTCATTCGAAATAGAAGGTGGTACACGATTAAAAGGCACGCTTGTGCCTCAAGGAGCTAAAAACGAAGCGCTTCAGGTGCTTTGTGCAGTGCTTCTTACATCAGAAAAAGTTACAATGTCGAACATTCCAGACATTGTAGATGTGAACAAACTCATTTCCCTGCTGGGCGATTTGGGGGTAAAAGTGGAGCGCATAAATGCCGACACCTACACATTTCAAGCCGACAATGTAAATCTGGACTATCTGCTGTCGGAAGATTTTAAGAAGAAAGGCGCAGGACTGCGCGGTTCAATTATGATTGTTGGGCCGCTATTGGGACGGTTCGGGAAAGGTTATATACCCCAACCTGGTGGCGATAAAATAGGACGTAGAAGGCTTGACACCCATTTTATTGGGTTCCAAAAACTAGGTGCAACATTTGAATATGTAGCCGACCAACAGTTTTACAAAGTAGAAGGCAAGCCTCTAAAAGGTGCATACATGCTGCTTGATGAGGCTTCGGTTACGGGCACGGCCAACATTGTGATGGCTGCTGTGATGGCCGAGGGTACCACCACTGTTTACAATGCCGCTTGCGAACCGTATTTGCAGCAATTGTGCAAAATGCTGAATCGTATGGGTGCCAAAATATCGGGCATTGGTTCGAATCTGCTGGTTATAGAAGGGGTGAAAGAAATGAATGGCACAGACCACCGTTGCCTACCTGACATGATTGAAATTGGAAGTTTCATTGGGTTAGCAGCCATGACCCATTCCGAAATCACCATTAAAGATGTGAGCCACCCCGATTTGGGAATTATTCCTGATGTGTTTCGCAAACTGGGCATTAACGTTGAACTTAAAGGCGATGATTTGTTCATCCCTTCACAAGAAAATTACGCTATCGAATCTTTTATTGATGGGTCTATTCTTACCATTTCCGATCATCCATGGCCTGGGTTCACACCCGACTTGTTGAGTATCGTGCTGGTGGTAGCTACACAGGCAAAAGGCAGCGTGCTTATTCATCAAAAAATGTTTGAAAGCCGCCTCTTCTTCGTAGACAAACTGATTGACATGGGCGCGAAAATCATTCTTTGTGACCCGCACCGAGCCACTGTTATTGGTTTGAATCATCAAGTGCCGTTGCGGGCCATTCAAATGACCAGCCCGGATATACGCGCTGGGGTTTCTCTTCTTATTGCTGCCATGTCGGCTGAGGGCAAGAGCATCATTCACAACATAGAGCAAATAGATCGCGGGTACCACAGCATCGACACTAGGCTTAATGCCATTGGTGCCAAAATAAAACGCATCTAATCGGTACAGTTATTGCCAAGGCGAGCCACTCGTAGTAAACATAATTCCTAAACCTATTCTCTCCATGAAAAAATATCTGTTTTTCGCATCAATTGCACTCCTTTCTGTTGCAACTCCATCTTTAGCAGGCGATGGAAATAATCCGAAGTCAAACACCTCAACCCCAGTAAAAATTGGGCTGAACGTGGGAGACACCGCTCCTGAACTAAAATACAAAGACCCAACAGGCAAACTGGTAAGCCTTGCATCGCTACGCGGAAAGGTGGTTCTCATCGACTTTTGGGCCTCTTGGTGTGGTCCATGTCGTATGGAAAATCCAAATGTGGTGAGTGCTTACAACAAGTTTAAAGATGCCAAGTTTGGTGGCGCTAAAGGCTTTGAAATTTTTGGCCTTTCGCTGGATAAAAGTCAAGATGCTTGGGTTGCGGCCATTAAAAAAGATAACTTGAACTGGGTAAACGTGAGCGATTTGGGAGGTTGGGCTAGCGAAGGCGCTCAGTTGTATGGTGTGAATTCTATTCCAGCCAATTTTTTGCTTGATGCCAATGGTGTAATTGTTGCGAAGAACTTGAAAGGTGCAAACCTTCATGCTGCCTTGCAGAAAATGGCACAATAAAATATCGTTTCTTTTCTAAAACAAAAATGCCGAGTCTATAGACTCGGCATTTTTGTTTCTCCATTTTAGCGCGCAAGTATTTACTTCTCCAATTTTCGATTCACACGTGTGATTCCGTACAGAAATCCGAAAAGAATAAGAAAGTAAGTGAGGAACATTCCAAAGTGGATGTAGTCCCATTTCTTGCCGATTACCCTATCAATAATGACGAGAAACACCAACGAAAGCGTAGATAAGCTAATGAAGACATAGGCAACCTGCCTATCCGATAAACCTAAATAAGAGAGGTGGTGCGTAGTGTGGTCTCTACCGCCTACAAACGGGGATTTTCCTTTCAGTAATCGATTTATAGTTACGGTGGTGGTGTCTATTATTGGAACAATGAACACCAAGAGTGCTACAATAATCTGCTTGGTTTGAATACGGAATTCAGGGCCAGCATGGCCATTCCACAAATAGAGAATGCCAACAACTGAGAGAAACACTCCCAAAAACTGACTGCCTGTGTCGCCCATATACATTTTGGAAGGATTCCAATTGAAATACAAGAACCCTAACAATCCAGCCAGAACTCCAATAAGCGTAATGAAATAAATGCTCTGCTCCTCACCGCGAGAGCACATCATATATAATCCTCCAAGAATAACTGAGACAGAAACAGATGCAGTGATGCCATCCATATTGTCTAACATGTTGATGGAATTCATCAGCCCTACCACCCAAAACATGGTGAGAAAATAATCTATCGGCACAATGCCACTCAGATTTATGGAAGTGCCTGTAGCTATGAGTATAATGCCACTGCAAAACTGAGCTGCGAATTTCAAGAATGGTTTGGTGTTGTAGGCATCATCGGCTAAGCCCACCACAAAACCCAAGGAACACGCGGCCATAACGCCCAAAAATTGAACTATATTATTTATATAGTGCACCGAACCAAAAAGAATAGAATAGCAAGCTATTGCCAACAAGAAAAGGATATAAAATGAAATGCCACCTACCGCAGGCTTGGATGTGGCACTCCAACGCACCAAGTCATCTGGCTGATTTTTAACCCCCAAGGTACGTGACAGCTTCAGCAATAGCCCATTGATGAGAAAGGCGAAGAGAAGGGCGCACATCCCAAAAAATACATAAGCAATTGAAAGCTGCGTTGAGTCTAAGTTTAGCATTCAGGTGGATTTAGATGTTTAAAATCCTGATGACACTATGGGGTTAAAATAGAATGTTGCACAAATTAAAAGAAGGCGCATTAGCATCTTTATCAGAGAGCGAAGGAGTGGCAATTCCCCAGTCAATTCCAAGTGTTGAATCATTCCACAGAATACTTCCCTCAGTTGCCTTGTTATACATGCCTGTACAATCATAAAAGAAAATGGTTTTATCTTCCAAAGTTCTAAACCCGTGGGCAAACCCAGGCGGAATCCACAAAGCAGTTTTATTGCTTTCAGACAGTTCTAAAACTAAGTGCTGGCCGTAAGTTGGCGATTTTTTGCGAATATCTACTGCCACATCGAGCACGCTGCCACGCAACACGCGAACCAATTTACCCTGTGCAAAGGGAGGATTTTGATAATGAAGCCCCCTCACCACTCCGTTGTCAGACTGTGAGATATTAGATTGTACAATGTCCAGATTCAATCCAAGGTTTTCAAAAACCGCCTTGTTGTAAGTTTCAAAAAAATAACCCCTACTATCTTCAAACACCCGAGGTTGAACAATAAGTAGTCCTTCTAAAGCGGTTTCCTGAATCTCCATTTGCCTTAATACTTGCCTTTAAATAGACGGGTAAGCCAACGGAATCTTCCCTGATCTTTATCCTCGTCATAATATCCATAGCCGTAGCCGTAGCCATAGCCGTAGCCGTAGCCGTAACCGTAGCCATAACCGTAACTGTAGCCATAAGCCGTGCCAGATGTTTCTACTCCATTTAGAATTACAGCTAAACTTTTTAGTCCATTCTCTTCTTTTAATCGAGTTAAATTTTCCAAAAATGGTTTCTTCGAATATCCAGCCCGAATAATATAAATCGGGTAGTCTGCTCGTTTCATGTTCAAAATACCATCTGTAACAATGCCAGTGGGTGGATTATCAATAATTATAATATCGTAAATCTTTTTTAACTCATTCAAAACATCATCCATTTTTGAGCTAAGTATAAGTTCGGAAGGGTTCGGAGGGATAGGGCCAGCGGTGATGAAATCCAAATTTTCCAAATCACTATGCCGCACTACTTCCGAAATCACGTTTTTCTCTATCAGCAAAGTACTCATTCCAAATTCGTTACTCACATCAAAACCAATGTGAATTTTAGGTTTCCTCATGTCCAAATCTAGAATCACCACCTTTTTGCCCGAATAGGCAATAATTCCACCTAAATTTATTGCTACGAAGGTTTTTCCTTCGCCAGAAATAGTAGAGGTAAAAGATACTACTTTGGTTTCGGAAAGGGTTGTGATAAATTCTAGATTAGTCCGAATCGATCTAAACGATTCAGAAATCATAGACTTCGGATTCTTATCTACCAATAATTGGGAATTGGGGATATCCTTTTTGTAGCGTGGAACTATGCCTAGAACAGGGGTATCCACATACTTTAGAATATCTGAAACCGTATTAATTCTATTGTGCATCAAATACTTTCCGACAATCAAAGAAACACTCAAGAAAAACGCACTAGCCAAGCAAAACCCAAAAACAGCTTTTTTATCAGGAGAGATTGGTTGGGTAGCAACTTGAGCGTAACTCAAAACCTTATTGGTAGAAATATAACCAGCTTTGGAAATTGAATACTCTGCTTTTTTATCTACCAACGTATTATAGAATTTCTCATTCACATCATAAACCCTCTGCAATCGGGAATACTCAATTTCACTGTAAGAAAGAGAAACGCCTGAATTATACGATTTTTCTGCTGCTTCCTTTTTTGCATTCAATTCATCAAGACGGTTGTCGAGTGTTTTTTTTACGGCTGCTATACTTTCAATTAAGAGTTTTTCTTGAATTTTAATCTGATAATCAATTGAACGAATCTGACCGCTACTTTCAGTAACTATGTACAGAAGTTTTTCTTTTTCAAGCAATAATGCATTTATTGTACCCAAAACTGTAGATACACCACTAGAAATGGAAGATGCCGCAAGGATTGAAAACAGCTTGTATACATCTATGTTTCCATCCTTCGCCAATACAACTTCTCTGTTCACCTGATTAAGGATATCAATTTCTAGTTCAATATTTAAAATCTCCTCTTCTAATGCAGCTAAACCTACCTCCGAATTATCCTTGGGTTTCAAATCCGAAATAACATTCAACTTATTCTCTACTTTAAATGCTTCTAAATCATTTTCAGTCTCGTAAAGCCTATCATAAATCGTGGCCAACTGGTTATCAATAAACTCCAAAACACTATTGGCAGACTCTTTTTTTCTTTCCTCATCATTAATGAGAAAATCCGCAGCAACTGAATTTACAATATCTGTTGCCTTCTTAGAATTAAAATCATCCAGATAAATAGAAATTGTTTTAGCGAACTCATCAAACACACTAACCTGTAACTCTGAGCAATAGATACTTAGTATTTCATCTGGATTATTCAGAATAAAATAGAACTGATTCTGCTCTTCATTTTGATTCCGCATAATTGCTGCGAAATCCATCACAGTAATTTTCATACTTAGATGAGGTGTAATTATGCTATCTAAAATAGCTGACTCTGCCCCAAACAATTCTCCTGCGAAGGAATACTCATAATAGACTCGGAAGTTTTCCTGAAAAGTCAGTGTAATTGGAACCCCCTGAATACCCGTCTCTTTCAACCTATAACTCACAGAATAAGGAGAAGTAAGATACATCTCCTCGCTTCGAATCTGCCCTTTCAACATGTAGCTTACATCCAATGGAAGTTTTTCCAATGAACCTCGAAGTGATACCGGTGAACGAAGAACTTCTATTTCCTCGTGAATGCTCTGATCGTAGAGACTTTGCGTTTGCAATAAGCTGTTTTGGCGGGTGTCATGCCCAAGTTGCACCACGGCACCAGCCTGATATATAGGCGCAGTAAATCTTAAATAAAGCAGGGCTCCTGCTATGAAAAGACTAAAAAAAACAACAACAGCGATAATATTTTCACGAGCAATGACTAACAACAACCCTACATCTAGGTCATCATTAAGGGCTGAGATTTTTTTCTTCTTTTCAGCCATCTACTTTGCAAAAACGCCAATTAAAGCCACTGTTGTAGTAACGAGTGATATTAATGCTAGAAACGGTGCAACCTGAGCCAAACCTTTTGTGATATATTCTTTACGTATTTCTATGTAGATGATATCATTCGCCTGAAGCACTAAATCGGCATTTCTAATTCCCTTCAGTGTGGATAGGTCAATAAGGTATACCTCTGGATTCTTCAAATCACCTCGAATGAGTTTGATTTGGTCCGCTTTGCCATTTTCAGGTATACCTCCAGATGCAGCCAATACTTCAAACAGCGTAGTATTATCATTCACTAATGCAACTACCGAAGTCGAGGCCCCCGCAAATATGGTGACTCGCTTGTTACTTACCTCTAATAGAACAAATGGGTTGTTGAGGTATTCTGTCAAGCGATCTTCCAACAGCATCTCGGCTTGCCGCGCGGTGAGGCCTGCTATGTATATCCTTCCTATAATCGGGAATTTCACGAAACCATCGAATTCTACCTTAAGCGGCAAGGTGAGGCTACCACCGTTACTGCCCGAACCACCGGTAATATCCACCATCTGAAACCCATTGTTGGCATAAACGCGCACCGAGATGAGGTCGTTTGGTGATACCCGATATTCAACGGCCTCGCTGCCATCAAATTGAGCATACTCAAAGGCCTTGTTGGTCCGCATCATGAAACTGCGGTTCAA
>Ga0247837_1007754_pt1 | contig 13981 bp, 6 predicted proteins | sample LaCtaG_2_FD_187115 | JGI IMG/M metagenome (GOLD analysis project Ga0247837, IMG submission 187115) | Freshwater microbial communities from meromictic Lake La Cruz, Castile-La Mancha, Spain - LaCruzMarch2015_14.5m | ecosystem: Environmental > Aquatic > Freshwater > Lake | place: Spain: Castile-La...
TTCGCTCCCCGCTTCCTTCACGCCGTCCTCGGGGCCCGACGCTCTGCGGTTCGCTTCGCTCGCTGTGACCAGCTCACGGGTGGACTTTCACCTCCAAGACCGCGCCCATGCCGGGCGCACAAAAGAAGAAACCCGGCTTTCGCCGGGTCTCTGTCCGTCTTGGTTGGCTCGACTGGTTTCGAACCAGCGACCCCTACCGTGTCAAGGTAGTGCTCTACCACTGAGCTACGAGCCAGTGACGGGACGACGGTTACCTACGAGACGTTGGCTGCAGTGTCAACGACATTCGACGTCTGCTGACTGTCACGCAGTCCGTCGCGGTCCAAATGGAGGCGGCGGGGCATCCGCTCCGCCAGCCGCGGGTTGTGGGTCACGATGATCGCCGTGATGCCGCGATCGCGGTTCAGACGTTCGATGATCTCGTGGATCCCCTGCCCGGTCTTCTCATCGAGATTCCCGGTGGGCTCGTCGGCCAACAGCACCTTGGGGTCGTTCACCAGGGCCCGGGCCAGGGCCACCCGCTGCTGCTCGCCACCCGACAACTCGCCGGGGCGGTGATCGAGACGACCGGCCAGGCCGACCTCGGCCAACAGCTCCCGGGCCCGCTTGTCGACCTCCGCCGCCGGCCGACGCCCCACCCGCCCGGGCATCGTCACGTTCTCCAGGGCCGTGAACTCCGGCAGCAGGTGGTGAAACTGGAAGACAAAGCCAATGCGCTCGTTGCGGAAGCGGGCGATGGCCCCCGGCGTCTGCTTCCAGACGTCGACGCCGTCCATGACCACGCTGCCACCGGTGGGGGTGTCGAGGGTGCCCAGCACGTGCAGCAACGTGCTCTTGCCGGCGCCCGAAGGCCCCGTCAGCGACACGAGTTCGCCGGGCTGGATGGTGACGCTGACACCACGCAACACCTCGATGGCGTGGCCACTCAGCCAATAATGTTTCGTCAGGTTGCGGGCTTCAATTTTCATCATGATGGGCGGCCCTCATTCATAGCGCAGACCCTCAACGGGCTTCAGGCGCGCGGCCAGCAGGGCGGGATAGATGGTGGCCAGGTAGGACAAACCGAGGGCGGCGACGCCCACCAGGAAGACCTCGAAGCCTTCAACCTTCACCGGCAGATTTGAAATATAATAGACATCGGGATCCATGCCGATGCCAAAGGTCTCGATGACCTTGCAGATGCCGACGCCGAAGCCGATCCCCACCAGGGTGCCGACGCCTCCGACGGTGATGCCGTAGGTGACAAAGATCTTCATGATGCTGGTGTCCGACGCCCCCATGGTCTTCAGGATCGAGATCTCCTTGGACTTCTCGATGACGAAGACGATGACGACGGCCGCAATCAGGAAGCTGGCCACGATGACGATGAAGTTCAAGATGATGAACATCGCGATCTTCTCGAGCTTCAGGGCCGAGAACAGATTGCGGTTCATCTCCATCCAGTCCTTCGTGCGGTAGGGATAGCCGCCGATGACGCCCATGATGTCCTTGGCGACGTTCTGCACGTCGTCGATGTCGTCGAGGCGATACTCGACGCCGGTCACGGAGCCCTTGAGGGTCAAGAAGTCCTGGGACTCCTTGAGGTCGATGTAGATGAACTTGGAGTCGTACTCGTACATCCCCGAGTAGAACGTCGCCGCCACCCGAAAGGCCCGGGCCTTGGGAATGGGGCCGGTGGGGCCGAGGTCCCCCAGGGGAGACACGACATTCAAGACGTCGCCGACGAAGACCTTGAGGTTCTTGGCCATTTCAACGCCGATGACGACGCCGGGCATGGCTTTGTCGACACCCTTGGGGTCGGGGACGCCGCCGACGCCGCCGGCGGCTTTGGCAATCGCGTCATCCATGGCTTCGTCAGGCTTTTTGGGCTCACCGGTCTGGGTGCCGAGGGACGCCGGCACCGGAATCTCCGCCGGGGTCACCAGGTGGCGGAGGGAGCCCTTGGTGATGTTCTTGCGGAGGTCGGTCACCGAATCGATGGTCTCGATGTCGATGCCCTTCAGCAGGGCCCCCGAAACGTTGACCTCCGACGACACCATCACTTCGCTCAGGACGAAGGGGCTGGCGCCGCCGACCCCCTTCACGGTGCTGCTCTTCTTCACGACGTCGTCGTATTCGACGAAGTCGCTGCCGTATTTGAGCACCAGCAAATGGGCGTTGGCCCCGAAGATCTTCGAGCGCAAGTCGGACGAAAAGCCGTTCATGACGCTCATGACGACGACCATGGCCATGGTGCCGACGGCGACGGCCAGGATGGAGATGACGGTGATGGTGCCGACGACGTCGCCGCCCTTGCCCATCAAGAAGCGCCGGCCGATGAAGCCCTCGTAGCCCCAGCCGGTGTCGAGTTCGCCATCACCGCAAAACAGGAAGCCGAACGAGCCGCCGAGAATCAGCGACAGGCCAAGGAGCAGCAGGGCCGACAGCAGGATCACGGCGAAGTAGGCGGCGGCGGTGCCATAGGTGAACAGCGACGTCACCGACGACGAAAAGATGACGGGGCCCGCCGACACGAAGGCCGTGACCCACAGGGCCTCCAAAAACGCCACCCGGCGGGCGATGAGGGCCATGACGAAGCCGCCGACGACGCCGCTGACGATGAGGCCGATGGCGAGGGCCATTTGCACGGGCTCGCCGCTCAGGCCGTCCACCTTGGTGGCGTACGTCCAGGCGCCGACGCAGCCCACGCCGACGATGGCCGTGCCCGCAGCGACGGCGAGGGGGTGCAGGCCGCCCTCGGCACCGGGCTTGAAGAAGCCACCGTTTCGGGCCCGCACGGCGGGAGGCAGCTTCAGCACGGCGTAGATGACGGCGATGGGGGCCGCGAGCAGCGAGATGGGCGGAAACGCCGCCACCATGGCGATACCGAGGGGCAACGCCGCCACCAAACAGGCCCGCGCTGCCGTGAAGCCGAGGGTCATGAGCCAGGTGGCAACGGCGACACCGGCGGCGGCGGCCACGTGAACTGATGCGTCCATCGAAACTCCAGGGACAGGTTCTGTCGTCGGCTCTCAGCGACGACGCTCGACGACGATCGTCGACGATCGTCGACGACGAACGCGGCTGTCAGCCGCCCACGCGGCGCATCTGCGGGAAGAGGATGACGTCGCGAATCGACGTCTTGTTGGTCAGCACCATCACCAGGCGATCGATACCGATACCGAGTCCCCCCGTTGGCGGCATGCCGATTTCCAGGGCCCGACAGAAATCCTCGTCGAGGGGGCTGGCTTCCTCGTTGCCACGCGCCTTCTCACGCTGTTGGGCGTGCAGCCGGGCCCGCTGGTCGATGGGATCGTTGAGTTCCGAGAAGGCGTTCGCCAACTCCATGCCGGCGACGATGAGCTCGAAGCGGTCGGTGACGGCGGGATCACGGTCCCGCTTGCGGGCGAGGGGGCTCACCATCAGCGGAAAATCGGTGATGAACGTGGGGTTGATGAGGGTGCGTTCCACCTCGTGGTCAAACACCGCGTAGAGCAACGACAACGCGATGTCGCGCCGACGGGCCCGGGCGGTGTCAGGACCTGCCGAGGGCATCCCCATCTCGCCGGTGATTTCGTCGAGGGCGCTGTTGGTGACAGCCGTCGGCGGCGCCGTCGGTTCGTCGGCCGGCGCCGGGGCGCTTTCCCCCGACGACGAGAACGCGGCGTCGATGCTCTGACCGAGGGTCGTCCAGAACGACGCCCCGCCCGCCGCCAGGGCCGCCTTGGCCCGCTGGACGAGGGTTTCTGAACCCGGCTTCAGACCGGGAATGACCTCGGCGGCTTCGTCGTCGGAGAGGCCACGCAGGCACACATGGAGGGGTTCGTCGGGGGTGGCGGTGTGGCCCACGGCGATTTCCAGGGCCCGGGCCACGGAGTCGATGCCCGTGAGGTCTCCTTCAAGGCCCAGGTGCTCCTGCACAAGGCGGGCGATGGGCACTCGGCGCCAGGGACGGGCGAAGTTGACCTGGTGGTCCCCGTAGGGGGCCGTCGTGGAACCATGGATCTGTTCCACGAGACCCGCCACGAGTTCCTCGGTGAGGTCCATCATGTCGAGGTAGGTCGCGTAGGCCTGATAGACCTCGATGGACGTGAACTCGGGGTTGTGGCGGGTGCTGACGCCTTCGTTGCGGAACTGGCGACCGATTTCGTAGACGCGCTCCAGGCCGCCCACGACGAGGCGCTTGAGGTGCAACTCGGTGGCGATGCGCAAAAACAGATCGGCGCCCAGGGCGTTGTGGTGGGTGGTGAAGGGCTTGGCAGTGGCGCCGCCGGCCTCGTCCTGCAGGACGGGGGTCTCGACCTCCATGAAGCCGTGGTCGTCGAGATAGCGCTGGATGCCGCGCACGATGCGGCTGCGCTGGCGAAAGGTTTCGCGCACTTCGGGAGAGACCACGAGGTCCACGTAGCGCTGGCGGTAGCGCTGCTCGACGTCGGCGAGGCCGTGAAACTTGTCGGGCAGCGGCCGCAGGGCCTTGGTCAAGACCCGGAAGCCGTCGGCGGCGAGGGACAGTTCCCCCGTCTTGGTGCGCATCGGGCTGCCGGCGACGCCAACGATGTCGCCGAGGTCCGTCAGCTTGAGGAGCTGGTAGGTGGCCTCGCCAACGCGATCGAGCTTGACGTAGATCTGGATGTCCCGCGACGACGCGTCACGCAGGGTCAGAAAGCTCGCCTTGCCCATCTGGCGCATGGTCATCACCCGGCCGGCGATGATGTGGACGGTGTTGACACCCTCGAGGGCCTTGGCGTCGGCGTCGACGTAGAGCGCGTGGAGTTCGGCCGCCGTGACCTCGGGACGGAAGTCGTTGGCGTAGGGGTCGAGCCCCGCGTCGCGGATCTTCTGGGCCTTCTCGATACGCACCTGCACGAGGCGGTGGGTCTCTTCGGCGGTGGTCTCTGGGGTCTGGGCGGTCTGGTCGTCGCTGGACACGGTGCTCTCCGTCGTCATTCGGAGCCGCAACGTCGTCACGGCGCCCCCCGTGTGTCAACCCGGCGACGGCCTTTCCCGGCGGGTGGCACCGAGGAGGGCCGGCGGGGGCTGGAGATGGAGGACAGACGGATGCAAACGGGACGCAGAGGGGATGACGTCGGCCGCTGGCCTGCTATGGCGACGTCATGAACGTCGTGGAAACCGGGGCCGGCCGCAGCAACGCCCTCGTCTGCCTGCCGACCTACAACGAGCGGGACAACCTCCCATCCCTCGTCGAGGAGCTCCTCGACACCACCCCCGTCGACGTGCTCATCATCGACGACGCCTCCCCCGACGGCACCGGCCCGGTCGCCGACCTGTTGGCAAAGAAAAGCAGCGGTCGGGTCACCGTGCTGCACCGGGCCCGCAAGCTCGGCCTGGGGACTGCCTACATCGCGGGCTTTCGCCTCGGTCTGGAGCGCGGCTACCGCTTCCTCCTCGAGATGGACGCCGACTACAGCCACCAGCCCCGCTATGTGCCCGAGTTCTTGCGGGCCGCCGAAGGGGCCGACCTCGTCCTCGGCAGCCGCTACGTTGAAGGCGGCGACATCGTCAACTGGGAACTCTGGCGGCAGGGCCTGTCCCGGGCCGGTTCTGTCTACGCGCGATCGATCCTGCAGATCCCCGTGCGGGACCTGACCACGGGCTTCAAATGCTTTCGCCGGGAGGTCCTCGAGGCCATCGATCTGAGCACCATCACGACGACGGGCTACGCCTTTCAGATCGAGCTGACCTATCGGGCCTGGAAGCTCGGCTTTCGCATCAAAGAAATCCCCATCGTGTTCTACGAGCGCCAAAACGGCCGCTCCAAGATGTCCCGCACCATCGTGGGCGAAGCGGTGACCTCGGTGTGGAAGATGCGCTTCCGCTGATGGCGGCCCGACTGATCGACACCCCCGAGGGGATCGGTCTCGTCGACGATGAGGCCCCCGAACTCTCCCCCCTCGTCATCGACCTGGCCTCGCCCCGGCGCCTCACCAAGAAAGACGACCTCATCAAGGCCCTCGGCTGGGAGAAGGGCCTGCGCACCGTCGTCGACGCCACCGCCGGCCTCGGCCGCGATGCCCTGGCCATGGCCACCTACGGTTTCTCGGTGACCGCCTGCGAACGCCACCCGCTGGTGCAAGCCTTGTGGCGCGACGCCCTCGCCCGCCATCAGGCCGAGCGACTGCGTTTCGTCGAGGCCGACGGCGCCACCTTCTTGGCAAGCCTTGTCGACGAGGATCGACCCGAGGTGGTCTACCTGGACCCCATGTATCCCCACGGCCCCCGCCGGGCCCTGCAACAGCGGGAGCTGCGCATCCTGCGGGCCGCCGTGGTCGACAACACCGATGGCGACAACGCCAACGACGGAGCCGCCGCGGTCGCCGACGTCGGCAAGCTGTTTTCGGCGGCCCTGGCCGCAGCCAAGCGGCGCGTCGTCGTCAAACGGCCCCGCTGGGCGGAGCCCCTCGGGCCGAAGCCCCACCACACCTGGGATGGCGCGTCGACCCGCTACGACCTCTACATGGTGTGAGCGTGCTCAGACCGGATAGACGCAGTGCTTCTTGGGCAGGCGCTCGTCGCTCTTGGTGGCCATGTACTGCTGGCGACGCACGAGCTCGGCGCGCAGGCTGCCGCCGGGCACCACGGCGTCGATGACCAATGACGACGCCAACTTCTTGAGGTCCACGTCTTCGCGGTATTCCGCGCGGAGCTTCTCGACGTAGGCGGCGCGCTCCTCTTCCGGCAGGGCCGCGATCTTGTTGAAGTAGACGGCGTTGACGGCGGCTTCGGCGCCCATGACGGCGATGGAGGCCTGGGGCAGCGCGATGGTGACGTCGGGCTCGAAGGCCGGACCGCTCATGGCGTACAGGCCGGCGCCGTAGGCCTTGCGGACGATGACGCAGATGCGGGGCACCGTGGCCTCGGCCATGGCGGCGAGCATCTTGGCGCCGTGACGGATGATCCCCTGCTTCTCGACCTTGGAGCCGATCATGAAGCCCGGCACGTCGGTGAGAAACAGCAGCGGGATCTCAAAGGCATCGCACAGGAACATGAAGCGGGCGGCTTTGTCGGCGCTGTCGACGAAGAGCACGCCACCCTTCTGCTTGGGCTGGTTGGCGAGGACGCCGACGACCTTGCCGTCGAGGCGGGCCAGGCCCGTGACCATCTCCATGGCGAAGCGCTTTTTGACCTCAAAGAAGCTGCCGTCGTCGACGAGGGCCTCGATGAGCTCGCGCACATCGAACATGGTCTTTTCGTCGGCGGGCACGATGTCGTCGACGGGGCGCGACGTCTTGGGCGCCTTCGACGTCGTCACGGGGGGCTTCTCGCCCGCCCGCTGGGGGAAGTAGCCAAGCCACAGGCGGCACTGGCTGATGGCTTCTTCCTCGGTCTTCACCAGGAAGTCGCCGCAGCCAGACTCGCTGGTGTGCATGCGGGCGCCACCGAGGTCGTCGAGGGAGATCTTCTCACCGATGACCATCTCGGCCATGCGGGGTGAGCCCAGGTACATGCTGGCATTCTTGTCGACCATGAAGACGACGTCGCAGAAGGCCGGGATGTAGGCGCCGCCGGCCGCCGACGGCCCAAACAACAAGCAAACCTGGGGCACGAGGCCCGACAGCTTGACCTCGTTGTGGAAGATGCGGCCGGCGTGACGACGTCCCGGGAACATCTCGATCTGGTCCGTGATGCGGGCGCCGGCGGAGTCCACCAGATAGACCATGGGGATCCGGTAGCGGAGGGCCTGCTCCTGGATGCGGATGATCTTCTCGACGGTGAGGGCCCCCCACGAGCCCGCCTTGATGGTGGAGTCGTTGGCCATGATGGCGACGTCGCGGCCATCGATGCGGCCGATGCCGGTGATGACGCCGTCGGCCGGCAGGTCTTTGGCCACGCAGTTGGCGTAGAGGCCGTCTTCGATGAAGGTGCCGGCGTCGACGAGCAGCTCGATGCGCTTGCGCGCAAAGAGCTTGCCCTGGGCGGCGTTCTTCTCGTGGGCGCTGTCTGAACCACCGCGTTCGATGGTGGCCTTGAGGGCGGCGAAGGTCTCGGCAGGGTGCGTCATGCCGTCGGTGTCGACGACATGACGCCCGCCGTCAAGACGGCCCCCGAGACGAGGGCCCCATGGCTCAGCCGCCGATGCCCCGGCACTCGCACAGGGACTGGTTGCAGATGGGGGTCAGCCCCGTGCAGCTGTCGTTGCAGTTGGGTCCACACTCGCAGGCGCAGGTGTCGGCGTTGATGACCCGGCCAGGGCCGCAGTCCACCGTCGTGTCGCATCCACAGGAGCAGGTGTCGGTGTTCCAGACGAAGCCCTCGGCGCAGGTGGCGCTTTCGGCGCACTCGCAGGCGCAGGCGTCGGCGTTGCAGTCCTCACCGACGGCGCAGCCGCCGCAGGCCGGCAAACACTGCACTTCACAGGTGGAGCGGTTGCAGAACTCGGTGTCGGTCAACACCGCGCCGGCGCCGCAGTCGGCGGGGCACTCGTAGGTGCAGGTGGTCGTGTTCCACACAAAACCCGGTCCTGGCGATGGCGTCACCGGGACGTCGAGGCAGGTGAAGGCGCAGGCTGCGGCGTCGCACGCGTGGTTCACCGACGGTGCCGGGGCGCCACAATCCGCCGGACACTCACAGGCGCAGGTACCGACGTCACAGGTGCTGTTGCCATCGCAGCCACCGCAGTCCGACGGACAACGGAATTCGCAGGTGGAGGCGTCGCAGATGGCGTTTGGTCCGGGGGACACAGCGCCGCCGCAATCGGTGGGACATGTGTACTCACAGAGCACTGTATCCCACACGAAGTTGGGCCCCGGGGACGGCAGCCCGGCCGGGGGCTCAAGGCACTCGAAGCGACAGAGGGCCTGGTTGCAGGTCATGCCGGCGCGGGGGGGATTGCCACCACAGTCCGCCGCGCACTCACAGCGGCAGCTGGTGGTGTTGCAGGTCGCCGCGTCGCCGCAGCCGCCACAATCAGGCAGGCATTGGAAGTCGCAGACCTGGGGATTCTCGTTGCAGACGGTGCCGCTGGGGACTTCGCCGTTGCCGCAGCCGCCGCAGTCGTATTCGCAGGTGGCGAGGTTGCAGACCGAAAACGCACTCGGCGGTGCCCCGGGGCAGGCCGTGCATTCGTACTCGCAGGAGGCCTGGTTGCAGACGAAGCCCGGCCCTGGCGGCGGACCGTTGCAGTCGTCGCAGACGCAGGCACAGGCGGCGACGTCGCACAGCAAGCCCGTGTTGCAGCCGCCGCAGTCGGCGAGGCACTCGGGGGTGCAGGTGATGGGATCACAGGTCTCGTTGGCGGCGAGGCCGACGCCGCAATCGGCGGGGCACAGGCACTGGTCGTTGACGCAAATCAACGGGTCCTCGCACAGAGCGCAAGGGTCGATGTTGCCGTCGGGATCGGGGCTGTCCTCGATCCAGTACTTGTAGGAGACGCTGAAGGGGCGCCCCACATTGGCCGCTGCGAACGACGGGCGACAAGCGCCGAAGAACTGCAGCGAGTTCGTGACGCCGTCGTAGTCGAAACCGTTGACCCGGCTGCGGGGGACGTCGTTCTTGTTGCAGGTGCCGATGGTGGTGACCGCGGCGTCGAAGGCGACCTTGATGGACGCCGAGATGGGCGGCTTCGACAGGATGTACGGCGACGCCTGGGCGATGGACGCCTGCAAGATCTGCCGAATCGCATCGGCAATCTTGGTGGCTTGCAAAGGGTCGCTGTCGGGGGGCAGCGCGGCCTCGATGCCGCCCATCTGGGTGAAGAACTCCCGGAAGCGCTGATTGCTGTAGTTGCCCGATTCATCCGAGCAATTCGTGTTCGGCGGGCAAACGATGCCGGCGACAAACGCCGCGTTGCCCGCGCCGTCGTAGTTGCGGAAGAACGACGCCCATGGTGGCACCGACACGGCCGAGTTCTGCGGGTTGTCGCCGACGATGTCCGCGCGGAAGCGACCGTCGGATTGCTCGTTGGCGTCGGTGATGAACACCACCACGAGCTCGGCGTCGGTGCGGAGCTTGCGAACGTCGTTGGCCGCGCGGGGCAGGAAACTGAACGCTGCTGGAGCCTGGTTGTAGAGGGCAGCCCCCGAATACGGAGCCCGGTCCTGGTTGCGGCCGCACATGCTGCCGTTGGCGCTCTGGATGCCCGTGCCGGTCACGGTCTGCCCCATGACACACGCCATGGGGCGGAAGAAATTCTCTCCACCCGAGCCACCGATGTTGAGCTGATCAACGCAGGTCCGCACATCGGCGGCGACGCCGGTGAAGGCGCAATACACCGTGTCACCGCTGATCCGGGCATTGCTGGGGGCACAGGTCCCCGCCGCACCGGGTGGGAAGTCGCAGGAGTCCCATTCGGTGGCGCTGTTGGCCAACGCGTCGGCGTCTGACGACAGGACTGCAACCCGCCAGTCCACGGTCGAGGCATCGAGTTGCAGGCCGAGCTGGTTGGCGGCCGCCGACACGGCGGCCTGTTCGTTGTCCATGGAGCCCGAGTTGTCGATGACGAGGACGAAGTCCACAACCTGAGCGGGCTCGACGACGAAACGATCGCATTGGGTGCCGGTGTCGTCGCCGAACTGGGCGACGGCGGAACCGTTGGCCAGGTCGTCGACGCGAAAGAGCGTCACTTCGTCGCTGGTGACACTGGCCTGGCGGGCCAGGCCAATGACGACCAGGGTCGAGGTCGGCGAGCGCACGAGCACTTCCACCTGCAGCGTGTAGGGCCCGGTGGCCGTCGACCCCGTCGTGGACAACGTGCCGGCGACGGTGCCACCAAGGACGGCGCCAACGACGTCGTTGAGACTCTTGGCAACGGTGTCGGTGGTCTGGGCGTCGGTCCAGGTCAGACGGCCGATGGCGGCATCATGGCCGTCCCAGGAGGTGAAGCCCTGCACGGTGATGGCGTTCACGTCACCGACGGCACCGTTGAGGATGGTCTGGAGGGTCGTCTGCAGCTTGGCGTTGGCCGTCGCGCCCGCGAGGACGGCCTTCATGGCGACGCCGGCGACCTGCTTCGTCGGTTCAAAGACCATGGCGCCGACCTGGACTCCGTTGCGCGTCAACGTCGTCACCCGGTTGTCGGGGAACTCTGCGGGCACGGCGAGGATGAGGTCGGCGGTCTGGTCCGCCCGTGACACCAACGTGATCTGGCGGAGGTTCTGGATGGCGCAGGCCGCGATGTCAGCGCCGCCGACGTCGGTGGCATTGTTGGGGTTGAGTTCGCCGGGGTCGACCCGACCGTTCTGGTTGGCGTCTTCGGCACCGTCCTCGACGCCGTCACCGTCGCTGTCGGCGTTCAGGGGGTTCGTCAATGTCGCGGGGTCGGCGTCGTTGATGCAACGAGGCCCGCAGGTCACATCGGTCTGAACGGGCCCAGCCAACAGACATTGGGTTCCCCGCTCGACACCGTCAGGGATGCCGTCGCCGTCGCTGTCGGGGTTGAGGGGGTTCGTCGTCAGCGCGATTTCCTGGCTGTCGCTCAGGCCGTCGCAGTCGGTGTCGGCGCTCAGGGGCTCGGTGTTGTGGATGCGGACCTCGTCGCCATCGCGCAGGCCATCGCCGTCGGTGTCGGGGTTGTTTGGGTTCGTGCCCAGCAAGAGCTCGTCGGGATCTGTCAGGCCGTCGTTGTCGGTGTCGACGTTGGCGACGCGGGGATCGGTTTCGCCGCCATCGACGCGACCGTTGCGGTTGACGTCTTCGCCGGCCACGCAGCGCGCGGCCACCGTCGACGGGCCATCACACAGGCCGTCGTTGTCCATGTCGGGGTTGGCCGGATCGGTCTCCTGGCCGGCGGGGTTGGCGCCGCCGAGGGCCCCGTTGCGGTCGCTGTCCTCGAGGCCGTCGTTGATGCCGTCGCCGTCGGTGTCGCGCACCAGGGGATTGGTGCCGCTGGCGGCCCCCTGGTCGAGGGGAGCGGTGGCGCAGTCCAGGCGGGTGGTCTTTTGCAGCTCGACGCCGTCGGCGATCAGGTCGCCGTCGGTGTCCACCAGCAGCGCGTTGGTGCCACGGGTCAGCTCCTCGCCGTCAGAGACGGCGTCGCAGTCGCTGTCGGCCTTGCGGGGATCGGTCTCGCCGGTGTCGACCCGACCGTTGGCGTTGATGTCTTCGCCAGCGACGCAAGAAGCCCCCGCCGGCCGCACGGGCCCGTCGCACAGGCCGTCGGCGTCGCTGTCGACGTTGGCGTCGTTGGGGTCGTTGGCGCCGCGCAGGCCGTCGCGGTCGTTGTCGAAATCGCCGACGCGGGGGTTTGTTTCACCGGCGTCGAGGGCGCCGTTGGCGTTGCGGTCTTCGCCCGCCGTGCAGGCGGTGCCGACGCTGAAGGGCCCGTCGCAGATGGCGTCGCCGTCGCTGTCGGCGTTGGCGGGGAAGGTCTCGCGGGGCAGCACGCCCGCGGCGGTGATGGCGCCATCGCGGTTGCGGTCTTCGATGCCGTCGGGGATGCCGTCGCCGTCGGTGTCGCCCAGCAGGGGATTGGAGTTGGTGGCGACGGTGGCGTCGGCGTCGAGGACGACGGTGGCGCAGGTGCTCGGCCCGGTGGCGCGGGCGACACGACCGAGTTCCACGCCGTCACGGATGCCGTCGGCGTCGGTGTCTGGCCGCAGGGGGTCAAGGCCCGCCAGGCGCTCCTCACCGTCGGCGAGGGCGTCGCAGTCGGTGTCAACTTCGCGGGGGTTGGTCTCGCCAATATCGGTCCGGCCGTTGCCGTTGACGTCTTCGCCACCGACGCAACCGGCGAAGGCACCGGCGGCGACGACGTCACGACCGCCGTCGCACAGGCCATCGCCATCGCTGTCGGCGCTGGCAGGGTTTGTGCCGAAGTCGCTCTCGCGGACATCGGCCAGGCCGTCGCCATCGCTGTCGGTGTCGGCCACCCGGGGATCGGTCTCTGTGCCGGAGGTGAAGTTGTCGCCGTTGAGGTCTTCGCCAGCGGCGCAGACGGCGGCCACCGACAGCGGGCCGTCGCACAGGCCGTCGTTGTCGGTGTCAGGGTCTGTGGGATCGGTCTCTTGCTGGAGACCCGGGGTGGCATTGGCGAGGGCGCCGTCGCGGTTGATGTCCTCGACGCCGTCGTTGATGCCGTCGGCATCGGTGTCACGCAGGATGGGGCTCGTCAGGGTGGCCGGGTTGGTGTCGGCGCGGAAGGTCCCCTGGCACTGGGCGTCGGCGAAGGCGGTTTTGCCCTGCTCGAAGCCGTCCGACAGGCCATCGCCATCGCTGTCAAAGGCGATGGGGTCGGAGCCCACCAGGGCTTCCTCGTCGTCACGAAGGCCGTCGCAGTCGGGATCGCCGTGGGTCGGGTCGCTCTCGCCCGGGTCGATGATGCCGTTGCGGTTGGGGTCCTCTTGCAGGTCCGTCAGGCCGTCGGCATCGCTGTCGGCAGCGTTGGGGTCGGTGCCGTTGCGAATCTCAACGTCGTCGGGGACGCCGTCGCCGTCGGTGTCGATGGGCGGGGTGCCGCCACCGGGGTCGCTGCCGGCGAAGAGTTCGGTGCCGTCGTCGACGCCGTCGTTGTCGCTGTCACGGTTGTTGGGGTCGGTGCCAATCTCGACCTCGAGCCCGTCGCTCAAGCCGTCGCCGTCGCTGTCGCTGGTGGTGGGGTCGGTCTGCAGACCGCCGCCCTGCCCCGGCAGTTGGTTGCAGCCGACTTCTTCGCCGTCGGTGAGGCCGTCGCTGTCGCTGTCGACCAGGTTCGGATTGCTCTCGCCGGCGTCGACGCGGCCGTTGCGGTTGGTGTCCTCGAAGTTGTCCTCGAGGCAGTCGCCGTCGGTGTCCTTCTTGGTGGGGTTGCCGCGGGTGCTGCTGTCAGCGTCGAGGGTGGTGAAGGGGCAGCGGGCGTCCACCGGCAGGGTCTTGCCGGACTCCACGCCGTCGGGGATGCCGTCGCCGTCGGTGTCGAAGCTGGCGGGGTCGGTGGTGTTGCCACCCGGCCAGACGGTGCCGAACTCCTCCTCGTCGTCGATGCCGTCGCAGTCGCTGTCCAGCACGTCGTTGGTGGTGCCGTCGGGGTCGGGCTCGCCCACCACCGGTGGCTCCTCGAAGCCGGCGTCCG
>Ga0247837_1007756_pt1 | contig 13976 bp, 19 predicted proteins | sample LaCtaG_2_FD_187115 | JGI IMG/M metagenome (GOLD analysis project Ga0247837, IMG submission 187115) | Freshwater microbial communities from meromictic Lake La Cruz, Castile-La Mancha, Spain - LaCruzMarch2015_14.5m | ecosystem: Environmental > Aquatic > Freshwater > Lake | place: Spain: Castile-La...
AGACCGGCTTCGATCGCAATGCCTTTTACGGACGTCTGTTTTTTGCCGGGGTCACACGGCAAAAAACAATCTGGTTCTGTCATCCGTGTTAATCCTCTTTAATCTGTGGCTCGCCTTTTTGTCGGCGGCTGTTTGGTCGCCGCGGCGACCTATCTCCACTGCGTTACGGTATCAGTTGATCGCCACGGCGACCTATTTGCCGTGGGCTATCTCCGGCTTCGCCTCCGGTTCGCCAAGCCTCGGTTCGCTCCGCTCGGCTGTGGCCCCTCCGCCGCCGGTTGCGTGGCAAGGTTTCCTGATTTTTCAATCGCCGCTCACAGGCAACGCCCGTCCCGCAAGGGGCGGGTGTTTTGTTTGTCCTTCAGCCGCGGCGGACTCCGGTTGCGGCAAATGCCGCTGCCGCGAACTCAGAGGAAGGCGCCGGGATCGAGTTTGAAGTGCCTGCCCAAAGTGCGGGCATGCTCGGCCGTAATGTTGCGGTCGCCTCGAAGGAGCATCGATCCGAGCAGACGCGAGGCGCCGAGAATTCTCGAAAGGTCCGCGCCGGAGAGTTCGTTTTCGGCGCATAGTTGGCGGAGCAATTGGCGTCCGCTGATCCGCGGCGCGCACTCGCCCTCGTATTCTTCCAGAAAGAGGGCAACGGCTTCGAGGTAGTCTTCCTGTTCCTCGCTCAAGGGAAAGCCGGCCAGGGCGTCGGCCACCGCCGTGGCCTCGGCAGCCGCTTTGCGGTCATGGATGGGACGCGGCAGCCAGAGCTTGGTGCAGAGCGCGTGGTAGGTAGAGGGGATCTCCGCAAGACTGTTAAATTTGGGACGACAATCACGGGTGCTGGCGGTCTTCATAGCTTTTCCTTCCATCGGTTCTTGGAGTATTCGGCGTGCGTCATGAACATGAGCACGAAAAGGAGTTGGCGGTTGAAGTGGGCGGCCACAATGAGGCGATAGGCGTTGCCCGCAATATTGAAGACCAGGACGATACGGCCGCTGGCGACTTTGACCTGGCCGGCGCTGCGCCAAGTTTTGCGGACATCGGCGAGACTGCGCCACGACGCCGCGAGTGCAGACTTGAGCCAAGCATCGAGCGAAGCTTTCGCACGGGGATGGAGTTTTGCGTATTCACGGATGCGGGCGGGTTTGATGACCCTCATTGAATACAAGGTGTATGCATGGGGAGCGCTCTGTCAAGCGGTGGATTTGGGAGGTATGCGGACTGCTGGCCAGCCGCCCCGACCGGGGCAAAGTTCCCTGATTTTTCAATCGCCGCTCACTTCAACACCCGTCCCGCGAGGGGTGGGTGTTTTGTTTTTCCGGGCTGCACTCGATGCTTCCGTCAGTTAAGGACGGCTGGCTGCCTCTGAGCCTTATCCGTCCGGCGGATGCAGAAGGGCCCTTAAGCAACTAGGCCGCTGCCCTGGGGGCCGGGGACCAAAGCGCGTTGGCGTGCAGATCGTCCGATGATATCAGGCCGTGCCGATGTCGGCGATGGCCGATGCCAGCTGCTCCAGCCGCTGCTCGCGCGATCCGCAAAGCTCGATCAGGCGGGGCGCGTTTTTTCCGGGCATCACGCCGAATCTGCCCTCGCGGTAGACCTGTTTGAAGATGGCGTCGACGGCGTCCCGGTAAGAGTGGTCGACCGGACGGATGCCGTCCTCCTCCATGGCCACCGGCCACTGTTCCGAGCAAGGCACGAAGGCGAGGATATCGAGGTGATCGAGGGACTCGCGCACGGCGGGAACCATCGATTGCACGAAGGCATCATCGATGTCGGTCGTGCCGCAGTCCGCGGTGTATTGCGAATAGGCGAGATAATCGACCGGCGCGCGGTCGAAGATGACGTCTTCCGCGCTCGAAGCGTAGCGGTGGAGCCGGCTGATGTTGTAGTAGAGCTGGATCCCATTGTGCAGGCGCGTCGAGGCGTCGCGGAAAAGAATTTCGTAGGGTCCGTGCAGACCCAAGGCACGGTAGGGCTCCTCCTCGCGCGTGTAGCCGGCGCGGGAGGCGACCCAGTCATTGACCACGGTCGATTTGCCGAGCGAATGGGAACCGGAAATGGCGATGCGCATGGAGAATTGTGCCGGCGAGGGGGAGGGAACCGCAGGTCCATCGCCGCAGTGGCTTGACTGTGTCAGGAAAGCCCGGCCTGAGCAACGCGGAGGCAGGGCCGGGATTTCCACCGGTCTTCATCTCGCCGAGGCGCTTATAATCCGGTATCGCGCATGGCGGCGATGATCGTCTCGACCGATTCGGCCGTGGTTTGATCGTCGGTGCGCACGGTGACGTCGTAATCAAGATCGTGCTCGTGACAAAGTTCGTCGCTGCGGCGGGCGAGGCCGCGCGGTCTCACTTCGCCGCCGGCACGCGAAGATTCGCGCCGCTCCAACTCCGCCACGGAACACAAAACCCCGACTTGGAAAATGCGGGCGCCGGATTCATGCAGCACCGCGAGAATCTCGTCCTTCCATTCTTTCTCCTGCAGGAAGTGGTCGATGATGAGATTCGTGCCGAGCGCGAGATGCTGACCCCAGCTCCGGTGCGAACCGGCGAGCAGCCGGCGCGCATGCGGACTGAGGGACAAGCGAAGACGCGGACTTCCGCCGTGCCGGCCTTCCCGGTGACTCTCGTCGAGATATTCCCAGCCGGCGCGTCCGTCGTGCGGTTCGCGGGAAACCAGACGCGCGAGGTCACCGCCCTGCAGCTTGGCGAAACTGACCGGCGTCAATTTGTCCGACATCATGACGCCGACATCGTCGAACGCAACGCGGGCGAAAGTGGCGTCGGGATTGCCATCGGCCAAGTCGGCGAGGCGGTCCTGCAAGGCGCGGCAGATGGTCGATTTGCCGGAGGAACTCGGTCCGTTGACCAGAATCGCCACGGGCGACGGGCGCGGAGCATTGGCGGAACCGGCGCTCATCTCGGCAGCGGGGCTCCTGATCACGCCGCGCGGCGTGTTGCCATGATGCGCGGAAGCAGGATGTCTTTGATCCAGCGCTCGAGTTCGCTGCGGAGCCCGGGCAGGAAGGTGATCGCGTAGATGGTGCGCAGCGAGGCGAGAAAGTATTTGTTCCCCTCCCAGAACGCGCGTTCTTCGGCGCTTTTGTCGGCGAAGTAATGCCTCTCGAAGTGGTTCCAGAATTCGAGGCCCTGCTCGTTCGGGATTTTCGTGGCAAGCATGCTGAGCCCCACCTCGGGAATACCGTAGGTTACGAAGATGAGACCGATGTCGAAGAGATAGCTTCCGGTGGAGAAGTCGCCCATGTCGATGATGACCAGCTCGCCGTTCTGCATCATGATGTTGCTCGAGTGCAGGTCGAAATGGACGCAGGTGTCGGAGTCGGGCAATAACTCGAGTTTCTCCATGAGGTATTCGCTCTGCTCGGGCGTGAACAGGTAACCGACGTCGCGGATGTAGCCGCGTAAGCGGTCCTTCAGATCCGGCAGGATGGTTTTGTCGCCCTTGGCCGCGTGCAGCGTCTTGGCCGTGTCGGACAACATCTTCGCGTAGCGGTCCAGATTGCCGATGTCTTTGCGGATCACCGCACTGAAGAGTTCCGCGTCGAGCAGTTCGTAGACGACCCCCGAGCGCGTGCCGCAGGAGACGACATCGTAGGAAATGGCGGTGGGCACGCCCATGACGAAGGCGGCCTTGGAATATTGCTTCTCCCGCTCGGCAATCGCGGGTTCGACGCCCTCGTTGTAGACTTTGACCACCGTTTCGTGGTCGAGCCGGTAGCATTCGCCGCAGACGCCGGCCGAGAGCAGCTCGAGGCCCTGGAGCGAAATCTCACGCGTCTTTTTCCCGATGGTGATCATGTCGGACAAGCCGGTGAGATCGAAAAGCTCGCGCAGGTGGGGCGAGACATTGGTCACCACCATCTTGCCCTGCACCTTGGCCATGGCCTGGTGCGCTTTGAGCACGCTGCGGATCCCGGCGCTGGAAGCGTAGTGGCATTGCGCGAAGTCGAGCCTGAGCTCGCGCACGCCGTCCAAGGCGAGCTTGCCATCCAGCGACGGGGCCGTGGTGGCGTCGAGGCGTCCGTCGAGTTTGACCTCGAGCTTGTCGCCGGATTTTTCTGTGCTGATGTTCATGAAAATTTTGGGACGTAGCCGGATCTAAGCAATTGAACCACGGATTACACTGATTTCACCGATGGTTGCCAGAAAGGTCGGCGGAGTTGTGGCTGCGAGGCGCGAGTTCACCAAATGGTGAAGCGATGTGGCCCAGCTCTCTTCCCGCCGCCTTCTCTTTTATTCGTGTCATCCGTGCCATCCGTGGTCAAAAGCTTCTGAATTGCTTCGGCTCAGGAGGGTTTCCTACTTTTCCTGCCCGGATCTTCCTCCGGCGGGTGCGGTGATCTCGTGGCAGATGCCGAGCACGCCCAAGACCTTGCCCTCTTTGCTGATCCATGGCGTCTTGAGTGTCTCGACGTAGACCTTGCGGCCGTCCGGGTAGGTCAACCACTCTTCGTTCTTGGTGGCTTGGCCGGAGGAGAGCATCGCTTTGTCGTAGGACTGGAAAGATTTGGCGACGGCTGCCGGAAAAAGATCGAAGTCCGTTTTGCCGACGAGTTGATCGAGTGGTTTGCCGGCCAAAGCGGCCCACGCTGTGTTGCCGCCACGGTAAACGCCTTCGGTGTCTTTGTAGAAGATGATGTCCGGAATGGAATTCATCGCGGAGGTGATGTTGTCCAGTTCTCCAGTTGCGGTTCCGGCGGCGGGTGACAGATGTGTGGTGGCGACGAAGGCCGTGGCGATTGCGGCGGCGAGGATGGTGTTTTTCATAACGGTGTTTGTTTCCGGAGAGTGGGTGGGGCAGCGCGGATCAGAATTCCCGCAAGAGGCGACCGGCATGCAGAACCGGCGTGGTGAATCCGTTTTCGCGCAGGGCATACCAGAGCAGGGTGACATTGATGCCGAAGATCGGAATGCCGAGCTGCGGCTCCAATTTTTCGGCCACGTCGGTCGTGCTCATGTTGGTGCCGCATTGCACGACGGCGTCGAGGTTGTTTTCTTTGGTAGCGAGCAATTCAAGCACGGCCCTCTCCTTGGCCTCGTTCGGAATGTGTGCGATATGTTGCGCGTTGGCGCAGGCAAAACCGAAGGTGGCGACCACCTCGAATCCCGAATCGCGAAACATCCGGGCGGCCGATTCGTTGCCAGCGCGCTCGAACGGCGTAATCAGGCCGATCCTTTTGGCGCCGTAGCACTCGAGCGCCGCCTTCGCCGCGTCGTGCCATGTTGCCCAGGACAGTTCACTGCTCTCTTCAATCTGCGCCATGGTGACGCGGATCGGTTCGATCCCGGAGATGATGTGCTCAAGACTCATGCCCAGGATGAAATATTGCGGGCCAGCCAGCAGGGCGCTCTTCACCGCTTGGTTGACGCCACCGAGGAAATGTTGGCGGTATTGTTCGATGCCCTTGGCCGAGCTGACATCCGGCTTCGGCGTCATTACGGTGCTCGTGTGCAGCCCGATTCCGTCGAGTCCGTTGTCGCGGTTCCGCACGATGATGTTCCACAACTCGCTCTCCATCGTGGTGTTGGTCGCCGGGATGATCAGGCCGAAGCGCCGCCGGTAACTGCATGCATCGGGATGACCGTCGGACAACTTGGCCACGTCGAAGAGATTCGTTGGCTCGCCGTTGTAGATGGGGCCGGGTGGCGCGATCGACGGCATGGGCGGCGCGTTGATGTCCGGGATAAAGACGGGTCGGTCCGAAAGCGCGCCAGTGATGGTTTTGCCCGCTGTGCGCTTCATGGGATCAGCGGCAATGGCGGAAGTTTGGTCCGCCGCCTCCGCGCGCCATCCCACGGCCAGCCCGACGGCGGCCGCCGCGCCGCTGACGATCGCCCGGCGGCGCGTCATCCAACCCGGCGCGGTGGGGGGAGTTGTCAATAGCGTCAACGATGAGCGTGGCAATCCCTGATGTCGAGCGGTCAGCGCCAGTAGTTGTTGGCCGCGGCGATGGTGGCGAATTCCTGCGCCACGGTTTGCCCGATGGCGATGAGCATGGCGGGATCTTCGGCGTAGATCGGACGCAATTTTTCGCGCACTGCGGCATCGGGTTGGGTGACTTTGATTATCAAGCGCGCCATCTTTACGGCAAGTTGGCGGCCTTCTTCGGGAGTTTTGGTCAGCAAGCTGTTGCCGGGGACCAATTGGACGGGTTCGGGGGAGGTGGGGGAGTTCATTTTTCTCCGAGGTTATGAAGTCTGTCTTGTCGTTCCTTGCCTTGCCCGGGTCAAGTGCGTTCCCCGGTTTTTGCGCGACACTCGCCTTGTCCGAGGAGGTCATGACAGTCTTTTTTCTCCAATGTCCGACAAAATCATCATTTTCGAGACCACGCTGCGCGACGGGGAGTAATGCCCCGGCGCTTCGATGAATTTGCGCGAGAAAATGGAGCTCGCGCGCCAGCTCGCGCGGCTCAATGTCGATGTCATCGAGGCCGGCTTTCCGGTTAGCAGCGAGGGTGACTTCGAGGCGGTGCAGCGCATCGCCAACGAGGTTCGCGGGCCGGGGAGAAAGTGGTGCGGGTCGGGTTCTCCAACTCGTATCGGGGGAGCGCGGATGATGCGCCAATCCTGCGCGTCGTGGGGGAGAAGGGCGCGGCGTTCTTCAAGCAGTCCTTCGAGCTCAAGATCAAGGGCGACCTGATCCCCGAGTCTGCGGTGGAGGAGATCATCGGCGAGTTGCAGGAGATCTTCGCCCGCCATGGGGCCGGGGCTGCACTCTCCGCGAAAGCTGTGTTCAAGCCGAACAAGGAGTTCCACACCGCTCGGCACACCCTGTTCTCAGCCACGGGCTGATCCGCAGGGGTTGGCCGGTTGGCCTGTTTGCATCAACAGCCTGTGCGGGCTCCGGCCGGTTCAGGCGTGGCCGCCGCGAAAGCCGCCCAAGAAGTAGACGATCAGGGCAACAGCAAGGATCAGCCCAAGGGCGCCTCCGCCAAAGACCGGCCCGCCGAGGTAAAAGCCACCGCCACCTAAAAGGAGCAGGAGCACGATTAAGATTAGGATAGTATTCATGGTGCAAGGTTACGCCGCCCGAGGATTGTCACCATGGGGTGAAACCCTACCCGAGTGGCAGGGGGGCTCACCTCGCCGCTTCCATGATGGCGATGGTGTCCTTCTCGACCAACTTTGCCACCGCCTCGAGCTTCTCCGACTGCGACAGCGAGCCAAGCAGCACCGTGGGTCGGACCATGCCAATGAGGGTCTTGCCACCGTCTTGATAGACGGAGATACGACAGGGCAGGGCCATGTTCATGCCCATGTCGGCGGCAAGCACAGCGGTCGCCTGCGCGGGATTGCACACCTCAAGAATGTGGCAGGCGTTCGGCAGATCGAAGCCTTTGCCGGCGAGGGTTTCCTGCAAGTCGTAAATGTGCAGCACGCCGTAGCCGCGCTCTTTCACGGCGGATTGAAGATCGCTCACGGCTTGGGCTGGAGTTTTCGCGGTTTCAACAATGTATCGTGGGTTCATCGCGGGAATAAGTGGGGGTTGAGTTAGTGACGTAGCGCCCAGACGAAAAGCAGTCCGATCACGCCGCCATAGATTGCTCCCCGTCACCAGGTCGAGGTGAGCCGGCAGGTGCCCGAGCTGCATTGGCCGAAGTAGCCGATGAGTGCGCCGAGGACGGTGCCGATAAGCGGGGGAATGAGCGTGCGCAGCATGAGGGCTCCGGGTTGGTGGTCATCCATGACAGCCTGGCGGGAACATGTTTAGTGGCCCTGCGTTCCGCCGCTCCTAAGTGCAGCCGCGCAAGACAAAGAGAAAAAGGAGGACGGGAATCGGGATGCCGATCAGCCAGAGGAGCACCCAGCCGATTTTTCCAGATTCGCCCGTGTGATTGTTGGGAGGTGTTTTCATCGTGTTTGTTCCCGGCTCCGTGGCTGCGCACGATCACCGGGTGCAGACAAGTTACCCGACTCTGCGGGGGATTCCATGGGGTGTAACCCTGCTCTGCATCGGAGTAGCTGCACATCCTCGGTCGTGATGGTGCTCCGGGGTTCGTTACGCCTTACGTTGCCGTGACCCGGATGCCCGGGGTCTATTTTTTGCGGCTGGAAGATTCCTCGGGCTTGGGATGCTTGTGGGCCGCCGCCGCCTGGGCGATCATGTTTTTTGAGGGCGGAAGGAGATGTTTGAAGGTTTCCCCGTAGATGTCCCAGACGGTGAGAAAGAGTCCGCAGACGATGGGGCCAATGATAAAGCCGATGGGTCCGAAGAAGAACAAACCTCCCAGCGTGCCCAGAAGGATGAGTAAGTCCGGCATTTCGGCATCTTTGCCGACCAGCGCAGGACGTAACACATTGTCAATCGTCCCCACGACTGAGGCACACCAGATGCCGAGCAAGGTGGCCGCCAGTGGTTGTCCGCTCAGGTAAAGGTAGATCACCGCCGGCACCCAGATCAGCGCGGCTCCGATGCCGGGAATAACGGAGAGAATGACCATGATCGTGCCCCAAAAGGCCACCCCATTGATGCCCGCAAAATAAAACGCCGCCCCGGCGAGCACCCCTTGGATGAGTCCGATCAGTAATGTGCCCTTCACCGTGGCCCGCGTGACCGAAACAAATCGCTCCAACATGCGGCTTTCGTCATCCGCTCCCAACGGCATGTAATAAAAGATCTTATCGAGGATTTTTCCGCCGTCCTTGAGGAAGAAAAACATCGCATAGAGCATCACGAAAAAGTTCAGGAAAAATCCCGCCGTTCCCGCCGTGAAGGTGGATGCCCCGGCCACCAGCCAACCTCCGGTCGCCTTAGCGGCCGTGCCGACATTGTTTACGATTTCCTCCTGGGTCGGCACGAAATCCTTCAGCATGGGAAAGTGCTGCACCAGCCAGAGGTTGGCGTCGAAAGTGCTGGCGCTGCCGAATTTTGCCTGCAGCCACGGGATGGCTTGATCGCTGACCTCCATCGCCTGTTGCACCACCAACGCGACGAATGCACTCAACGGACCCACGATGAGCATGACGAGAATCATCAAGGTCACGGCTGAGGCCAGAGACCTGCGTCCATGGAACATCCGCACCAAGGCCAGGAAAAGGCGGCCGGCAAAGACCGGCAAGAATCGCGCCGACCAGCAAGGTCTGAAGGAAGGGCCAGACCACCGCCAGGAACAACAGGGAAACGCCCAGGACCAGCAGCAGCACAAATACCGTGCGAAACTTCGTGGCGTCCATCTTCGTCGAATTCATGAAAGTTATCGTGAATGATGCCCAATCCTCTAGCAAGCTGGGGAGGGCGAATCGATCGATGGGGCGACCTGCTGCGCATATGATCTCGGTCCGGATGGATACAACCCGACCTACGAGACGGGGAGCCAGCCCTACTCCTCGCCCGTTGGGTCGTTCGCACCGAACGCATATGGCCTCTATGACATGGCAGAGAACATGTGGGAGCGGTGCTGGGATTGGGCTTCATCGAGCTCCTATGCGAGTTCTCCCGGGAGTAACCCGACGGGGCCTGCTTCGGGCTCCTACCGGGTGCTCCGAGGCGGCAGTTGGTTCAGCAACGCCGTCTACGCCCGCACGGCCGGCCGTGACTACGTCAGCCCCGGCAACGACTACAGCGTTCTGGGATTCCGCTGTGTCCGCAGTTCAGTCCCGTGAGAACAGCCAGCAAGCGAGCGCGATAAGTTGGTCTCGGTGTCGGCCAGCGTGAAGACCAAGCTGGGGATGGGTGGGGGTTACGAGGATTGAGGCGGCGGGGGAGTTAGCAGAACGGGCCAATCGCAGGGGTTGGTCCGTTTTGCTGTTGCCACGGCCCCGATCAAGTGTCATGCCAAATGATAAATGTTCGAAGCTCTGCTGCGTAAAGCTGAAGACGAACTGCCCGCCGTTACTCCGTCAACGGGTTGCTCGGTGTGGCGCTTACCTTACATCGTCTTGCGAAGGATGATCAGTTCCTGATCAAACCCGTTCAGATTCACACTGCCGAGTCGCGGGTATTCGATGTTGAGAATGATGTAGACGGCGCCCGCCAGCAAAACCGCAAATACGATGATTCCCAACCAGTCGCGCTTTTGCTGAATGCCTGAGTTGTAGCCAGACAAAAACGACCCAATCAGGGCCAGAAGCATCAGCGACTCCCACATGATGTGCGGGGGATGAAACTTCAGGGCCAACCGCGCGGTCTCGACGGCATCGATCATCTTTGCCATGGCGGGCAGAATTTGGGCGGCCAGAGATTGTTCAGAGCCATTTGTTTCCCTGACCACCTGGAGTGAGGCTTGCCACAGTTGTTTCCCCTCCTCGGTCTGTTCATGAAGCCGTTTCTCAAACCCGTCCTGATCACGCATATTCTGATAGAGCGCGATGCGATGATCGACGTAACTCAGAAACAGCTGGCGAATCACGGGCTGCTGCTCTTTCGGCAGCAGGTCCAACGTCATGTGGGCCGAGTCGATGGCGCGCACCTCCTCGACAATCAGTTGCCGGCGCTCGTCGAAACGATTGGCGGCCCCTGAAAACATGAAGGCAACCAGCAGCGCAAGCAATCCGAATATGGCGCTGATCAATGTCTTGTCATTGGGAATCTTTTTGTCCTCGGTTTGGGCGAAGGCGATCCTCCCGGTTTGCCAGCCGACTTCGACCAGAATGAGCATGACGAGCAGCAGCGTCGGCGGCAGCAGTCCCGAAGTATAGATTTGAATCCTCAGCTCTTCACTCATTTGAAGTCTTCCTCCGGTGGGGCGGCGGCGCGCTCGATGAGCTGGTTCGACGGCAGGCTGGCATCGCGCACTTTGGCAGCGCTCTCGCGGCCCGCCACCGGCAGACGGCTGGCGTCCAGCAGACCCAATTGCACCAGCACGGAGGCTTGGTCCCAATAGATGTGCTCGTGCGAAACCTTGCCTTCCCGGAATCCGATGATCGCCACGAGGGCCACCTCCACCCGCTTCCCGGTCGGCGCAACGCCCGGCAGCATCCAATCCATCGGCACGGTGTGGGTGAACTTAAAAATCATTTCATCCACGATTTGAGTATCCCCAATGGTCCGGGAAATCGGCACGGTCTCCGTGTCCGGCGGCATCTGGGGAATGAAGAAGCGGGTGTAGAAATCACGGATCGCCTTCAAGCCCTGCCCGCCGGTCATGGTGGGCACGTGATTGACGTGGCCACCCTCAATCATGGTCGCCATCGTGTCATCCACGCTCTTGGTCGCGAACTCGCACTTCATGTGCTCCTCCCACACCTCCGCGAGCTTTTGCTGCGGGGGTGTGATGGTTGAACCCGGTGTCTTGGCCATGGCTTCGGCTTGGTGTTCCTTTTTATTCATATTGGTTTCTATTGAAGTTCCCCGCTGAACGCTTGGTGCCGGAGTGACTGTTTCAAGGTCTCCAGCGCGGCGTGCTTCCGCCCGTAGAGGAGTTCGCCACTCTTGACTTTCAGCACCCGCAAGCCCGCGTTTGACTTTGTCACGGGCTCCCGGCCAAAGGTGGTTGAGGTCGTAAAACACTTGGCGGAGGTGTGGCGCAATCCGGCGCCGGGGGCAAAGGTGTTCTTGATGGGATCCATGATTGATTTGTAGCAAAGTCTAACTGTTTGTATCTCTCAATGGGTATACTTTGCTACATATTCTCCAAAAATTCTGGCTCATGGGGTGCTGTTCGGTTTGATGTCTCGGTCAGGCCTTGTATTTGGTGAAACTCTCGGCCAGTGCGGCAAGGGTGGTGGGGCGGTGTTGGTCGAAGCTCGACTGGTCCACGTAGACGATGCACTTAACTCCCATGCCTTCCGCTCTTTTGGCGCGCCGCCTGCGGGGCAGGCTTTGTGCCAAAAGCAAGTGGGAGCAAGTGATCGGGGACGTTGAAAGAAAATGAACCTCTCTTTTCATGCCCCTTATTTTGAATGCACCAATGCTCTGGATTTGGAGATTTAGCAGTGCTCTGAGGTATGACCGAAAGTTGTGGTTGAGAAAAAGATCGCAGGTGAATCTGACGGGGTAGTGAAAAACAAACCCGGCTGGGCGGCACATGCCGGCAGCCAGAACCCGAAAGGAAACACCTGCGATGAATAATGATGGAATGATTGAGCTGGCCGAGCGAGCCAAAGATGAAGGGCGCAGTCTGCTGGATGGGGTCATCCGGCAAGGGGCGCAAAAGATCCTGCAAGCGGCGTTGGAACTGGAGATCGAAGAGCACCTAGCGGCCATGGGAGTGGGCGCTGATGGGCGGCGGCTGGCGGTTCGCAATGGCCGGCTGCCGAGCCGTGAGATCCTCACCGGGGCGGGAGCGCTGGCGGTGGAGGTGCCGCGGGTGCGGCACCGGGGCGAGGGAGAATGGAGCAGTGCGATTTTGCCCAAGTATCTGCGTAAAGCGCCGAGCGTGGAGGGACTGGTTCCTCTGCTTTACCTGCACGGGATCTCGACGGGGCAAATGGCCGAGGCCCTGGAGGCACTGGTCGGAGCCTCGGCCAGGGGGTTGTCGGCGACGACGGTGACACGGCTCACGCAATGCTGGGAGGCCGAACACCGCCAGTGGCACCAGCAAAGCCTGGCCAAGAAGCGCTACGTTTACTGGTGGGTTGATGGCATCCACTTCCGCGTGCGCCTCGGCGGCGACAACGTCTGCATCCTTGTCATCATGGGAGCCTTGGAGGACGGAACCAAAGAGCTGGTGGCCGTGCGCGATGGCTACCGGGAAAGCAAGGAGAGTTGGCTGGAGGTCCTGCGGGAAATGGAAAGTCGTGGACTCTCTGCCCCGCCCAAGCTGGCGGTCGGAGACGGGGCCTTGGGCTTCTGGGGTGCCTTGGAAGAAAAATACGGCGAGGCCGTCGCGACTCAGCGGTGCTGGGTTCACAAGACAGCCAACGTCTTGGACAAGATGCCCAAGAGCGTGCAGCCCCGCGCCAAGCAAATGATCCACGAGATGTATCTGGCACCCTCGCGCCAGAAGGCCGTGGCCGCTTACGAGAACTTCCGCGGCACCTTTGCGGCCAAGTATCCCGCCGCTTGGAAATGCCTGGAGAAAGACTAGGAACGGCTCTTCACCTTCTATGACTTCCCGGCCGAGGACTGGGGCCACCTGCGCACGACCAACCCGATCGAGTCGACTTTCGCCACCGTGCGCCTGCGCACCGTGCGAACCAAGGGATGCGGCTCGCGTTCAGCCACCCTCCCCATGGTCTTCAAGCTTGCCCAGCATGCGCAAAAACATTGGCGCAAACTCAACGGCCACGTCTTACTGCCGAAAGTTCTTCGCGCCGTGCGCTTCGAGGGCGGCATCGAGCAAACCCAGTCAACCACCAACCAAGAAACAGCGGCTTAACCAACCCTCTTAACCCCGTCAAAAATCACAGCGGCGAAAACTCAGAAACACAACTTTTGACAATATCTGAACATCGGCCGAGTTCCGACGCTTGACATCCACGAGGTCCAAGTCCTATGATGTAGTTTCAATCGCGGGGTGGAGCAGCCTGGTAGCTCGTCAGGCTCATAACCTGAAGGTCGCGGGTTCAAATCCCGCCCCCGCAACCACCTCTCCACCAATCACTTCGGCAGACTTTGCGGCCCGGATTCCCCGGGCCTTTTTCTTGGTGGTGACAAAATGGTGACAACTGCGGGACATCAGCTCATGCAGGGACACTCCGGTTTTGCGTGATGAAGAAAGGCATTAGAGGCAGCGAATTCGCGCAAACACCTATTCCTCCGGCGTGGGGGGGATCTGAGGTGCTTCCTGCAGATCGGAACCGCTGATATTGCCGCACCACGGGCCACGGCAACCTGCTTGACGGTGGAGCCGTGAGGTTGAGGAGTGAATGTGTTGTCGGAGATGACGCCAACCGCACCTTCGCCGGCACGATCACTGATGGTGCGACCAACAAATCCTCGCTGGTCATGAACAGCGCCGGCCGCACCCAGACGCTCAATGGAGCCAACACCTACACAGGAAATACGACCGTCACCGCCGGAACTCTGCTCCTCGGCACGGCCGGTTCGATCGCCAACAGCGGCACGATCAGCGTGGCCAGCGG
>Ga0247837_1007764_pt1 | contig 13965 bp, 10 predicted proteins | sample LaCtaG_2_FD_187115 | JGI IMG/M metagenome (GOLD analysis project Ga0247837, IMG submission 187115) | Freshwater microbial communities from meromictic Lake La Cruz, Castile-La Mancha, Spain - LaCruzMarch2015_14.5m | ecosystem: Environmental > Aquatic > Freshwater > Lake | place: Spain: Castile-La...
GATTTGGCGGGTTCTCCAACCCACCCCGGGGAGGTTCGCCGCGACGGTCCGAATCACCGTGGGCGTGTTGGTGCTCGTCTCCGTGATGCTCGCCTTTCGCATGCCGTTCCTCGATATCGGCCCCTATTTTATCTTTACCCTCATGCAACGGGAAATGCTGACGTCCCGGGCTGCGGCGGTGCTGTCTCTGGTCGGAGTCGCGCTCGCCTGTCTGTTCATCTATTTGCTCACATTGCTGGCCTGGGACGTCGCCTCCCTGCGGATTCTGTTCGCGACCGCCATTCTTTTCACCGGGTTTTTCCTCATGCAGGTATTCGTTGAACCGCGATTCATCCTGATGGGCATGCTGATCCTCGCCGTGATGTTGCCGAGCCTGGACCGTTCGCCGTTCCCGAACTTGGTCGTTGGCGAACTCGGTTGGTTGTGGGCACTCATCGGCACCGCGATCTGTGTCAGTTTGACCATTCAATGGCTGATGCGGACTCCCATGGCGATCGAACGCATGCGATGGGAGTTTCGCAGGTTTTTTACGTCGATGGAGCGACGCTGCGTGGCGCGGGCCTTCGGTCGTGCGGTTCCGGAAGGTTCGCACGGGCACATGGAGGGGGTGATCGAATTGACCCATCTGCTGGCGAAGTTCCACGTCTTGACTCCGGCGCAGGCAGGGAACACGCGGGGTCTGCTCTCCGCCGCGCGCGAGGTGGGAACGGAGGCCCGCCGCGCAGGGATAACGGGTGCTCGTGAGGCATGGCTTGCCCTGGGGCGCCGCCTGCGGGTGGTGCGAACACGGGTCCGTTCGGGCCAAACGATTGCGTTCGATGGGATTCCAGAGCCGGTGTTTCCAGACGGGGAGGAAGAATCCCGCCGCGCCTCCGAGCGGCTCAGCGTCGCGGTGCAGGCGCTGTCGCGCACGAACGAAGCGGTGCCCCGGGCATCTGCCATTCGAGCAGATTGGCTCTCCAATCCCGCTCATACCGACTTCGCGCTCCGGGCGACGGCGGCCACCATGGGGTGCTACTTTTTTATGAAGCTGGCGAACTGGGAGGGCATCCACACGTGCATGATCACCTGCATTGCGACGGCTTCCGCGAGCGTGGATCAGCAGGTCGCCCGACAGAATCTCCGCCTCGTGGGGGCGGTGATTGGCGGGTTTTTGGGGATCGTGGCGGTGGTGTGGTTCATTCCGCGCTTCGAGGGCCTGGCCGGTCTTTATGTGGTGCTCGCGGTTGGGTCGGCCGTGAGTGCCTGGGTGGCGCTGGCGAGTCCACGGATAGCGTACGCGGGTCTGCAAATCGCCTTGGCGTTTTTCATCACGACCCTTCAGCACCCGTATCCAAACGTGAAGCTGGATCCCATCAGTGACCGATGGGTCGGAATTCTCGTGGGAATTTTGGCGATGCGTGCGGCATTCGACTGGTTGGCTCCGAAAGCGCGTCGCGTCGGATAACGGCAGAAAAAGGAGCACGGGCATGCTGCCCGTGTAGGGAGGAGGCAACGCATTGGAAAATACGTTCTCCGTTGAAGCACGGGCCTGCTGTCCTACCGCGTGAGCGCGGCGTAGACCGAATCGACGTCGGAGAAATCGTCGAAGAGGAAGTCCGGTTCGTCTTTGGCCAGTTCCTTGCGGCTGTAGTTGCCGGTGGCGATGGCGACCGTTTTCGCGCCGATGGCCCGTCCGCAGGCGATATCGCGTGGGGTGTCGCCGATAACGTAGATTTGATCTGCTTCAAACTCGACGCCGTGCGCGTCGCGGGCCCGGGCGGCGGCGAATTTGCCGAGTTCATTGCGATCGTGGTGATCGTCGGCGAACGCGCCAAACTCGAAGAAGTGCCAGACTCCGTAGTGAGAGAGCTTGATCTCTGCGCCGCGTCGCATGTTTCCCGTGAGTAGCGCCATGGCCACCCCTTCGCAGGCGCGGAGCCGTGTCAGCAATTCGAGAATGCCGGGCAGGACGCGGCCTGGGTGCTCCGTGAGGCGCTCCGGGAGCAGAGTCAGGTATCGGTCGATGAGTCCGGCGATATTCTCGGGGGTCTGCTCCCTGCCGTGCGCCTTCAACAGCGCCCGTGCAATCCCGGAGTCCGTCGCTCCCGCGATGGTGATGGACTTCAAATCCTCGTCCTCGCCAAGAAACTGCTGAACGGCGTCCTTGAGCGCGCCCTCGCCGGCCCCGCCGGACGTGATCAGGGTGCCGTCAATATCGAAAAGCAGGAGTCGATGAGGCATCCGGTTGGGCGGCTACGCGGATGGGCTCGACGCCTTTTCCTCGGGCGCGTCGTCATCATCATCGTCGTCATCGTCATCATCATCCGATGCGTTTTCCGGCGGTTCCTCGTCGTGCTCGGTGGAGAAGCGGCGCTTGCGCTTTTGTGCGGGCAGCGGGCTCATCGTCATGTTGATGGCCCGGCCGATCAGCTTGGGTTCCATTTCCACCTGGGCCATCGTGGAGAGGTCCTCTCGGAGCCGCGCCATGACGCGCATTCCGAGCTCCTGGTGCGCCATTTCGCGGCCGCGGAACTGCAGATGCATCTTCACCTTGTTCCCCTTGTCGAGGAACTGCTCGGCGTGCCGCACTTTGGTGAAGTAATCGTGATCGCTGATATTGACCCGGAACTTGATTTCCTTCACCCGGCCGGCGACCTGCTTGCGCTCCTTTTCCTGCTTCGCGAGGTCGTAGCGGAACTTCCCGAAATCGACGATCCGGCACACGGGCGGATTGGCATTGGGTGCCACCTCGACGAGATCCAGCCCGCAGGACTGGGCAAGCCGGAGGGCCTCCTGAATGGGCATCACCCCGCGCTGTTCGTTGTTAAGGGCGATGATGACCCGTACTTCACGGGCTCGGATACGTCCGTTCACGCGGATCAAATCCTGCGGACGGCTGGGGCGGTTGGGTGGTCGGTTCAGTGCCAAGGTGCGGCGATTGTGTGCCTTTTCGGGCGATGGTTGGGATGAAGGGTGAGACGCCCGCGTCTTGGCACTCGTGTGCGGGTTGCGGAGGTGCTATTCATTCGAAGAGCGGGGTCGATCCGGTTGCACAATCCTGTGGGGACGGTGGAGGATCATCGGGACGCATGAACGAATCCCGGGAAATAGCGAATCTGTGAGCCATCCATGTCGGATTAGCTTTCCCGGTTGTTTATTTCCGCAGTGATTCGCATTAGAAAGTCGTCAAAGCTCTGTGCCCCTTCGTCGCCGTTCTTTCGGCTGCGAACGGACACGGAGGAAGCCAGTTCCTCCCGCGCTCCGAGCACGAGCATGTAGGGAACTTTCTCCACCTGAGCAAGGCGAATTTTTGCACCGAGTTTGTCGTTGGAGAGATCTCCCTCTGCTCGAACCCCCGCCTCACGGAAACGGGAGAGGACGCCCTCGGCGTATCCCAGTTGTTTATCGGATACAGGAATGACCCGAACTTGCTCCGGGGCGAGCCACACCGGAAATGCTCCGGCATAGTGCTCGATGAGCACGCCGACGAAGCGTTCAAGCGATCCGAACGGGGCGCGGTGAACCATCACGGGGGTGTGGCGGGCGTTGTCGCTGCCTACATAATTGATCCCAAAGCGCTCCGGCAGGTTGAAATCGACCTGAACGGTGCCGAGTTGCCACTCGCGGCCGATGACGTCGCGGACGACGAAATCGATCTTGGGTCCGTAAAACGCCGCCTCACCGGGCTCCTCGGAGAACGGCACGTCAAGCGTCTGAGCCGCCTGGCGGCAGGCGCTTTCCGCGCGCTCCCAATTCTCCGGCGCACCCACGTACTTGGAACTCGCCGGATCGCGCAGTCCCACGCGAACGCGGTACTCGTCCAGACCGAATGTCCGAAACACGGTTTTCACCAGCTCAAGGCATCCCAGGACCTCCGCGGCGAGTTGATCCGGAGTGCAGAACAAATGCGCATCGTCCTGGGTGAAGCCGCGCACGCGCGTCATTCCATTCAGCTCCCCGCTCTGTTCCCAGCGGTAGACGGTCCCAAACTCCGCGAGGCGAATGGGCAAATCCCGGTAGCTCCGCGGCTGGGCACCGTAGATCTTGATGTGCATCGGGCAGTTCATCGGCTTGAGCAGATAGCCGTCCGCCTCGCCGCTCGCGAGCAGGTTCGACAAGTCCGCGCAGGTACAGCCCTCGTGAGCGAGTCGATGCAATTCCGCCCGCTCAAGCACCGGAGAGAATTGCGACTCGGCGTAATGCGGGAAGTGTCCGGAGGTGCGATACAGATCGAGCCGCCCGATGTGCGGCGTGAAGACCTGTTGGTATCCCTGCCGACCCAGTTCCTCGCTGATGAAATTCTGCAATTGCTGACGGATGATCGCGCCACGCGGCAGCCAAAGGATAAGGCCCTGCCCCACGGATTCATCGATGTGGAACAGATGCAGGTCGGCGCCGAGCTTGCGATGGTCGCGCTTTTTGGCCTCTTCAAGCATCGCGAAGTGGGAGTCCATGGCCTCCTGGGACGGGAAGGCGGTCCCGTACAAGCGCTGGAGTTGGGGATTGTTTTCGTCGCCGCGGTAGTAGGCACTCGCGACGTGCGTGAGGCGGAAGGCCCGGATGTCGTCCGTTTGAGGGACATGCGGCCCGGCGCAGAGATCGATGAAATCGCCATTCTGATACAGCGAAATCTCTTCGCCCTCCGGGATGCGTTCGAGGATGTCGAGTTTGAACCGACTCGGTTCCGGGCGGTCGGAGAGCGCAGCGAGGCGTCCGTTTCGTCCGAGCTCCATCGCGGCATCGCGGCTGATGGACGAGCGAACGAAGGGATCCGCTGCCTCGACGACCTTGCGCATTTCCTCTTCGATCCGCGGAAAATCCTCGGGGGAAATCCGGTGATCGAGGTCCACGTCGTAATAGAATCCAGTTTCCACTGGCGGACCGGCGGCGAACTGCGCGTTCGGCCAGATGCGCAAAATGGCCGTCGCCAGCACATGGGCACAGGAGTGTCGGATGCGTTCCAGTTCAGTCATGACGGCAGATTTGCAGAAGGGGACTTCAAAGGGGGATCGCCTCGTCCGCAAGCAGAATCGGAATGTCGTTGACCACGGGATAAGCGAACGTTTCCGACGCGTTCACGAGGGCCGAAATCGTGGAGTGATCCGCGTGGGAACGCGAGTTCCGAACGCGATCTACGACTTCCGCCGCGGCGAGGGCCAGGGACTCGCCCGTATGGGGACAAACGAGGAACTCCAGCTCGGGTCTCAATACTTTGGAACCGACGGATCCACCCGGTCGCTCCACGCGAGGATACCGCCCTCCACATTGCGAAGCTTCGAAAAGCCCGCCTTCTGCAACTGCCGAAGCGCGGTGGCACTGCGTCCGCCCATTTTGCAATGGATGTAAATCGTATCGGCCGAGTCCAGCTCGCTCATGCGCGAAGCGAGGTCGCCCAACGGGATCAGCTTCGAGCCCGGAATGCGTGCGATGTCGAATTCGTACTGCTCGCGAACGTCCAGGAGGACGAACGGTTCCCTGGCATCGATGGATTTTTTAAGCTCTTCGACGCTGATTTCCGGAACAGGCGGCTCCGCTTCCTCCGCGGCCTGAGCCTGGGGAATGCCGCAGAATTGCTCGTAGTCGATGAGCTCATGGATCGTCCGGTGATCGCTGCAGATCGGGCATTTCGGATCCTTGCGAATCTTGAACTCGCGGAACTTCATGCTGAGCGCGTCGAAGTGAATGAGTCGGCCGATGAGAGGTTCGCCGATCCCGACGATCAACTTGATCGCCTCGATCGCCTGCATGACGCCGATGATGCCGGGAAGGACGCCGAGCACGCCGCCTTCCGCGCAGCTCGGAACCATGCCTGGAGGCGGGGGTTCGGGGAAAAGGCAGCGGTAGCAGGGTCCAAGCCCCGGCGCAAACACGGTGCACTGGCCGTCGAAACGGAAAATTGAGCCGTAGATGTTCGGCTTGCCCAGGAGAACGCAGACGTCGTTCGTTAGATAGCGCGTTGGGAAATTGTCCGTGCCGTCGATCACGATGTCGTAGGGCGCTGCGATTTCCATCGCGTTGTCGCTGCGAAACATGGCGTCGTGGAGAACGACCTCAACGTTCGGATTGATCTCGCGAATGCGGTCGCGGGCGGAATTGAGCTTCTTACGACCGACGTCTTTGGTGCCGTGAAGAATCTGACGTTGGAGATTGGAAAAATCGACAACATCGAAATCAACCAGACCGAGCGTACCAATCCCCGCTGCGGCTAGATAAAGGGCGATGGGAGACCCCAGGCCGCCCGTCCCGATGCACAGAACCTTGGCGGCTTTGATGCGACGCTGACCTTCAAGAGTAACTTCCGGCATGATGAGATGGCGGGAATAGCGCGCGATCTCGTCATTGCTGAAAGTGATGTCTTCCAGCCGGTCCGGTGTCAGGATGCTGTGGGCCATAAAGGGAGGGAGAACATGGCTTGGTTGGCGGGAATTGCAAGCCCGCACGAAGGTCGGCCTCCGACATATTCTAAGAAATCCGGAAAATCGTTTGCCGCCTAATTATCAATTGCATTACTTGTCAGTGCCGTTAACTTTCTTCGTCATGCCTCTCCTGATGCTTCGCAAATTGCCGCGCTATGAATGTTTGCGCGAGGCGGCGGAGCGGAATCCCGTGGTGGATCCGTCTGCCTGCGAGGCGTTTTTGAACTTGTTGCGCACGAGTGACCTCGCGGCTGCGGCGGAGAAGCGGGCGTTGGCGGAGTTTGGTCTCGGTCAGGGGAGGTATCTGATCCTCATGATCCTGGGCCACGATCCCGCCACGCCGATGAAATCCTCGGAGCTGGCAGACGAACTTGGCGTGAGCCGGGCGACGACGACCGGGCTGCTGGATAGTCTCGAACGTGACGCTTGGATCCGCCGCGAACATGATGTCGAAGACCGTCGGGTGACGCGCATTTGGCTGACAGATTCTGGCAAAGAGGTAACCGACAGACTGGTCCCCGCGTATTTCTCGTGCGTGGCACGCGTTATGAACCCCTTGGATGCGAAGGAGAGGAGCCAACTCGTCGGTCTCTTGCAAAAACTCCAAAGCGCCCTCTCGGACGATTTTCCGAACGAATCCGATCCGGAGGAAGAGCTCTCGAACCACTGAAATACCCAGAAAAAAGCCGCGAAACATCCTTTTTATGAAGAAACCGCCCACATGGATGGTCATGACCATCGCCGTCCTCATCACGCTCGTCGTCATAGGGATTCTGTTTAAATCGAAGTTCGACACGATCATGGCAGGGATCGAGGAGGGTAAAAACTTCCGCATGCCTCCGGAAGCGGTCACCACGGTGACGGTGAAAGAGGATTCCTGGCAGCCTGTCCTTGGCGCGGTCGGCTCGCTCACTGCGGTCAATGGGGTCATGGTCAGCGCCGACCTGCCGGGAATCGTGGAATCCATCAACTTCGAGTCCGGGAAGGCGGTGAAAAAGGGTGATCTTCTCGTGCAGTTGGACACCCGGCAGGAGAAGGCGCAACTTCAGGCGGCCGTGGCGAAACGCGAGTTGGCGATCCTGAACTTGAACCGCCAGCAGGGGCTCATCAGCAAACGCGTGAGCGCGCAGTCGGAATTCGACGCCGCTGCCGCAGAATACCGCCAACAGGACGCGAATGTGCATGAAATCGAGGCGACGATCGCCCGCAAAACGATTCGCTCGCCGTTCGATGGTCTCCTCGGCATCCGGTTGGTGAATGTCGGTCAGTACGTCCAGGCCGGCGAGAAAATCGTGCCCCTGCAATCCATGGACCCGATCTACGTCGATTTTGCCCTCCCGCAACAGCATCTCGCTGAGTTGGTCGAAGGGAAACCCGTGCAGGTCTTCGCGGAGGGATTGGGTACCACGGAATTCCCCGGGGCGATCACAGCGGTGAATTCCATGGTCGACTCCACCACGCGCAATGTCCAGGTACAGGCGACTCTGAAAAACCCGGAGGCGCTCCTGCGTCCGGGAATGTTCGTGAAGGTGGATGTCGTGCTCCCCACAAAGGATAAAGTGGTGGCCGTCCCTGCGTCGGCGATCTCTTACGCCCCTTACGGCGACTCTGTTTATGTGGTCGAGGACGGCAAGGACCCGGACGGGAAGGCCACGAAAATTGTGAAACAGCAGTTCGTGAAGCTCGGATCTGCGCGCGGGGATCAGGTGGCGGTGACCGGAGTCGATCCCGGGCGGGAGGTGGTGACTTCTGGGGTGTTCAAGCTGCGTCCGGATGCCGAAATCAACATCAAGAATGATGTCCAGCCCGGAAATGAGTCCAATCCCCACCCGGCGGAGAGCTGATATGAAATTTACCGACTTGTTCATCAAACGCCCGGTGCTGGCACTGGTCGTCAATCTCATCATTCTGCTGGCGGGGTATACCTCGATCCAGTCGCTCAATGTGCGGCAGTACCCGCGGAGTGACGTCGCGATTGTGAAGGTCACGACTGCGTACATCGGGGCGAATGCAGACCTCGTACGCGGCTACATCACGACGCCGCTCGAGCGGGTTATCGCAAGCGCCGACGGTATTGATTACATCGAGTCCTCCAGTGCGCAGGGGTTGAGTACGATTACCGTTCACCTGAAGCTTAACTACGACACCAACGCCGCACTCACGCAGATACAGGCAAAAGTGGCGCAAGTGCGTAATGACCTCCCGCCCGAGGCCGAGACACCGGTGATCGAGGTGGAGACGGCGGACAATCAGTTCGCTTCGATGTACCTGAGTTTTTTCTCGAAGGATCTCGATCAGAATCAGATCACGGATTACCTCACGCGGGTCGTCCAGCCCCGGCTGTCCTCGATCAGCGGGGTGCAGCGGGCGGACATTCTCGGGGCCCGCACGTTCGCGATGCGGATCTGGCTGGATCCTCAGAAGATGGCGGCGTTCAACGTGTCCCCGCAGGAAGTCCGCGCGGCGTTGGAGGCGAACAATTATTTGGCGGCCGTGGGGAAAACGAAGGGTTCGATGATCTCCGTGAATCTCGTCGCCAATACGAATTTGAAGACCCCGGAAGAATTCCGACAGCTCGTGTTGCGGGAGAGCGGTGGCGTGATTCTGAGGCTTTCGGACATCGCAGACGTGGAACTCGGGGCGGAAAGCTATGAGCAGGAGGTTCGATTCAACGGACAGGCGGCGACTTTCATGGGCATCTGGGCGCTGCCCACTGCGAACACGCTCGACGTGGTTCGCGCGGTGCGCGAGGCCATTCCGGACATTCGGAAGCAACTGCCGGCGGGGATGGACGTCGGCATTCCATATGATTCGACGGAGTACATCGAGAATGCGATCCACGAAGTGCTCAAAACTCTCGCAGAGACGCTGGTCATCGTGATCATCGTAATCTTCCTGTTCCTCGGTTCGTTCCGGTCGGTGTTGATCCCGGTGGTCGCGATCCCCATTTCGTTGATTGGCGCCGTGTTTCTCATGATGATTTTGGGGTTCACGATCAACCTCCTCACCCTGCTTGCGATTGTGCTCGCGGTGGGCTTGGTGGTGGACGACGCGATCGTCGTGGTGGAGAATGTGGAGCGTCACCTTCAGGATGGCCTCACGCCGTACGATGCCGCAATCAAGGGCGCCCGGGAGTTGTTTGGGCCGATCATTGCCATGACGATCACCCTGGCGGCCGTGTACGCGCCGATCGGCATTCAAGGGGGGCTCACCGGCGCATTGTTCCGGGAATTTGCCTTCACGCTCGCCGGCGCCGTGATTGTTTCCGGCGTCGTGGCGCTCACCCTCTCGCCCATGATGGCGTCGCGCCTGCTGCGCACGGGAGATTCGGAGAAGGGGTTCGCCGGTTGGATCAACCATCGGTTCGACGCCATCCGCAGTGGCTACACCCGCGCGCTGACCCTCACGATGCAGTATCGTGCGGTTGTCATCACCGTCGCCGCGCTCGTTGTCCTGGTGCTCCCGATCTTCTTCATGCTGTCGCTCCAAGAACTCGCACCGAAAGAGGATCAGGGCGTGGTCTTTGGAATCGTGCAGGCGGCGGCAAACTCCACGCTGGACCAAACGACTCTGTTCACCGGCCAGCTCAATGACGTGTTCAAATCCTTTCCGGAAACCCAGAGCACGTTCCAGTTGATCGATCCCACCTTCGGGTTCTCCGGCATGGTGACAAAACCCTGGAGCGAGCGAAAACGAACGACGGAAGAATTGATGGGTGAGGTGTCGATGAAGGCTTCGGAGATTCCGGGAGTTCGGGTCATTTCCACCACGCCGTCGCCGCTTCCGGGCGGGAGCAATTTCCCCGTGGAATTCGTGATCATGTCCACTGCCGAGCCCCGCGAATTGCTGGAGTTCGCGAACAAGCTGGTCGGGAAGGCGTTTGAAAGCGGGATTTTCATGTTCGCGGACACCGATTTAAAATTCGACCAACCGCAGACCGAGATTGTGTTCAATCGCGACAAGGTGGCGGCGCTTGGGCTGAATTTGCAGAGCACCGGTCTGGATTTATCCACGATGATGGGCGGGGACTATGTGAACCGATTCAGCATTCTGGGTCGGAGTTATAAAGTGATTCCGCAGGTCACCCGGAGTGAGCGTTTGAATGCGGATCAGTTGAAGGAGGTTTACGTTCGCGGGCCGGGCGGGCAAATGGTTCAGCTCGCGACGGTGGCCGAGTTGAAGACGACGACCGAACCGCGCGAGCTCAAGCGCTTTCAGCAGCTCAATTCCGCGACGATCCAGGGAGTCATTCCCCCGGGGATTACGATCGACCAGGCCCTAAAGGTTCTTGAAGAGGAGGCGGCCAGAATTCTCCCCAAGGGATTCCGGGTCGATTACGCGGGCGAATCCCGGCAACTCCGCAATGAGGGCAACTCACTTACGGGCACGCTGGTGCTCTCCTTCATTCTCATCTTCCTCGTGCTCGCGGCCCAGTTCGAGAGCTTTCGGGATCCATTCATCGTGCTGTTTGGATCGGTCCCTCTCGCGTTGTCCGGTGCACTCGTTTTTACCTTCCTGGATTTCACCACGCTCAACATTTACAGTCAGGTCGGACTCATCACGCTGGTCGGGCTAGCTTCCAAGAACGCCATCCTCATTGTGGAGTTTGCCAACAAACTTCAGGAAACCGGATTGGATAAATTGCAGGCGGTCATTGATGCCTCCTCAACCCGACTGCGTCCCATCCTGATGACGTCCGTGGCGACCGTCGCGGGTCACTTCCCGTTGGTGATCGCGACCGGACCCGGCGCGGGTTCGCGGAACAGCATTGGTGTAGTGCTCGTGACCGGCATGATTATTGGAACGATCTTCACGCTGTTTGTCGTTCCCTCGATCTACGTTCTCTTTGCACGCGATCGGCGTCAGGCCGGACGAAACACCCGGGCGGACGAGCCGGTCGCCGCGACGGTCTGAGTGACAGGGGCAGCCTGCCCCTGTCAGATGCCGGGAATCTGCGGGCCCGTATCCTAAACCGGATCCAGCGGCTTTCTGTGGATCCAGATGCTTTGGAGAATGCCGAAGCTAAACATCACAATGAGCACGAAGGATCCGCCGTAACTGACCAACGGCAGCGGCAGCCCGGTGATCGGGGTGACGGAAATCGTCATCCCGATGTTCATAAAGACATGGGTAAAAATCAGTAACGTAATCCCGGTGCCCAGGAGTCGACCCAAATCGTCCTTCGCTTCCGCGGTGATGAATAGGCAGGTGAGCACCAGGAGCCCGAATACGCTGATGAGAAGCGCCCCGCCAATGAATCCGTGTTGCTCACCGATCACGGAGAAAATGAAATCGTTGTGCACGATGGTGCTCGGGAGGAAACCCAGTTCATTCAAGGTGTTTGGCGCCTTGAAACCCTTCCCGCTCCACCCGCCTGAACCGATGGCGATCATGGACTGGGTGATCGTCCACCCGGCGCCCTGCGGATCGCGCTCAGGTTCGAGAAACACCATGATCCGGTCGTGCTGATAGGGCTTGAGTCCAAAATTGACGACGATGGGGATGAGCGCCAGACCGATCAGGAGAATGGACGCCAGGTAGCGGAATTGGATGCCTGCGATGAAGATCATCCCGAGCAGAATCGGCACCCACACAATCGCCGAGCCGAGATCCGGCTGGATCAGAATCAGGAGCCACGGAGCCCCGACAATGCACCCGCACGCAAAGATTCGCCCGATTTGTTCGAGAAACTTCCGGTCCGGGGAAACGGGCATCGTGCTGAGGAAAAGCGCGAGCACCATGATGCCCGACACCACCGCGAGCTGCGACGGTTGGAAATAGAGAGGGCCGAGATCGAGCCAGCTCTTCGCTCCGTACTGCGCCTCGCCGATGACCTGAACTGCCACGAGCATGGCAACCGAGGCCAGGTACAGAGGAATTGCACCCCACTTCGTCCAGCGGTAGTCGATCAACGAGGTCACGAACGAGACGCCCACGCTGACCCCCATCCACAGAAGTTGGCGATGCCAATAATCCGTGGGGCGCATGTAGGTGGCACTGTAGATTGCGTACAGTCCGAAGATCGATAACGCCAGCATCAGTCCGAACAGGATCCAATTCGTGCGCAGGATTTTTTGAAGGAGCGGGGACATCGGGTGGCTCAGGCGAACTGCATCTGAGGGATCGCGGCGAGGAGGCTGCGGGTGTATTCGTGCTGAGGGTTGCGGTAGAGTTCGGCAGCCTCCGCTGCTTCCACAATCCGGCCGCGGTGCATCACGAGCACCGTATCGCTCATGTGCTCGACCACCGCCAGGTCATGCGCAATGAAGAGGTAGGCGATCCCCAATTCATCCTGCAAATCGCGGAGCAGGTTGACGATCTGCGCCTGCACGCTCACATCGAGGGCGCTCACGGGTTCATCGCACACAATAAAACGGGGCTCCACCGCGAGGGCGCGGGCGATCCCAATGCGCTGTCGCTGGCCCCCGCTGAACTCGTGGGGATAACGCTTGGCAAAGGCAGGCTTCAGGCCCACCTGCGTGAGCAACTGCGAAACCCGATCGCGCCGTTCACCCGACGTCATTTTTGGAAAGTGGATTTCCAGCGCTTCCGCAATGATCGCCCCGACGGGCATGCGCGGATTTAATGAACCGAAGGGATCCTGAAAGATCATCTGCATCTGACGCCGAAGTGGCCTGAACTGCGCTTCGCTCATGGGGAGCACCGACTGCCCATCGAAGGTGACCGTCCCGGAAGTAGCGGAGAGCAATTTCAGGATGGCGCGACCCACCGTTGTTTTCCCGCTGCCACTCTCTCCCACCAATCCGACCGTTTTGCCCGCCTCGACCTCGAAGCTCACACCGTCGACCGCTTTCACTTCGCCGACGCGGCGCCTCAGGACTCCCCCGTAAACGGGGAACCAGACGGTCAGATCTTTGACTTCCAGCAGCGGCATCGCTTCACTGTGCGGAGGGAGCGGCGGGAAATCAAGCGGCGCCGCGCAGATGACGGAAAAGTGAAAGGGGCGGCTCGCCCCTTTTTGTGCACCCAGCAGGGGCTGGCAGCCCCTGCCACGTGACATCCGGTGATTTCCGGCTTAAATGGGGGGATGTCCGAACCCCGACAAGCCGCCGCCTTGGAGCGGCTGAGCTCGCAGCTGGGATCCCGATTCACGCAGGATGCGCAAACGCTCCTGGCGGTTGCGGGCGACAAATGGTTCGCCCGGGGTGAGCCCGCCGCGGCGGTCTTTGCGGAGTCAACGGCGGACGTCCAGACCGTCCTGTGCGAGGCGAACGCGGCCGGAATTCCCGTCACCACCCGCGGAGCCGGTTACGGGTACGTCGGCGGGTGCGTGCCGGTCAAGGGTGGGATCGTGCTCGATCTCAGCCGCATGAATCGCATTTTGGAAATCAGCGAATCCGATTTCGTCGCGGTGGTTCAGCCCGGAGTGATCACCGGGGAACTGCAAACCGCCGTACGCGAACGCGGACTCTTTTATCCTCCGGACCCCGCCAGTCTCAAAAACTGCAGTCTCGGAGGGAACATCGGAACCAACGCGGGCGGACCCCGGTGTCTCAAATACGGAGTGACCCGGCACTACGTCCTCGGGCTTGAGGCGGTCCTCGCA
>Ga0247837_1007773_pt1 | contig 13950 bp, 12 predicted proteins | sample LaCtaG_2_FD_187115 | JGI IMG/M metagenome (GOLD analysis project Ga0247837, IMG submission 187115) | Freshwater microbial communities from meromictic Lake La Cruz, Castile-La Mancha, Spain - LaCruzMarch2015_14.5m | ecosystem: Environmental > Aquatic > Freshwater > Lake | place: Spain: Castile-La...
AGTAGAGTCTGTGAGCTGCTCAGCATAGGCCACTGGCAGAGTGGCACTGTCCACTACACTGAGACTGTTGTACCCTGTGATAACGCAATTCGTGCCTGAGGAGCAGTTTATCAGTACAGTCAACAACACCCACTTGTTGATAGGAATGTCCACAGTCCCATCAGCATAGTAGTCCCCAGTCGCATTGGAAATCCTCAAGCGCATCACGTTTTTCCCACCAATCAGAATCAACCTCCACCGAACAATGAAGGAGTTCGAGCCTCTTCGGTCCAGTAGCAAGTTTTGCTGCTGCAACATCAGTGTCCACACTGTCATCGTGTACCTCATTCCGTTCAAAAACCCTGCAGTCACCAGAGTGTTAGGCGGCGCTAGGACCTGGCCGCTGTCTACGTAGATCCCGCGGGCCGTCTGCACTGCATCATTGGAGTTCACAGCTGTGTTAGTGCCGGAAACCGCGTGGCGACTATTGCCGCTGAAGTCTTGGAAGCCTTGGCCGTAGGTGAGCCAGAACTTGTAGTGCAGGAGTTCCCCACTGTAGGCCAGCTGCACACTTAAAACAGACAGAAGCAGCCACATCAAGAGGTCTGGGCAGGAGAAGAATTAGTATGGCGGTAGACAGGACTGGGCTGACAGGGGAGATTTGCTGCCTATCTTCATACGTGTGCTTCTCTAGCCAAATGTAGGCCTCTGACAGCAGTTAGCCACTAGTTCTGCTAAAAAATCCTCTTCTTTGTTGATGCTCGAGACTTAAAGACACAAACAAAGTCACTTTTCCCTTATCTCGTCAAATTCAACTTTTTCGGGGTTTTTGGTGATTTCACATGAGAAAAGTCCTTTATTTTGCGAGTTACTCGCAGCCTTAATTCTTAAGCAAGTCCAAACAAGCGAAAATGGAGGAAATAATCACTTCAGCTTTTAAAAATACGGGTAGTTTGCATATGATGTATAAGAAATCTCTAAAAGGATCAATTATCTTGAGTTATACCTGTGATTTCGCGATAAAATTGCCTTAAAATAGACTAATCGAATCATTTTCACTGCCTTCCTACTGATTTCTAATAGAAAATCAGAGAAATTGGGCCTAATTCTGTATTTAGCTGGTTTATGGGAACTTTCACGATTTGGACTTCAATAGTGTCCGCCACAGTGATTGTTCTAATGCACCGCACATCCACCCTGGGGATATAAGCCATGCTTCTCACTACCACAGGATTATATTGCCCCAAGGACTGTTGTAACGCCACATCTGCTGTGACTCACTTCCTCCTTCATGAATCCTAGATATCCTCCCGCGTTGTAGCACTACGATGTACTAACAGTACGCAAATGCGCAGGCTTCGGTGTCAGTGGGGAGAGAGACAGGGAGTGCGGAGCACTGTTCAGTGGAGGGATGGAAGACTTCACAGTGGGAAGTGCAGCCTCCACATAGGTAAATGAGGGAGGACTGCACTGTGGGAGTGCTCGAATATCATTGACGCCATTGCAATTCACTGATTTGAGACAAATTTCTCACAACTGGACTCATTCCCAGCCCGCCAATACATATACAGTATGATGGCAGTTCACACAGCCGTGGCCTGCTCTGATGCAATTCATCGAAGGCAACTTCGTCACTTGCCCGAAGCCAGTGGAGTACAGCCAGGCTTCATTGGTATTCCTTACCCCGCCCACATAGCAGAATCCCATTTGCTGTACCTTGTAGGGAATCCCTGTGTCAGTCATTCCCTGGCAGTTACAGTAGTGAATCCACAACTCAGTCGCTTCACAGACCTTCAGAGACAGGAAGACACTGTTGCAACTGTCAACGCCTCTCTGTAGTCCGCCCACTTCAGCATCTCCAGCACTGCTCTCAGACTGGCCATTACAGCCTGCTGGGGATTTTCACACAGGGCTTAAAGCATCAATGGGCGATTTTTCTAGCTAATTTCAGCATCGGATTTAGTCTACTTCCTTTTTAAAGCAACCAATATCTGCAATATTAATAGTTACTGCTCATAGCGACTTTATGTCTCAACACCAGGAGCGAACAAAAGCGACTCGATGCATAAGCAAATAGCAGAGAACTCTGTGCTGTTCAAGCTTAGAATTGGCAGTAAAGGGAAAAGTGCAGACCTGTGGAGGGAGCAAAGTTCGTGATGTCAACAAGCTATTGCAGAGTAACCTGAAATCTCCCTAATAAGCAAATCCCATGGAAGCAGCCGAAACCGTCTTCCAGCCCCTCTCTTTCCGCCCCATCTACACAGCTCCAGCCCAGATAAACGTCCTCTGCGCCTCCCTCAGTCTCCACCCTCGAAGAACCATGCTCGCGCTCTCCGACAACTCCCTCGTCCTCCTAACTGCAGCCGGCCTCCAGCGTCTCGACTGGTTCACAGACCCTCGTCTACTGATAGTGGCTTTGGCACAGACTCAAGACCAAGTGGCTATTTTGACTCTCAAGGGTTTCTGCTTCGTGCTGGACGGAGTGGTCTTCTCAGGGACCAATTTCACAGAGAAGTGGAGCAGGTTCATAGCTGCGGAGTTCCTGTCTGCGCTAGAGGTCACGACAGCTGCTTCGGATGAGGACTTTTTGGACGCTTTCGGACTCTGCAGCTCGGTGCGGCCGGGCAAAGCCTCGCGTCCAGGGAAAAACTCAGTGAATGCACTCTGTTTGGAACTGCGGTCCGAGAGCGTTTTCTCGAGTTTAGACTGGTGGGGAGAGTGCCTTATAGCAGGGGCACTCCTAGGAGACCTCTACTTCGTGGACTCCAGGACTGGGGCGAAGGAGTGCCTGGTGCAGATCCCTGCGGAAGTGCACAGTCTCACAGTAGCGAGGGACGGAGGCACGTACCTGCTTATTGAGTCTGCAGCGAAGGAGTACTACTGGCTCGTGCTGCAGGCTGCCTGCGACAGCGAGTCCTCCCCTTTCTCAGTCATCTCCGGGGCGGACAGCGACCACTTCCAGCCCTACTCCCTCGCCCGGTTCAGCGGGAAGTCAGTGTCCGTGCAGCAGTCCGGAGGCGTGGACATCCTCTGTGTGTCGACTTCCGCAGTAGTGGAGATTTACAACTGCTCGAATCTCAAGTGTCCTATTGGTCTCTACGAAACCCCGGGGGAGGGGTTTGACTGGGTGTCTCTCTTCGCTTGCTATATTATATGTGGACTTAATGTGGGAACCGAGACTCGATTGATGGTCTTTTTGAAGCCGCATTCCGGGGCTCAAAGGAAAGTGCATGCTGAGACCAAGTCGGCCCATTCCATGTCTCCTCAGCAGCCTCGGAAACTCTGCTTGTGCCAAACCTGCGACCAAAAGCAGCTGTTGCCTGGCTTTTCCTATGCGAAGTGGCTGGGACTAGAAGGAGGCGTCAGTCCTGCGATGACCTCTTCTTTCCCTCTGGGCAGCGTAAGCGCTACACAGCGAATTTTATGGAAGGCGCCAATACTAGTGACTAGTAAACTCGTCCTTGAAACTGATAAAGTGGCTATTGACATGCAGAAAACGCTGATGAACCTAGTGGCTTCAGCGGGCTATGTAAGGGACATATAGGAAAAACTGCAGCAAGTGGTTCTCTACAGTCTCCACACTGCTCCCGCCACCTTCCTAGCGGCTCTAGGCAAGGCCATCGCTCAAACCACCGACCCTGTGCACAAGTTCCGCCTGCAAATGCTGAATGTGTCTGACTGGATACAGACCTTGCACACTGCCATGGGCCTGCCAGCTCTGCTTCCGGAGGTGTTCAACCTGGCTTCAGTCCTGTACAGGGTCAAGCAGAATAGGTCGCCTGGCCTACTGCAGTTGATGCTCACAGTGCTTAGTAAGCTTTCCTTTGCGCAGCCTTTGACAATACGTAGGGAACTGCTTTCGCTGCCGTTGGCGTCTCCCACTGACCTTCAGAAGCCACTAATTGACGTTAGTGCTGGGGAAGCAGAATTCTTCTGTGACCTGTGCTCAGGCCTGGAGTCAGGCGTAAGTCCTGTGGGGTCCATTCAAGAGCTGCTGAAATCACTGGCCAGTGAGCGATTTCACGACTTATCGAGGACTGTGAGACTCAAACTGATGCTCGTAGCGGAACAGTGCAGGCTGAGAGATATACCGGTGGAGCAGATACTGATGCTAGCTGGCGAGCTGTCCAAGTGTCAATTAGTGAGGATGATATACAAGGCTCTGGACTACGAGTTGTTAGCGTCTATCTACTCCCCTCTCATGACTGAAGGGGAGAAGTACCTGAAACTGCTTCCTCTAGGCTTCAAATCGAACTGCCAACTCTCTCACTCGACCCAAATCCTCCCTTTCACTCGCACTACTCCGCACTATTTGCCCAGTTCCGCCCTCAAGTCCAAGGCTGAAAAGCTGGTTTCCGACTTCCACTTTCTCTCCGATATGAAGCAAAAGGCAGCCAAGCGGGTGTCTCTGACCCTGTCCCGTCTCCTCATACTGGTCCTTTACGCCCTGGAAAAGCACCCAGAACAGGCGCTTTTCGCAGTCTTTGCAGTACTGTACGAAGGCTTAAGGGACCGCTTCGACGTCTATTTGGTGAAAAGTGCAGCTGTGCGCATGCGTGCATTCACAGCCTTACGGCTAATGGCAGAGTGTGAAAAGGACCTGTCTGCGGCCTTGAAAGCAGAGCTGCTACTGGCTGCACAGCCCTTGTTCCCTGCCTTCGCCCACTACTACCGCCAGGCACAGACTCAGAAGGACCAGTGCTTGCTACTGTCTGTGGCCCTTGTCTATGCTAGAAGCACTCGTAGAGGCTTGGAGGACTTCTGTGCTTTGACTCAGGAGGAGTTCCCACTGGCCTACTCCCTGCTGGAGGCAATTCAGAGGAGGGAATAGACGCATTAGGCGACATTACTAGGGAAATAGCACACTATTGGAAGGCGACACTATTGGAATAACTCGTCGTTGGCTTCGTAGATAGGCCTGACTCTACGTCTGAGTGCAGTTTCTAGTCTATTCACGAGCAGTTTCACCGCAAGTCCGTATGATTTCCGCTCATTTCCCACTCCTTCACTCGTGAAACTCACATTGTAGACCTTCTCCCCAGCCACAGACATCAGTTCCGAGGGTCTAAACTCGAATCCAGTGGCAGAGCGGGCTAAAGGCTGCGTATACAGCTTGTCAAAAGCTGCATGCAGCCTAAATCGTACCACTTTCACCAATCGACTGCATGCAGATCTCAGCGAATAGGCTGTATTTGAGTGTGTCCCAGGGGGATTAGAGGGCAGCAAAGCCCTCAGTTTGTCCACTAGCCTGGGAGACGGGTGTTCCCGGGTACTAGCGGTCAACAGACTAATTCCAGTCCTACCGCAGTGTCTGCATCTCGTGTAGGTGACAATCCGTCCAGCTGGCAGTCTGCGCAAGTCCCTTTTCGCTGCTATTTGAACCGCTCCAAAGCCTGCACCCAGTCTCCTGCGATACAGCAGAAGTAAGCGAGTGTATAGACCTTTGGTCTCTGTGTGCGGACTGCTGAGGAGGTGCAGTTGGGAGCGGAGACGCAGGGAGAGACTACTGGGAATCATATTCTAAGGTATGCATCAGAGGAAGTGTGTCCGCATGGGTAGGACTGACATGCAAATTGGAGTCATCACTTTGACCATTATGGCTGTGGACCATATGCTAGTTTGGCACAGACTTGGGACAGTGCAGGCTAAACTCGCTATAAGCACCCAACTTACAGCAGTCCGTTACAGGTCTAATTCTCCTCTACCAGCCTTTACTAATGTGCTTTCCCTAGTTTTCTCTGCAGTCTGATAGTCTTCCGTATGACGCTGGGGATGCTATCCAAGTACTCGCCCAGTCCTGCACTGTCCTCCGCTTTCCTTATCACTCCTGCATCAGAGGGATGCTTTTTCTTGGCGAAACTGCGTTCAAAGCTAGACAACAGTTCTTCTGCGTTCTTCCCCACTCGACTGTTCTTCCCAGAAGCCCGCGCAAGCACAGATGGAGAGTGATAGGACTCCAAAAGAGCTTCGGAGTGCAGGAGACTGTCATCCGGCCGGTCTGGGAGGAGGTGGGAAGAGGAGCTGTTGTGGAAGTCGCGGTGGGCACTGTTTTTCCGCTTGGAAGACTTGAGCAGGAAGCTGGGGTTGTAAGGGGACAGTTTGGGCTTCATAGAGCGCCTTGGAGTCATATAGGCCGAGCGATTGGGTAGCAGCTTGTGCGTCACTGCCCGCTTGAGTCGAGAACTGCTCACTTGCACCCGCTTGTCCACACTCAACAAATCCACCAACTGGTCCTCCGGCGCCTCAACCGAGAGTCGTATGAAAGCCTCCCTGACCACCAGCACAGTCTGCACATTATACATCTGTGTGAACGCTGCATTGGTCTGCGGCCGTTGTCCCACCGCCACCACGTACCCAGACAGTCCTTCCGCTTCCACGACCACTTCACTCATTAATGTCTGTTGCAGGAAGTCCAGACTTTGGCCGAACAGGTCTAGCAAGGACCTGTGGATTAGATCAAGGGCCAGGCGCGCTTCTGTCAGTGCTTCCGCGGCTATAGCGTACTCCCGTGCTTCCAGTTCCTTCAAAGAATCGAGGGTGGAACGTGCAGCAATCAGCTGTTCTTTGCGCCTAGTGAGCCCTTCTCTGCCCAGTCGTTCGTACACTTCAATCATTTCGTATGGGTACAAATCGTGGAAGTCCGCTTTTTCCAAGTCTTCGAAGTGGACCTTGCGACATTCGTTGCACAGCAGGGTGCGCGGCTCGGAACACAGACAGAACTTGGTGGGGCGGTGACTTCTGCACTGGCATATGTCGTTGCGATGGGTCATTTCCCTCGACTTTCTAATGGAGCCGGGCCTTCAATGTCCCTACTTAGGCACAGTCCGCAGGGAAATCCTGGACTTTGACCTGCCCAGACAGTGCTCTCAAACCCTAGTGACCCACAATGTATATGCCTGCTTGGTGTGCGGAGTGTTTTTACAAGGCAGAGGGGAGTCCACGCCTGCACATACCCATTCCCTACAGAATAAACACTACTTGTACATACATTTGACCAGTGGGAAGTGCTACTGTCTGCCGGATATGTATGAGGTGCAGGATGCGTCGCTCAGTGATATTCAATTTAACCTCAACCCGGTATTCACTGCAGAGGAAATAGCCACCTTGGCAGCCAATCCGCCGATTTCCAGGTCGATAGATGGCGTTCGCTACCTCTCAGGCACAGTGGGCCTTAACAACCTCAAGGCCTCCGACTACATTAACACAGTGCTGCAAGTGCTCTACACCCTCACAGAGGTCAGAAACGCTCTGCTAGTGCTACGAGAAGGCCAGGGACTCACAGAGGCGCTGGGGGACTTGTTCCGAAGGATGGTCAATCCCAAGGGCTTTCGAAGTCACGTGGCTCCTTATCAGGCTGTGAAGGCTATAGAGCGGCTCAGCAAGGGATTTAGTTCTGGCAAGCAGGGAGACCCACAGGGGGTTTGGACTTGGACACTCAATCGACTAATGGCGGAAAACGTGGTAAAGAAGCAGGTAAAGCGCTGTTTTCAAGGACAATTGAGCAAAGACGGGACAGTTACCCCCTTTTTGTAACCTTTACTCAGACACATTCCCTGCGAATTGCCGCCTGTTCCAGTCTTCCAAGCCGCTAGCACCGACACTCCCTTGCCCACTATCGACCTGGAACTGCTATTACAGCAGTTTGCAGCAAAGGGGTACAAAGTCAGCAAAACAGGGCTTTACATAGTGTTTTGCATCAAGCGATTTGGCCAAAACCGGTTTTTCAGAGAGAAGAACTCGACAGTGGTGCGGTTCCCTGTGAGGAGGTTGGAACTGGGCATGCTGGGAGACGTGTCGGGCAGTTGGGACCTAGTGGCGGCCATAGCCTACGATGGAGATGTGAAGAGTGGACGGTATAAGGCGTTTGTGCACAGAGAAGCGGGAGACAAGTACTTCGAACTCTCCGACCTGCTAGTGTCCGAAGTGCTGCCCCAAGTCATCCCCCTGAGCGAAGTGTGTCAGCTGGTCTATCGCCGTAGTTAGTCACTGCCATTTTGGATTCATAGTGATAATGAGCGGCTTCAGCGACTTGGCCATGAGTCTGCACCTCCGCAACAACCCGCGCTCCATTCGGAAGTTCACAACCCGCACTTTGAGTGAGCGGCAAGGCAAGCGCAGCAGTTCAACGAAGCAAGTAAACGTGCTTCTAGACGCTTGGAAGCACTTGCCTGAGGAGGAACGCAAGGCCTACGGCCGCATAGCTGTGCTGCATGAGCAGAATAGAGACAGGAGCGAGGGACTGGATGGGCCAGTCTCTCGCCCCAGAGCTTTGGAAGCTGCACATCCGACCGTTAGTTCTGAAAACGCTCGCCCGCCACTGGCTCCCAACCGCACCGCCAGCAAGTCCAGACGCAGACCCGCACTGCCCGAGTCCAGCTCCAGCTCCGCCTACGTGTCCGACGAGCCCAACCGCACCATCCGCAAGCAGTACGTGGGCGAAATGAGCGAAGTGCACTTCCTGCACCCTCTACTGCCACAGGAAGGCAACAAGCTGTTCATCGGGGATATCCGAGCAGCCAACGACTTAGCTCGAATCCAACAACATAAAATCCAAGCGATCCTCACACTTGGGAAAGCCAACAGTCCTGCCAATTTCCCCTTCGTCAAGCACGGTTACCAAACCATCCCCCTGGAAGACAAGGACTCAGCCAACATCATTGGCAAGCTGCACGCCATTTCCCAGTTCCTCGCACTCAAGCTGGAGCACGGGAACGTCCTCATTCACTGCTACTTCGGAGTCTCTCGCAGCTGTGCGGCTGTCGTCGGCTTCCTCATGAAGCGCTTCAAACTCACTCTAGCAGATGCGAAGAAGCTAGTGCACGCAGCGAGGCCCTGCATGGACCTGAGTCCGTGGTTCGAGCAGCAGCTGCGGCAGTATGAAAGCGTGTTTGCGTTAGGCTAAATCAGTTGGTTTTTGTTCTTTCGGAGGATGTGGGCGAGCTGCAGGGCGATTTTCGGGGAGTCACTTTGGCGGTGGATTTCGCAGAGACGGTGCACATCATGTCTGAAGTCCTCAGCAGCCTCCCGTTGATGTCGATAGAAGGGAATCAAGACATCCGCCCCGCAGTCCTCCACCTCACCCAGAGTCTGCTTGGTCCACTCCAGTCTCTGCTCCACCTGGCGCTCTCGCTCGAGTTCCTTCTGAGTTTCCTCGAGAGCCACTTTGCTCACTCTCACCTGTGCACACTTTTCCAACAATGAACTCAAGAAAGTGGGTCTGGCCTCCGGCAAAGACCTCTTCCTGCCAGGACTAAAGCACCTTCTGGCCAGTGGGGAAGCGAGTTTGGTCTTGCCGAAGTCCGGAGTGGCTGGAGCTCTGGGGGAAGGACTAAGCGGGGACAGGTTTCTGCCAGTAGGCAAGTGCTGTCCGTAAGTCCTGGGCTTGAACAAGCGTCTGTGCTTGTAGTAGTAGAAGCCGCCAGGGCGGAACCTTAGTGCATTCACCATGTCCTTGCGAGCATCCTCTTCGTTTTCTTCCTTATTGAGCAGGTAGGGAGTCTTTGTAGGCAGTGGGATAGTCCTTCCCTTGGTTTTGGTCCGGAGGTCAATAGTCTGAGGAACAGCGGGGTCTAAGATGCACTCCCTTTCTTGGCTGTAGATCCAGTGGGTGGCTTGGAAGTACCCAGTTTCAGTAGGGGGCAGCACCAGCTTGTCCCCCCTTTTCGGCACGCAGTCCACTATTGCTTCTGTCAGGGAACCTGGAGACAGCGTCTTTCCGCCTCTTCGAGAAGCTCTGCTGCCTGCAGCCATCATATTGCTGCCTCCATTGAAGCCATTTTATGGGCTGAGCAATAGTTCCAGGAACAATTCCTGACTAAGGGAGTTGCAATACAGCATATTCCGCTATATTTGCCCGAAGAACATGCCAAAAGTCCCCAATCTGTCTATAAACCCTGCGGAAAGCAGCTATTTCCCTACTAATACCCTATCGATGTTAAGATATACTACCACTCCTCCTGTATTGCATTCTCTGACTTGTCCAAAAAGACGTTCTCCACCGTTATTTCCGGCCACGGGAACACACCCAGACCTCCGTAGGCACTGCCCTTCGCTAGGGAACTGGACAGGTCGCTCTGCACTCGCTCCAGCCACTTCTCGTATCCTTCCCTGACTCTTTGCAGTTCTACGCGGGAATAGGGCCTGTACACCTCTAACTCTGCAGGTAAGGTCAGCTCCTGCCCCGCCTGCATCTGATTCGTCAAGTCCACCGCCTGCTCATATATCCGTGCATCCAATTCCGTCACAATTAAGCCAAATTGCAGGAATTTGAACGAAACCAAGCGATAAAGCAGCACACTCCAATACAACTGCCTCACACTTTGGCACCAATGGTGACTCAAACGACTCATTTTCGAGCCTAAAACCATTCCCAGGACCAGTTCTTCCTTCATTCTCGGTAAAAACACGTGATAGCATCGATAAATCATCCACAAAGCCTTGGCCACGTTCATACCCACGTCGCAATCCAGGCAGATCTTGACCCCTTCGATGAAGTAGGACTCGTCGTATGTGATGGGCAGACTTCGGTTGCTGTCGTAGAGTTGCAGCAGCCATTTATTCAGCAATTCGAATGCTTCCGCGGTGATTTCGATGCTGTTGATGTTGGTTTTGCGGAAAAGGATGCGGACGAAGAGGGTGAGCAGGTCGGGGTTGAGCAGCAAACTACAGGAGCAGAGGGACAGGACTGGGGGGTACTGAGGTATCGGCCGGGACTTTAACTCCCATATAAAGGACCGGAGAATGGTGTTGTAGCCGGGGATTTCCAGCCAAGGGATGTTTTTGTCGAGGAAGAGGCGGCGGACGTGCAGCGCCCACTCGGCTAGGAGTCGGAAGTAGGCGATTCCGCGCTTGGAGACTCTGCGCTTCCAGACCACGTCTTCCAACACACAGCGCAGCTTGGTAATTTCCTCGTTGTCTTGTGGCAAAAACTGGTAGAAGAGGTGCTGCCAGTCGAACATGGGCAAAATATGCGTCTGTATCTCCTCCGCCTCCTCCTCCGCAGGCCACTCCGACAGGTCGCCCACGTCCTTCTCCAGTATACAGCTCAGGAAGCTCTTGCGGTACTCCGGCACTCTGAAGTAGCAAACCGCACATACGAATTCAGTGAACTGCTGAGTCTTTTTGTCCACTCCTTTGACCTTCATTTTGCCTAGGGCGCAGGATAGCACGTTGTGGAGAAAAGAGCGGTAGCGAACTGCGCCAGGCATTTTTTTGGTTATGGACTTTTCGTCTTCTTCGGTGAGGGATAGAGCGCCTAGGTCGAGTTCGCCTCGACGCATAAGGTGAATTAGGCCTTCGTAGTAAAAGGGACGTACAGCGTATGGAGTCACATCTGCAAATCGCAGGAAATGCTCCCCTGTGTCTAGCAGTGCACTTTGAGCGATTATCATGTCTCCCTTACTTTCATAGACAAAGGAAATCATAGACTGCTTTTTGGAGCTGCGCAGGAGCGTGCACAGCTCTTTCACCTTGTTGATCTGCTCTCGCACGTCTGATGTTTTCGAGGAAAAGAGGGCGCCTTCGCGCTGGTCGCCTGAGGAAAATATGCTGTTTAGGTCGTCTGTGAGGACTATAATTTGCTGCAATTCCAAGGGCAAAGTCGGCTTATTCCCCTTCGGTGTCTTCAAACTGTTCTCCAAGAAGTTCGAACTTTGCGCCAAAAACCCGTTTTCAGTATTAACCCCGGAAATCAACTGCGACAAAAGCGGGATATTCATCATTCCCATAGTCCCTGCAACTTCCCCGACTTCCTTTCCTTCCAACATCAGCTTTTCCACAAAAGTCTTCGTAACGCTGTAAGACTTAATCTTGCCGGAAACCTCGTCAATGTCGATTTCAGAGCCTCGCTTTGAGGCGAAAGACTTGTAGCCGGGACCGTCTCGCTTGACCATTGTGTACTTTTCCTGTCGGAACATTTGGCTGAAGCTGAGCCAGCACTCCGCGGTTTGGACGGATTGGTTGGACTTCTTGTGCCGCCAAAGCTTGACTTGGAGAGAGGCGTTGCGGAGGGTTTCGATGGTGGCTGGGAAGGAGAGAGAAGGCGGGTTAGAGTCTAAGTCACTGAAGTTCCAAGACTTCTCAGTAGATATTGGCAGGATTAGAGACTCCTGATAGTCCTCAGTTACACACTTAATAGATAGGGAAAAGCGTCCTTTTCGGTCAGGATCGAGCGTGACTTGAGACTGTATCGGCCTCAGCACTAGCATAGTTTCCTGCCTGACATGCGCATGAAAGCTGACTCTGCCCAGTGCTTTTCCCTTCTTATTGACCAGCGGGAAGTTCTGCATGCTGGGTCCAGTGGCGATGTCCCACTGCTTGATATACAGCGTGGCGAGGGGGAGTTGCTTGTGAGTGCTGAGCAACATGACTGTCAGGTTGCTGTCTTTGAGTTCGGAGACACTGGCTTGGAAGAGGAAGTTCCACTTGCCTTCCCACTTGATATCTGATCCAGCTACTTCATTTGTCTCGAACTCTAAGCGCGACCACCAAGCCTTCAAGAGGTACGTATCAGGCGGCAGTCCTCTGACCTTCCAATGCGTGACTTCCACCCTAAACGTCAGCAGTTCCTCTCGATCATCAGACATGGTTTGCAGCGGCACTTGCAATCGCACTGTATTGGTCATGATCACTGTGTCCTTATGCTTCACACAGTTCCCCATTTATGTCCCCCTCTACCAGTCGTCTTGACTGCTTGGACCGGCATAGAAACGGGCTTGTAATTGTCGGAACAGATGGATCTAGAAAGCAGGCTTCTATCGCCAAAGGACTAGGTAATATCCATAATTGCAAAATCAGTATTGGAGGTTAGCAGTATGAAGTGAAGCTACTGACTTGGGAAGTGACATATGAAAAGAGCAGTGTTACCAAGCTGAAGCCTTATCGTTGCCTACGACTAGTATAACTCAAGGCTGTATTCCCCATACAAACCCTATTAAAGCGCTAAGATTCGGCCAATTACCTACCCGCTTTCCCCTTTCAATTCAGTCTCCACCCATCAATTGTTAAAATGGGCGACTGCTCCAGCAGACCCGGAGCCGAACTGCGTGTAGAGCACGAATTCCTGGAAATGAGCAAACACGACGACCGCTTCTACCGATCTCCCGACCTCTCCTTCGCCTCCGACGTGAACCACATCGAAGAAATCCGTCTGCAGGACGAGTTAGAGCAAGCCCAGGAACTGCAGAAACGACTGCAAAGCTACAGACAATGGATCGACGAGTACTTGCTGTTCCTATCCAAGCGACTAGCAGACCAGAGCTGGGTGTCTGTAAAGCGACTGCTAGTGGAAGTACAGAAAGGCAGGGATCTGCACTACCCACACACTTGCCTAAACGACGCTAATCTCTACGTTGCAATCCGGCTGGAGCCGGGAATGCCAGCAGGGAAGGCTATTCATACTACGGAGAGCAGGAACGACATTCCCAAGTGGGGACGCTGCTTTGAACTGAAGATGTCCAAGGACTACACTCAGCTGGTGCTCACTGTGAAAGTCCATCGAAAGCGGCTTTCGGAAGTGGACTTCGGCAGAGTCAGTGTCAAGCTTAAAACCTTGACCAGTCAGAAGATGGTGCATGACTGGTTCCCGGTGGTCACGACTTTCACAGACAATGAGAAGCCCACTTTGATGCTTCGTCTGCAGTATATAACGGATGAAAGGGCGCTGATTGAGGACTGTAGAGCTGCATTTATAGAGGCCAAGTCTGAGGCGGAGCTAATGCGTAGTAAGCTGCAAGCCCTTATTCAGAGGGCGATGGACCGCATCATGCCGGAAGGACGAGGGTAGATTGTCCTTAGAAGGGTAACAATAGGAGGGAAAACAGACAGCGAATGGATTAAAAACTACAGTATGTCCACTCTATATAGGAGACCAAGTATATGTAGTGTACCTCTCAGGCTAGCCAGCACTCACTACCGGGTCACATTACTTCATGACTGGCAATATCTCCAGCTTCCATCTAAATCATAGAACGC
>Ga0247837_1007783_pt1 | contig 13939 bp, 16 predicted proteins | sample LaCtaG_2_FD_187115 | JGI IMG/M metagenome (GOLD analysis project Ga0247837, IMG submission 187115) | Freshwater microbial communities from meromictic Lake La Cruz, Castile-La Mancha, Spain - LaCruzMarch2015_14.5m | ecosystem: Environmental > Aquatic > Freshwater > Lake | place: Spain: Castile-La...
CTGATAGACGTCTTGCTAATGCGGCAGTTGATTACGCGGTCAGAGCAACTGCCAGCAATGATGTTGAGTTAACACTTCTCTTGCCTCGTCGTTCTTACTCTAAAGTTTTAGGTTGGCTGCTTCATGATCAAACAGCTGAAGATATTGCTCGTCCTATCTCTCAACTAGAAAGAGTTGTTGCAACCATCATTCCATTTGATGTTGAAAAAATTATCTCTGGCCAAAGCAGCTGGAAGGCGCCAACTGAAAAGATAAATGAATCAAAGCAAGAGGTGCCGGTAAGAACACAGAGTGCGTTTACTAAAGCTCCTGTTGCAACTAAATCTAATGAACCAGTTAGCCACTACGCTGAAAATATCACCCCAATTGGAAGTATCTCCTGGCGAAAACGTGCTCATGTGCAGGGAAGAGTTAGCGCAATAAAGTCTGCCCCATCTGGTTCATCTCCATTAGTTGAGGTTGAGATGTGGGATGAAAGTGGTGGAGTAACGTTGCAATTTTTAGGAAGGCGCGAGATCTCAGGTCTTGATGTTGGATCACAATTAAAGGCAGAAGGTATGGTGGGTGAGAATAATGGTCAGCTAATTATTTTAAATCCATCATATGAAATTATTATTTAGCTTTTACGCCAATAACCATTAGGTGCCACAGAAAGTAATGCTCTGGTTTCATAACTTTGTTCATGGATAAACTCTGCAGAATTCTTTAGCATAAATTCCTTCACAGCCGATTTTGGGCTTGATCCTGGACCCCAAGGTCTCGTCGGATCAACTTTCAGATCATCAATAACAGTGTCTAAAACGAGTAAGAAGCAATCTTTAGTTACAAACTTTGAATAAATCTCCAGTTCGGACAAGACATGTTCGTGGGTATGATTTGAATCCAAAACAACCATAATTCGCTTATGTTGTGAAACAATCTGTTTTACCTGTTTAATAACTTCGTCTTCAATTGAGCTACCTTCTATCAAATCTATTTCATCTTTAAAATTGGAATCATTTATAGCGCTTCTGGCATGTTGCCGAATATCTATGTCTACGCCTAAAACTTTTCCAGTGATGCCGCATAATTTCTGAATTGAGGCCCAAAAAATAATAGAACCGCCTCGGGCGACTCCTGTTTCAATAATCAAATCAGGTTGCGTTTTATAAACTATTTCTTGAAAAATAATTAAGTCTTCAGGCATCTGAATTATAGGAACGCCAAGCCAATCAAATTGATAGCTATACTTATTATCAACAGCTAGCTGCATCCAATCGCTAGATGCAGCCTTGAACTCAAGATTATTAGATTGAGATCCTAAAAGTTTTTTTCGCCATTCCTGAAATTCAATATCCCAGATTTTACTCATTATTTGATACCTTCCTTGTTAGCATCAATCATAAATGCTAGACATTCTGACAAACCTGACTTTAAATCTATTTTGGGCTTCCAGTCTAATAGCTCTAAGGCTGAATCAATTACAGGATTTCTAATACTCGGAGTACCGCTATTTTCATTGATTTGTGCAGATTTTTTTAAAATTTCATTTGATGTGTTAACTAGATCATCAAGAGATATCAACTCAGAACCTGAAATATTAATTATTTTTTGATTTAAGAATGAGGGTCCAGTTTCAATACAATTTAAAATTCCACTAATCAAATCATCAATATAAATAAACCTGCGCGAGGTGTTCTTTGACCCAATTTTCACCTCTCCATCTGAATAAACCTTCCAAGCAATGCTTTCTACCGCCGAACCTGGTGGAAACCGTGGTCCATAAACAATTCCAAACCTCAAAATTGTGTAAGGAATCTTAGAATCAACTCTGATTAAAGATTCTCCAAATAGCTTTGTCATTGCATAAAGTGAATTAAGTGAGGTTAGTTTTAATTCATCTTTTTCGCTCTGTGCAATGACAGTTGGAAGTTCAGGATATACCCATTCAGAAGAAGCAAAGACAAGATGGGCCACTTTAGATTTAATTGCATTGTCTAGCAGTAATGCAGTTGCCCTTAAATTCGCATCGATTGCTACTAATGGGTTAGCTTTACAGGCACCATCTGTTGAAAGAGAGGCTAAATGTATAATTTTTGAATTCTCAGGAATAACTTGAAAAAAACTTTCTTTAGATAAATCTAGTTCTAATTGATGGCAAGATAATTTGTCACTTTTTTTCAAATCAATTCCTATTACCTCATAACCCTCTCGTTCTGCAGCCAACACTAATTGCTCTCCAACAAATCCAGAAGAACCAGTAACAACTAGTGTAGTTTTACCAATTTTCATTAGTTAACCGAAACTACTCTTGTACCTTGAAAGTCTAGAGCTGGCTTAAAAGTCTGCCAATTCTTTAACTTAGATTGTATTTCCTTATCTTTATTACCAAATACGCTGAATATAAAACCGCCGCCGCCAGCTCCCAAAAGTTTATATCCAACACTTCCTAAAATATCTAATCTATCTGTAATAATTTTTATCTCATCAGTCATTATTTTTCCACTCAATGACTGTTTCAAAGTCCAACCCTTTTTAATTAATGGACCTAACGTATTCCAATCAACATCTTTCTCAACTAGCTTTGATTTGAACTCTTGAGCTAATTTTGTAAGTTTAAGTAGCGATTCATAATTTAAATTTGCCTGGTTTGCTTGATCATTCAGTATTGTATTTGCATTTCGAATTTGGCTGGTCCAAATCATTATTGTATTATCCAATAACAAATTAACTTTGGAAATTGATAAATTAATAGGCTCAATCCTCACCGAACCGTTTGTTTCAAACTCGAAGAAGTTAATTCCACCAAAGGCTGCTGCATATTGATCCTGCTTCCCAATTGGAGAGCCTAATAATCCAATTTCTACGGCGCTTGCTTCCTCGGCTAGTTGAACCGGACTTACATTTTCACTTCTTAATACATGAAGGGCGTTCAGAAGTGCCACGGCAAAACTACTTGAAGATCCTAGTCCTGAATTTGCAGGTAAATCGGCTGAAGTTGAAATCTGAATGGGTTCATCAATCTCGAGCAGCTCTAAACACCCTTTGACTATTCCGTTCTTAATGTCATTCCTAGAATTAGTATGTTCGACTTCTGAATAAGAGATTCTATATCGTTCCTGAAACAATGGGTCATGTCGCTTAATATGAACATAAACATATTTATTTATGGCCGCCGAAACAACACACCCTCTTGACCTTGTGTAAAAATTTGGTATATCGGTTCCACCACCCAAAAAACTTATTCTAAGTGGGGACATACTTAAGACACTTTGTATTTCCATAGGACTAATCTATCTTATAAACTTTTGATTTAATAATTGGGATTGCTTGCGCTAAATTGTCAAATATGAATTTGCCCGTTACCTCTTCATTAATAATTACGTAATCAATTCCCGCGGAAGAAGCAGCAATAGAATCTTTTAACTCATCTCCTATGTATAAAGTGGATGTGGAATCAATTGCAAATTCTTGCATCGCTTCTAGTAACATCCCAGGATTTGGTTTCCGACAATTACAGTTTTCATCCCAATGATGCTTGCAGATGTAGACAGATAGAATGTTGATTCCATAATTAAGCAAATCAGAAATAAGCTTTATGTGGAGCTCAGTAAGAAACTCTTCACTTACTTCTCTTGTTGCTACGCCTGGTTGGTTGGTAGCAATAATAAAATCGATACCTATCTGAGAGATTTCCTTTAAACTTTCCCAATTGTCATAAATTGGTTTATAGTCCTCTATATTTGAGAGATACTTTTGATGTGGCATTTTTTCAATCAAAATGCCATCACGATCCAAAAGTACTATCTTTCTACCATGCAAATTCTCTACATATGTTTTAAAGTTTGAAATACTATAGACAAATGAGCCTGAAACTATGGCAGAACATACCAACTCTTCACTCAATTGCTCCAATGTTTTAGGAAGGTCTTGAGTTTTTTGTAAACTAACCATGAATTCGCGGGTTTTAATCGAGATGTTACCTAGCTCAACTGATTTATACTCACTACTGCGTTTACCAGAATTATAGAATGCTCGATGGTTTGAATTTAATTTAACATTGCCTATTTCACGCAACTGAACTAAAAAAGTGATATCTGCTTTATTCTTTAGGACAGACTCAATTTCAGAGTCCGATACGATAAAGTTATCGCAGTAAATTAGTAAAAATTCATCTCCTATATCTTTATAGCTATTGAGAATTCGCTGAGCTGGAGTTGCGTCAGGCCTTGATTCAATACAATGAATTCTTATTGAAGTATTCAATTTTTTGCAATAGCTTGCAATACTTTGGGCTAGATATCCAGTAAGTATGAATACTTCCTGTGCGCCAATCCTTTCTAATTGCTCTATTTGATGCGCAAGTATCGGCTTACCTTCTATCGGAACCAAGGCTTTAGGAAGCGTGTCTGAAATAGGTCGAATTCGTTCCCCTCTACCACCAGCCAGAATTACTGCCTTCATGATAGGCCAGCTTTATCAGCCCATTTAATGTACTCATCTACACCAATTGAAATTGGATACTCAGGATTCCAACCACATACTTCCTTAATTCTAGAAGTGTCCGCAATGAGTGATCGATTTTGATCAGTTTCTAAGACTTTAAAGTCTAATCCGAAATATTCATACACCTTGCTGACCATTAACGTTATATTGGTAGGCACACCACTCCCTATATTAAATACACCTTGAGCGAAGGAGTCTGAAGTTAATTTCTTAATAGCTGATGCCACATCATCTACATAAATAAAATCTCTTGAAATATTTGGATTATTTAATTCTAAATTTACACCCATTTTTGCCTTCAAATATGCTGAAACAAGCAAGGAATTAATATGCTGTTTGGGGCCATATGCATAAAATATTCTAAACCACCTATGCGAAATATTTTGACATTGTAAAAAATCTAACAGTATTAATTTTGATCTAGCAAAGTCTGACAAGTTCAAACCGATACTGTCCTCTTTTGCACTACCCACAAAATCCCCATACTCTAAGCAAGAACCAGCAATGTCGAATTGTTTAGTGCCTGATTCGGCAAATACTTTGATTGTATTTAAATGCATCTCTAGATTAAGTTTATTATTGCGTTCTGAAAGAACAGGTAAACCCTCCCAGGCTAAATTAATAACCTTTTCAAATTTTTGATTAGCCAAATATTGTAAAAAGGTCTTATCTTTAATATCTCCTATATGTTTTTTGTATCCACTGAAATTCAGATCTTTGTTTCGTGAAACCACTTCAATATCATCTATGAGATTTTGCCTTAAGAATGCACTGCCAATGAAGCCTGAAGCGCCCAAAACTAGAGTTTTCATCATTGTTTAGGATCGAATTCTTGCCAATTTCTATCTTGATCTGAAATTATTCTAGGTTCGTTGGGCCAAGGAATATTAAACCAAGGATCATTGTAAGAAAATCCACTATAAGAATTTTGTTCGTATCTAGAACTCATTAGATATTGAATCTGTACATTGTCTTCAAGAGATAACCATCCTGCCGCACACCCAGCTGGTATATGAATTGCTACTTCATTAGCTGCAGACACAATTTTGTTTTCGTTTTTTAAGTATGTAGGGGATTTTTCACGTAAGTCAACGATAGACAAAAATATTTCACCGCTTAGTAAGTACATAATTTTCTTTTCTGGCTTTCCACTTTTTTGAAAATGCATTCCTCTTAGAGTAAACTTAAAGGGATTTATGGAGATATTAACTTGCTCAATAGAAAAATTCTCGTCTAGCCACTTAACATCAAAAAGTCTTTCAAATTTACCTCGGGGATCCGCAAAAGATTTGATTTTGAATTCCTGAACTCCAATTATATTTTCAAGTGTCATGGAAATTATCCTAAATTAGATAACTTCTAATTTTATTTGGAAGTGGTAACACTACTTCACCATGCCAATTAAGTTCCTTGGTGAGATAAGTTGTGATCTCAGTTTCAAAGTTAAAAGGGCAGATGAATACTATCTCGGTATCTTTTTGAATCATTTGTTTTGGTGAATCAATTAGAAGATGTTGTCCTGGTGAGTATTTACCCCATTTAAGTGGATTGTTATCAGCGATAGCAGTGAGTTTTTTCGAATTTTCGCCAATGGCATTTAACAAAGTTGAGCTGCGCGCTGAAGCTCCAAAAGCTTTAATTTTTCGATTAGAGTTTTCAGTTAAATACCTGTTTATAGATAATAAATTGTCTTTGGCTAATTTTGCAAAGTTCTGCCATGCTTTTTCATCGTGAACACCTAAGGATTCTTCAATATACTTGGCTTCATTCAGCCCAGTACTAGCTTTAATGCTGTTTCTGGACGAAACTAACACAAATGATCCACCACTTATAGGGCTTTTGATCACATCAAAAGGTACTAGTCCTACATGTGCAAGAGCTTCTGTCATGCTTCTAATTGAGTGATAAAAAGTGTGCTCATGGTAAATCGAATCATAGTGGACTTCACTTAAGATTTTAGAAGCCTCATGAAATTCAATTATGCATAAGCCTTCTGGTGCAAGTATTAAATCTATTCCATTCATTACTTCGATAATGTCTGGCACGTGCGACAAAACATTTCTAGCAATAACAATATCGACTCTACCAAAATTTGCGAGAAAATCTGTAGCAAAATTCTGGTCAAAAAAAGAATTGTGGTTTTTAATTCCTTCTTCGACAAAATTTTCAGCTATGTTTTGAGCAGGGTCGACACCATGTAATGTACTTTTAGTCTTTTTCTTTAATGCCTTAAGTAAAGTTCCATCATTACTACCTATTTCCAATATTACTGGCGACTTATTTGGTAATTCAGATATATAGTTTGCTAATTTATCACAGTGATCTCGTGCTGATTGACTGGTACCAGTTACCCATAAATAGTCTTGAAACATTAACTTTGGATTTACATTTATCGATAACTGAACCGCAGTACATTCTGAGCATCTTAATATAATAAGTGGAAATTTCTTTTCTAAATTCTGATCTTCTAGAGAGCGTAAATTATTAGCCAGGGGCTGAATTCCAAGATCCAAAATTTCTCGTAATTGGGAAGAGTTACAAATTCTGCAATTGGAAATTGTTTTAAAATCAGAGTTTAAATCTAAGGGTTTCATCTAACAATCCTTCTCTAATTAGGAATTTCATTTGAGCAAGTCTATTTGTTTTTCGATCTAATAAATCAACTCCTTGCTCAAGTAATTTTCGAGATTGTGAGATTAATTCACTACCACCCGTCTTGAGGTCGGTATTTGCTTGGAAATTTAACACTTTTTTTGCTTTTGAAAATGACACTTTGTAACTTCTGGGATCAACAATATTCTCAGTATTGAAAGTGATCGGAATGCCGTTGAGAGCTGCTTGGGCCGCCTCAGCTAATTGTCTAACAGTAAAGTTTCCGTTTAAAACTCCAATATTAAATGAATTTCCTGAAATGATCTCCGGGGATATTTTCAAGCAAATTTCAAATGCTTCGCTTAAATCTTGTAGATGAATAATAGGACGCCAAGGCGAGCCATCAGAATGCACATCAATTTTTTTATGTTTTAAGCCATTTAAAAGTAAATTGTTAAAGACAATATCTGAACGCAATCTTACTCCCCAGCCAAATACAGTAGAAGGCCTAAGTGAAGTGGTAGTAAATTGGCTGTTAGACATACCTAAAATTTCGATTTCTGCCCTTAATTTACTCTTTGCATAAGCGGTTTGGGGGTTCTTAATTGAAATATCCTCATCCAACTCAGAATCACTTTGTGCTATTCCATATAAACTCTGGGTAGAGGCAAAAACAAATCTTTTAACATTAGCGGCTTTAGCCAATTCTGCTGTTCGAATTGCTGCCTTATAATTTATATCATAAGTTAAGCTCTCGTCAAGCTCCCCAATTGGATCATTAGATAGCGCTGCTAAGTGAATTACAACATCTATATTTTCAAAGTCTGAGATCTCTAAGTCGCGAATATCTCTAAGTATTGTTGAGACTTCATTATTGATAGGTACTAAGTTACACTCTCTGTAAAATCCACTATCAATTCCAAAAACAGTGTAACCTTTCAGTGTCAAGTTACGTGTTATATGGGTGCCAACATATCCCAAACTTCCTGTAACTAAAATATTCAATTCATACCCATAGTTTTAATTTTAGTAAGCAAATTTTCAGAGATTGCATGACAGATAGCCAAATGGACATCCTCAACTGGTCCATATTTGCCAATCTCTGTCTCAACTATTATCGAAAAATCAACTTGCTTTGCTAGCTCGCCTCCATCGAAACCCAATAGCCCAATCGTTCTTAATCCTATTTGCTTTGCGATCTTTACAGCGTTTATTAAGTTTAAAGATTTTCCAGAAGCTGAAATTACAATGCACAAATCTCCTTTGATAGCTTTTCGTTGTAATTGATGCGAATAAATATTCTCGAACCCTATGTCATTGGCAATTGCGGTTATAAGTGCACTATTACTGGTGATAGCTGAAGCTCTTATTTTTAAAGTTTTGATTTCATGCCTGACAAAAGACAGGTCAGTTTCGAGGTGTTCTGCCGTACTAGCACTTCCTCCGTTACCTAATATCCAAATTGAGTTATTGTTTTTGGAGCACTCAAGAATTAAATTAGCTAAATTAGCAATTTTATTTTTGTCTATATTCATAAAATTTGAAAGGTCTTGAAAATACTCTGAGGTAGCCATCATTAAACCTCCAAAACTAGTTTTTATGATAAATATGACATTTACAAGGTTAACACTGTACCCTTTGGCTGTGGGAACCTTAGACAAGAACATAGAGTTCAACGAAAAAACCTTGAACATTAGGCGAAACATACTCAAGATCATCCACACTGCTCAGGCAAGCCATCTGGGCAGTTCTATGTCAGTTGTTGAGATGCTGATCTCGATGTATTCGGTCAGCGATGTAAAAAAGATTTTAGCTGGCACCAAAGATCGAGATAGAATCATAGTTAGTAAGGGACATGCTGCTGCAGCAACTTATTCTGTGATGCACGAATTTGGATTAATAGAAAAAGAAACACTGCATACATATCACCAGATAGGTTCGATGCTGCAAGGGCATGTTTCGCATGGTGTTAAGTACGTAGAACATTCAACGGGGGCGCTGGGGCACGGCCTATCTGTTGGAGTAGGTCACGCAATTTATTTAAAATTTAAAAAATATGACTCAAAAGTAATGGTTTTATGTGGCGATGGAGAGATTCAAGAGGGTTCAGTTTGGGAAGCCGTCATGCTCGCAACAACTAAAAAGTTAGACAACTTATTTCTTTTAATAGATGTAAATGGAATCAGTAGCATTAAAGGCACAGAAGATATTATTTCAACAGGTGAATTGGGTGATCGGTTTAGAGGTTTTGGGTTTAATGTAAAAAAAGTTGATGGTCATAATGTTGAAGAAATCAGTACTGCTCTGAATGAGAAAATCCAAAATTCTCTTCCTACAGTAATTCTGTGCAAAACAGTTAAAGGGAAGGGTGTGAGTTTTGCGGAAGGTGAGCCTATTTGGCACTATAAATCTTTAAATGTTGAACTGTTAACTAAAGCACTTGAGGATTTAAAATGAGAGGAATTTTTCTCGAAAGGCTGCACTCAAAAATGAAAGAGGATCCAACTCTATTTTTTTTAACAGCTGATATGGGAATAAACCTTGTCGAAAAATTTGAGGAGGATTTTCCAGATAGATATATAAATGTCGGCATAGCAGAACAAAATCTTATTGGGGTGGCAGCCGGGTTAGCAGAATCGGGAATGCGACCATATGTTTACACAATTTCAAACTTCTTAACACACAGATGCTTTGAGCAAATCAGAAACGATGTTGTCCTTCATAACTTACCGGTGACATTAGTTGGTACTTCAACTGGTTACGATAACGGCCCTCTAGGCCCTACTCACCATATGCTTGAAGACTGGGGAGTTGTTTCAAATCTACCAGGAATTGAAATTTATGCACCTTTCAATAAATCTTCAGCGAGTGATATTTTCGATTTAGTATATGAATCGAAGAAGCCCACCTATATTCGAATTGCTAAAGGAGCTGGAATTGAAAATCCTTCCAAACTACTCACGAGAAATTCAACAGAAATTTTAGTTCTATCATATGGGTCAGCGTCAGAATATGCTATTAATTACTCAATTAAGCATGAGTTGGATTACATCATTATTTACCAACTAGGAAATGGAAGCTTTCAACACTTAGACAATTCTTGTATTAGTTATTCAGAAATATTGGTAATTGAGGATCATTTTAAACACTCTGGAATGTACTCATATGTCTCGCAATGGGTAAATGAACGAAATTTAAGTATTCGTGTGAAATCCATAAGCCCCACACAATATTCATTACTGGTTGGTGGCAGTTTTAGTGATTTTGCATGATACGATATTGTTCTTTCGTGTTTTAGGAGATTAAACTTTATGTTTGAGAAACCAAAGCTTGGCCCTAAATGGTCAGATGAGCAAATAAATGCTGAACTTGGCAACTATAACTATTGGTATCACAAAATTAATCTTTCCGAGAAAATAATTACACCCGGAATGAATTTAGAGCCTATTTGGGAAAATATCGATAAGGTGCGTAAAAATATTTCTTACAAAGGTAAAGATGTTTTGGATATTGCAACATTTGATGGGAAATTTGCCTTTGAGGCTGAAAATCTTGGTGCTAGAACGGTGGTTGCGACCGATTGCCTGTATAAAAGTTATAACAACTTTCTATTTTGTAAGCAAGTGCTAGGAAGTCGGGTGATACCATTTTTTAATATTTCACCTTACAACTTAACTGAAAGATTAGATGTGTATTTTGATGAAAACTATGATAGCGAACTTTCCAACTCAAGATTCTTTGATATCGTACAACACTTTGGCCTGCTATACCATTTACAAAACCCAATGTATTCATTAGCTCAGGCTAGAAGTGTTTTGAAACTTGGAGGGCATTTAATAATCGAAACGGATATATTGTTAGATGAGACAGATTCTATCCTTCTTTTTAACGGAATTCCAAATTTTACAAGAGTCAGAGACAACTCGTCGGTCTGGTGGGCTCCTACAAAAACTTCGTTATTTGAAATGTTGGAAGTCAATTTCTTTGAAGTTCTGTATGAGTCATATTCAGAAATTGAATTTAAAGTCCCAGTTTCCACTTTAGGATCATTAAAAGATGGCAAAAAGTTAGGACAATTCAACATTGGTAGGGCTTGCGTGATTGCGAAAGCAGTACCAAATATTATTAATGATAATAATGGAAAAGTTTCTAGAGAGTTGTTAAGAACTTATAGAAACCCAGGACTGGATCCTTATAGACTCCAACTTAAAGAAAATAGATGAATTAACATGAACATGCATCAAAAGTTCATTGATCAAGGATGGGTTCTCATTGAGAGTTATGTACCTAATCAAATCTTGACTGAAATTAAATTAGAAATACTTCAGCTTATAAAACTTCAAGTTGATGGTAATGAAATTGAGGGATTTGAATTAATCGATTTTGAAAATGCAAGTAATCTTGATAAGGTGTTTAATAAATTAAAAGACCACAACCCAACTCTAACTTCAAAAATCTATGCAGCTTCTAAGAAAATGCCTGCTTTGGCACGGTTTGTAACCAGTGAAAAGAATTCGTCTACGGCAAAAAAACTTATGGGATCTGATAACGTTGCTTTTTCTGATCGTGGTTGGGGCTTAAGGATTGATCATCCAAGCGATGCCAAACACTCTACTCCGTTACACCAGGACTACCACACTCAAATCGGGTCGACAAATGGAATAGTAATTTGGACACCGCTTACTGATGTAACTACCGATATGGGTCCACTAATATTTTATCCAAAATCTGATCAACTAGGAATTCAAAGAATTAAGAAAATTCAAACTGAATTGAAATCCACAGATCTTGAGTTGGATTTAAATTTGAAATTACTTGATAATCTGCTGGAATGTCAACCAGAAGTTAAGGCAGGAGATGCTGTAATTATTAATTACTTATTGCTTCATAAAAGTGGTGTCAATTATTCTTCAAAATCTCGCTGGTCAGTGTTATCTAGATGGTTTGATTTTCAAAATCCAAATTCAATCAAACGAGGTTGGCACGGCGGAATTCAAGAAGGCTTTAAATTTGAGGAAGTTCACCCAGAGTATAATTCTACTATTTAGTAATTTTCAATACTTGATTATAAATATGATTCTTTTTTATTAATCCAGTTCTAACTCTTAAATTATCCTTTCCATTATCGGTAAGTAGTAGTGGGTACAGATTATTTGTGGATACAAATGAATAAAATCCATTTGACCAGTCAATGTCATCAATAAAAGCTAAACCGTTATCCGAAATCTTATCCCATATTAAATTTAATTCAGATTGCACGTGCTCTAGGGTATGTTCGCTGTCGTGTACAAACATATCAACTGGGCTTTCAAATTTTGATAGCATCTCTAAGCTATCAGATATTTCTATTTCCCAATATTTTTTCAAGTAATTTGGGATAATAAAACCAGGTTCATATTTGTCGGTATAAAGCTCTGTTCCACCAACCCAAGGATGTCGTAACATAATTGCTGCTAAATCCATTTTGTTTTGCGGAAAATCAACAGATATCAGTTTACCACTATCATTTTTTTCAAGAGCTCTTAAGATGAATACTGAGTTGCCACCATAATAAACACCTGTTTCTAGAATGGATTGGGGCTTAAATTCTCTAACCAAGCAATACAGTAAAATCCTCTGAAGTCCATACCAATCTACATTTTTAATCGGAATTTTCTTAAATAGACCTGGAATATCCGATTTGTAATTCATATTCGCTGCAATTGAATCTGAAACTTGAGATAAAAACTCTGAGTCGTTGATTAACTCATCGTAGTGCTGTGCTAATACATTTGGGGTTAATTCCAACCATTTTTCAACTGAGCTAATTGAATATCTGTTATTTATTCGTGATTCGTGTATTTCCATGAGAGTTATCGTATACGAATCGAATCGACTATAGGAACTATCAACGTTTATTTTTGTAAAAATTTTTAAGTAGACAACTACATTCCTCTTTGAGAATACCGCTTAGAACTTCTAATTTATGAAGAGCCCTTGGATCTCTAAGCAAATCCCAAACTGATCCTACCGCTCCTGCCTTTTCATCAAATGAGCCAAAAACTAATCTTTTAATCCGACTTTGCGCAATCGCACCAGCACACATCCCACATGGCTCAAGAGTTACCACCATAGTTAAATCATCTAATCGGTAATTGCCTAGTTTCTTTGCAGCATTTCTAATGGCAACAATCTCAGCATGGGCGGTTGGATCATTATCTTGCTCTCTTAAATTCGCTCCCTGCCCAACTAGATTTCCTGCATCATCAACAACTAAGGCGCCAACTGGCACATCACCTTTAATGGCAGCCTCTTTAGCAAGTGAAATTGCCTGTTGCATCAGTACTTTGTAATCCACTAATTACTTTCTATTACCTGATTGAATTGTTCAGCAAAACCTAACCTGCTGGCTATGGCTTCTAATTGTTCATCTGGATATAACTCTGTGTCATCTAGAATAGTTAACAGCTCCATCTGACTTACCCCTAAATCATTTAGCAGATCTAAATCCCCACCAGGTTGGGATTCATCAACCTCTTCTGGAAATTCAAGATCTAAAACTTCAATTAGCTCTGCGGCAACCTCGTAATCTAGGGCGTAAGTAACATCTGAGATCATCATCTGCATTTGATCACCTAATGCTCTTGCAATAATTACAAACTCATCCTCTATTGCAATTAATGCAATGGCTCCGCCATTGGTTTGTTGAGCTTTTAGTGAATCAATAATTGCGCCAATATCTCTTGTTGAGATTAGTCGGGTGGCATCCCAGCGACCATCTTCATGCCAGGCGATGATTCCAAAATCTACTGACATTTTGATCACACCCTTTCAGCAACTTTATGCTCAAAACCTGACCTTCTTATTCTCCCTTTATTCTGCG